>VYKW01000059.1_pt1 | contig 45773 bp, 48 predicted proteins | sample 5114451 | NCBI WGS metagenome assembly VYKW01 (sample SAMN12291784, study PRJNA351875) | freshwater metagenome | isolation source: freshwater lake | place: USA: Michigan, Gull Lake | collected 2013-08-08
TCGCCAGCGCGAAGCGGGCGAGCAGGTCGCTGCGGAACTGCCCGGCATCGACGAGGACGGACAGGTCGCGGCGCGTGCTGGCGATGACATTGGGCGCGCCCGGTGCCGACATCGCCTTGAGCACGTCGAGCTGAAGCGCGGCGGGCAGGCGATCGATGTCGCGCAGGAACAGCGTGCCGCCGCTGGCGGTGGCGAAGGCACCCCGGCGGCTGGCCAGCGCGCCTTCGAACGCGCCAGCCGCATGGCCGAACAGTTCGGAGTGCAGCACTTCCGGCGCGACGCCGGTGCATTCGATCGTGACGAAGCCGGAGCGGCCGGACGCGGCATGGGTGGCGTGCGCGACGCGCTCCTTGCCGGTGCCGCGCTCACCGCTGATCAGGATCGGAGCGTGCGCCGGCGCCATCGCCCGGGCGAAGTCGAGCGCGCGCAGCCAGGCGGGGTCTTCACCCACCATCGGTGCAAAATCGGCCTGCGCCATCTGCGCGATCGCGGCGGCAATCAGCTCGCGATCGGGGGGCAGGGGGATATAGTCGCGCGCACCGGCGCGGATCGCGGCGACCGCACGTTCGGCGGGGGCGTCGATGCCACACGCCAGCACCGGCACGGCAAAGCGTTCGGCAATCAGTGCGCGCATGAAGCTCGGCACGTCGCTGTCGACATCGATCATCACCAGCCCCGCGCCGGTCTCGCGCAGATGCACAAGCGCTTCGGTCGCGGTCTCGGCGATCATCACCTCGGCACCCAGGCTGCGCGCCATCCGCGCGGCCTCGCCGAACGGGCCGCTGCTGGCACCGACGATCATCAGGCGAAGCTGCATGATCAGCCGTCCTGGCGCACGATTTCGGTGAGCGTCACGCCGAGTGCGTGGTCGACCAGCATCACTTCGCCGCGCGCAACCAGCCGATTGTTGACATAGACATCGACCGGCTCGCCGACGCGGCGGTCGAGTTCGAGCACCATGCCCGACTTCATCCGGATCAGTTCGCCGACCGGCACGCGCGCGCGGCCGAGCACCGCCTGGACGCGCACCGGCACCTCGTTGACGGCGGACAGCGATCCGGCAGGGCCGGTATCGGCGGTGGGGCCGTCGGTGGCGAATTCCTCGAACGACGGCGGTGCGTCACTCTCGATCATCGCGCCGCTCTCGTGGCTCTCGATCGGTTCGCCGGGTTCGGACATCGGAGTCTCCATTATGCGTTCATCCACTGGCGGATCACCGCGGTCGCTTCGGGCGCGTTGCTGGCGACCATGTCGCCGACCTTGCGCAGATGCGACGCCTTGATCTGGCCATCGACATTGTTGAGCTGGACATCATGGTCGAGCAGAGGGACGTTCGACCCGTTTCCCTGCATCGATTCCAGTTGCTTGAGCGCCTCGGGGTCGCCCTCCGCCGCCTGCTGCGCAATCGCCAGCATTTCGGCATTCTTATCGCTGGGCAGCATCGGCGGACCGGCCTCACCCTCAGCTTCCTTGTTGGCGCGCGAGCGGAGCATGCGCAGCACGATCAGGCCGATGACGCCGACCAGCAGGATCTTGAGCAGCCCGACGACCTGGTCCGACGTGAAGAAGCTGTACCAGGCAGCCTGCGCGTCGGCGGGTTCCGCCGGGGTGGCAAAGGTGAGGCTTTCGACCACCACGCTGTCGCCGCGTTCGGTGTCGATGCCCACGGCATTTTCGACCAACCGGGTCAGCTGCTGTTTGCGCGCCTCGGGCAGGCCCTGGGCGCCGCCATCGACGGTGACCGCGACCGACAGGCGGGTGAGCTTGCCCGGTTCGCGCGTCACCACGCTGCGGGTCGCGCTGTTGGCATAGGTCACGTCTTCCGACGTTTCCTTGCGCGCCTGCTGCCGCGTGTCGCCGCCATTGGCACCGACCGGCTGCTGCTGTGCTTCGGGCAGCTGGTTGCCGACGGTCGCGGCCTGTTCCCCGCTATTTTCCTGAGTCTGGTCGTCGCTTTCGACCGTCACTTGGCGCGCAATGACCTGCTTGTCGGGGTCGTAGACGTTGGATTCCTCGCGCGTCGCGTCGCGATCGATTTGCGCTGCCACTTCGGCGCGGACCTTGCCCTGACCGACGATCGGTTCGAGCAGCGCGATGATCTCCTCGCGCATCTTTGCTTCGATCTGCGACTGGCGTTCGTCGACGCTGCCGCCGCCCGCCGCGCCCTGTTCCCCGGCCCGCGCGAGCAGCGCGCCCGACTGGTCGACGATCGACACGGATTCGGGCGAGAGTTCGGGGACGGCGGAGGAGACGAGGTAGCGGATCGCCTGAATCGTCTCGGCGGGCAGGCGGCCCTTGGTCTTGACGGTGACCGATGCGGTCGCGGGGCGGGCCTCGGCGGCGAACATCGCGCGCTCGGGCATCACGATATGCACGCGCGCGCCCGACACGGCGTCGAGGCTCTGGATCGATCGGGCGAGCTCGCCCTCAATCGCGCGGGTTTCGTTCATCTTGGCGCGGCTGGCGGACACGCCGAACGGCTGTTCCTCGTCGAGCACGTCATAACCGATCTTGCCGCCCAGCTTTTCGCCGGCCATCGCCATGCGCAGCTCAGCCAGCTTGTCGACCGGCGCCATCACGGCGGTGCCGTCGGCGGACAGTTCAAAGGGTACGTTCTGCGACTTCAGCTTCTCGCTGATCGCCGCGGCGGCCGAGGGGTCGAGGTCGGTGTAGAGAAACCCCATGGTGGTGTTCTCGCCACGCAGCGCGACCATCGCCAGCGCCGCCATGATCAATGCCGCGACGCCGCCCATGATGATGAGCCGCTTGGCTCCCAATTGTGCGATCAGCCCTTTAACCTGCTCCAAGCGGCACCCTATCAACCAGCCGGAACTGCCTGTTCCTCAGGTCAATTATAGATGCCGCGCCGACGGCAGGTTTTGCCGGTGGGAAAAAATTGCCGAGTGGGCTCGGGGCACTTCTGATCCTCCCTTCCGGGGAAGGATCTGGACGCAGCCCCGAACGCAAAAGCGCCCCCGGACGGGGGAGTCCGGGGGCGCCGATTTTGCGGAGGGGGCCGGGCAGGGGAGCCGGGCCGTCCGACACATCATTGATAGAGGATCATTGGGCCGGACCGTCGTCGACCGGAAAAAGATTGTTGAGTTCGCGCAGCACCGCTTCCTCGCGCAGCGCACGATCCAGCGTCAGACCGCCTTCGTCCCACTCGATCCGTGCATCGCCGCTGGCGAGCGAAGGGTCGTGGGTGACGTGGAGGTTCAGGCGGCGGCGGTCATTGGCCTGACGCGTCGCGATCCGCTCTTCGATCTGCTCGGCCATGTCGGGATGGACGCGCACGATCAGTTCGGTGCCACGTGCGACCTGTGACAAAGCGCGACTGATCGCGTCGTCGATCGCCTGAGCGGGGGAGGCGAGCAGCGGGTGGCCGGCCAGATGCTGGGCAACGGCGAGCACCAGCTCGGCCGCTTCGCGCGCGGTATCGGCGCGGAAGCCTGCGCGCTCCTCGACCATGCCTTCGACCTCGGAATGCAGCGCGTCCATCGCGGCGAGCAATGCGGTCTCGCGATCCGAACGCGCGGCGTCGAGCCCGGCCTGAAACGCGTCGGCACGCGCGCGCGCCAGCTCCTCATTCTGCATCTTGCGCAGATGCGCCAGCTCATCCTCGAGCGCTTCGATCTTGATGACGAGCGAGATGGTGTCGTCATGCTCGACGGTGCGCGCGGTTTTTGGCGCGGTGAACACGCGGTCGAAGCCGAACGGCTTGGTGCTGAACGAAAGGTCCATGTGCCGCCCCCTAGACGATCATCGTGTCGTCGCTCTTGGGGTCGACCAGCACGATCTCCCCCATATCGGCGAGGTTCTTGGCAAGGCGGACAAGGGCGGACTGCGCTTCTTCGCAATCGCGCGCGCGCACCGGGCCCATCGACGCCATGTCCTCGCGCAGCAGCTTGGCCGAGCGTTCGGTCATGGTCGAGAAGAATAGCGAGCGGATGTTCTCCGGGGCACCCTTCAGCGCCAGCGCCATCTGGCGCTTGTCGGCCTGACGGACGATGACCGCGATCGAGGCGGGCAGCAGGCCGCCCAGGTCCTCGAAGGTGAACATGAGCGAGCGGATGCGATCGGCCGCATCGGGCGAGCGGGAGTCGAGCGCGGAGAGCATGCTTTCCTCGGTCGAGCGGTCCATCGCGTTGAAGATTTCCGCCATTGCCTCATGCGGATCGCGGCGCTGGGCGCGCGCGAAATTGGCCATGAACTCGGTCCTTAGCGTCGCCTCGACCTGTGCCAGAACTTCCTTCTGTACGGTTTCCATACGCAGCATACGCTGCACCACATCAACCGCGATGTCGCGGGGCAGCGCGCCGAGCACGCGCGCGGCATGGTCGGACCTGAGCTTGGACAGGATCACGGCAATCGTCTGCGGATATTCGTTGCGGAGGTACCCGGCCAGCACGCCCTCATTCACGTTGGACAGCTTGTCCCACATCGTCCGGCCCGACGGACCACGGATATCCTCCATGATTTCCTTGACGCGATCGGCATCGAGGACGCTGTTGAGCAGCCGTTCGGTCGTTTCGTACGAGCCGTGGCACGAGCTCATCGACGACATTTCGACCTGGAACTGGTTGAGCAGATATTCGACCAGGTTCGACGGGATCCGGCCGAGCTGCGACATGCTCTGCGACAGCTCCTTGACCTCATCGATCGACAGCTGTTCCCAGATCGGGGCGCCATGCTCCTGGCCCAGCACGAGCATCAGCGCAGCCGCGCGCTCCCGCTGGTTCAGCCGCTTAAATTCTGGCGGTTCCGCGACCGGAGTCATCATCATCGTCTAGTTCCCCTGCATTTATTCGTGGTTAACCCGTCGGTTTCGCGCACGACCCCTCTATTATGGACTCGAAAGGGGGTTCCCGGTCGCGTGAGGACAGGAACATGAACATCAATTCGGGATTGGCGGGGCTATCCCTGCTGGGTGCCGATACGAGCTGGTATTCGACCTCGGGCGCGAGCCTGACGGTGGAAAGCAAGGCCGTGCGCGAGGCCAAGGCTCAGTTCACCCTGCCCGAAACGACTCCTCCCTGGCGCGAGGCCGGTGCCACCGGCTCGATCTCGACCCAGATCGCCACGATCCGCCGCCTTGCCACGATCATCGACAAGCCGCTGACCGGGGTGCGCGCGCTGCCGACCGACGTGCAGACTGCCTTCACCACCTGGAAGGCGCTCGACCGCCTCAACATTCTTGCCGAAAGCGCCGCCAAGCCGGGCCTCTCATCGGCTGAACGGGGCCAGCTCGCCGCGACGTTCGCCAAGGGGCTGGCGGACCTCCAGACCTATATGGGCACCGCGCCCACCGACAAGCTCGAGCTGTCCTTCGGCCAGCCGGTGCGCCGCGCAGAAAGCACGGTCGTCGCGCCGGGCACGGGCGGGCTGACGGTCAGCGTGTCGGGCAAGGGCGTCGTCGCCAAGCGTGACGAGGTGCTGTCGCAAATGTCGGGCACCGAACGCTTTCGGGTCACGCTGGAGCGCGGCAGCTCGGTCGACACCGTGGTGATCGATCTCGGCTCGCTGCCCGAACCGCCAACGCTCGACAGCGTCGCCAACCTCGTCAATCAGGCGATCGCCAATATCCCGCTGCGCGATGCTGGCGGCAATGTCGTGCTCAACGCCGACGGCACCCCAGCGCCCAAGTGGAAAGTCACGTTCGAGCCGAAGAAAACCGAAAAAGACGGCTGGACGATGGGCATCAACCGTCAGGGCCTGGAAAGCATCTCGATTGATCAGGTCGATGCCCCCGACGCGCTGATCGTCGCGACGGGTCGCACCGGCCTTGAAACGCCGACGGCCGCACGGGTGCTGCGCATCGACGATCCCGAAGCGGCGATGACCAACAAGACACTGGCGACGATCGAGGCCAAGGACCGGCTGACGACCAAGGCAGTGGCGACCACCACCGATGCGGTCGCGACCGACGCCGACGGCTTTGCCTATGTCGTCGGCACGGCATCCGGCGACCTCGACGAACTGCGCGCTGCGGGCACGCAGGATCTGTATCTCACCAAGATGGACAGCGTCGGCAATGTCGTGTGGCAGCGCGCGCTGGGCGCTGCCGACAGTGCGTCCGGCGCGGCCGTGACGGTCGCCCAGAATGGCGACATCGTCGTTGCCGGAACCGTGTCGGGCAATTTCGGCGGTACCAACGCCGATGCCGACATGCTGGTCGCGCGCTATGCCAATAATGGCGACGAGATGTTCGCCAGCCGCATCCGATCGTCAGGTGACGACCGCGCCACCAGCATTGCCATCGCCGATGACGGCGCGATCCTGGTCGGCGGGCGTGCCGCGCAGGGCGGGGGCGACGCGTTCGTCGCGCGGCTCAACGGAACCGGCGCGGTGACTCAGCGGGTCAAGCTGCCCGGCACCAGTGGCGATGAGAGCGTCACCGCGATGACGATGACCGCCGATGGCCGCCTCGCCGCGCTGACCAAAGAGGGCGCAACGTCAAAGCTGCGCTTCCTCGATCCCGCCAGCCCCGGAACGGTGCTCGACACGGTCGATCTGGGAACTGCCGACGCGCGCGCCATCGCGATTGCGCCCGACGGATCGATCGCGATCGGGGGTACCACGCTCTCGGCGCTGCCCGGGACGCAGGTCAATGGGATCACTGGCGGGCGCGATGGGTTCGTCGCACGTCTTGCGGCAGATGGCTCCGGCATGGCCACCACCTATCTCGGCACGGCGGGCAATGAGCAGGTCGACAGCCTCGCCTTCAGCAATGGCAAACTTTATGTCGGTGGCCGCACCACTGGCGATCTTGGCGGCACGCGCAGCGGCCCGACCGACGGCTTTGTCGCGCGGATCGACCCGACGGGTGGCGGGATCGAGAAGATCAGCCAGTTCGGCCAGCCCACCCTGCGCACCGAACCGGTGCGCGTCGCCGCCTCCGATGGCGGGTCGAGCAAGGTCGATGCGCTGGGCCTTGGCCGGGGCGTCGCGACGCCGGAAGGCTCGCTGCGCCTGACCACCGGGTCCACCCTGCGCGAAGGCGATACGTTCCAGATGCGCGTGGCTGGCGGGCCGCTCCGCACGATCACGATCGCCAAGGAAGAGACGCTGGCCAGCCTGGCCGACAAGGTGCGCAAGATCACCGGATCCAAGGCGCTGGTGACCACCCCCAAGAAGGACGATGGCGCGCAGCTGCGGGTTTCACCCAAGGCGGGGATCGATATCGAGTTCATCGCCGGTCCGGCGGGTCGCGATGCGCTGGAAAAGCTCGGCCTGCCGGCCGCACGCGTTTCCGGCTATGATCCGATCGACAAGGACGCCCCGCGCGTCCGTCCGGGCGGCAGTTTCGGCCTCGGCCTCAATCAGGGTCTGTCGATAGCGGACTCGAAGGCCGCGACTGCGACCCTCGCCAAACTCAAATCCGCTTTGTCGACTGCCCAGACCGGCTATCGCTCGCTCTATTGGGACGACGGCAAACAGGCTTTGGTCGAAGGCGCGCGCAGGGGCGGGAGCACCGCGCGCGAACAGGCGCAGATGGCGAATTATCAGGCGGCGGTCAGCCGCCTCGCCTCGGGCCCATCGACATCCATAGGGTTCTGACATCATGAGTGATCTGATCGGCGGCATTGCCCGCAACATGAAGCATCTCTCGGAACGCCAGCGCGTGATTTCGGAGAATATCGCCAACAGTGAAACGCCGGGCTTCAAGGCGCGTGACGTGCGGGCACCTGACTTCAGCGACCTGATCAACACCGGCAACAGCAGCGCGTCGATCGCGCGGCCGCGGGTCCAGCTGACCGGTAGCATGGCGGCCCTCGGCGCCCGCGCGCCGATCTCTGCGGGCAGCGTCATGCTCGATGCCGACACCAGCGAGACCAAGCCGGACGGCAACAATGTCACGCTCGAAGATCAGCTGCTCAAAATGGGTCAGATCCAGGCGGACTTCGCCGCGATGACCAGCCTCTATCGCAAGAGCCAGGGGCTTATGCAGTCGGCCCTGGGACGCAAGAGCGGCGGCTGACGCCGCGCAGCGCGCGCAAAAAAGGGGGGCGTCCCGGCCGGGACGCCCCCCTTTTTGTCGGCGCGCGCTGGGTCAGGCCGCGTGGCGCAGCTCTGGCCTGGCGTCGTCGAGCGCAAACCGCTCGGTCAGACGGGCGAGCGCGCGTGCTTCGTCCGACAGCGCGCGGGCCGCGGCGTTGCTTTCCTCGACCATCGCCGCATTCTGCTGTGTGAACTCGTTGAGCGTCGCGAAGGCCGCGCTGACCTCGCTCAACGCGCCGGCGTGCGATCCATAATCCTGCGCAAGGCCGTTCAGCAGCTGGTGGACGCCCTCCACAACCTGCTCGATCCCGTTGAGCGCGCCATCGACCTGGCCGATCGCGGTCACTGCATTGGCGACCTGATCCTGGGTCGAGGTCAGCTGTTCGCGGGCGCGCTTGGCCTCTTCTTCCGACCGCATGGCCAGCTGTCCGACCAAGTCAGCGACGACCGCGAATCCGCGTCCGGCCTCGCCCGCGCGTCCCGCTTCAACCGCCGCGTTCATCGCGAGAACGCGCGTCTGGAACGCGATCTTGTCGAGTCCTTCGATCACCGCGTCGATTCCGGCCGCGCTTTCCGCCACCTGCTCCATGCGCTGGACCGCATCGTCGGTGACGCCCCGGCCGCGACGGACGCTGGTGATCGCTTCATCGGCGCGCGCGACGGTTTCGCGCACCGTGCCATTGCCATCGCTCAGCCGCGCGTCGATCTGTCCGATCGCGGCGGAGGCTTCGTCGATCCGCGCGCTGGTCCGCTCGCTGCGGGCTGCCAGATCCTCGGCCGCTTGCGCAATCTGAGACGAGTTGTTTTCCAGCTCGAGCGCGCCGCTCGACACCGCCTGCACCAGCACGCGCAGCGATTCGATGGCTTCGTTGAAATGCGCCTGGATCGCCGCATAGCCACTCGGCATCGCGCCAGTGATGCGGTGGTGAAGTTCGCCCCGGCTAAGCCCTTCCAGCCCGCGCGCCAACGCGGTCGAAGCGCTCTCAACCTCGCGCATGCGCTGCTCGCGCTCGGCGGTAATTGCCGCCTCGATTGCACGCTGAGCGGCATCCTTCTCGGCAATAGCGTCGAGCAGGGCGACGACCCGCGCGGAAATGAAGACCAGCGCGCCGGCTTCTCCAAGCAGGATCACGGCATGCAGCACGATCCGTGCGAACGATGCTTCGCCCAGAAACACCCAGTCAGGGACCGCCATCCCGAGAAGAAGATGATGCACGGCAACGACAACGGTCGCCCCGATGATTGCACGCCAGTCGCACAGCACCGCCGTAATCGCGAGCGCGGCAAAGAACGCCATGTGCAGATCTACCTGCCACGCCATGCCGCGAAATGCGTAGAGCATGACCGCCGGAATCGCGACCAGTGCCATGCTCGCAGCGATACGCGCAGTGCTGTCGACCTCACCGCGCCGCCATAGCCAGGTGGGGTAGGCGAGCAAAGCGGCGAGGGCGAGCGCGACGGTCACGATTCCGTCCGCGCCAGTCACCAGCATACCGGCAAGCACCGCGATCGACAGAACCCCCGCGACCGCCATGACCAGGGTCATCCCGGCTTTGCGAATGCCGTCCAGCGTCAACTCACTCATCCCAACTCTTCCTTCCGGTACAACTCTGCGGTCGTGCGGCGAGCACGATTGCGCCGTGACGCCAGCTTTCGCGAACCATGGCGTCGCGCTTGCCGATCACGACCAGCGATCCGGGAAGCGGCCCCGTGCCGATCAGTCCTGCGTCGGCGCGTGCGATCCAGTCGATCATCTCGGCCTGTCGGACCGGGACGATGGGTGCGATCAGCATCGCGCCGTCCGGCGGGGGCATGATCGACGCCCCCACCGGTACTGCCAGTGGCACTGCCACTGCGAGGGCGAGACCCGCCCTCAAAAGCTTGCGTTGACCGAGATCGGCACCGCCGTCCCGGCAAAGGCGAGGCCGCCCGATGCGCCATAGGCACCGCTGCCGGTGCCGCGACGACGGCGCGCGTCGGCGGCGATTTCCGCCATCATGTCATTCGACAGGTCGATCTGGCGCTTGAGTGCCGCACCATTGGCGGCGCAGATATCGCGCAGCCGCGCGGCTAGCTCGCCGAGTTCCGAGCGCGTGTCCAGGTCGAGCGCGTCGCGCCAGCCCGGATTGGTGCGGTCGAGGCGCGCGATTTCATGGTCGACCGCGCCGACAAGCCGGGTCTTGGCCTGCACCAACCCGGCGATCTCGCCGCGACGGCCCTGCGCCAGCAGCATCGTCTCTTCCTCGCTGATCGACGCCAGCGAGCGGAACAGGTCGAGAAGCTCAGTTTCCATGTGGGTTGCCCCCCTGCAACTTGATGATCTGGTCCATCACGGCGGGGGCGAGGCCGATGCCGCCCTTTGCCGCGATGGCGGTGCCGAGATTTTCGGCGAGCACGCCGCGAAACATCTGTTCGCCATGGCCGCCCGAAAACTCGCCCTCCTCGACGCTTTCCAGCATCAGCTGGGTCATCTGGCCGATAAAGGTCGCCTCGAACGCCTGCGCGGTTTCCTTGCTCTTCGGCGTCGGAATGCTCGGCGCGGCGCCGGTCGTGGCGGCGGCGGGGGTGGAGAGGGGGCTCATCACTGCACCTCGATATCGGCCTGGAGTGCACCAGCGCTCTTCACGGCCTGAAGAATGGTGATCAGATCGCGCGGGCTGACGCCGAGCGCGTTGAGACCGGCGACGAGCGAGGCGAGCGACGTTTCGCCGCCCAGCGTGCCGAGCGAGCGGCCGGTCCCATCGTCGACCGTCACCTGCGTGCGCGGCACGACCTGGGTCTGCCCCTGCGACAGCGGCGCGGGCTGCGACACCTGCGGCGTTTCCGCCACGCTGATGGTCAGGCCGCCCTGCGCGATCGCGACCGGGCTGATGCGGACATTGGCGCCCATCACCACCGTGCCCGATGCTTCGTTGACGATCACCTTGGCCGGCTGATCGACCGTGACGGGCAGGTTTTCGATGCGGGCGACCAGATCGACGACCGATCCGGGAAAGCCGGGCCCGGGCTTGAGCTCGACCGTGGCGGGATCGAGCACTTCGGCGGTGCCGGCAAAGGTCGAATTGATCGTGCCCGCGATCATGTTCGCGGTGGTGAAATCGGGGTTCTTCAGCGCCAGCTTGAGGCTGGTTGCGCTGCGCAGCGCGAACGGCACCTCACGCTCGATGATCGCGCCATCGGCGATCCGGGCCGAGGTGGAAACGCCGCGGCTGATGCTGGCTGCTGCGCCCTGTGCCTTGAAGCCGGAGACGGAGACCTGGCCCTGCGCCACGGCATAGATTTCGCCATCCAATGCGCGCAGCGACGACGCGATCAGGGTGCCGCCCTGCAGGCTGGTGGCGTCGCCGATCGCCGATACGGTGACATCGATCCGCGATCCGGCGCGGGCGAAGGGCGGCATGGTCGCGGTGATCGATACGGCCGCGACGTTCATCGTCTTGAGCTGCGACCCGCGCACATTGACGCCCATCCGCTCCAGCATCGCCTGCATCGATTCTTCGGTGAAGGGCGTGTTGCGCGTGCGGTCGCCCGTGCCGGGCAGGCCGACGACCAGGCCGTAACCGACCAGCTGGTTGGGGCGGACATTTTCGATATCGACAATGTCCTTGATGCGGTGCGCACTGTTTGCCGCGGCGGTACCGGGCAGCGCCAGCGCCAGAGCCAGCAGCAGGAACCTCAAAATGTGCATAAACCTGTCCATCGTCTCCGGAACGCCGTTAATCTTCTTATAGAAAGAACAAGGCCGTTCCGGTCTTCGCGGAGAAGAGAAGCAGTGCGTATCGAGGGCGTTCCGATGCCGGTGCAGATGGTGCTCAACGCACTGTCCAAATCCGACGCCGCCCTGCGCCTGGCCGCTCCGAAGATGGAGATGCCCGAAGCACCGCGACAGGGGACTCAGGCCGCCCCGACGCTGCAGGCCGCGACCACGGTTCACGTGCTGCTCGCGGCGGCGACCGCACTGGAAACCCCGAAGGACAAGCGCCGGCGCGAAGCGCGTCCGGCGGCACGCGGGCTCGAGATCCTGGAACGGCTGCACGCTGCGCAGGTCAAGGGATTGCCCGATGAAGCTGCGCTCGACGCGCTGTCGCAATGGGCCGCTCTGTTCGAGATGCCGGACGATCCCGAGCTCGCCGACATCGCCCGCGACATCGAGCTGCGCGTCCGCGTCGAACTGGCCAAGCACGACCGCACGGTCTGATCCGGATCGTCAATGGACATGGTTAACGGCGCGGATCGGCGATTTAGCCCGTCCGGCGCCTGCCGAAGCCGCCGTTACTGCCCCGCGCGCGCCAGCTTCATCACGTAGCTGATGACCTCAGCCACCGCCTGATAATGTTCCAGTGGGATCGGGTGATCGATCTCCGCGCTGGCGTGCAGCGCGCGGGCGAGCGGGCGGTTTTCGACCAAAGGCACGCCATTGGCGGTCGCGATCTCGCGGATCTTCAGCGCGATCGCGTCGGTGCCCTTGGCAACCACGATCGGCGCGTTCATCGCGCCATGGTCATATTTCAGCGCGACCGCATAGTGGGTCGGGTTGGTGATGACGACGGTGGCAGAGGGGACTGCCTGCATCATCCGCTGGCGCGAGCGCTTCATGCCGATCTGGCGCATCTTGCCCTTGATCTTGGGGTCGCCCTCCTGCTCCTTGTGCTCGTCCTTCATGTCCTTGAGCGACATCATGTTCTTCTTCGTCCAGCTGTAGCGCTGGTAGACGAAGTCGGCGCCGGCGATCACCGCGACCAGCACCACGACAATGGTCAGCACGCTCATGATCATCTGCTGCGACAGGTCGGCGATCGTGGTCGGTCCGACGCCCACCATCGTTTCAAAGCCCGGCAGGAACGGCCACAGGATGATCGTCCCGATCGTGCCGACCACGATCAGCTTGGCCAGCGTCTTGGCAAACTCGAACAGACCCTGTGCGCCGAACATCCGCTTGAGGCCGGACACCGGATTGATCTTCGAGAATTTGGGTGCGATGCGGCTGAAACTGATCATCGGCCGCCCCTGGGCAAAGCCGCCGATCAGCGCGCAGCCGAACAATGCGCCGAGCAACGGGAGCAGTGCCGCGGCTAGCTCGGCCAGAATATATCCGCCGAACACCTGAGCGCCGTCGGGATTGAACATGAAGTCATCGGCGCGGCCCCAGATGCGGGCGAGCGATCCGGCCATGGCGGACGCTGCCTGTGCGCCGAGGCCGCCGGTGACGATGATCAGGCCGACGAACATTGCCGCCTGACGCATCTCCGGCGCCATCGGCACATCGCCCTTTTTCCGCGCGTCTTCGATACGCTTTTCGGATGGGGCGAATGTTTTGGAGTCCTTGTCCTCCGATTCATCGGCCATCGCGTCAGCTCCAGCCCATGTTCATCCACGTCGCGATGCTGTTCGCGAAGGTGACGAGCGTCGCCCCCAGCGTGGCCGCGGCGATGGTGATACCCAGTAGCAGGTTGAGCGGCTGGGCGATGAAGAACACCTGCAGCGCCGGCGCGACGCGCGCGGTGAGGCCAAGTACAGTGTTGAAAACGATGCCATAGACCAGCAGCGGCGCGGCGAGCGATACGCCGAGCGCCAGCGAATTGCCCGCGACCCGCACCGCCAGCTGGGCGAAATCCTGCGTGTTCGGGATCACGCCGACCGGGAACAAGCCATAGGATTTGATCAGCGCGCCCAGCCACAGATGGTGCACCGCCATCGCGAAACACACGACCGCAGCGGCGACGCCGACAAATTTGGACAGGAGCGGTGCCTGGCCCGACTGGCCGGGGTCGAACACCATGGCGGAGGTGAGGCCGATCTGAAGGCTGATCAGCGATCCGGCGATCGAGATCGCTTGATACATGATCCGCATGATCAGGCCGAGTGCGATGCCGACGATCAGCTCCGCGACCAGAATGCCAGCGAGCTGAATGTCGGTGACATCGGCCATCGGGATCACCTTGACCGACAGAAAGCTCCACAGGCCCAGCGTCATGCCAAGCCCCGCGAACAGGCGGATCTGGGCGGGGACCGCGTCTTCGGAAAAGACCGGCAGCAGCATCAGCACCGATCCGACCCGTGCGAACAGGATCAGAAAGGCGGTTGCGTGCAGCGGCAGGTCTTCGATCATCGCTCGGTCAGCCGCCCTGGACGATTCTGTCGCCGACCACGCGCATGAAGTCGCCGAGTGCTCCGCCGATCATCGGGAAGCTGAGCAGCAGCGTGATCCCCATGATGATGATCTTGGGCACAAAGGTCAGCGTCTGTTCCTGAATCTGTGTCAGCGCCTGAAGCAGGCCGATGATGAGGCCGGTGAACAGCGCAGCGAACAGCAACGGCCCGGCAACGGTCAGCGTCAGGATCAGTGCGGCGCGCGCGAGTTCGATGGCGGAATTGGCGTCCATTGCCCTGGTCTAGATCTGCATGCGCATGATTTCGGAATAGGCGTTCACCACCCGGTCGCGCACCGCGACGACGGTGTCGAGCGCGACTTCGGCCGCGCCCATCGCGGTCACCACGTCGATCAGATCGCCCTTGCCAGCGATCTGGCGCGTCGATGCGGTTTCGGCCGCTTTCAGGCTCGACGACGCCTCGCCGACCATGCCCTGGACGAGCTGGCCAAAACCGCCCGCAGCCGGGGCCTCGGTCCCGCCGGGCCCGCCAATGCCGGGCCCGCGTGAGAGTGGGGAAACGCCGGCGGCGCGGCCATAGGCGGTGGCGGCGTCAAGTGCTCCAATGGACATGGATGCTTCCCTTATTTCAGCAGGTCGATGGTGCGCATCGTCATGCCCTTGGCGGCTTCGATGGCGCTGAGATTGGCTTCGTAGGAACGCTGTGCGGCCTTAAGGTCTGCGGTCTCGACGAGCCCGTTGACGTTGGGCATGTTCACATAGCCGCGCGCGTCGGCAGCGGGGTTACCCGGCTGATAGACGCGCTGGAATGCCGACTTGTCGGTGGCGACGCCCTTGACCGACACCTTGGTCGCGCCGGTCGCGCGATCGACCTCGGCGGCAAAAGTTGCCACCCGGCGGCGATAGGGGTCGCCCCCCGGCGTCTGCGACACCGAGCTCTGGTTGGCGAGGTTCTCCGCAATCACGCGCATCCGCAGCGACTGGGCACGCAGGCCCGAGGCGGAGACCGAGACGGCACTTTTGAGGTCCATGATCCCAAATCCGGCGCGGCGGGCAGGAATTGCCCCCGACAGCTTTCTTATAGGCAAGTTTTTCCGGGTCGGTCGGACCGGGGGCAAATTCTGCCCCCTATAAACACGGTATGAAGACCACGCAGGGGAACGCCGTGCTCAACGATATCATGGTCGAACTGTCGATCGTGCTGGGGTCCACGCGACTGCCGATCCGGCAGGTGCTCAAGATGAGCCGCGGCGCGATCGTCGCGCTCGACAGCACCGATGCCGATCCGACGCTGATCTATGTCAACGACACGTTGGTCGCCAAGGGCCGGGTGATCGTGAGCGGCGAGCATATGTCGATCGAGATCTCTGAAGTCCTGCCCGCGAGTGCCGTGGCATGACGATCCTTGCCCTGCTGCGCATGTTCGGCGCGCTCGCGATTGTGCTCGGTCTGCTCGCCGGAGCATTGTGGGCGGTCCGCCGCTTCGATATTCGCTTGCCCGGACGGCTTGGTGCTGGCGCTGCGCCCGACAAGCGGCTCGAAGTGGTCGAGCGGCTCACCGTTGACCAGAAGCGCTCGCTGCTGCTCGTGCGCCGCGACAATGTCGAACATCTGGTGCTGATGGCGCCGGAGGGGAATGTCGTCCTGCACGAGGCACGGACCGATGCGCCGGCGCTGCGCGTGATCGACACGCCGGCACCCAAGGCGGCTCCGGCATTCGCGGCACTGGTCGAACCCGATCCGGCGCCGATGTTTGATGCGGCGCGCGACGGAAGTGACGCCGCCGGATCGACCGCATTCCTGAGCAACCTCGAACGCGTCCACAGCTTCGCCAACGCGCGGATCGCGCGTCATGCCTAAGTTGCTGCGTTATGGCCTCACCGCTGCGCTGCTGCTCGCCCCGCTGACGGCTGCTGCCGCGACCGGCGGCGATGGGGCAGGGGGATCCGCGCTGGAGGCGATGGGCGGCTCGCTGAGCGGTAAGGCGATCGGCATGGTCGCGCTGCTGACCGTGCTCAGCCTTGCGCCCGGCATCCTGATGACGGTGACGTCGTTCACCCGCATCGTCGTCGCTCTGTCGCTGCTGCGCACCGGCCTTGGCGCGCAGGGCGTGCCGCCGAACCCGGTGATCATCAGCCTGGCGCTGTTCCTGTCGATGTTCGTGATGACGCCGACGCTGGAGGCGGCGTGGACCGCTGGCATCAAGCCCTATACCGAAGGCAAGATCACCGAGGACGTCGCGTTTGAAAAGACCGCCGCGCCGTTCCGCAAATTCATGCTGAGCCAGGTGCGCGACGATGACATCGCCTTGTTCAACGGCCTCGCCGCGCAGCCCGCCAAGACGCGGGCTGAAGTGCCGCTCGGCACGTTGATCCCGGCCTTCATGATCTCCGAACTGCGCCGCGCGTTCGAGATCGGATTCCTGCTGCTGTTACCATTCCTCGTCATCGACCTGGCCGTGTCGGCGGTGCTGATGGCGATGGGTATGATGATGCTGCCACCGACGACGATCGCCTTGCCGTGCAAGATCATCTTCTTCGTGCTGGTCGATGGCTGGGCGCTGGTCGCCGGCAGCCTGATCCGAAGTTTCGGGACGGGGTAGGGCATTTGCATTCCTCCTCTGCGTCGCAGGGGAGGATCGATCACTCAATCCCGTCGTCCGAACCGGCTGCTCGGATCGATCAACCACGCCGACAGGACTTCGAAGCGCAGCGGCGTCAGGAACTGCAGCCCCGCCGCATCCTCGCGTTGCCAGCGCACTGCGGCGTTGACCGTGCCCAGCTGCGGGATGTGCGCCGACAGCGTGCCTTGGGTCAGTGTGCGGTTGAGCCCATCGACCCGCATCCCGCGCTGATTGATGTCGCGCAGCGTCGCGGCCATGCGCCGTCCGTCGCAGGTCACCAGCACCCCGCATTCGGCGTCGAGCCGGGGCAGGCGGTTGTGCCAGCCCTGTTTGCACGGGGTGGGCTTGAGAATGACCTCGGCCGGAACCTTGGACAGGAAGCGCAGGCCAGATGCTCCACCTTGCGACCAGGCGATTTCGGCATCGAGCAGCGGGGCGCCGCGCAGTTCGAGCTGCGCCGCGTCGCCGCGCGCCAGCGCGATCGGGCATTCCACGCGTGCGCCGCTTTCTGAGATATTGCGGACGCGGCACACGACGTCGCCGTGCGGCGTCACCAGACGCCCGACGAGCAGGGTGGTGACGAGGCGGGTCTCGCCGCCACTACGCCGGTCGTCGATCGCCGTTGGCGCGGTCTGCCAACGCTCTGGATGTTCGCCATACATCAGGCTGGCTCTGCCTTGGTGATCGCGACCTTGCGCACCTTGTCGGGGCCGATCGCCTCGCGCGCGGCTTCGATCACTACGCGGCGGAAATTGTCGAGATCGGGCAGCATCCCGTCATTGCCGGCGGCCAGCGGCACCTTGAAGGTGCGCAGGTTGATTGCATGCTGAAGGAAGGGCAGGCGCGCGGTTACGGCGTCAACCTGGCTTTCATCGACCTCCAGCTGGACTTCGAACGTGGCATAGCCCGACAGCTTGCCGTCCTTGAGCACCAGCGGCGCGGTCATCGGCGGCACAGTGACGAACTTGCCCGGCTCTTCCTCGACCGGCTCCGGCTTTGCCGTCGTCGCGCCGGCAGGCGTGCCGAGGAAGAAGTTGGTCGCATAGCCGCTGCCGGCTCCGATGGCGCCGCCGGTGATAAGCAATATGATGGGGAACAGGATCTTCTTCATGGTCCTGGGCTCACAGCTTGAAGCTTGAGTCGGCGGGGGTGGCGGGCGATTCCCCCTTGACGATGATGGTGATGCGGCGGTTTTCCGCGCGGTCGGGTTCGCCCGGGTAGAGCGGCTGGCTCGCGCCGCGCGCCATGACGCCGGCGATACGATCGGCGGTGATGCCGCCGCCCAGCAGCGTCGATCGCGCGGTCAGCGCGCGCTCGCCGGACAGGCGCCAATTCGCCTCATTGTCCCCGCCCGCGCCATCGGTATGCCCCTCAATCGTCAGCCGTGCGCCCGACCGGGCGAGTTTCTCGGCAACCGTGTTGAGCTGGCGGCGGGCAAGATCGTTGAGCTGCGCGGTGCCGGGGCGGAACATCGGCTGACGCACGCTGTCCATCAGCGTAATGCGCAGACCGTCCTCGTCCGACTCTATTTTCTGCTGGGCACTCGCGTCGCTGGCGATGGCGTCGAGCGACACGCGTAGTTCCTGCGCCAGTACGCGCAGCGTCGCGTCGGGAATGGTCGCCGACCCGCCGCGCGCGGTGCCGACGCTTTGGGCATCCATCGCGGGCACGCCCTTGGCCTGCGCCTGATCGGCATTTTTCGCACGGCCATGGCCGCCCGAGCCCGCCTGGGCACCGCCGGCAGCATTGCCGGCCGCGCCCACCATTGGCGGGCCGGGCGAGAAATAGTCGGCCAGTCCCTTCAGCGTTTCCTTGTCGGGATTGCTGATCAGCCACAGCAGCATGAAGAACGCCATCATCGCGGTCACGAAGTCGGCATAGGCAACCTTCCACGCACCACCGTGATGGCCGCCGACCACTTTCTTGACCTTGCGGATGACGATGGGTCGCGCGTTGGGTGCCTGGCTGGCCATGGTCAGTGCGCGGCCTTCAGCGCCGAGTGCAGCCGCTCATGGATCTGGCCCAGGCGCACCGGCGCGATCGCGCTTTGCGTGCAGGCGCCCGCAGCGAGCCGGTCGAGCACGGCCGCGCTCTCTTCGGTGCACTGGACCAGCAGATCGAACGCCTGCAGCTTGTCGAGATAGCGGTCGACGAAATGTTCGTCGCCGACCAGCACTTCGGCCAGCTCTTCGATCAACGTGCGGACATGGCGCAGCTCACCGGCGACCGCGCTGTGCAGCACGCCGATCAGCGGGTCGGTGCCGGTGGCGGGGCTGTTGTGTTTTTCCATTGCTAACCCCTTTAGAACAGATCGATTTCGCCGCCATGTGCCGGCATTTTCGGTGGCATGGTGACGGGCGGCGGCTCGGCGACATAGGTGCACCGAATTTTCCCGTCATAGGGGCGGAACTCGACCTTGCGCGGCTGCGTCCCGCCCGTGTCGTTGTGGCCGATGGCGATGCCTTCGGTCTGCAGGAAACGGATCGCGAAGGCGGCGTTGGCCGTACCGATCCCGCCGAGCCCGGCGATGATGTTCGCACCGCCATACATGTGCGCACGCAGTTGCGAGCGTTCGGCCCCGGCCTTCATCATCCCGTTGATCAGCAGCTCCATCGCGTGCACGCCATAGCGTTGCAGCTCGGTCTGGCTGACCTTGTGATCCGGACTCGGCTCCCCCAGCAGGAAGTGATTCATCCCGCCGATCCGCGCACGGGCGTCATGCAGGCACACGGCGATGCACGACCCCAACAGGGTCGAGATCACCATGTCGGGTTTGCCGATCACGGCGAACTCGCCCTGGATGATCGAAATTTTGCCGACCGTCGCAACACTCATGACAGATCACCGAAGACGCGCTCGATCTTTTCCTTGAGCGCGGCGGGCGCAAACGGCTTCACGAGGTAGTTGTTGACGCCCAACGCTGCCGCCTTTGCCACGACCTCACGGTCGGACGATCCGGTCAGCATGATGAACACGGTTTTGGCGAGCACGGAATCGTTGCGGACCGTTTCCAGGAACTCGAGTCCGTCCATCTCGGGCATGTTATAGTCCGAGATGATCAGGTGGACGCGATCGACACGCATCGCCGACAGCGCTTCGGGCGCGGTCGCCTTGTCGCGAATGTCCTTGAACCCGAAATCCTGAAGGGCGCGACGAATCATCGCGCGCATACTGGTCTGGTCGTCAACGACCATGACGCGGATAGCTGACGCGGCGGGCATTTAACGCTCCTGATACTTGCCGCGCGAAGCGGCGAGGATGGCCCCTGCCATGGCTGACAGGGTGGTTTCGGTTTCGACCGCTCCGACCTGAAGGGCCGCGCGTGGCATGCCCCACACGACGCAATCTTCGCGGGTCTGGCCAAAGGTGCGGGCGCCGGCGCGGCGCATTGCCAGCATGCCGCTCGCGCCATCGCTGCCCATGCCGGTCAGGATCGCGGCGACCGCTCCCTTGCCCAGCTTGGCGACCGAATCGAACAACATGTCGACCGACGGGCGGTGGCCGTTGACCGGATCGGCTGCGACCAGCTTGACCCGGCCGGTCGTGCCGCCGTCGAGCACCATGTGATGCGACCCGCCCGGTGCAATATAGACCGTGCCGCGCTGCAGTCGCGCGCCGTCCGTCGCCTCCACCACGCTGACCGCGCAGCCGCGGTCGAGCCGGGCGGCGAAGCTGGCGGTGAATGCGGCCGGCATATGCTGCACCACCAGCACCGGCGGACAATCGGTCGGCAGCTCGCCGAGCACGCGGAACAAGGCTTCCACCCCGCCCGTCGATGCGCCAATCGCGATGACGACGTCACGGAACGGTGCCTGGCTCGCCGCCGGAGCGGGAGTCTGGGACACGGGAGCGGCCGACGAAAGGCCGCGCCGTGCCTGGGAGCGCGCTGCACCCTTGACCGTGGCGCGCAGCTGTTCGGCACCCAGCGCAAGCTCGACCGGGCCGCCCGATGGCTTGGCGATGCAGTCGACCGCGCCGAGGCGCAGCGCCTCGATCGTCACTTCCGCGCCTGCCGCGGTCAGCGACGAACACATGACGACCGGCATCGGCCGCAGCCGCATGATCCGTTCAAGGAACGACAGGCCGTCCATTCCCGGCATCTCGACGTCGAGCGTCAGAACATCGGGGTTGAGTTCCTTGATCATGTCGCGCGCGGTGTGCGGCTCGGGGGCTGCTCCGACGACCTCAATCTCGGGATCGCCGGACAGGATGCGCGTCAATGCCGCCCGCATGGACGGGCTATCATCGACGATCAGGGCGCGAACGGGCCTCATGCGGCACCGTCCGTGCGCTGATAGATGGTGTTGCCACAGCTCTTCATCCGCGACACCGCCGGACCGATCAGCCGCTCGCTATGCCCGATATACAGGTAGCCGCCGGGCTTGAGCAGATCGACCAGCCGCGCCTCCAGCTCTTCCTTCGCGGTATCGTCGAAGTAGATCATGACGTTGCGACAGAAGATCGCATCATAACGCTGGCGCATCGGCCACTCACCGAACAGGTTGAGCGGACGCGCCGTCACCAGCGCGCGCGCCGCATCAGCCATGCGATAGCCGTTCCCTTCCGGCACCATCCACGCCTTGCGATACGCCTCGGGCACGCCGTCGACGCCGGCAGCAGCGTAGAAGCCTTCCGCCGCTGCGTTGACCACCGGCTCCGAGATATCGGTCGCCAGCAGGCGCACGTCGCGGTTGCGCATCCATTCCGCCTGTTGGCGGTCGGTGCCCAGCAGCGTCATCGCCAGCGTATAGACTTCCTCGCCGCTCGAGCAGCCGGCCGACCACATCCGCACTGGCGCGCGGCTGGGGTCGCTCTTCAGCTTCGGCATCAGCACGTCGCGCAGATGGTCGAAGTGATGGCTCTCGCGGAAGAAATGCGTGTGGTTGGTCGTCAGCGCCGTCACCAGCAGCCGCAACTCCTCCGCATCATTCTCGGCAAAGGCGATATAGTCCTTGAACGACGCCAGTCTGCGTTCGCGAAGACGGCGCGACAGGCGCGAATGCACCAGCACCTTCTTCGTCGACGGCAGGCTGATGCGTGCCTCGGTCATCATGATCCGCGCGATCGCCGCGAACTCGCTGTCACCGAGCGCCGGGGCGCCGTCGGACAGCAGCGGGTTCATCGGCGCAGGCGCCAGCGACATGCTCATTATGCGGCCAGGTCCAGGTGACGGGTGATCGAAAGCGCGTCGAGGTCGAGCAACAGCACCATCTGGGGGCTAGGGTCGCTCCCGTCGCGGGCACGGGCGGTGATCTGGACAAGGCCAGAGATCACGTTCGAATCCTGCAGCTCGACATCGGGCGCCGCCTGGATCGCGCTTTCCTGGATCGCAACGATGTCATCGACCTCGTCGACCAGGAAGCCGGCCTGCTTGCCCGCGATGTTGACGACCAGCACGCACGAGCGGGCGTGGATCTCGCTCGGCGTCCAGCCCAGCCGGTCGGCGAGACCGATCACCGGCACCACCGTGCCGCGCAGGTTGGTGACGCCCAGGATATAGCCCGGCACGCTGGGGAGCGGGGTCGGCTCGGCCCATTCGCGGATTTCGATCAGCGAACGCATGTCGATGCCGAAATGGCGGCTGCCCAGGGTGAAGGTGACGATCTTGATCTCGTCAGCGGGGGTTTCGTGCTCGTTCATGCTGCAAGTCCTCTCAGAAGGTTGCGGGTCTGTCCGGCCGGGGCGACGAGCGCCTCGACGTCGAGGATGAGTGCGATCGAACCGTCGCCAAGGATGGTGGCGCCGCCCAGACCGCGGATCGGGTGGAGGTTCTGCTCCAGGCTCTTGATCACCACCTCGCGGCGGTCGTCGATCGTGTCGACGAGCAGGCCGACGCGGCCAGCGCTCTCGCTCTCGACGATGATCACCAGGCTTTCATGGACCGGGCGATCCTCATTGGCGTGCAGCCCGAACACCTGGGTCAGGCGGCGGACCGGCAGGTAGTCGCCACGGATCTCGATCACTTCGCTGCCCGGCGTGGTCGCGCTGACCTGGCCCGGTTCGGGGCGGATCGCCTCGATCACGGTGGCGAGCGGGAGCACGAAGCGCTGTCCGGCAAGGCGGACGACCATGCCGTCGAGGATCGCCAGGGTGAGCGGCAGGACGAGCGTGAAGCTGGTGCCCTTGCCCGGGACCGATGCGATCTCGACGCGACCGCCGAGTGCCTCGACGTTGGAGCGGACGACGTCCATCCCCACGCCACGACCCGAGATGTTCGAGATCGTCGCGGCGGTCGAAAAACCGGGGGCACAGATCAGCTGATCGATTTCCTCGTCGGTCAGCACCGCATCGGCGGGGATGATGCCCTTTTCGATTGCCTTGGCGCGGACGCGGGCGCGGTCGATGCCCTTGCCGTCGTCCGACACGGTGACGATGATGCGTGCACCCTTCTGCTCCGCCGACAGCACGATCGTGCCCTGCGGCGACTTGCCGGCGCGCAGCCGCTCTTCGGTGCTTTCCAGACCATGGTCGACCGCATTGCGGATGAGGTGGGTCAGCGGGTCGCCGATCTTCTCGATCACGCCCTTGTCGACTTCGGTCATCTCGCCATGCGTCTGCAGGTTCACCTGCTTGCCGGTCTCGGCCATCAGGTCGCGCAGCATGCGCGGCACGCGGCTGAACGCCTGCTTGATCGGCTGGGCGCGCAGGCTCATCACATTGTCCTGAATCTCGCGCGTCAGACGGGCGAGTTCGGGCAGTTCGACCCGCTCCTGATCCTTCGCGCTCAGGCGATCGGACAGGATCGAGTTGCGGATGACCAGCTCACCGACCAGGTTGAGCAGCATGTCGAGCTTGACCAGATCGACGCGGATCGTCTGCGATCCGCCGTCGCCGGTCGGAGCAGGAGCGGACGGCACGGCGGTCAGAGTCGGCGCAGCCGTGGTGACTGCGGCAACCTGCTCGATCAGCGCGCGCGCATCGTCCAGGCGTTCGGTGCGGGCTTCGACGGGTTCCGCCTCGACTGCGCTCGGTTCGACGCGGGTGATCGCGATATGCGAATCCGGTGCGACGAAATCGAACGCGTCGTTGATCCGTGCCTCGGCGGTCCAGCCGGGCAGCTCGATCGTCCAGCGCAGATAGGCCTGTTCGGGGTCCACGTCGCGCAGCGCGGGCAGGGTGTCGCAATCGACCGCGACGACGCGACCGCCATTATCCTCCAGCTCGCGGATGACCAGCACCGGCTCGGCCCCGGCGGCCATCGCATCGCGCGACGGGCCGAATTCGACGCGCCACACGGCTTCGGCGGCGGGCTCTTCGGGCTCGGCAGCTGCCGCTTCCGGCGTGTCGAAGTCGAAGTCCAGCGCGACCGCGACCGGCTCGAACCCGAACGGGTCCGGCTCCGCTTCAACCGCCGCTTCCGGCTGCGCCGCAGGCGCTTCGGGGGCAGGAGCAGGGGCCGAATGGTCGGCATCGAGGATCGACTGGATCGCCGCCAGCGACGCGCTGTCATCGGGCAACGCAACGGTGCCCTGCGACGCGCCGACATGATCCGACAGGATGTCGAGCGCGGAGAGCATCACGCCCACCGTGGCCGGGGTCGGATCAATGCGGCCGGCGCGCACTTCGTCGAGCAGATTCTCGAACTTGTGGGCAAAGGCGGTCAGCGCGACATGGCCAAATGCGCCGGCGCCGCCCTTGATCGAGTGGACCGCGCGGAACACCGCCGCGATCGTGCCGGCGGACACATCGCCAGCCTGCATCGCGGACAGGCCCTGCTCGGCAGCGGCCAGACCCTCGGCGCATTCTTCAAAGAAGATCGCCTGGATATCGTCCATATCGTCGCTCATGGGCAGACGCGGCGGATCGCCGCTCCCAGCTTCTCGGCTTCGAACGGCTTGGTGATCCAGCCGGTGGCACCGGCGGAGCGGGCGCGCGCCTTCTTCTCGTCCGAGAATTCGGTCGACAGCACCAGGATCGGCGTGCCGCGAAATTCGGGCATGCCGCGCACCGCTTCGATCAGCTCAAAGCCGTCCATTTCGGGCATGTTGATGTCGGTGATGAGCAGGTCGGGCTTGACCTCCTGCATCCGCTCCAGACCGTGGCGCCCGTCATTGGCGGCCTCGATCTTGAACCCCTGTGCGGTCAGCGACGCCTTGAGCAGCATGCGCATGCTGGCGGAATCGTCGACGGTAAGAATCAGCTTGCTCACGATTGCAGTTCCTCTTGGTGGCTCAGGCCCAGTCGGTCGGTCAGACCAAGCGCCTCGGTCCTGGCCAGGAAGGCGGGGCTGGGGTTTTGGATAATGAAGCGATGGCCATACGCTTCGGCTTCGATGCGGGCGGCGAGCAGCAGCTGCAGCACGGCCTGACCGACACTCTCCACCGCCCCGGCATCGACGACGATGTCGTCCCGGGCGTCGGCGGCGAGCACCAGGCGCACCTTCAGCTCCTCGGCGGTCACGGTGACGCCGTGCGTGGGGAGTTCGATGATCCCTCCCGGCGACGGTGCCAGTTCAGGCGGGTTGGGCTGCGAAGTCACTCTTTGCCTCCTCGAGCGCGGTTTCGAGTTGCTGGAAGGTCGGCGCCTTGTCCGAAGGCGTCGCACGGCGGGCGATCTCGACCGCGACCTGCGTCGGCATGCCCTGAGCGTGCGCGACGATCGCGGTCTTGGCGATGACGAACGGCTTGCCGTCCGCTTCGATCACCTGGCCGAGCTTGGCGGCCAGCGGGCCGACGAAGCAGTAGGACAGGAGCACGCCCAGGAAGGTGCCGACGAGCGCGCCGCCGATCATGGCGCCGAGCACTTCGACCGGCTGGTCGATCGACCCCATGGTCTTGATCACGCCCAGCACTGCGGCGACGATGCCGATTGCGGGCAGGCCGTCGGCCATCTGCTGCAGCGCGTGCTGCGGGTGCATCTCGTGGTGGTGATGCGCCTCGATGTCGTTTTCCATCGCCTCGGCGATCTGATGCGGATCCTCGAAATTCACTGTCATCATGCGCAGATAGTCGCAGATGAACTCGGTCAGATGATGGTCGGCGATCAGGCGCGGGTAGCGGCTGAAGATCGGGCTGTCCTTGGGCGAGTCCAGATGCGGCTCGATCGCGGTCGCGCCGCCCTTTTTGAACGCGGACAACAGCCCGAACATCAGCGTCAGCAGGTCGCGATAGTCGCTGTCTTTCCAGCGGCTGCCCTTGAACGACCTGACGATGCCTTTGCCGGCGGCCTTCACCACCGACATCTGGTTGGACACCAGGAACGCACCGATCGCCGCGCCGCCGATCGCCATCATCTCGTGCGGCAGCGCGTGGAGGATAACCTCCATCTTGCCGCCGGCCATGATGTAGCTGCCGAACACGCAGATCATGATGATGATGAATCCGACGCCGTTAATCATGACGTGGGCGGTCCCCTGCCGGTAATGATGGTCCCGTCGATTATAGGCGGGATGGAAGGGCGGCGGACGCGGGGCAGGTCTTTTAGATATTTGTTTGCCGTCCCGATGCACGCGCGACCGGACCGGCGAAGACCATCCTAGATAAGGGTAAACCCGAACGAGGAACCCGCATGTCGCTCAACGCCTACCAACGTGCCCGCACGCTCGTCGAAACGCCCCGTGCGACCGAACAGCGATTGATCCGGGACGTGACGGCGGCACTGATGGAGGCGCGCGACCTGGGCTATACCGGCGGCCGGCTGATGGAAGCGCTGCACTGGAATCGCGAGATGTGGGATGCGTTCGCCAGCGCCTGCGCCGCGCCTGGCAATGAACTTCCCGACGCGTTGCGCGCGTCGATCATCTCGATCGCGCTGTGGGTCAATCGTCACGCCAGCGAAGTGATGAAGGGCCGCGAAGGAATCGATCCACTGATCGAAGTCAACCGCTCGTTGCTTGAGGGACTGGGCGAAGGCCGCATGGCCGCCTGAACATCGGTGCCGGAACCTAGACCGGCACCGCGACCTCCGCCGCATAGGCCAGCCGCAGCGCCTCGGACAGGCTGCTGACGTCCAACTTCTCCATCATGTTGGCGCGGTAGATTTCCACCGTGCGCGGCGACAGGTCGAGCTGGTGGGCGATCACCTTGTTCGGTCGCCCCTCAATCAATCCCATCAGCACTTCATGTTCGCGCGGGGACAGCCGTGCGATCCGCGCGCGCGCCTGTTCGCGCCGCTCCGCGATGTCGCTCGTCTCGCTGAATCGCGCGAACGCCTCGTCGAGCAGGTTTAGCAGATGGTGGGGGTCATAGGGCTTTTCCAGAAAGTCGGTCGCCCCGGCTTTCATCGCCTGGACCGCCAGCGAAATGTCGCCCTGACCGGTCAGCATGATCGTCAGGAATTTTGCATTGCGTTGCTGCAGCGCCTGCATCACTTCGATCCCGTTGCGTCCCGGCATCTGGAAGTCGAGCAGCAGCACGCCGCCGTCGCTGGCTTCGATATTGTCGAGAAACGCATCCCCCGAAGCAAAGACGCGGATCACCAGGTTGGGACGCTCGGACAACAGCCCATGGAGCGACTGACGGACCGCCTGGTCATCGTCGACGATATAGACACTCTGCATCAGTCCTCTCCCAATGTCCGCTCGGTACCTGGAACGGTGAAGCGGAACGTGGCACCGCCTTGCTCATTATTCTCCGCCGACATCTTGCCGCCATGCGCCTCGACGATCCTGCGACAGATCAACAGGCCGATCCCCATACTGCCTTCGCCCTTGCTCGAATTGAACGGCAGAAACATGCGGTCGAGGATCGGCTTGGCCAGACCTGGCCCATTGTCGGACACCGAAAATTCGATCCGGTCGCCGTCCAGCTTGCGGGTCGCGACGCGGATGGTGCGCTGGTCTGCCGCAGTAGCGCGCAGGGCTTCCAGCGCGTTGCGCATCAGATTGACCAGAACCTGTTGGATCTGGATCTTGTCGGCGAACATGAAGGGCGCCTCTGGTGCAAGATCATAGTCTATCGATACGTCCAATCGCTGTGCTCCGACAAGTACCAATGCACTGGCCTCGCGGATCGCGGCTTCGACCGGCTCGACGCGCAGGTCGATGTCGCGGCGGGCCACGAAATCGCGCAGACGCCGGATGATCTCGCCCGCACGGAGCGCCTGTTCGCGTGTTGCGCGCAACTGATTGAACAGCCGCTCGTGCAGCGGATCGGAAATCTGTTCGCTCTCCAGAATGACCTCGGCCGTGGCGATATGGTTGGCGATCGCCGACAGCGGCTGATTGATTTCATGCGCCAGCGCCGCAGCGAGTTCGCCCATCGCATTGATCCGACCGATCTGCGTCAACTCGCTCGACAATTGCGCCAGCTGCTCTTCGTTGCGCAGCCGTTCGGACAGATCGGTGATGAAGCCGGTGAAGACGCGGTTGTCCTGATACACCGCTTCACCGACATGCAGCTCGATCGGAAATTCGCTGCCATCGGCATGCCGCGCCGTCAGCATGCGCGGATGTCCGATGATCCGTCGTTGGCCGGTGCGCAGATATTGGGCAAGAAAGCCGTCATGCCGCAGCCCGAAGTCGTCATTCATCAGCAGTGAGACATTGGAACCGATCACGTCATTGGCGCTGTGGCCGAACAGCCGTTCGGCGGCCGGGCTAAAGCTCAGGATCCGCCCATGGATGTCGATCACGACCATTGGGCTGGGGACGGTTTCGAGGATCGAGCGCATCTGCGCTTCGCGCGCGGCCAGCTGCGCGGTCTGCTGCATGCGGTCGGTCACGTCGATATTGACGCCGACCGTGCGGATCAGCGCCCCGGACTCGTCATAGAAGCAGCGCGCCGACCCTTCGATGGCGCGGATCGACCCGTCGGGCAGGCGCAGGCGGTAGAACAGGCTGATCTGGTCGGCCTTGCTCCACACCGCCGCGTCCAGCCGTTTGGCCATGAGCTCGCGATCTTCGGGAAATACGAACTCCTGCCACGACGCATAGTCTTTGAGCGTGCCCAGCGGCACGCCCAGCAGCGGCTCGGTATTCGCAAACCAGGTCAGCTTGCCCGACGCCACGTCCCATTCAAAAATGCCGATCTTGTGCGCTTCGGCGGCCAGGAGCAGGCGATCGTCGCTCTCCGCAATGGCGCTTTGCGCGCGCAGCATCGGGCCGAGATCGGTGATGGACAGGACGGTGACGCTGCCATGCTCCCGGTCCTCGACCTCATGTGCGTGTTCCAGCACGTGGACGGTGCCGCCGTCGCGCGCAGTTTCGACCCAGCGCCGCTGGCGTGAGGCGCCGCTGGTGTCTGCGGACAGCACATCTTCCGCGACCCCCTCGACCGGGCGGGTCTGCAGCAGCGCCGCCTTGACCTTCCCCAAGGCTTCTTCGGCGGTGAAGCCGAACAGGTGCGCGCAGCCCCGCGACCAGTGAATGATCCGCCCGGCGCGGTCGGTCATCACGATCGGCTGGGCGTCGAGCGTCGCGGCATAGATGCGCAGTGTCGAGCGTTGGCGCGTCAGCCGCGCAATAGCCCATAACAGCACCGACCCGACGATCAGCGTGTTCGCCAGCATGCCCCAGATCTCGTTCGTCTCGGGAAATTCCGGACTGCCGAACAGGATCAGGTCGGCGGCGAGCACCAGCGCCGGCGCGACCATCAGCGCCGGCACCGCGCGCAGCGGCATCGGCCAGCGTTCCTCGCCACCGGCCCGATATTCCGCCAGCGTCCGATCGGTCGCGGTCAATAGCAGGCCGAGTCCCAGCAGCAGCTCGGCAACATTGGTCAGGATCGGAATGTGCCAGGGCTGAACCGCCCCGCCGCGTACCTCGGTGGCCAGGATCTGGCCCGCCAGCATCAACAGCGCAAAGCTGATCACCAGCGCCGCGATCATCGCCGCGATCGGTGCGCCATCGCGATCGCTGCGGAACAGGATCTGCGTGGTGATGCCGAGCAGCAGGATGAGCAGGCACGACACCGGACTGCCGCCATGCGCGCTCAGCATCGATATTGCGAGCAGGGCCAGCGCGACCACCGCAACGCCGCTTCCGATGAACGCAGCGCGGCGCCGGGGCATCGCGCGGGGCTGGCTGGCTGCGATCAGCGTTACGGCGAGCAGCAGATTTGCCGCAAGGGCCGGCGGCCAGGCTGACGGAAAGCCGACAAAGGTAGTGCGCAGCGGCGGGTAGTTCAGGACCCAGCCAAGAAGACCGGCGAGACAAACCAGCGCGGCCAGGTTGAAGCAACTGGCGGCCAGTCGTCCGCGGATCGATCCCATCGGAAACCAGAGACGCCCTGGCGCCACACTCCCCCCATTACAGCCGCTACCCGGTTTCTAACGCCGAGTTTACCCATAATGGATGACGTTACAACCGGTTAGACGAAACGCGCGGCGACGACTGCATGCACCTCATCCTGCGTCATGTCATTGAGCGGCAAGGATCGCTGCGGCGATTGGCTGTGTCCCACCAGCGTGCCATCCATGCCAGCCGCGACCGCCAGAATGCGAAAGCCGCCCGGTTCGCGCACTGCGGCGAGTCCGCCCGCAACAGGATAACGATCAGGGTCGATGAACAGGATCGCCTGACCGGGCAGTCCGGCGCCGAGCGTGGCGCGACACAGCCGCAACGCGATGACCTGCGCACCGCATCCGGGCGGGGGCGGGATACGCTCACCGGTTTCCTGGTCGATGACTAGCCCATCGGGCCCGGCGATCCCCCTGACCGGAATGGTCGCGGCGGGATCGCCGACCATGGCCATCGCGACCGGCGCCGCCGGTAATATGGTCGCCTCACCACGCAGCTCCGCGCGCAATGCCGCGATCCGCTCGCGCGTCCGCCGCATCCGCGCTTCAGGATCGCTGACCGATGCCATCCACGGGCCGAGATCGCCCGCGCGGTGCAGCTGGTCGATCCGCGCGCGCAACCCCGCTTCGGTCGTGGCACCGAACAGCGCGGCGATCGCCAGCCGGGTCGGTGCATTCCACTCCTCAAAGCTGCGCTGCGCATTTTCGATGCGCGACAGGTTGACCGGTGCGATCCCGTGCCGTTCGCCGATCGCCTGGATCGTCAGCGCGCGGTCGGTGGAGCGCAGGTGGCGCACAGCGGCGGCGAGCAGCACGGCGAACTGCTCGCGCTCCACGTCCAGCAGCGACGCGCTGACGAAGGGCGTTGCCCATTGCTCGATCGAGAAACCCGGTGCCTCGACATCGACCAGCAAGCCCTCTGGCGCGACGCCGAGCACCGCAGCGACCTCGGTCAGTTCATGCGCGCGGGCCGTGACCTCGCCGCGCTCGATCTTGGACAGGCGGATATAGGTCAGCCCGGGCAGGCGGTGGGCAAGGCCGATCAGCTTCTGATACCCGGCCCGCCGGCGCAGTTCACGGATCGCGTTGGGAAAGATGAATGCGCGATAGGGATCGATCGGGACCGACCCCGAAGCAACGCCAGGCCGCAATGTGACAGGCGCGTCCATGCGCCGACCTCCTATACCCATTTTGGTATTGGATAGCATGCATCCTGAATAGTTCCAACACTTTGGCTGTGCCGTGGTCAGCCCGCCCGGCGCGCGGCGACCGAACGCGACGGCTGGGAGATCAGCGCCCAATTGCCTGCGGGATCGAAACGGCGCAGCGCGACAAGACTGCCGGGACGCGCGATGCGGCGGTCGAGCCAGCCCGGCGCGAGCGGCCACGGGTCTTCGGGAGCGACGGCAACGCCGCTGCCGTCGGTGATCAGCCCGATGCTGTGCGGCGCCATGCCCAACGGCCAACGCTGGCGCACCCGTTCGAGCAACTGCCCGGCAAGGCGTTCACAGCTCCGCGCGGTGCGCAGCGGGGCGATGTCCTGACGTTTCAGCCAGCGGTCCCAGCTGACCCCGAAATGCCCATTGGTGCCCACACCCCAAACGGCGACCAGATGTCCCGACTGGTCGAACCAGTAGCGGGCGGCGTGACAGAATTCCCGGGACAGTTCGTCCAGGCCCGGATCGATGAACGGCATAAGGCCGTCGGCGCTGCCCTGAGCGGTCATGATGCTCTCGCGGATCACGAACAATGCTCAGCGCGAACGGGTGGCGCCGCGGACCAGCGCGGCTTCGCGCTCGTCCTGCTCGACTGCCGGAGTCTCGTCCAGTTCGGTCGGCACGACCGCGATCACGCGGCTCAGCCGGTTATGCGGTGCGTTATGATCCGGAAGCACGCCGATCGGGGGCGTTTCCAGCTTGTCGCTCGCGCGGCGACGCGGCGCGGCCTTGGGGCGTTCGAACATGCCGCCGAAGCGGGGGTCATGCGCCGCGATGTCGGCGATCGTCTTGGCGGCGCGCTTGGCGACCTGACGCTGGCGCTCGCGCTCCTGCGGATCGGCCTCAAGCTCGATGTCTGCGGCATCGTCGGACAGGCGGCGCGCGACGGTGCGGCGCTGCGCTTCCAGCTTTTCTTCCAGCTCGGCGATTTCGGCCGGATCGATGATCGCGGCACCGGCGCGATAGCGGGGCAGGCGCGGGTCCTGCACCTGCACCGATCGGGTGTTGCGGGCACGGCGCTTGAGCTGCTCCATCGCAACGCTGCGCAGATGATCGACATAGGCATCGAGCAATGCTTCGCGGGTCTTGACCGCAAAATGCTCGCCAGCCGCCGCCTCGGTGCGCTCAAGCGCATATTCGTCCTCGATCATGCTCTCCAGCGTGTTGGCCTCACCCTCGGCGCCCAGGCTCATCGCATGGAGCGAAACGGTGGTCGCCTCGACCTTCTTCGCCGACGGGCGCTGATCGGTCATGACGCGGAAGCGCAGGCTCTGCAGTTCGCCGCGCAGCTGCCAGTTGACGAAGGTCGTGAACTGGGCGCGCTCGGGGTCATAGGCCTGGATCGCGCGGTGAACACCGATCGCACAGCACTGCTCGGCATCGTCCCAGTGCGCGGCGAGGCCGTACTGGCGGATGAAGTGGCGGATGCGCGGCGCGAGCAGCTTCAGCACCTGGGCGAAGGCGCGCTCGCCATAAACGCGCTGGCGGTTGGTCTGCGGCTGGCCGTCCTTCGCCATATTCTCGATAACGGCGGCAACGGCAACTTCGAGCGCGGCAGTGGTGTTCGACATGATCGTCCCCTCGATCGTCTTGGCCGTCGCGGTGTCTGCTCCGGCTGCAGGGGAATGATCGCTGATCGCGGTAAATAGGATTAAACTGATCCTATACGTAATTCCACAATATGGTGCTTCTACAGTAGCTGTGCCTCACGCCGCGCGCACCTGATCGACAAACCTATGGACCTGGTCGGAGAGGGTGCTGGCCTGTCCTGAAAGCGCGCTGGCGGAGGAGAATATCTGGCTCGCCGCGCTTCCGGTGGCTTCCGACGCTTGGCTAACCCCGACGATGTTGGCGGACACTTCATGCGCCGCCTGCGCGGTCTGTTGGATGTTGCGGCTGATGTCGGCGGTCGCGCTATTCTGCTGATTGACCGCGCTCGCGATGCTGGTGCTGATCTCGGCGACCTGGCCGATCGTCTCGGTGATGTTGCTCAGGCCCGTGACCGCTTGCCGGGTCGCTTGCTGAATCTCGCGGACCTGGGCTTCGACCTCTTCGGTCATCCGTTCGGTCTGGCTGGCGAGCGCCTTCACCTCGGCGGCGACGACCTCGAACGCCTTGCCGGCCTCACCCGCCCGCGCCGCCTCGATCGAGGCGTTGAGCGCCAGCATGTTGGTCTTCCCCGCAATCTGGCCGATCAGGCCGACGACCGTACCGATCCGTTCCGCTGACTCATCGAGCGCACGGACCGTCTGATCGGTCTGCTGGGCGTTGGTCACCGCGCGCTGGGTGGTGCGGGCGGATTCGGCGACCTGTGCAGCGATCATCTGGATCGACGCCGACAACTCCTCCGCCGCCGACGCCACAGTCTGCACGCCTGCGCTGGCCTGTTCCGCTGCTGCAGCGACCGCGAGCGCGCGGTGATTGGCCTGACCGGTGTTGCTGGTCATCGATTGGGCACTGGCTTCCAGCTGGTTCGACGCAACGCTCAGCTGTTCGACCAGACCGGCGACCTGCCCCTGAAAATCCTCCGCCAATTTGGCGAGCTTTTCGTCATAGGTGACCTTGTTCTCGACAATGTAGCCAGAGATGGCGAGGTCCATGTCGATCATCACCGCCATGTTGATCGCGGCGCACAGCTCGCCCGTGCGCCGCGCGGCGGCGGGGCTCAGCGCCGGCCCGGCGCTGCGTGCGGCCAGCTCGAACAAATGGCGCAGGATGAAGGTGTAGCCGCCAATATACCATTGCGGGTCGAGCCCGATCTTGCTGTGCATCAGGCCGATTTTCTTGACCGATGCGACATAGGCGTCGTCGAACCGGCCGCTGAACAGCATCTTCCAATGCTCGGCCTGCGCGTTCGCGGCGCGCGGCATGGCCTCGCTGCCCTTGAACATCGCTGCCAGTTGCGGCCAGCCACGCAGATTGGCGTAGAATTTGTCGAGGATCCCGGGCAACTCGCGCTCGAGCGTCGGGCCGAACTTGGTCAACGTCGCGCGCTGGCTGTCGGTGAAACCGGCAAAGGCAAGACGTTCGACAAGTTCAGCACTGACGCTCATGGCAGGGCCTTCCATCCCAACTAGCTACCCTACTCATATAGGAGAAATACTGGAGGGTTGGTCGGTACTGCGTTCTTACGTAGCTGTTAAGCAAAGCGCTCCGGGCGCACGCGGGTGCCGACATAATTGTCCAGCCATGCCCGGTGTGCGGCGCTGGCGTCGCCGCTACGGGCGATCGCCTGGCTGGCGCGCCCACCGCCGATCTGGGCGCGCAGCAACAAGCTGGCACGTTCGTCTGTCAGCCCGGTCTTGAGATATTTGATCGCGTCACCCGCGCCCAAATGGTGGGCGAGATAGGCGGTTCGCGCGACGGCGGATGGATCCTCGCCGGTGGGCACGCCTGAGCGTTGCAGCGTCTTGAGATTGACGCGCGCATAATCTGCCGTCGTCTCGATCGACGCAGTCGCGTTGTAGCGCAGCTGCAGCAGCTCGGCGCGAGCCGCCGTGCGCACCTGCCCGGACCGGTCGAGCCAGCCCTTTGCCTGCGCGGTCTGATTTAGCCAGGTGCCGCGCGTCTCCGCCATCCCCTGCCAGGTCCGGCTGAGAAACTGTCCCAGGCCTGCGGCCGACGAGCGGCTGTTGCGTGAATAGACGTTCCACTGGCCGGCGGAATCCTTTGCCGCCTCGGCATTGACGATGGCGGCCAGCGCGGTGGCGGGGATGCCCGTGCGCTCGGCAGCGCGCTCCAGCGCCGGCGCATGGCGCGCATTGGCGCCGAGCCGTGCCGGATCGAGCGTTGCCGCGCTGAGGGCTTCCGGCTGGCTGGCTTCAAGGCTGCGCAAGTCGATGTCGCGAAATTCGGGACTGTGCAGGATGGCCGCCATTGGACGCGGCTGGGTCGCCTGACCCGACAGTTCGAGCAGAGTGTCGAGGTCCAGCTTTTCCATGTCCGGCGTTTGCGGCAGCTTGGCCTCGGCGTCCGGGGCCATGGTCCCGATTGCCGCCTGCCACAATCGCTTCTGCGCCGCGCCCAGAGCGTTGCGGTGGATCGCGGCGGCGGTCGCGGCGGTATCCGGCGAGCCGAGCGGGCGGGTCTGGATTGTCATGTGCGATTGCTCCTGCGCAGGTCGCGGGCGCGGCGCACGAAGCGCGCGGCGGTGAGATCGTCGAGCATCGCCTGCTCGGCTGTCTGCGCGACGCGCTCGGCCTCGGCGCGATACTGGTCGGCGGCATTGCCGATCGCTTTCATCGACGCATATTGCTGAGCCGCCTGGCGGCGCAGCAACGTCAGTTCGATTTCGGCATCGTGGCGCAGCTGTTCCAGCCGGCGGCGCTCGGCGCGCGCGCGGTCGAGATAGGATTCGGCGTAAAGCTGCCAGTCCATCGCGCTGAGTTCACGCTCGCGCACGATCTTCGCGCTCAGCGCTTCGTGCAGCGACTGCATCTCGTCGAGCCGGATCGTCGCATCGACGATCAACGCCTTGAGCGCGTCCATGTCGCGATCGAGCGCGCGCAGCGCGGCGTCATAGGGCGTGCGCATGCGCTTCCTCCACCAATGCGGCCAGATCCGCGAAGGACTGGTCGGCATGACCGCGATCGCCCTTGCCCTGAGTCAGCATCGCCTCGATCTGCGGGGCGATGGCGACGGCGCGATCGACTTCGGCGTTCGATCCGGCCTTGTACGCGCCCAGCCGGACGATCTCTTCCATATCGGCATAGGTGCCGAGCACGCGCCGCGCGGCGAGGCGGGTCGCGTTTTGATCCTCGTTGAGGCAGCGGGGCAGGGTGCGCGATACCGATTTGAGCAGGTCGATCGCGGGATAGCGGCCGCGTTCGGCGATCTTGCGCGTGATGACGACGTGACCGTCCAGAATGCCGCGTACTGCGTCGGCGACCGGCTCATTATGATCGTCGCCATCGACCAGCACGGTGAACAGGCCGGTGATCGATCCCTGTCCCGGAAGGCCGGGACCGGCGCGTTCGAGCAGGCGGGGCAGCTCGGCAAAAACGGTGGGGGTATAGCCGCGCGTCGCGGGCGGCTCACCATTGGCGAGGCCGATCTCGCGCTGCGCCATCGCAAAGCGGGTGACCGAATCCATCAGGCACAGCACGCGCAGGCCCCGGTCGCGGAAATGCTCCGCCAGCGCCAACGTCGTCCATGCCGCCTGACGCCGCATCAGCGCGGGTTCGTCCGACGTCGCGACGACGACGATGCTGCGCGCCAACCCCTCCGGCCCCAGATCATCCTCGACGAACTCCTGCACCTCGCGGCCGCGTTCGCCGATCAGGCCGATGATCGCGACATCGCATTCGGTCCAACGCGCCAGCATTGACAACAGCACCGACTTGCCGACGCCCGAACCCGCGAACAGGCCGAGCCGCTGGCCGGTGCACAAAGGGACGAACAGGTCGAGCGCGCGCACGCCGGTCTCGATCCGCTCGCCCACCCGCGCACGCGACGCGGCCGGGGGCGGGGGTGCCTTGATCGGCTGGCGGGTGGCGCCCAGCGGCAATTCGCCCTTGCCATCGACGGGACGGCCCAGACCATCGACCATGCGGCCGAGCCAGGCGTCGCACGGGCGCAGCGACAGCGCGCCCGGGTGGAGCCAGGCGATCGTGCCCGAACTCAGCCCCTGTGGTTCGCGAAACGGCATACACTGGGCAAGACCAGCCTCGATCCCGGTCACCTCGCACGGGACGCTCCCGTCATGCGTGTCGATGTCGATCCGCGCGCCGATCTGCGCTGCGCCGGCCAGGCCCTCGACCTCGATCAGCGCGCCGCGCACCGCAGTCACGCGGCCATAGCGCGTTTCCAGCGGCAGCGTGGCGATCGTGCGGGCGGCGGTAGAGAGGCTGTGCACGGCGCAGGCCTCAGGCCGCTTCGTTCGCCGGGGCGGTCGCCGCGTCCTCGAACTCGATCAGCGCGCGGCACGTGGTGAGCCCGCGATAATAGCTGCCCTCGGCAACCTGCCGCGCAAAGCGCACGCATGCGGCGCGGCCCTCGTCGCTGGCCATCGCCGGGATCAGCAACGTCAGCTCGTCGATCACCTGATTCTTGTGGGCCTCCGGCTCATCGCCGAGATATGCCATCATCGTCGCGTAATAGAGGCGCCGCGCCGTGGTGGTCGCCTCTTCCGGCGCCATGATCTCGCGGCCGCGCAGCAGCGCGACCTTGTTCTCGATCACCAGTTCGGTGCGGCCCTTTGCGCGCAGCATCGCCCCGTTGACCACCAGCGCCTCGCCATCGCGCAGGGAAATTCGCAGCATCGTCACGTCCTCATCTTGTGCGTTGCTGCATCATAGAAGGGCGGGGGAGGGCGCGGTCCCGCACCCGGAAAAAATTGCCGCCCAGCAAAAATTGCGCGCCCGCTCAGACCGATGGGGTCGCCGCTCTCCTATCATGGCCATGTCAGCCCACAGGGGCACGAACCGGAGACAGTCCTTGAGCCTTTATTCCGCACTTTATGCTGGTGTCGCCGGTCTCGGCGCCGAAGCAACTGCGATGGCCGTCGTTGCCGATAACATCAGCAACATCAACACGATCGGGTATAAGGGGAACGACATTCAGTTCCGCACGCTGGTCAGCGACGGCCGCGCCCGGTCGGCCTATACCGCCGGCGGCGTGATGGCGGCCCCCCAGGCGCTGATCTCGAAACAGGGCCTGTTGCAGGCGTCGAGCAATACCACTGACCTCGGCATCGAGGGCGGCGGTTTCTTCGTCGTGCGCGAAACGCTGGACGGCAATGACGTCGCCTTCACCCGCGCCGGTTCGTTCCGCCCCGACGAGTTCGGCTTCCTGCGTAATGCCGCCGGCATGTATCTGCAGGGCTGGCGTCTCGACAGCTTTGGCGAGTTCACCAACACGGGCAATGTCGCGGCACTGACCCCGGTGCGCGTCAGCGACCTGACGGGTGCCGCTGCGCCGTCGACCAAGATCGACATCCGCGCCAACCTCCAGTCGACCGCGCCGCTGCACACCGGTGCCTATGCCGTCGGCGATATCGCCAGCGGTACGGTTGAGCCGAGCTTCAGCCGCTCGTTCGACATCTATGACGCACAGGGCACCTCGCACCGCGTGACCATGGCCTATGTCCGCACCGGTGCAAACAGCTGGCGCGGTGAGCTTTATGCCGAACCGGCGTCCGATGTGACCGCGCCCAATGGCGTGCTCGCCAGCGGTGAACTGCGCTTCAACCCCGATGGCAGCCTGATCCGCGACGATGCCGTCTACACCTCGGGCTTTTTCGATCCGGTTGCGATCACCTGGGCTAATGGCGCGGGGTCGGTTCCGCTGCGCCTTGGCCTTGGCGAGAATGGCACGATCAGCGGCCTCAGCCAGTTCGGTTCGGAATCGGCGATGATCGCCGCCACCACCGATGGCGGCGTGCTCGGTAACATCGCCTCGATCCAGGTGTCGGAAGCGGGCGTGCTCAGCGCGGTGTTCGACAATGGCGTGACCCGTCCGGTCTTCCAGCTGCCGGTCGCGACCTTCCCGAACCCGGACGGCCTGACCCGCATTTCGGGCAACGCCTATCTGCTGTCGGATAGGTCGGGCAACGCCTCGATCGACATCGCGGGCGCGCTCGGCGCGGGCAAGATCCGCTCGAGCACGCTGGAGGCCTCCACCGTCGATCTGGCGCAGGAATTCAGCAACATGATCCGCTTCCAGCGCGCCTACAGCGCGTCGTCGAAGATCATCACGACGGTCGACGACATGTTGGCCGAAGTCAGTAACCTCAAGCGCTGATCGCTGAGACGGCGGGGGACTGAGCGTGTCGATCGGGGAAATTCTGGGGGCGGCCGTATCCGGCATGAGCGCGGCGCAGGCCGGGCTCAAGACGGTGTCGACCAACATCGCCAATGTCGGCACCCCCGGCTACGCCCGCGAGCGCGCCAACCAGTCTGCCGCCGTCCATGGCGGCCGGGTCACCGGCGTCGTGGTCGGCGAGCCGACCCGGATCGCGGACAAGTTCCTCGAAGCCGCCGTCTATCGTCGCGCCAACGACCTTGGCAATGCGGAGGTGACCGCCAGCTATCTCGACCGCATGCAGACGCTGCTCGGTGCGCCGGGATCGGAGTCCGGCATTCCGGCCCGGCTCAACGCGATCAACAGCGCGGCGATCGCCATGACCGGCGCGCTCGGCGCCGAACAGAATGCAGCGGACTTCATCGCCCGCACCACCGATGCCATCTCCACGCTGCAGCGGCTCGACACCGATATCTCGATGCTCACCGGCGACGTCGATGCCGAAACCGGCCTGACGGTCGAGCGGATCAATGCGCTGCTCAAGCAGATCCACTCGCTCAACGACGCGGTCTCGCGGCTCGACGGGCTGGGGCGCAGCGCGGCCGGCACCGCCGACCAACGCAACAACGCCGTTCAGGAACTCAGCAGCCTGCTCGCCGTGAACGTGCGCGAACAGCCCAATGGCCGCCTGCTCATCGAAACCGCTGGTGGCGCGCCGTTGCTCGATACGCGGATGCGCTTGCTGTCCTACCCGACATCGAAATCGGGGTCGGGTGCGGCGCTGGCCGAATATCCTGGCATCGACATCCGTTTCGCGACGGACTCGGGCGCACTGGGTGCCGCGACGGGCGACCGTATCGAATCCTCGGCGGTCGGGGGCAAGCTGGGTGGGCTGCTCGAACTGCGCGATCGCGCGCTGCCGGGGTTCCGCGATCAGCTCGGCACGCTGTTCACGGGTCTCGCCCGCGCGATCAACGGCGCGTCCAATGCCGCCAGCGCGATGCCGCCGCCGAACCGGCTCAACGGATCGACCACGGCGCTGGCGACCAGCGACCGGCTGGGCTTCACCGGGGCCGCCGTGTTCGCGGTGATGGGATCGGACGGATCGGTCGTTGCGCGAACCCGCGTTGACTTCGACGCGCTGGGATCGGGCGCTACCGTTGCGGACGCGGTCGCTGCGATCAACGCCGGTCTGGGCGGCGCGGGTACGGCCAGCTTCGCCGATGGGCGACTGACGATCGATGCCGTGGGCGTCGGTCGCGGCGTCGCGGTCGGCGATGATCCTGTGGCGCCGTCCAACCGCGGCGGCGTCGGGTTCAGCCAGTATTTCGGCCTGAATGACGTAGTCCGCACCGAAGGCGCGCTGATGGTGCCGCCGGGCTTTGCGTCGGGCGATCCGCATGGCTTTGCCGCTGGCAGCACCAGCGACATCATGCTGCGCGATTCTTCGGGCCGCGTCATCGCGCGCACGACGATGACCGCTGCAGCGGGCGGGACGATGGGCGACCTGGTCACCCAGCTCAACGCCAGCGAACTCGGCGGCTTCGGCACCTTCTCAATCGACACGAGCGGCCGCTTCCGCTTCGATCAGGCCGCGGGCGTGACCGGCACCTCGATCTCGATCCCGTCGGATTCGACCGGCCGTTACGACACCGGCATCTCCTTCTCCGCGCTTTCCGGCCTGACCGGCAGCGTCAGCGGGCTGGCGGCGGGCGGCGTCGCGCCGGACCTGCGCAACAGCCCGGGGAAGCTGCCGCTGGCCATCTTCGACACCAGCGCCGCTGTTGGCGAACGCGGCGTGCTCGCGTCCGACACCCGCGCCGCGCAATTCTATGCCGACAGCTTTGGCCAGGTGAAGGACCTGGGCAAGGAAGGGAATATCTCGCTGGAGCGCTACGCCTCGCTGATCCTCGGCGAGACCGGCACCAGCGCGGCCAACGCCCAGACCCGCTACGAAGACGCAACGGCGCGCAGCCAGGACGCGGTCACGCGACGCGATTCCTATTCCGGCGTCAACATCGACGAGGAGTTGTCGATGATGATCGTCCTGCAGAACAGCTATTCCGCCGCCGCCCGCGTCATTCGTGTGGCCGATGAAATGTACCAGGACCTGCTCGGGACCGTGGGTTGAGGATCGAATAGATGCGCGTCGCCACCATCCCCCTGCAACAGACCACTGCGATCTCGATCCAGCGCGCGCAGGAAAAGCTGTCGGTCACCCAGGCCCAGCTCTCGACCGGCAAAAAGGCACCGGACCTCGCTGCGCTGGGCAGCGAAGCGGTGCGCACGCTGTCGGCGCATACCCTGCTCGCCAAGCAGGAGGCACACGCCCAGACCGCGACGCGGCTCGGCACGACGCTCAGCCTTTACGAAACCTCGATCACCGCGATCGAAGACGGGTCGATGGAGCTGGGCAATCGCCTCTCGCTGGCGGTCGGCACGGGCGAGGCGGCTGGACTTGGCGAAGCGATCTCCGCTGCGTTCGACCAGTTCCGCTCGATGCTCAACACCAGCGAGGGCGGGCTGCCCTTGTTCGGCGGCGGGATCGCCACCGACCCCTACACGCCGTCGAAGATCGAGGATCTGGTCGGCGTCGCGGCATCGGCGCAGTTCAATGATGGCGAGGCGATCGCCCGCGCGCGCGTGGGCGACGGCCTCGACCTCAACTACGGCATCACCGCCTCCGAACTCGGTCTCGAAATGACCAAAGTCTATCGCAGCCTGGTCGAAGCCGGTCCCTTTGGCGAGAACCTGACCGATGCGCAAAAGACGGCGCTGACCGATATCAAGGTGCAGCTCGACGACGCGGTGAGCGGCATTCGTCGCCTGAACGCCGAGAATGGTCGGCGGCTCGCGCAAACAGAAACATTGGTCACGCGCGCCAATGAGCGCGCGCTCGTCCTAAAAGACGTCATCAGCCGTAACGAAGACGCCGATCTGGCACAGGTCGCGATGGACCTCGCGATGCACAAGACCACACTGGAGGCCAGCTACTCGGTCTTCACCCAGCTCAATGAGCTCAGCCTCCTCAATTACATGAGGTGACGAGCTTTTCGGGGTCCCGATGGGGCCGCCCTGTAACCTGATCCAAGCGTATCATCCGAACCGGAGACAGCCATGAAGGCCTTCACCAACCTGAAAATCGCGTACAAGATCGCGGCGCTGATGCTGATGCTCGGCGCCGTGACCCTTGGCCTTGTCCTGAACAGCATCAGTACGCTGAAGCATGTCGACAAGGAATATAGCGCGATCGCCGAAACCACTCTGCCCAACAATACCGAGCTCGCCCGTGCCAATCAGGGTGTGATCGACATGACCCTCTCCGGCTATCAGGTGATGTACTATCCGGGCGGAAGCGCGCGAAACCGCGAGGCGGCCGCATCCGAACTCGAATCCTACAAGAACGCGAAGGCGCGCCTTGCGGCTATTGTGAAGTCGGAACCCGATACGGCCAAAACGATTGCTCCAATCGTGGCCAATCTCGACGAGCTGCACAAAATGACCCGTGGCGCGATCGAACTGGGCCAGGCCGATCGTAACGAAGAAGCGGGCAAGGCTCTTGCTGGGGCCGATCCGAAGGCCACGGAAATCCGCGCCGAATTGCGCCGTTTCACCACGGAACGCTCTGACGCGGCGAACAAGAAGACCGCTGAGCTGTCCGCAATGGCCGCCAGCGCGGTGACCTCGATGCTCGTCACCGGCCTGCTCGGCGTCGTGCTTGCCGTCGGCTTTGGCATCTTCGTCGCACGCCGCACGATCATCGCGCCGTTGATGGGCGTTGAGGGGGCGATGCGCACGCTGGCCGAAGGCAATAACCGCATCGACGTCAACGGCACCGATCGCGGTGACGAGGTTGGCGCGATGGCCAAGGCGGTGCTGGTGTTCCGCGACAATGCGCAGGAACAGGAGCGCCTGACCGCTGCCAAGGCCGCGGCCGATGCCGAGCAGAAGATCGTGATCGATACCCTGTCCAGCCATCTTGATTCACTGGCACAAGGCGACCTGACCCGGCCAATCGACGCCGAGTTCAATGGTTCCTATGCGGTGCTCAAGGACAATTTCAACGGCGCGCTCAATTCGCTCAGCGAGCTGATCCAGTCGGTCACGGAAAGTGTCCGCTCGATCAGCTCGGGCTCGACCGAGATCGAGGCGGCGTCCGAAGACCTTGCCCGCCGCACCGAAAGCGCTGCGGCCTCGCTGGAGGAAACCTCGGCTGCGGTCGCACAGATCAACGATCGTTTGCGCACCGGCGCCGAAGCGGCAACCCGCACCGTCGGCCGCGCCGATCAGGCGATGGTCACCGTCGGCACCGGTCGTGGCACGGCGGAGGAAGCCGTGTCGGCCATGGGCCGCGTCGCCGAAAGCGCCAAGGGCATCGACAGCGTGATCGAGGGCCTCGACAAGATCGCGTTCCAGACCCGCGTTCTCGCCATGAACGCCGCCGTCGAAGCCGGCCGTGCCGGCGAAGCGGGCCGTGGGTTCGCGGTCGTCGCCGATCTGGTCGGTCAGCTCGCGATGCGCTCGGAAGAAGAGGCCAAGCGCGCGCGCGAACAGCTCACCGCGACGCAGAACGACGTCGAGATCGCGGTCGGCGCGGTCGAGCGCGTCGATGGTGCGCTGGTCGGCATCTCGTCCGATGTGTCGGCGGTGCATGAAATGCTGAACGGCCTCGCGCAGGACAACCAGGCCCAGGCAGCCGCGGTGCAGCAGATCGCATCGGCGATCGGCACGATGGACGAATCGACGCAGCAGAATGCGGCAATGGTCGAGGAAACCTCGGCTGCGGCCCGCAGCCTCAACTCCGAAGTCCGCCTGCTCGGCGAACGCGCCGACAGCTTCCGCACGTCGGCAAGCGCGGCAACGCCCGCATCGGCGCCGGTCCGCGCGCCGCGCCCGGTGACCAAGTCTCCGGCCAAGCCGCGTGCCGCTGCCCCCGCGCCGAAGGTCGCGGCAAAGTCCGCGCGCCAGTCGAGCGAGCATGTCTATCAGTCGCCGATCAAGCCGCTGCCGGCCGCCGCCATCTCGTCGCTGGTGCGCAAGAACGACGCCTGGGACGAATTCTGATCCCCGAGCCGGCCGGACATTCCCCCCGGACGGTTTGAACTTCGCGGCGGTGCCTCCCCGGCACCGCCGCTTTTCTTTTGTCTGTGCATGCCTTGTCGGAACGCGCGGACACGCCCACCCGCCCTTGCCGGGTGCGCCAACCGATCAGTCTTTAGGAATTAGCTGCGCGCGAGCAGCAGCAGGTCGCCGTCGGCGGCGGTCTCGGACACGCCCGCCATGGCGGCGTCGAGTGCGGCGGGGTTTACCGCGCCGTTGGGCGACGCGAGCGCGCCCAGCGCCTCGCCCGCCTTGGTCCCGCGCAGGGCGGTGAGGTAGCGCTTGCGCAACGCGGCAAGGCCAGGCTCATCGCCGAGCATTACCAGCGCGACGGCCTGACGCAGCACCGCCGCCTTGCGGTCCGGGGCGAGCACGGCGCGATTGGCCTGCGCAAAACGCCCCCAATCGCGCGCCTGCCACAGCATCTCGGCGCGCAGATCGTCCGCCGCCTCGACCTGATCCAGCATCGCCAGCGCGTCGCCGCGTCGGCCCATGCGCCAGGTGGCGATCGCCTGCATCCGCGCCCGATCGGCGGCAATCGGCGCGGGATAGTCCGGGCCGTCGCTGCGGCGCAGGATCGTCAGCACCTGATCGGGCTTGTCGGCGAGCAGCAGCAGGCGCGCGATGCGGATCGACAGCGGCCCCTTGGCAATGTCGATCGCGCGGTTCTGCATCTGATGCTGCAGCAATTCGGCGGCGCGGACGTGCAGTCCGGCCGTGGAGAGTCGGTCGGCGAGCGTGCTGACCAGCAGGTCGCCCGGCGCGCCGGTCGGCGACAGGTCGCGATATTCCCAGAACAGCCCCGCCGCCTGTGCGATCGGGCGTTTGGGATCGTTGACCAGCGTCTGGAGATCGGCCTGGATCCGCGTCAGCGTGGGGCCGGTCTGCGCGCCAAGGTCGAAATGACGAAACAGCGTCGCCGCGGCGACCAGCGCAACCACCGGATCATGCGCGCGCTCGGCAATCTGCCATTTGAGTTCGAGCGCGGCGCGTTCGACATCGCCCCCGCGCCAGCGAAAGGTGAGGGCGTCGAGCCGCTTCACTGCCTCGCCCGGCTTGACCGTCCCGCGCGCCACGGCATCGCGGATCAGCGCCAGCTCGGCGGCGGCGCGCTCGGCGGGGGTGCCTGACAGCAGCACGCGCTCCAGCCGCAGCTTGCCCGCTTCGGGCTGGCCGGTGGCCAGCAACGCGATCCCGCGCTGCAGATTGGCGGCGACATGCTGGTCGGGGATCGCGGCAAGAAAGCGCAGGGCGCGGTCGTGATGTCCCGACCGGCTAAGGCCGGTCGCGGCATCGAGCAGAAAGGCGATGCGATCCGCCCCATGGTGCGCCAGGATGGCCGGCACCGCGCATTTGAGCAGCGCGCCGCCGGCGGGGCCGTTGATCTCTGCGCCGGCGCGGATGCGCCACGCACAGGCTTCGGGATCGGCCAGCAATTCGGGCGCGTTGAACCAGGTCAGGGCGGCGCTGTCGCGACCGGCCATGGCGTTCGCCTTGCCCATCGCCAGCCGCCACGCCGGGACCAGTTCCAGCGCGCTGTCGTCGCGCAGCATCGTTTCGAGCACGCCGAGCGCGTCTGCACCGCGCCGCGCGTCGATCAGCGCGATCGCCAGCTTCCAGCGCGCGGCCTGGCGCGTCTCCGCCGTGCTGCGCGCGATCAGGGACCAGGCGAGCGGAATGTCGATGTCCGTGCGCGCGCCGGGCGCGGATCGCGGTAATTCGGCAAGCTGCGCGGCAAAGGGTTGCGGCTTGGCCACCGCGCCGCCGGGAGCGGGTTTGGCCGTAGTCGGCGGGGGCGCGCCATGCGCC
>VYKW01000062.1_pt1 | contig 45255 bp, 39 predicted proteins | sample 5114451 | NCBI WGS metagenome assembly VYKW01 (sample SAMN12291784, study PRJNA351875) | freshwater metagenome | isolation source: freshwater lake | place: USA: Michigan, Gull Lake | collected 2013-08-08
CCCGGCGCGCGGCTGACCTTCCTGCTCGACCCCGAGGGGCATGAGCTCGAGCTGATCCAGCGGACGGGCGCACCGGGATGACGCTGGCACGCGCGTCCGCGACCGACATCGCCGCCGCAATCGCGGCTGGCGAGACGAGCGCGCGCGAAGAATGCAAAGCCGCTATCGCGCGGATCGAGGCCGGGGACGGCGCGACCAACGCGGTGGTGGTGCGCGATTTCGACCGGGCGCTGATCGCGGCGGACGACGCCGATGCGGCGGTAGCGCGCGGCGAGCGCCGCCCGCTGCTGGGCGTGCCGATGACGGTCAAGGAGGCGTTCGACGTCGCCGGGCTCCCGACCAGCTGGGGCTTTGCGCACGCGGCTGGCAATATCGCGACCTCGGACGCGGTCGCGGTCCAGCGGCTCAGGGCGGCGGGCGCGATCATCCTGGGCAAGACCAACGTCCCCAAGGCGCTGGGCGACTGGCAGAGCGTCAATTCCGTCTATGGCCGCACCAGCAACCCGCACGACCCTTCCCGCACCTGTGGCGGCAGCTCGGGCGGCGCAGCGGCGGCGCTGGCAGCCGGCTACGTCCCGATCGAGCTGGGCAGCGACATTGGCGGGTCGATCCGGGTGCCGTCGCACTTCTGCGGCATCTGGGGGCACAAGCCGAGCTTTGGCGCGCTGAACGGGTACGGCCACCGTTTTCCGGGCACCGATGGCGCGGAAACGGTGCTCAGCGTGATCGGGCCGATGGCGCGACAGGGCGACGACCTACCGCTGCTGCTCGATCTGCTCGCCGACCTGCCCTTGCCGCGCGATGCGTCGCCCGCCCGTCGGGTGCTGGTGCTAACCGCGCATCCGGCGACCGCGACCGCTGCGGCAGTGGTTGAAGGGGTGGAGCGCGCGGCGGAGGCACTGGCGCGGGACGGGGTAGAGATCATCCGCACCCACCCGGCCCTGCCCGATCTGGCGGCGCAGCATGACGGCTACACCGCGCTGCTGGGCACTGTGTTCGCGCGGTCCGACCCGACGCTGCACGGCACGCTCCCGCGCCTGCTCCCCTATCTCGCGATGCTCGATGCGCAGGCGCGCAACACCCGGGCCTGGGCAAAGCTGTTTGCCGAGGTCGACGCGGTGATCGCGCCACCCGCCGCGACCCAGGCATTCCCGCACGACCCGCGTCCGCAGGTACAGCGCACGCTAGACATCGACGGCGCGGAGCGCGGCTATGACGCGCACCTCGCCTGGGCTGGGCTCGCCACCTATCCCGGCCTGCCCGCCACCACCTTCCCGGTCGGGTTCGCCAACGGCCTGCCGACCGGCGTGCAGGTGCTGACCAACCTGCATCACGACCATCTTGCGATCGCGACCGCGCGCCGCATCGCCGCTTTGCTGGACGAGGACCCATCATGACCGATCTCGATCAATTCCGCGCCGAAACCCGCGCCTGGCTGGAGGCCAATGTTCCCGCATCGATGCGCGAACCGATGCGCGGCGAGGGCGACGCCAATTGGGGCGGACGCAAAGCCGATTACAGCAAGAATCCCGACCAGAAACTCTACATGGACCGCATGGCCGCGCGCGGCTGGACCGTGCCCGACTGGCCCACGCAATATGGCGGCGGCGGGCTGTCGGCGGCGGAGACCAAGATCCTGCGCGAGGAGATGGCGGCGCTCAACTGCCGCAACCCGCTCAACAGCTTCGGCATTTCGATGCTCGGCCCGGCACTGCTGAAATATGGGACCGAAGAGCAGAAGCTCGAGCATCTGCCCAAGATCGCGCGCGGCGAAATCCGCTGGTGCCAGGGCTATTCGGAGCCGAATGCGGGCAGCGACCTCGCCGGCCTCGCCACCAGCGCGATCCCCGATGGCGACGATTACATCGTCAACGGGCAAAAGGTGTGGACCAGCTATGCCGACAAGGCCGATTGGATCTTCTGCCTCGTCCGCACCAGCAAGGACAGCAAGCAGGGCGGGATCAGCTTCCTGCTGTTCGACATGGAATCGCCCGGCGTGTCGACCAAACCGATCCTGCTGATCAGCGGCTATTCGCCATTCTGCGAAACCTTTTTCGACAATGTCCGCGTGCCCAAGAAGAACCGGATCCATGACGAGAACAAGGGCTGGGACGTCGCCAAATATCTGCTCGGCCATGAGCGCGAGATGATTTCGGGCATGGGCCTCGCCTCGCCCGGCGGAAACCCGCTGATCGAAGGCGCGATCGCCACCATCGGGCTGGACGCACAAGGCCGCCTCGCCGACCCGATCCTGCGCGCGCAGCTGGCGATGTTCGAGGTGCGGAGCAAGGCCTTCTCGGCAATGTCGGAGCGGTTCATTGACCAGCTCAAGGCCGGACAAGCGCACCCCGCCCAACCGTCGATGATGAAATATTACGGCACCGAGCTGAACAAGGACCGGCATGAGCTGGTGATGGCGAGCGGCGGGTCCGACACGCTGGAATGGGAAAGCGAGCGCTCCAGCGGCGGCGCGAAGCCGCGCGCATGGCTGCGGACCAAGGCGAATTCGATCGAGGGCGGGACGAGTGAGGTCCAGCTGAACATCGTCGCCAAGCGGATTCTCGAACTCCCCGCCTGACACGCCAACGCCTCTCCCGCTTTCGCGGGAGAGGCAGCGAGACTTGGCAGCTTGCTGCCTAGTCGCAGCGGTGAGGGTCTTCTTCTTCGAGCAGTCGGAAGAAAGAAGAAGACCCTCACCCCGACCCTCTCCCGCGAAGGCGGGAGAGGGAGAAGGAAAGAAGAAAATGCCACTCTACCTCAACGACGAACAGACCATGCTCCGCGAGAGCGCCCAGCAATTCGTGAGCGAAGCCGCCCCGGTCAGCCACATGCGCGCACTGCGTGACGCGAACGACGCGACCGGGTTCAGCCGCGATCTGTGGAAGCAGTTCGCCGAAATGGGCTTTACCGGCATCCTGATCCCGGAGGCTGACGGCGGCCTGGGCCTCGGCCATGTCGAGGCGGGGGTGGTGCTGGAGGAGATCGGGCGCAACCTGTCCCCCTCCCCCTTCCTCACCACCGCAGTCGCGGCGGTCGCGGCGCTCAACGGCACGGCGCAGCGCGAACGCTGGTTCCCCGGTATCCTGTCGGGCGAGACCGTTGCGGCGCTGGCGATCGACGAGCGCGCCAAACATGGCGACGCGATCGGCATGAAGGCCGAGCGCTCGGGCAACGGCTTCAAGCTGACCGGCGCGAAGCAGTTCGTCGCCCACGGCCATGTCGCCGACCTGCTGATCATCGCCGCGCGCACCGCCGGATCGCCCGAGGATGCCGATGGCGTGACGCTGTTCGCGGTGCCCAAGGACGCGGCGAACCTGACCGCCGACCCGCAGCGGCTGGCCGATGCGAGTCTCGCCGCGCGCATGACCTTCGACGGGGTCGAGGTCGATGCCGACGCGGTGATCGGTGAGGTCGATGGCGGCCGTTCGGTGCTGAACGCGCTGCTCGGCGCCGGGCGCACGGGCGCGGCGGCGGAGATGCTCGGCGTCGGTGGCGGCGCGATGGACATGACCGTCCAGTATCTCAAGGAACGCAAGCAGTTCGGCGTGCTGATCGGCAGCTTCCAGGCACTCCAGCATCGCGCGGCGCACCTCTACTCCGAACTGGAAGTCGCGCGCGCGGCGGTGCTCAAGGCCCAGCAGCTGCTCGACGCCGGCGACGCCAAGGCGGATGAGGCCGTGTCGGTCGCCAAGGCGATGGCCGGAATGGCATCGACGCTCGCGGTGCAGGAGGGCGTGCAGATGCATGGCGGCATCGGCATGACCGACGAATATGATATCGGCTTCTACATGAAGCGCGGGCGCGTGCTGGCGGAGCTGTTCGGCGACACCAACTATCACGCCGATGCCCTCGCGCGCGCAGCGGGATATTAAGGACACTATTTTGAGCGAACCCGAAAAACGCGCCGAAACCGCTGCCGAACAGGTGACCCAGCTCGTCCAGCTGCTCGACGTCGAAACCATCGACGTCGATCTGTATCGCGGCGCGCGCCAGCCTGGCGGCGTCGGACGCGTGTTCGGCGGGCAGGTGATCGGGCAGGCGCTGCAGGCGGCGCAGCGCTCGGTCGAGGGCAAGGACGCGCACTCGCTCCACGCCTATTTCATGCGGCCGGGCAATGAGGATTTCCCGATCATCTACCGCGTCGTGCGCGATTATGACGGGGGCAGTTTCGCCAACCGCCGCGTGATCGCGCTGCAACAGGGCGTGCCGATCCTCAACATGATCGCGTCGTTCCAGCGCGCCGAGCCCGGCCTGTCGCATCAGGCCGACATGCCCGATGTCCCCGGCCCAGACGACCTGCGCTCCGAGGTCGAGCTGCGCGAGGAAATCCGCGACCATGTGCCGGAGAAGTTCCGCCCTTTCTTCCTGCGCCCCCGCCCGATCGAAATTCGCCCCTGCAACCCCCGCAACTGGTTCAAGCCGGAAAAGCGCGAACCGGTGCAGCATAGCTGGTTCCGCACCGCCGCCGCTCTGCCCGACGATCCCGCGCTGCACCGTGCGGTGCTATCCTACGCCAGCGACATGATGCTGCTCGGCACCGCGACGATGCCGCATGGCGTCAACTGGATGACGCGCGGGTTGCAGAGCGCGAGCCTCGACCACGCCGTGTGGCTGCACGAGCCGCTGCGCGCCGACGACTGGCTGCTCTACACCACCGACAGCCCCTGGGCCGGCCATGCCCGCGGGTTCAATCGCGGGCGGATCTACAGCCGCGACGGACGACTGGTGGCGAGCGTGGCGCAGGAAGGGTTGATGCGGATGCGTGAGGGGTGAGGTACGCGTCACCCCGGGATTGACCCGGGGCCCAGCTGCCTTGACCGACCGAAGAAGCTGGGCCCCGGCTCAAGGCCGGGGTGACGCAAATATCAATCCTTCGGCCGGATCACATACGCCGCCGGGAGATACAGAAACACCTCGGTCAAACTCGCCCGCGACCATTCGACCGGCCGGTCCAACCCGCGCACTTCCACCCCATAGTCGGCCCCGAACCGCGCCGCAGTCGTGGCAGCATCGGCGGCAATCATCTCGATGATCTTGGTACGATACTGATCCGGGTTGAGCACCGACAGCGTCATGTCGCCGCTCTTTTCGATCTGCGCACGCCCGGTCGGCGGCACCGCCTTGATGAACTTCGCAATCCGGTCGAGCGCGGCGCGGGCGTCCATGCCGGGCTCCAGCTTCACCTTGATGATAAAGCTGGTCCGCTCCGAATCCGGGCGGCCATCGCGGCTCAGCAGCAGGTCGCCATAATTGGCGAGCGTCAGCGCCTCGACCACGTAATCGCCGGTCGCCAGCTCGACGCCATGCTTGCCCGCCTGCTCGATCGCGCTGCGCACCATCGCGTAGATTTCCTTGCGCCGCAGCGCCTCATCGCGCGTGTCGCCAGTGATCGCGACGCGCTGGACCGCGAAATCGGCGGTACGACGCAGCGTGATGATCGGGATCGACGTGCCCTGAAAGCCATCGCGATTGCTCGCCGATCGGGTGGCGGTGACCACCACCTCCTGCGCCGGGGCGGGCAGGATGCTCGCCACCATCAATGAAGCCGCCGTCAGTGCCCGAATGATCCGCATCGTCCTGCTCCCATCTTGTGTCGGGCATAGGGTCGGCCTTTGGCGCAGCCGGGTCAATCGCGTGTCAGAAGCCGTCAGAAACCGGGCGCGTCGTCGTCACCGTCATCGGTCCCCGCCATGCGATACTGGACCCGCGCGATACAGCCCTGCGCCCCGTTCGGCGCGGCTTCGGCGCGCGCAGCGATGATCATGCGGCGCGCCTGTTCGCCAAAATCCGCTGCGGGTTCGCTGGCGAGCACGGTCACCGCCCCGGTCGCGCCCCATGGGGCGAGGTCGTAGCGGACGATCGCCCAGCCCTCGATCGCGCGGCGGCGAAAGGCGTCGGGGAATTCCAGGTTAAGCAGGCGTGCCCAGCGGACCGGCTCGGGGCAGCGCCCCTCGGGATAGGCCGCTTTCGGCGGCATCGGCGGGGCGGGAACTGGCTCGGTCGCAGCGCGGCGAAACGGGATGGTGCAACGCGTGCGCGGGGCGTTGCCGACATAGCGGCTGCGGCCCGCGGCATCGCTCGCCGCCGCCTCCAGCACGCGGTTTCCATCACTGGCGACGATCCCCGGATTATGCGGCATGCCATCGGCGTCAATGTCGAAGCTGGCGACCGCATAGGACGGTACGCCCGGCGTCTGCGGAATGCGGCGATCGTCGATAAAGGCGCGCAGCAACATGCGCGGACGCCCCGGCCCGGCGCAATCGCCCGACTTGCGGATCTGCTGCATCACCGTCCGAAACTCGGACGGGTTCGCCATGCGCAGCGCCGCCACGCGGTAGAGATCGGCGGGCGCCGCGCGGTCGAACGGAACGCTGCGACCGGTAAAGGTCATAGTGCAGGCGGCCCCTGCCGCGCTCGCCGGGAAGCGCCACAGGCTGAGCGCCGGGGCCAGATCGGTGCCCGGAACATAGCCACGCGGACCGGACGCCGCGACCCGCTGCGTAATGCCGAGCGGGCGGCCATCGTCGCCGATGGTGAACGTCATTTCATAAGAACGCGGCGGGTCGATCCCGATCCGTGCGACCTGGGTGAAGGGCGCGACGGCGGCAAGCGGAGCGACGACCCGCCCGCCGCATTGCGCGGTGGCGCCCTCATAATCGACCAGATGCGGACGTGCCTCCAGATGGACGACCGATGGCGCCGGCAGATGGGTGGGAGACCGCGGCGGCGGCGGCGAAGGCACGGCGATGGTCGCAGTCTGGGCGGCGGCGGCGAGGAGCGTCAGCATGGCCGCAGCGTCCGCCTTTTTTGTTACCGGATCAAGGCATTAGGACGGACGGCCAAGCCTCCCTCCCTTGCAGGGAGGGGAGTTTATGACGCTAAACCGCCGTCTTCCCAAACTCCTGCCGCGTCACCGGGTGGCTCGATGACAGCCCGCCATCGACCGCCAGCGCCTGCCCGTTGACGTAGCTCGCATCATCCGACGCCAGAAACAGCGCCGCGCGCGCCAGTTCCTCCGGCTGAGCACCACGCCGCAATGGGTTCAACCGGCCAACGCGGTCCATCTTCCCCGCTTCGCGCGCATAGTCGAAGGTCGGCTTGGTCATCCCCGTCTCGGTCAGCCCCGGGCAGAGCGCGTTGACGCGGATATTCGAGCCGGACAACTGCTGCGCGGCAACGGCGGCGAGGTTGATGACCCCCGCCTTGGACGCCGAATAGGCCGGGCTGCCCGCGCCCGACCGGATCCCCGCGACGCTGGCGGTCAGGACGATCGCCCCCTTCCCCCGCTCGGCGATCTTTGGCGCGCCATGCTTGATCGCGAGCAACGGCCCGATCAGGTTCACGCGCAGCACTTCGGCCATCAGCTCCGGCGTGGTATCGAACAGATTGGCCATGCCGCCCGAAATCCCGGCATTGGCAAAGAGCACATCCAGTCCGCCATACTCGGCGACGGCAAGATCGACCGTCGCGATCACGTCCGGCTCACTGCCCGCATCCATGCGGATCGCCTTGGCGGTGCCGCCCGCCGCAGCAATCAGCGCGACCGTCTCATCCGCGCCCTCGGTCTTGTCGGCGACGATCACCCGGCCCCCTTCGGCGGCGAACAGGATCGCAGCGGCGCGGCCGATGCCGCTGCCCGCCCCGGTGACGATGATCGATTTGTCGGTGAAGCGCATACCTACCTCCGTTTGCCCCTGATCCGTCACCCCAGCGAAAGCTGGGGTCTCAAGCAGCACGGGACCCGCTTGCCGCACGAGGCCCCAGCTTTCGCTGGGGCGACGGAACGATCAGATCGTCACCCCGCCATCGATCACCAACGCCTGCCCCGTCGTATAGCGCCCCGCCGCCGAGGCGAGAAACACCACGCCCCCGGCAATATCCTCCGGCTCGCCCAGGCGACGCAGCGGGGTCTGCTTGTTCACCCGCGCCTCGGCCTCAGGATTCTCCCACAGCGCCCGTGCAAAGTCGGTCTTGATCAGCCCCGGCGCAATGCAGTTCACGCGGACATTGTCGGGGCCGTACTCGACCGCATAGTTGCGCGCGAGCTGGAAGTCCGCCGCCTTGGACACGTTGTAGGCACCGATCACCGGCGACCCGCGCAGGCCGCCGATCGAGGAGATGATGACGATCGCCCCATCCTTGCGCGCGCACATTTCGGGCGCGACCATCTGGATCAGCCAGTGGTTGGACAGGACATTATTGTCGAGGATCTTGCGGAACTGCTCATCCGCAATGCCCGCCAGCGGCCCGTAATAGGGGTTGGACGCAGCGTTGCAGACCAGGATGTCGATGCGCCCGAACACGCGGCGCGTCTCGTCCACCAGATGCTGGAGCGCATCCTTGTGCGAGATGCTCGCGGCGATGGCGATGGCCGTCCCCTCGCCATGCTTGGCGTTGATCGCAGCGGCAACCTCTTCGCACGCATCCTGGTTGCGGCTGGAAATCACCACCCGCGCCCCCTGATCGGCGAGCGCCTCCGCGCTGGCCTTGCCGATCCCGCGTGAGGATCCGGTGACGATGGCGACCTTACCGGACAGATCGAACAGGCTCATGCAAATCTCCCCTCCCGCTTGCGGGAGGGGCCGGGGGAGGGCCTGTCCGCACACGGTGTATCCAGTTTGGGAGGGACAGCCCCCCCTAACCCCTCCCGCAAGCGGGAGGGGGACTTACGCCCCCGCCTTCCGGGCGAACTCCCACGCACTCGCCGCCAGCCCCGGCACCCGCGTCGCGGTTTCCTCGGCGTGCGCGTTGCTGGCATTGCCGTCGAGCAGGCGGCGCTTGATCCCCTGCACAATGCTCATCAGCCGGAACTGGCCGAACGCGAAATACCAGTTGAGGTCGGGAATCCCGTCGCGCCCGGTCGCGGCGCAGTAACGATCGACCATCTGCTCAACGGTCGGAATGCCCGTCTCCGCCCCGGTGATCCCTCCAATCGCCGAAGCGCCATTGGCGGGGATCATCCAGTTGGTCAGCAGGTACGAAAAATCCGCCATCGGATCGCCCAGCGTCGACAGCTCCCAGTCGAGCACCGCCTTCACGCGCGGCGCATCAGCGTCGAAGATCATATTGTCGATGCGGTAATCGCCATGGACGATGCTGGTCCGCGTCTGCGGCGGCAACGTACGCGGCAGCCACTCGATCAGCTTCTCGACATCCTCCAGATCGTCGGTCTGGGCCAGCCGATATTGTTTGGTCCAGCGTCCGACCTGCCGCTCGAAATAGCTGCCCGGCTTGCCATAATCGCCCAGCCCGGCCGCCGCGTAATCGGTCTGGTGCAGCTGCGCCAACCGGTCGCAAATCTCGAAATAGATCGCGGTGCGCTGCGCTGGAGTCTTGTCCGGCAGCGCCCCGTCCCAATAGGTCGCGCCCTCGACCAGCTCCATAATGTAAAAGGCCGAACCGACCACCCCGTCATCCTCGCACAGCCCATAGGGCCGCGCGACCGGGAAGCCCGTGGGATGCAGCCCGGCGATCAACCGATACTCGCGATCCACCGCGTGCGCCGAGGGCAGCAACGGCCCGAACGGCTTGCGGCGCAGCACATAGGCACCGCTCGCCGCGTCGATCCGGTATGTCGGGTTGCTCTGCCCGCCGGGAAATTTGGCATAGGTCAGCGGACCTTCGAAGCCCGCGACATGGGCCTCCATCCACGCAGTCAGCCGTGCGGTGTCGAGGTCGTCGACCTGCTCCATCGGCTGCCCGCCGCGATGTCCCGCCGGCGACGTCATGCGAACTCGATCACGGAGCGCACCGCGTCCCCCTGTCGCAGATTGTCGAACGCGTGGTTGATGTCCTCCAGCCTGATCCGCTCGGCCACCATCGTGTCGAGGTCGAGCACACCGTCCAGATACATCTGGACGAGGCGCGGCAGATCGATCGGGAATTGCATCGAGCCCGCAAGCGAGCCTTGCAATTTCTTGCCCGACAGGAAGGTCGGTCCCGGAATGCTGACCGACTGGCCCGGCGCGATCATGCCCAGGATCGTCGCGGTCCCGCCCCGGCGCAGCACGTGCCACGCGGTCTCCGCAGTCTGCGGCCGCCCGACCGCCTCGATCGCATAATGCACGCCACCATCGGTGAGCTTGAGCACCTGCTTGACCAGGTCGGGTGCCATGGCGTCGAGATCATGCGTCGCGCCCATCTTCCGCGCCAGCGCGCGCTTCTCGGGCACCGGATCGATCGCGATGATCTTGCCCGCACCCGCGATCTTCGCGGCGTTGATCGCCGACAGGCCGATCCCGCCGCACCCGATCACCGCGACCGTTTCGCCTGGCGTCACCTTGCTGTCGCGGAAGATCGACCCCGCACCGGTCAGCACCGCGCAGCCGAGCAGCGCGGCCCGGTCGAGCGGCATCTCCTTCGAAATCGCCACGCACGCATTTTCATGGATCAACATCTGTTCGGCGAACGCCGACAGGTTGAGGAAATGGTTGACCGGCGTGCCATCGGCGAGCGTCAACTTGGGCGCGGCATCAGCCGGGCGACGGGTCGAATTGTCCAGACAAAGCGACGGGCGGCCCGACACGCAATATTCGCACGCACCGCAGAACACGGTGAAGAAGGTGATGACATGGTCCCCGGGCTTCAGCCGCGTGACCTCGCTCCCCACCGCCTCGACCATGCCTGCCGCCTCATGCCCCGGCACGGTCGGCATGGCGTGCGGATAGGCACCATCGACGAAGTGCAGGTCCGACCGGCACACGCCGCACGCCGCGGTCCGCACCAGCACCTCGCGCGGGCCGGGCTTGTCGATAAGGATATCGTGGATTTCGAGCGGCTTGCCGGCCTCGAACAACACTGCTGCTTTCACATCTTCTCCCTTCTTCGCCCCTCCCCTTCAGGGGAGGGGTTGGGGTGGGGCCTATCCTCTTGGCACGTCGGTCTCGGTGAGACTGAGACGCCCCACCCCCAACCCCTCCCCTGAAGGGGAGGGGCTTTAGAATGTTACCGCGACACCGCCATATCGCCGCTGCTCGGGCGATCCGCCTTGAACTCACCGTACTTCCCGAACTCCGACCGCGCGATCGCCCGGTTGTGGACCTCGTCCGGCCCATCGGCAAAGCGCAGCGTCCGCATGCTCGCCCAGGCACTGGCGAGCGGCGTGTCACCCGACACACCCGCGCCCCCGAACGCCTGAATCGCGTCGTCGAGGATCTGCAGCGTCATGCGCGGCCCCATCGCCTTGATCATCGCGATTTCGCCCTGCGCCGACTTGTTGCCCGCCTTGTCCATCATGTCCGCAGCCTTCAGGCACAGCAGCCGCATCATTTCGAGGTTCGACCGCGCCTCCGCGACACGCTGCTCCCAGATCGAATGGTCGGCGATGCGCTTGCCGAACGCGACCCGGCTCAACAGCCGCTTGCACATCAGCTCCAGCGCCATTTCGGCAACGCCGATCGATCGCATGCAATGGTGGATGCGCCCCGGACCCAGCCGGCCCTGCGCGATCTCGAACCCGCGTCCTTCGCCGAGCAGGATATTCTCGACCGGCACGCGCACATTCTCCAGCACCACCTCGCCATGGCCGTGCGGCGCGTGATCATACCCGAATACCGAAAGCATGCGCTCGACCCTGACGCCGGGCGTGTCCATCGGCACCAAAATCTGGCTCTGCTGGGCATGGCGCGAGGCATCGGGGTTGGTCTTGCCCATCACGATGGCGACGGCACAGCGCGGATCGCCCACGCCCGACGACCACCATTTGCGGCCGTTGATGACATAATGGTCGCCATCGCGGACCATCGACGTCTGGATATTGGTCGCGTCGGACGAGGCGACGTCGGGCTCGGTCATCAGAAACGCCGAACGGATCTCGCCATCCATCAGCGGCTTGAGCCAGCGCTCCTTGTGCTCGCGCGTGCCATAGCGGTGGAGCACCTCCATATTGCCGGTGTCGGGCGCGGAGCAGTTGAACACCTCGCTCGCCCACCCCGCGCGGCCCATTTCCTCGGCGCACAGCGCATATTCAAGGTTGGTGAGCTGCGTCCCCTCGAACTCGAAGCTGTCATCGACATGGGTCTGGCCCGAATGCGGCGGCATGAAAAAATTCCACAGCCCCTGCGCGCGCGCGACCGGCTTCAGCTCCTCGATCACCGGCAGCACCTTCCAGCGCTCGCCGGTATACACCTGGTCGCGATACTCGTTCTGGCGCGGCGTGATATGCTGGTCGATGAACCCGCGCACGCGGTCGCGGAAATAAGTCTCGCGCTCCGTCAGTGTGAAGTCCATCGGCTCTCTCCTTCTTCAATCCGTTTCGAGTCGATTAGGCCATACCCGATATTCGGTAAAGTGGGGCTGACCGCATTTTTCGGCTACGGTTTGCTGTGCATGGCCGAATGCGCGTTTAGGACTGTTCGTTCGAATCAAATTTGCTAATCTAAATGGATGAATGCCGAAGAAGCGGTGCCGGACGAGGCACGGGGTGAGACAAAACGGTTCCGCGCCAAGCGCGACGCGATCCTCGCGGCGGCAGCGGACGTGATCAACGATCAGAGCGCGAAGGGCATGACCTTCGCCGATGTCGCGCAGCGCGTCGGCCTCAACACCACCAGCGTTACCTATTATTTCAAGCGCAAGGAAGACCTGGCGGCGGCGGCGTTCGACGTGACGCTCGACCGGCTCGACGCGATGCTGGACGAAGCGCATCGCGAAGCCACGCCCGAAGCGCGCGTCGCCCGCTATCTGGCGATCAACATGCAGCGGCTGGCCAATATCCATCGCGGGGAGGAAAAGGCGTTCGCGATCCTGTCCGATCTGCGCGCGATGGAAGGCGAGTTGCGCACCCGCCTGATGCAGCGCTGGCAGCAGATTTTCCGCAAGACCCGCGCTCTGTGGGGCGAAGGCGGCACGCGCGCGGAGACCGACCTGCGCGGTGGACGCGCGCATGTGCTGCTCGAAAACACCTTCTGGCTCCCCGCCTGGATCACCCGCTACGAGGTCGACGAATATCCGCGCGTCGAAAGCCGGCTGATGGACGTGTTTCGCCACGGCATCGCCACGCCGGGCGATGTGTGGAAGCCCGCCATGCTCGACCTCATCCATGACGAGGCCGAGCCGGGGCGCGAGGCATTCCTGCTCGCGGCGACGCGGCTGATCAACGAACTCGGCTATCGCGGCGCATCGGTGCAGAAGATCGCGAGCGAGCTCAACGTTACCAAGGGCAGCTTCTACCACCATCTCGACGCCAAGGACGAGCTGGTGATCGAATGCTACAAGCGCAGCTTCGACCTGATCGCCGATGCACAGCGACTGGCCGAGGAGGGTCCGGGTGACCATTGGCGCAAGCTGACGAGCATCATCGCGACACTGCTCGACGTGCAGTTCTCCGAACGCGGACCGCTGTTGCGCACCACCGCGCTGTCGGGCCTGCCCGCACGCGTGCGCACCGCGCTGATCGACCGCTCCAACCGCATCGCGCGGCGCTATGCCGGGATGCTGTCCGACGGCATCGCCGAAGGATCAATCCGCGCGATCGACCCGCTGGTCGCCAGCCAGACGATGATGGCGCTCCAGAACGCCGCGTTCGACATGCGCAAATGGGCCAGCACGATGCCGCGCGATCGTGCCGTCGCTTTCTATGCCTCGACCATTGTGTTCGGGCTGTTCGACGATCGCGTGCTGGAGTTCTGAGGCTGCGACCTTAAGGCTTGATGGTCAACGGGGGCAGGCTGAGCCTTTGCGTTGCGACATCGAACTCCGCCCGCGCCATCGGCCCAACGATCTCCTCCGGATTGCTACCCCAGCCGCTTTTCTCTTGGGGTATCCGCTTGAAATAATAATAGAAGGTCTCGTTGCCCGCCCCTTCAATCGGCTGTTGCGCGAGCACGACGTATCGCGCGTCGGCACCCGCCGCGATCACTTTCGGCCCAGGCAGTTCGTCGCGCGCGCATCCCCCCTCGACACACCGGAACAAGGCGACCTTGTCGGGATCCTCGATATAACCGAGGTAGAACGGGTCGGACACCTCGGTGAAGCGGCTTTCCCACCAGCAACCCGACAGTGCGAGGCAAGCGAACAGGATCGACAGCCGCGCAACATGTCCCATGCCGCTTGGCATCTCATGGGCCAACGAGGAGCGCAACAGGGCTGATTAGCCCGCCGCCGCGCCCCGCTTCAACCACACCCCCGCCCGCCAGTAATGGAACAGCGCCCACGGCGTCGCCGCCGCGAAGGTCAGCATCGCCAGCCGCAGTGCCTCGGCCTCGCCATAGCTGGGCTTCAGCGCGTCGGAGATCACCCCGATCATCGTCGGACCGAGGCCAAGGCCGATCAGGTTGATCACCAGCAACGTCACCGCCGCCCACAGCGCGCGCATGCGCAGCGGGGCTAGCCCCTGGATCAGCGCGAAGCTGGGACCGAGATAGGAGTTCACCAGCAACAGCGACACCCAGTAAATCGGGATCGCAATCCACGGATCGGACGAAGCAAAGAACAGGAAGGACAAGGGCAGCCCCACCCCCTTCATCACCAGCACCAGCCACGCCTGACTGTGCAGCCCCCAGCGCACCGCCGCCTTGTTCGCCAGCCAGCCGCCGAGCACCGCCGACAGCGTGCCGCACACCGCCCCGACGGGCGCGACGATCGAGGCGATCTGGAGCTTGTCGAGCCCGATGGTGCGGATCAGGAAGCTGGAACCGAACGCGGTATGGCCATAGCCGATGAGCGACGTGATGGTGACGCCCAGCACCAGATGCACCGCGGCGCGGTTGGAAAAGAGCGAGCGGAAACCGTCGCCGAGACTCGGCATCGCGCCCTGCGCGGCGGGCGCATGGCTGGGGTCGGACAGGCCGCGACGCGGCTCGACCACGAACAGCTTGATGATGACCGCCAGTAGGATGCCGGGGATGCCGACCGCGAACATCGCGACGCGCCACCCGAAATAATGCGCCAGCGTGCCGCCGATGATCGTGCCGCCCGCCGCACCCAGCACGACGCCGAGCGAGTAGATACCCATCGCCCCGGCGCGCTTTTCGGGCGGATAAAGGTCGGCGATAATCGAATGGCTCGGCGGGCTCGACCCCGCCTCACCGATGCCGACGCCGATGCGGGCGAGCAGCAATTGCACGAAATTCTGCGCCAGCCCGCACACCGCGGTCATCGCGCTCCACAGCGACAGCGCGATCGCGATAATGTTGACGCGGTTGCTCCGGTCGGCCCAGCGCGCGACCGGCAGGCCCAACGTCGCGTAGAAGAGGGCAAAGGCAAAGCCCGCGAGCAGTCCGAGCTGCGTGTCGGACAGCAGCAGCTCTTTCTTGATGTCTTCCTGCAGGATCGCGAGGATCTGCCGGTCCATGTAACTGAAGAAATAGGCGGCGGTGAGCAGGATCAGCGTGGCGGTGCGCCGCCGGATCGCGAGCGCATCTTCAGCGGACGTCGCGGGGATGGTCGCCATCGATACGCTACTCCTTCAAGCGGCCATATGGCCTGATAAAATCGAGGCCCCGCCGCGTTCCCCGCGCGACGGAGCCTCGTAAGGTGCCGGCTTCAGAATTTGGCGGACACGCCAATCTTGAAGTTGCGGCCCAGAGGATTCCCCACGAACGGCTCGTAGTTATAGTCTTCGCGCGCGAAGGGCGGATCCTGGTCGAAGATATTGTAGACGCTGCCCGACAGCGTGACGCTCTGCGTGATTTCGAACTGGATCGTGAAATCCGCAGTGGTGAAGCTGCCGATCTGTGCCCCCTCGGTCACCCGCGCCCCGCCCAGCGCGGGATTGGGGCCATAGACGCCCGCCGCCGTGGTGTCGGCGCGCTGGTCATACAGCCCGTCGATGTACGTCACGGTCAGCCGCGCATCGACCGGCCCCGCGCCGAACTCCAGGAAGCCCTGCCCCTTCCACTCCGGCACCGGATAGAGCGTCGTCTGATAGTTGAGCAGTCCGACGCCGTCATAGCCCGCCTGCACCAGCGTGCCTTCGACGAAGATGTCGCTGATCCGGTTCTGCAGCGTGTAGGTGACGTTGCCGCCGATTGCGAAGCGGGTGCCCGCGCCCAGCATGTCGGTCCCACGATAGCTGGCGGTGACGTCGATGCCTTCATTGGTGATCGATGCACCATTCTGGTTCTGGGTCCGGACGCGCGAGATCGCGGTGCGCGCCGTGGCCGCGGTGCACGGTCCGGTCGAGAAGGTGAAGCGCGCCGCCAGCGCCGCATTGGTGGCACAGGTATTGCCACCGGTGCTGGGGAACAACGTGTTGACCATCGAGATCAGCGGATCGGAGACGATCACGTCCGCGATATCATAGCGATAGTAATCAATGCTGGCGCTGAACCCGCCCGCATTGAACAACACGCCCGCGCCGTAATTCTTCGAGCTTTCCGGCACCAGGTTCGGGTTGCCGAACACGTCGATCGGACGGAAGGTCGTGTCGATGATCTGCAGCGCGGTGATCGATCCGGGCGCCAGCTGGTTGAGCGTCGGCGCGCGGAACGTCGTCCCAAAGCCGCCGCGCAGCGCGAGCCAGTCGGTCACCTGCCAGCGCGCACGAATCTGCGGGTCGAAGGTCGATCCGGTCGCCCCGCCATAATCCTCGAACCGCGCCGCGAGCTGCAGGTTCAGCGTGTCGAGCACCGGCAGCTGCGCTTCGGCATAGACCGCCCAGACATCGCCCGACAGGTCATAATCCGCGTTGGTGCCAAGGAAGCCATAGGCACCCGCCGCCGCGCGACCGCCCGAGCAGGCCGCCGGGTTGGTGTTGCCGTTGAGCGGGGTTTCACGGCACGGATTGACCGCCAGATTGCTGGCCGCGCCATAACGCCCTTTGATCGACGTATCGCGATACTGCGCGCCGACACCGAACTGCACTTCGCCGCCGGGCAGGCTAACGCCGGTCCCGCCGCTCAACGATCCCTCGAACACCAGCAGGTCGGTCGTGACCCGCGTGTTCGAGCGGACGAAGAACCAGTCGACCAGCTCCGCGCTGTTGCTCGGGCCATTGGCGACCGGATTGGTCTGGCCGGTGGCCGGATTGACCGCGACCGCGTTGCCGAACGGGTTGAACCACAGACAGCCATTGGCGCCCGGCGTGCTGCCGGTGCAGTTCGGCCCGCCAAAGCCGAGCAACGCCTGCTGCACCCGGTCACCGAACGAGTCGTACCCGTCGGTATAGCGGTAGTAATTGTGATAGGTGGCGTTGAGGTTGTAGTTCAGGCCATCCGCGACTTCGCCGCGCAGTTCGGCGGTGAAGCGCGTCGATTCACCCTTGCGCAGGCCAGTCGACGATCCCGGCGCGAATTCATTGTCCAGCGTCGATGGATTGCCGCCGAGCAGGAACGGCCGGAACAACAGGGTCGGGAACAGCACGCCCGCGCCCGCCGGGGTCGTGTTGGTCGCGCGATAGGCGACCAGACCGGGGTTGGCGCTAGGCACAAAGAACCCGCTGTTGAGCAGCGCCGCGAACGGTGCGAACGGCGTGCCCGCGATCGCCACGCCGGACGGCGGCTGGGTCAGCAGATAGGATGGCGAGGTCAGATAATGCGGGACCGTGGTGCGCCCGTAAAGCGCGGTCACCTGCAGCGTCGTCTTCTCGCCCACATCCCATTCGAAATCGATGAACGCCTGACCGCGCGACTCCTTCTCGACCAGATTGTCATAGACCGAATATTGGTTGTAGCAGCGCGCATCGGTTCCGACGAAGCCGCCCAGCGGGGCGCAGGCCGTGTCCGCTGCGATCCCGGTGATCGGCGATCCGGTCGCACCCAGGAACAGGAAGTTGGCCGGGTTGCCGCCGCCGGTCCAGCCGCCCTGCGGGTTTTCGGCATAGGGCCGGATCGCCCAGTCGCGCTCCTTCGCCATCAGCTGTCCGCGCTGCTGATATCCAGCGGCGACCAGCACGCGGAAATTGTCGCCGACATGGCCAAAGCTCAACGACGCATCGAGATCGCCGTCCGACCCGTCGATGAAGCGCCAGCTGCCCGATCCCTGGAACCCGCGCTGGTTGGTGCGGGTGATAAAGTTGACCACGCCCGCAATCGCTTCGGAGCCATAGGTGGCGGCGGCGCCGTCCTTCAGCACCTCGACCCGGCCGATTGCGGCTTGCGGCAGCAGGTTGATGTCGACCGCCGGCACGCCATTGCCCGACGTCGCGAGCCGCTTTGAATTGAGCAGCACCAGCGTGCGCTGCGGGCTGAGCCCGCGCAAATTGACCGTCGCGATGCCCTCGGCCCCCTGCGAGCGGCTGTCAAACTGGTTGGCGTCGCCCAGCGATGCGCTCGAGCTCGGCAATGCCTTGACCAGGTCGAGCACGGTCGGATTGCCCTGCTTGGCCAGTTCCTCGGCGCCGATCACATCGACCGGCAGCGCCGCATCCTCAGGCGTGCCCGCGATCAACGATCCGGTAATAACGATTTCAGATTCTTCCCCGCTGTCCTGCGCAAACGCCGGCGCGGCCCCGCCAAGCACGAGCGCCGAAAGCCCGCACGCCGCCAAAAGCTGCTTCTTCATAGATCCCACTCCCGTTCGGCCGGAACGCTGTGCGGCTCCATACCGTAAACTCGAATAGAGCGAGTTCCGGAGTTGCGGTCAAGGCGAGAAAAGCGTTGCGAAACGCCACTTATCCCCTTGTGTAGCAGGAAAAGCACGCCGCATTGGTACCGTAGAACTACGCGTGGGTATGTTGAACCGATCTTCTAAACCGGCAACTTTATACCGCAGATGCGAAAAGGGCGCTGCCGCTGACTGCGGAAGCACCCCCGTATCGACTGGCGTTTTGTAATCCTCCCCCGCCAGGGGGAGGTGGCACGCGAAGCGTGACGGAGGGGGAGGAAGCACGGCGGCAGGAACCGAAAGGACGCAGCCGCCCTCCCCCTCCGTCGCCTGCGGCGACACCTCCCCCTGGCGGGGAGGATTACAGCGCGACCCTTAAAACCCGCTCAGCCGCGCAAACCGATCGCGGTGATAGGCGGTGTTGCCCCACATCTGCTCCAGCACGCGCATGCGCTTGAGGTAAAAGCCGGCATCATATTCGTCGGTCATGCCAATGCCGCCATGCAGCTGGATCAGCTCGCGGCTCATCAAGTGACCGATCTCGTTCGCCTTGCCCTTGGCCAGCGACGCCGCCTGACGCACATCGCCGCCCCGGTCGATCGCGGCGAGGCCCGCCTCGACCGCCGAGCGCATCTGTTCGATCTCGCTGAACAGGTTCGCCATGCGATGCTGCAGCGCCTGGAAGGTTGCCAGCACCTGCCCGAACTGCACCCGCTGCTTGAGATAGGCGAGCGTCGTGTCGAACGCCTGGCCCGCCATGCCGAGCATCTCGGCAGCCGCGAGCACAGCGGCACGGTCGAGCACCGCGTCGAGCAGATCGGCACCGCCCGATGCGAGCTTGTCGGCTGGTGCGCCGTCGAAGCTGACCTGCGCATGGCTACGGAAATCGACCAGATGGCGGCGCGAAACGCTCACGCCCTCCCCCGCCTCGACCAGATACAGGCCATCGGTGGCGGCGACAACGAACAGGCCAGCGCTGTCGCCCTCGGCGACGAATGCCTTGGTGCCGCTGAGCTTGCCGCCCTCCACCGTCGCGGCAATCGCCGATGGATCATGTCGCGGCCCTTCATCGACCGCGAGCGTCGCGACCAGCTCCCCGCTGGCGATGCGCGGCAGATATGCGTCCTTCTGCGCGTCGCTCCCGCCCAGCAGGATTGCCGACGCAGCGGCGGCGCTGGCCGCGATCGGGCTGGCGGCGAGCGTCTTGCCCAGTTCCTCGATGACAAGGCCCAGGCTCAGCCAGCCGAAATCGCTGCCGCCCTGCGCCTCCGGGACAATCACCCCGGTCCAGCCCATTTCGGCCATCGTCGCATAGGCGGCGGGGTCGTATCCCGTCGCGTCATTGGCATTGCGGATCTTGCGCCACGCGGTCACCGGGCTCTCATTGCTCGCCCAGTCGCGCGCCATGTCGCGCAGCATCGTCTGTTCTTCGGTCAGAACGGCCATAGTCTTCTCCCTCTCCCCTTCAGGGGAGAGGGCCGGGGAGAGGGGCAGTGTCTCGCGCCGGCCCATTTTTGAGGTGGTACTTCGAGAGGGACTGCCCCTCTCCCAACCCTCTCCCCTGAAGGGGAGAGGGCTATTGCCTCACTGATGATCCAGCATCCCCAGGATGCGCTTGGCGATCACGTTGTTCTGGATTTCGGTCGAGCCGCCATAAATGGTCGTCGCCTTGCCAAAGAGCCACGCGCGCACGCCGTGGATCTGCGCTTCGGTAAAGCCCTCGCCTTCCCAGCCGAGCCCCTCCATCCCCTGAATCTCGATCAGCAATTCGGCGCGTTCTTGGCCGAGCTTGGTGCCGACGGTCTTGAGGATCGAGGAGACTTCGGACACGCCGCCGCTCTTGCTTTCCGCCTGCACGCGCATCGCGGTGAGCAGAAAGGCGCGCCAGTCCATCTCGAACTTGGCGATGCGGGCGCGCAGATCGGGGTTGGCGATGCGCCCCTCGGCATCGACGCCGACATATTTCTTGGCAATGTCGGACAGCGACGGGCCGGACATGCGGAACGCGGAGCCGCCACCCGACAAATTGGTGCGCTCATGCTGGAGCAGGCGCTTACCGATGGTCCAGCCCTGCCCTTCCTCACCGACGCGGTTTTCCTTGGGCACCTTCACATTGGTGAAGAAGGTCTCGCAGAAGGGCGACATGCCGCTGATCATCTGGATCGGCTTCACCTCGACGCCCGGCGAATCCATGTCGATCAGCAGGAAGGTGATACCGCCCTGTTTCTGGGTCTTGTCGGTGCGGACAATGGCAAAGCATTTGTGCGCCCACTGCCCGCCGCTGGTCCAGGTCTTCTGGCCGTTGACGAGATAATGGTCGCCCTTGTCTTCGGCGAACGTCTGAAGGTTGGCGAGGTCGGATCCGGCGTTCGGTTCCGAATAGCCCTGGCACCAGCGCACTTCGCCCTTGGCAATCGCCGGGATATGCTCACGCTTCTGCGCCTCATTGCCATATTCCAGCAGTGTGGGGCCAAACATCATCACGCCCATGCCGCCAATCGGATTCCACGCCCCGACGCGGGCCATTTCCTCCTGCAGCACCTTGGCCTGTGCGCGGGACAGGCCGCCACCGCCATATTCGGCTGGCCAGGTCGGCACGCCCCAGCCCTTCTCGCCCATCGCCGTGCGCCACGCCGCCTGTTCGGGGGTCTCGTTGGTCGGACCCTCGACCGCGGACATGCTATTGTCCTTGCCCTTGAGCGAGGCGGGGAAGTTCGCCGCCAGCCAGTCGCGGACTTCGGTGCGGAAGGTGTCGAGATCGACCCTTACATCCTCCATTACAGACATGTTCTCTCCTCAAAATTCACAGCGGGCTGCGGCTCCACGGCGCATTGTTCCGCGACATGTTCGCTTCTGGTCATTTTGCGCACATTTCCTCGACATGTTCGCATTCGACCATGATGTGCGTGCCGCATGAGCGATTCCATTCGACGAATTTGAAAATGCGGTATGGCTTGATGCGCGTCAATACCCCGTGATCACCGGACCGGGCCGAGCAGCGCCGAATTGTCCATCTCCAGCGACCGTGCCTCCGCCTCGCGGGCGCGCAGGGCGGCGACGTTGGCTTCGTGCTTGGCGCGGGTGATCGGGTAGAAGAGCAGGATCAGCGCACCGAGGGTCCACAGCCCGATCGAGCAGGGGATATAGTGGATGACGAGGCTACGGATCGCCTCCTCACTCACCTGCCCCGGCGCTGGCTTGGCCGGGAAGTCGGACCAGACCAGCAGCCGCCCGGCGAGGAAGATGCCGATCGCGGTCGAGCATTGTTGCATGAAGCTGGACGCGGCGAAAAACATCCCCGCCTCATGCCGCCCGGTCGTCACGGCGCTGTCCTCGACCACATCGGCGAGCATCGAGCTGGTGTTGATCAGCGAGATCGCGACCATCGCGCCATAGAGCGCGCCGATCGTGAACAGGGTGGGCACCAGCAACGCATCGCCGGGCACGAAGAACCAGCCGAGATAGGACAGCAGCAGCGGCGACAGGCCGATGGCCACACCGACCACGGCAAAGACCATCGAGCTGGCACGCTTGCCGATCCACGCCGACATGATCGGCGCGAGCGGCGCGGCGATGGTCGCGGCGACAAGGCTGTCGATCGTCAGGATCGCGAGCTGGGTCGCGGTGAGTTCGAACAGGTAGGTGCCGAAGAACAAATTGGTCGCGCTGTAGAGCCCGATCGCGGAGAATTTGAGGACGCCGAACCCGAAGATCGCCAGAAAGGCGCGGTTCTTGAGCGCCGCGCCCATCTCCCGCAAATGCCCGAGCAGCGGCGTGCGCTCGGTCCGGACCTCGGCCTGGCGCAGATAGGGGATGCGGTTGTGCGTGCCGATGCCGCAGATCAGGATCACCACCAAGATGGTAAGCGCGCCGGCGATGGCAAAGCCGGGATAGCCATCGGGGTTGAGCTGGCCGCGCGGATATTCGGGCGTCGCGGCGAAGAAGGTCAGCAGGCACAAGGTGGTAAAGCCATAGGTGCCGGCATAGCCGAACCACCAGCGCAGGCTGAATAACTTGGTGCGCTCGCGATAATCCTCGGTCATTTCCGGCGTCATCGCCGAGGTCGCGATCTCGAACGCGCTGATCGACACGCGCGTGAGCGAGGCGGTGGCGAAGATCCACACGCCCATCTGGAAATCGGTGAGGCCAGCAGGCGGGAACCAGGCGAGCAGGAAGAACAGAGCCGTCGGCAATGCTGCGCCATAGATGAACGGGTGACGCCGGCCCCAGCGGCTGCGCGTCAGATCCGACCAGCGCCCGATCAGCGGATCGGCAACCGCATCGACCAGCAATGTCAACGCGACCGCGGCGGAGACGATGCCCGCGGGAACGCCGATGATCTGGCTGTAGAAAAACAGCAGATAGGTGGTGAAGGCGGCGTTCTTGATGCCATTGGCGATCGCACCGGTGCCATAGCTGACCCGCGTGCGCAGCGTGATCCGCGGCACGCCGCGCTCTGCGCCCACGACTCCATCCAGCGTCGTCGCCATCTACATCCCTCCAACTGCCGTCTGCTGCGGCTGTTTAGAAGGTGCGGTATGGATGACGCTACGTCAAGCGGTTGCAGGAGAATGGCGAACGAAGCGAACATGTCGCGCATCGACGCGCCACCGATCAAAAACAGGACAGGACATCGCGGCTGCACAAGTGAACGCAGGTGGGCATCCGCCGTACGACCGAATTGACCGGTGCGAACAAGTCGAGGCTGCGCGCAAATTTCATCCCGTGCGAACATGTCGCGGAACGTCGCGTCACTTGTCGCAAGGCCCCGGGGACATTTGCCCAGCGCGAGTGACACGAACTACACATTGTCGGCGCATCGGGTGCCCCTTGCCTGTTTTCGCCGCCCCGGGGCCTGACCCGGGGCGGGCTTCCTGCGCCGGGGAAAGGGGCCCGGTCCCGGCTCGAGGCCGCGACAACAAAGGGTTGGAGCAACGCGCTTCCGCGCCGCCCTGATCGGCTCTACAAGCGTGCCGAACGGGGGGCAGGGGCATGAAGTTCGGACATCGCGCGGTTCCGATCGCGCTGGCGGCGGTATTGATCGATGCGATCGGGTTTGGGATCGTCATCCCCGTGCTGCCGACGCTGATCGTCGAATTGAGCGGGGCGACGCTGACCGATGCGACGCGGATCGGCGGGGCGCTGGCGATCGTGTTTGCGCTGGCGCATTTCTTTGCCGCGCCGATCCTGGGCAATTTGGGCGACCGTTATGGCCGCCGCCCGGTGATCCTGGCGGCGATGCTGATCTTTGCGGTCGATTATGCGCTGATGGCGTTTGCACCGACGATCGCCTGGCTGTTTGCAGGCCGGCTGGTCGCGGGAATTGCCGGAGCGGTCTATGGCCCGGCCAATGCGATCCTGGCGGACGTGACCCCGCCGGAGAAGCGCGGCGCGACATTCGGACTGATGGGCGCGGCGTTCGGGATCGGGTTCGTCGTCGGCCCGGCGATCGGCGGGCTGCTCGCGGACTTCGGGCCGCGTACGCCGTTCATGGTCGCCGCCGCGCTAGCGGCGATCAACGCGACCTGGATCTTCTTCGTCCTGCCCGAGACGCTCGCGCCCGAGAACCGGCGCAACTTCGACTGGAAGCGCGCCAATCCGCTCGGCACGTTCCGCCCGCTATTTGCGATGAAGGGTGCGCTGCCGCTGCTCGCCGTCGCGTTCATCTGGCAGCTGGCGCATCAGGTCTATCCGGCGACATGGTCGTTCTATGCCGAGCTGGCGCATGGCTGGGATAGCCGCGCGATCGGCTGGTCGCTGGCGGCGTCGGGCACGGCGATGGCGCTGACGCAGATTTTCGTGACCGGTCGCGCGATTGCCAGACTGGGTGAGGCAAAGACGCTGATGATCGGCCTGATCGTCGGCACGATCGCCTATGCCGCCTATGGCTTCGCGACCGAGGGGTGGCAGGTGTACGTCATCCTGATGTTCGGGGCGTTGCAGATGCTGGCCTATCCCTCGCTCAACGCGATGCTGAGCCGGCGGGTCGACGCAGCCAATCAGGGCGCGTTGCAGGGCGGGATGGCGAGCATTGCCAGCATCGCCGCGATCCTCGGCCCGCTGAGCCTGACGCAGACATTGGCTTATGGCGCCGAGCATGGCTTTCCGGGCGCGGCCTTTGCGCTGGCGGCGGTGATGACGACGGTTGCGGCGGGGATCGTGCTGGTCTTCATCCTGCGGCGGGCGCGCACGGTGGAGCCGGTTGCGTAAGCGACGCGCCACCCCATTTGGGCGGCTTCACGCTGGAGACCCGCGCCCATGATCGACCTGCATTACTGGCCCACGCCGAACGGCCACAAGATCACGATGTTTCTGGAGGAGGTCGGCCTCCCCTACACCATCGTGCCGGTCAACATCGGCCAGGGCGAGCAGTTCAAGCCCGATTTCCTGAAGATCGCGCCCAATAACCGCATGCCCGCGATCGTCGACCATGATCCGGTCGATGGCGGCGAAGCAATCAGCGTGTTCGAGAGCGGAGCGATCCTGCTGTACCTGGCCAACAAGACCGAGCGGTTCTTTGGCCCCGAGCAGCGCGACAAGATCGTGCAGATGCAGTGGCTGATGTGGCAGATGGGCGGGCTTGGCCCGATGGCGGGGCAGAACCACCATTTCAATCGCTACGCGCCCGAGCAGATCCCGTACGCGCAGAAGCGCTATATCGACGAGACCAACCGGCTGTACGGCGTGCTCGACCGACAGCTGGCGGGCAAACCGTTCGTCGGGGGCGAGGATTATTCGATTGCCGACATGGCGATCTATCCGTGGATCGTGCCCTATGAGGCGCAGAGCCAGAATCTGGACGATTTCGCGCATGTGAAGCGCTGGTTCGACGCGGTGGGTGCGCGGCCCGCCACGGTGCGCGCCTATGCCAAGGGTGAGGAAGTGCGGCCGGGGAATCCGGTGATGACCGACGAGCAGAAGAAGATCCTGTTTGGGCAGACTGCGGCGGTGACGAAGGGGTAAGCCGATCCTTCTTGGCAGCCCCTCCCGCCTTCGCGGGAGGGGTTGGGGAGGGTCTTCTTCTTTTTTGCTTTGGCGGCGGGAAGAAGAAGAAGAAGACCCTCACCCAACCCTCTCCCGCTTGCGGGAGAGGGCTAAAGGAGAAGGGACCTCAGCCATTTGCCGGCCCCGCCGCGCGGCAGCGGTCGGAGCAGTATTTGACGTTCTCCCAGTCGCGTTCCCATTTCTTGCGCCACGCGAACGGGCGCGCGCACGCGACGCAGAGCTTGGTCGGGAGGTTGAGCTTCTTGTGCGCCAAGTTCAACCTTTTCCGGGTCGCCGCGATAGTCCGATATCGAGATGGGCACCGGCGTCGAGCAGCACAATTTCTCCGGTGATCACACGGCTGGCGGGATCGAGCAGGTTGACGATCGGGCCGGCAATGTCGTCGGCATGGGCGGCCATCTGCATCGGGGTCTGGCTGGCGATGAAGGCTTCGAACTTGTCGAAGGCTTCGCGCGTCATCCGCTCGCTGAACCAGCCGGTGCCGACATAGCCCGGCGCGACCGCGTTGACGCGGATCGCGGGGGCGAGGACGCGGGCGAGGCTTTTGGTCATCGTCGCCAGCGCGCCCTTTGACGCGGCATAGGCAACCGAGGAGCCGTTGCCGAACACCCCGGCGACTGATGCGATGTTGACCACCGCGCTCGCTGGCCCCGCGCGCATGGCGGGCGCGCAGGCGCGGATCATCTGAAACGGGGCGATGGTGTTGAGCCGGTAGATATCGAGGAAATCATCGGCGGTCAGCGCTTCCAGCTCTTCGTGATTGGCGAATTTGGTCTTGCCGGCATTGTTGACCAATAGGTCGATGCGGCCGAATGCCTCCGCCGCCGCAGCGGCGAGTGCGCGGCACTGGGCGTCGTCGGCGATGTCGGCCTGAACTGCGATCGATCCGTTATCGAGTTCGGCAGCCAGCGCCTCGGCCGCCTCGCGGCTGTTGGCGTAGTTGATGACGCAGCGCACGCCGCGCGCGGCCAGCCGCCGGACCACCGCTGCGCCGATGCCCGTGCCGCCACCGGTGACGATCGCGGCCATGCCCTCCATGGTCATGCAGCGGCGCTCGGGCGCGCGGTGACGCGGCGGTGCCAGTCGTTGAGGCGGGCATGCTCCTCGGCAATCGTCAGGCCGATGAAGGTACCGAAGTCGATCGTGGTGAGCAGCAGGATGTCGGCCATCGTGTAGGTCTCGCCCGCGACATAGGGGTTTTCGCCGAGCGCGTCGTCGAACAGCGCGTGCGCGCGGGCGACGAGCGTGCGGTTGCTCTCGCCGAACTCCTTATACTGGTGCGGCACCACGCGCGCGGTGAAGGGGTGGGTGTGGATCCAGATCATGCCGGTCGGGACCATCAGGCGCAGCTCGACGCGGCGGCTCCACATTTCGACCTGGGCGATTTCGGTCGGGGTGCTGCCGAACAACGGGGGTTCGGGATGGAGTGCCTCGAGATAGCGGCAGATCGCGACGCTTTCGGAGAGGCAGGTGCCGTCGTCGAGTTTCAGCGCCGGCGTCTGACCGAGCGGGTTGATTGCCTTGAAGTCATCGCTCTTGTGCTCGCCCTTCATGATCGACACATCCTGTGTCGGCAGGGTGATCCCCTTTTCCGCGGCGAAGATGCGGACGCGGCGGGGATTGGGGGCGGGCATCGCCGAATCGTAGAACAGCATCGACCTCTCCTCGTCATTTTTCGAAGATCGGTTATGGCAGCCAATGGCGGTTTCGCATAGCAGTTGATCCGAATCGAGGAGTGGGGATGCAGACAGCGGCGGAAATCCTGGCCGGACCGTTCGGGACATTGCCCGAGCTGATTGCCGCTCATGCGCGCGACCAAGCGGACAAGCTGGCGGTGGTGCATGGCGACGATGCGCTGAGCTATGCGGAGCTGGACGCGCGGATGGACGCGATCGCGGCGGCGTTGCAGCGCGGTGGGCTGGTGCGCGGACAGGCGGTGGCGATCGTCGGAGCGATGAGCGTCGATTATGCCGCGATCTTCCTCGGCGCGATCCGCGCGGGCGGGGCGCCGGCGCCGATCGCGCCGTCCTCCACCGGGGATCAGATGGCGGCGATGATCGCGGATAGCGGTGCGGGGGTGGTGTTCCTCGATGCCGATGCTGTGGCGACACTGGGCGAACGGGCGGTGGCGGCGCGGCGGGTGATGCTGGACCCTGAGGCAATGGATGCGTGGCTGGCGGATGCGGGTGCCCCCTCCCCCGTCGATCTGGGGCCCGAAGATCCGTTCAACATCATCTATTCGAGCGGCACGACCGGGACGCCCAAGGGGATCGTGCAGCCGCATGCGATGCGCTGGGCGCATGTCGCGCGGGGCGATGCGGCGGGGTTTGCCGAGGCGGTGACGATGATCGCGACGCCGCTCTATTCGAATACCACCCTGGTCAGCTTCATCCCGACGCTCGCCTGGGGCGGGACGGCGGTGCTGCTGGGCAAGTTCGATGCGCGCGGGTTTCTGGAGGCGGCGCAGCGGCATCGCGCCACCCATGCGATGCTGGTGCCGGTGCAGTATCAGCGGATCATGGCGCTGCCCGATTTCGACGCGTTCGATCTTGGCAGCTTTCGCCTGAAGACCTGCACCAGCGCGCCCTTTTCCGCCGCGCTGAAGGCCGATGTCGTGGCGCGCTGGCCGGGGTTGCTGGTCGAATATTATGGGATGACCGAGGGGGGCGGCACCTGCATCCTCAATGCGACCGCGCATCCCGACAAGCTGCACACGGTCGGCCAGCCCGCACCGGGGCATGACATCCGCCTGATCGACGACGAAGGCCGCGAGGTGGCGCAGGGCGAGATGGGCGAGGTCGTCGGGCGCAGCGGGGCGATGATGTCGGGCTATCACGGGCGCAAACAGGCGACGTCGGAGGCGGAGTGGTATTGTCCGCAGGGCCACCGCTTCATCCGCCATGGCGATGTCGGGCGGTTCGATGCGGACGGGTTCCTGATCCTGATGGACCGCAAGAAGGACCTGATCATTTCGGGCGGGTTCAACATCTATCCGAGCGACCTGGAGGCGGAGCTGCGCCAGCATCCCGGCGTGCGCGATTGTGCGGTGGTGGGCGTGCCGTCGGAGCAATGGGGCGAGACGCCGGTCGGCTTTTACGTCCCGGACGATGCGACCCCGGCTGAGGAGATTCTGGCGGCGGTCAATGCTGGCCTGGGCAAGACGCAGCGCTTGGCCGACCTGATCGCGATCGACGAACTGCCGCGCAGCGCGATCGGCAAGGTGCTGAAGCGCGAATTGCGCGACCTGTATGTGGAGAAGACCCCGGCATGACTTCGCTTATCGACCTGCTGGCATCGGCGCAGCGCACCGAGACCGGCTTTACCACCGAGATTCCGGCGAACTGGCTGCAGGGGCGCACCGCTTATGGCGGGCTGTCCTCGGCGCTGGCGCTGGCGGCGGCGAAGCAGGTCGAACCGGACCTGCCGCCGCTGCGGTCGGCGCAGGTGGCATTTGTCGGGCCACTCGCCGGGCCGGTGACGGTCACCGCGACCAAGCTGCGGCGCGGGCGCAATGCGGCGTTTATCCAGGCGGATATCGTGAGCGAGGCGGGGCTGGGGCTGCGGACCAATTTCGTGTTCATGAGCCGGCTGGAGTCGGCGATCGACCATGACGGGACCGCGCGGGCGGAGCATGCGCCGCCGCCTGCGGATGCCGAACTCTACACCGGGCCGAAGGAGTTTTTCACCGGCAATTTCAACTTCTTCGATTTGAAGGCGCAGGCCGGGCCGACCGAGTGGTTGCGCTGGGGGCGGCTGATCGATCGGGCGGGGCTGGACCCCGAAGTCGAACTGATGGCGCTGGGCGACGCGCTGCCGCCTGCGGCATTCAAGCTGTTTGCCAAAATGACGCCGCTGTCCTCGCTAACGTGGCAGGTCAACATCCTCCAGCCCGCGCCGGTCACGACCGACGGCTGGTGGCTGCTGGAGGCGGAGACCGACAGCGCGCGCGGCGGTTATTCGAGCCAGACGATGCGGATGTGGGCTGCGGACGGGACGCTGGTGGCCGAGGGGATGCAGGGCGTGGCGATTTTTGGATAGCCCTCTTGCCCAATCGTCACCCCGGGCTTGACCCGGGGCCCCGCTGCCTTGGACGGTCGAAGAAGCAGGGTCCGGACTCGAGGCCGGGGTGACGATAGAGTTGGCCAGATCCCGTGGCCCGACACAATTTGCGACAGTTTCCCCACCCGCTGACAAACACGTGCGACAGGCGGGGTTCAGAAGGGCATCACTGCGGCGCCCCCTGCCGCGTGACAGGAGCCCGTATGAAGAAACTTCTCACCACTGCAGCGATCGGCGCGATGCTGGCCGCTGGCACCGCAATCGCGATGCAGAGCGAAGCCCCTGCTGCGCCCAAGCAACCGATCTCCAAGGCCGAGATGCTGGCGCGCGCCGATGCGCGGTTCGACCGGCTCGACACCAACAAGGACGGCCAGCTGAGCGCGGACGAGCGCAAGGCCGGTGCCGAGGCAGCACGTGCGGCAATGGCCGAGAAGAAGGGCGGCGAGCTGCAGGACTTCATGCCCGGCGCACGCCGCGGCGGTGGGGGCATGGGCGAGCGGATGCTGGCGCGCGTCGACACCAACGGCGACGGCCTGATCAGCAAGGCGGAGAACCGCGCGATGGTCGAGGCACGCTTTGCCCGGATGGACGCCGACAAGGACGGCACCGTCGAGGCGGGCGAAGGCCGCAAGGGCATGGGCAAGGGCAAGTGGAAGCGCGGCGACGACCGTCGTGGTCCGGGTGGTCCGGGTAACCCCGCAATGGCCATGAAGAAGGCTGACACCAATGGTGACGGCGCGATCAGCAAGGCCGAATTCGACGCGCAGTCGGCCGAGCGCTTCGCCAAGCTCGACACCAATAAGGACGGCAAGATCGACGCGGCCGAAATGCAGGCGCAGCGCGACAAGGCGCGCGACGCCATGAAGAAGATGCGCGAGCGCCGCGGAAACACACCGCCGCCGCCGCCCTCCCCCCAGGGCGCGTGACGGCGATGCCGGGCGGGATCAGCGACCTCCTCCGCGCCCGCCCGGCACTTCCCGAGCGGTCGGAATCTGCTAACTCCAACGCGATGACCAACGAGACCCCGCATTTGCTGCTCGTCGATGACGAGCGTTCGATCCGCGAGCCGCTGGCGCAATATCTGACCAAGCAGGGGTTTCGTGTGACGCAGGTCGCCGATGCGGAAGCCGCGCGGACGCGGCTGTCGGCTTATTCGATCGATCTGGTCGTGCTCGACATCATGATGCCCGGCGAGGATGGGCTGAGCCTGTGCCGCCATATCCGCGCGACCAGCGACGTCCCCGTGATCCTGCTGACCGCCAGGAGTGAAGAGACCGACCGGATCGTCGGACTTGAAATGGGCGCGGACGACTATGTCGTGAAGCCGTTCAGCCCCCGCGAACTGGCGGCGCGGATCAAGGTGGTGCTGCGCCGGATGCAGGCGGGCGGGACGCGCCTCGCCGCGCCGGAAACGGGCAGCTATGCCTTTTCCGGCTGGGTGCTCAAGACCGGCGAACGTGCATTGGTGGACCGTGAGGGCGTGTCGGTGCCGTTGTCGACCGGCGAGTATAATCTGTTGCTGGCGCTCGTCATGCGGCCGCGCGCGGTGCTGACGCGCGACCAGCTGCTCGACCTGACCCAGGGGCGCGAGGCGGCGGCGTTCGACCGCGCGATCGACAATCAGGTCAGCCGGCTACGCAAGAAGATCGAGCCGGATGCCAAGACCCCCACGCTGATCAAGACGGTGTGGGGCGGCGGCTACACGCTGGCGAGCGACGTCACCAAGCTGTGACCGCCCCGCGCTTCCTCAAGCGGCTGGTTCCGAGCAGCCTGACCGGCCAGATCGCGCTGCTGGTCGCGCTCGCGCTGTTCGTGGCGCAGGCGATCAACTTCGGCCTGATCCTGCGCGAGCGGCGCTCGCTGCGCTTCGAACAGGTGACCGCGCCCGCGATCACCCGCGTCGTCGATGCCGCCGAGCGCATCCGCGACGGCCGTTTCCGCGATCCCCCCGACGGCCGCCGCGCGCGGCTGCGGCTGGAGCCGAACAATCCGATTCCGGCCGGCCTGCGCAACAATCCCGAAGTCGAGCAGGGCATCCGCGCTTCGCTGGCCGAGGCGGGCATTCCCGCCGGGCGGATCGTGACCGGAGTGCGCAAGCTGTCGGCGACCGACCCGCGCTTTGCCCGGATGAACGCGATGCGCGCGGAGCGGATGAAGCGGTTTGGCGGCGAATTGCTGGTCGCAGTCGAGCTGCCCGGCAAGGGCTGGCTGGTGCTGACGTCCGCCTGGCCGCGCAGCGATGGCGACATCATCTGGCGACTGATCCTGCAGACGCTGATCATCTATGGCATCGTGCTCGTGCCGGTGCTGTGGGTCGGGTATCGCGTCAACCGGCCGCTGCGTTCGCTGGCGGCGGCGGCGCGGGAGTTCAGCCCCGGTGCGGCTCCCGAGCCGATCGAGGAGCGCGGGCCGGGCGATGTGCGCGCGGTGATCGCCGCGCACAATCTGATGCGCAGCCGTGTGACCGCGATGCTGGACGAAAAGGACCAGATGCTCGGCGCGATCGGGCATGATCTGCGCACGCCGCTCGCCGCGCTGCGCGTGCGGATCGAATCGGTCGAGGATGACGAGGATCGCGCGCGGATGGCCGACACGATCGACGAGATGAACCGCACGCTCGACGATATCCTGAGCCTTGCGCGGCTGGGGCGGCCGAGCGAGCCGCCGACCGAGACCGATTTGTCGGCGCTGATCGACGCGGTGGTCGATGATTTCCGCGATCTGGGCGCGGCGGTCGAGTATGAGAATGGCCATCGCCTGATCCGCCGCATCCGCCCGTCGCTGATGCGCCGCGCGCTGCGTAACCTGATCGAGAATGCGATCAAATATGCGGGCGGGGCCGAGGTGAAACTGATCCAGGATCCGGGCAGCGTGCGGATCGAAGTCGGCGATCGCGGGCCGGGCATTCCGGCGGAGCAGATCGCCGCCGTGTTCGATCCGTTCACCCGGCTCGACCCCTCACGCAACCGCACCACCGGCGGCGTGGGTCTTGGCCTGACGCTGGCGCGCGCGATCGTGCGCGAGGCCGGCGGCGACATCACGCTGGCCAACCGCGACGGCGGCGGACTGTGCGCGACGATCGTGCTCCCGGGGCGATAGGCTGTATCGAGAATCTATTCCCCTCCCTGAAAGGGAGGGGGCAAGGGGTGGGTTTAGCGGCAAGCGAGGCTCGATGCCTCGATTGCCGCTGTTCTGCCGCGCCGTTGGTCAGCGTCTTTTCGGCGCGCAGACGCGCGCACCCACCCCCAACCCCTCCCTTTCAGGGAGGGGTAGAAGGGCTGAAAATAGAGCGACCTGAGCGGTTGACACGCACGCCGCCTCCCCCGACCAAGTGGGTCCGGGGGGGCATGCGATGAGCGGCTTTGAATTCATCTTCTCGCTGTTCGGGCTGATGCTGGGCCTGTCGCTCGCCGAGGGGCTGGGCGGGCTGACGCGGGCGATCAAGCGGCGCGGGCTGAGCGGGATCGGCTGGCCGACCGCGCTGCTCGGGCTGTTCGTGTCGTGCGACGTGGTGACGTTCTGGATGTATGGCTGGGCGATGCGCGAGCAATTGCCGCTGAGCTGGTCGGTGATGTTCGGCGGGTTCTTGGTGACGGCGGTCTATTTCGTCGCGGCGTCGCTGGTTTTCCCCGACAATATCGACGCGGACAGCGATCTCGATGCGCATTTCGACCGCTATCGCCGCACGGTGATCGGCGCGGTGCTGCTGTGCAATGTGGTGCTGGTCGGTACTGCTTACGCGCTGGTCGAGTTGAATCTCGATCTGCGCAGCTTCATCATCACCTTTTCCTTCTTCCCGGTCAGCCTGATCGCGGTGCTGACACGCGACCGGCGGGTGGTGATGGCGTGCCTGGTCTGGCTCATCGCGCTCTATCCGCTGTCGGCGGTGTGGCACTGATCCTTTCAATCCTCCCCGGAACGGGGAGGTGGCAGCGCGTAGCGCTGACGGAGGGGGCCCTCCTTGAAGCGACTCGCTTGCCTCGGGCCCCCTCCACCACGCCCTGCGAGCGCGGTCCCCCTCCCCGTTCCGGGGAGGATTCTAAGGCACCCAACGAAAACGGGCCGGGGTTTCCCCCGGCCCGCTTTGCGATTTTTAGGTGATCGCGCGGATCAGCCGACGATTTCTTCCGGCTTGAAGAAATAGGCGATCTCGATCGCCGCATTCTCGTCGCTGTCCGAACCGTGGACGGTGTTGGCTTCGATCGATTCGGCGAGTTCCGCGCGGATCGTGCCCGGCTCGGCGTTCGCCGGGTTGGTCGCGCCCATGATGTCGCGGTTGCGCTGCATGGCGTTCTCGCCCTCGAGCACCTGCACGACGACCGGGCCGGAGATCATGAATTCGACCAGTTCACCGAAGAAGGGGCGCTCCTTGTGCACCGCGTAGAAGCCTTCGGCCTGCTCGCGGGTCATGTGGATGCGCTTGCTGGCGACGACGCGGAGGCCCGCTTCCTCCAGCATCTTGGTGACCGCGCCGGTCAGGTTGCGGCGGGTGGCATCGGGCTTGATGATCGAAAACGTACGGGTCACGGCCATGGCCATGCGGCTCCTGTCATATGGGGGATGGGATTGCGCGCGCCTCTAGTCGGGTGCGGGCGTGGTGGCAAGGGGGCGACGCCAACGCCGGGAGTGCCAGAATGGCAGAACCGCTACCGCAGCGGGATAAGGCGATTGGCAATGAGCGCAGCAGCCAGCGCGGAACAGCCGACTACGACGTATTTTATGCTTTCATGGCTTCCGTCCGGGACCAGTGAAAGCCCTGCAAACGTGAAGATCCCCACCATCCCGCCAAGAGCGCTACAATGTAGAACCACACGTCGCATTGCTCACCCCTATGCCGCCTGCGCCCAGCGGCCGGTTTCGTCCTGCTTCCAGTAGCGGCGCTCGACGCCGTCGCGGTCGGCGAGGGTCTTCCACGCGATCCGCGCCGCGCCGATGCTGTCTTCGCCGAAGAAGTGGAAGGCGCGGTCAAAGCTGAGCGCGTCGTCGCGCCATTCGCCGTCGATCAGCGCGACGTGGCGCGCGCCGTTGCCCGGCGCAACCGCCTCGCCGATCAGAACCGGCTGGAGGCTGTCATCCCCTGCCCCCGCCTGCGCATGGGGCAGGAAGCTGTCGGGGCGGAAGGTCCAGAGCAGCTGGTCGATGCGGCGGCGCTGTTCGGCGTCGGCGGAGACGATCAGCAGGCGCTGGCCGGTTTCCACCACCTTGGCCGCGATCTGCGGAAGCGCGCGCTCCAGCGGGGTCGCGGTGAGGTGGTAGAAATCGACCTGCATCGCCCGATCAACGCTCGAAATTGTCGCGGATATAGCGATCGAGCAGGCGGACGCCGTAGCCGGTGGCGCCCTTGTCATAGTTCGGGCCGGGCTTGTCGGCCCAGACCATGCCGGCGATGTCGAGATGCGCCCAGCGCACGCCGGGGTCGACGAAGCGCTGAATGAACTGCGCCGCGGTGATCGATCCGCCGCCGCGCGGGCCCACATTCTTCATGTCGGCGATCGGGCTGTCGATCAGCTTGTTATAGGCGTCGCCGAGCGGGAAGCGCCACAGATGGTCGCCGGTCGCACGGCCGGCCGAGAGCAGTTCCTCGGCCAAACCGTCATCGTTGGAAAACAGGCCGCCATGCTCGTTGCCGAGCGCGATGATCATCGCGCCGGTCAGCGTGGCGAGATCGACGATGGTCTTGGGGCCATGCGTCTTCTGGACCCAGGTGATCGCGTCGCACAGCACCAGCCGCCCCTCGGCATCGGTGTTGATGACCTCGATCGTCTGGCCGGACATCGAGGTGACGACGTCGCCCGGACGCTGGGCATTGCCGTCGGGCATGTTTTCGACGAGGCCGCACACGCCGATGACGTTCGCCTTGGCCTTGCGCAGCGCGAGTGCCTTCATCGCGCCGGCCACGGCGCCCGCGCCGCCCATGTCCCACTTCATGTCTTCCATGCCGGCGGCAGGCTTGATCGAGATGCCGCCGGTGTCGAAGGTCACGCCCTTGCCGACCAACGCGACATCGACATCACCGGCTCCCTTGCCGTTCCAGCGCATGGCGAGCAGGCGCGCCTCACGCACCGAGCCCTGCGCGACGCCGAGCAGCGCGCCCATGCCGAGCTTTTCCATGTCGGCGCGGTCGAGCACGGTGATTTCGACGCCCAGGTCCGCGAGGTGGCGGCAGCGTTCGACGAAGCTTTCCGGGTAAATGATGTTCGGCGGCTCCGACACCAGCGTGCGGGTCAGCTCCATGCCCTTGGTCACCGCATCGAGGCTCGCCCAGCTCGACTCGCTGTCGGCGGGGGCGTTGGCAAGGGTGAGGGTGGTGAGCGTCGGCTTCTGCTTGTCGGCCAGCTTGGTGCGATAGACATCGTGGCGCCAGCTGCGCTGCACGGCGGCGGCTGCGAAGCGGGCGACGGCGCGGGCAGTGGGGGCTCCGCCGAGCGCGGCAAAGTCGACCGTCACGGCGGTGACGCCGGAGGTGAGGAAGCGCGCGGTCAGGGCGCCACCGGCACGCTCATAATCCGCCTCGCTGCCCGATCCGACGCCCAGCAGCAGGACGCGGTTCGCCGCTTCGCCACCGGGGACGAAGATTTCGGCAATGCCGCCCGCCTCACCCTCGAACCGGCCGGCGCGGGCAGCGCCGCGCACCAGCGCGAGCGTCGCGTCGTCCAGCGTGCCCGCAGGCATGCGATCCAGCCCGTCCTTTTCGACCGGGAGCGCGAGCACGGCCGCATCGGCGGGGCGGGTGGCGGAAAAAATGACCTGCATGAAGCTTCCTGTTCCTGTGGGCGTTAGCGGTTCGGATGGGCCGCGATTCCGGTCTATCTAGGCGCGGCACCCGAGCGGGGCAACGCCGGGCGATTGCGAAGCGGGCCGCGCGGTGCGATAGGGCGGGTTCAGCCCTGCGCGGGCGAGTGTTGGTTCAAAGGGGTTTTACAAGGACGTGACGCGCAAGGCTCTGCTGCTCGCCGGGGTCGTCCCGCTGGCCCTGTGTCTGGTCCCGGGGGCCAGTGCGACCGGCGTTCAGGACCTGCAGGACCGCGCGGTCGAACCGCCGCCGCCCTCCGAAACCGCGCTTCCCGACGATCCCAGCCAGATCCAGTTTTCCGCCGATCTGGCCGAATATGATTCGAACGGCGATGTCGTCACGGTTAGCGGCGATGTGCGCCTGTTCCGCGAAGGCAACCGCCTGCGCGCGGACAAGGTGGTGTGGAACCGCAAGACCGGGCAGGTGGTGGCGAACGGCAATATCGCCGTCACCAACCCTGAGGGCGACACCGCCTATGGCGACAGCATCGAGCTGACCGATTCGCTGAAGGACGGCGTGATCCAGAATATGCTCGTCGTGCTGGAACAGGGCGGGCGGATCGCGGCGGAGCGCGGGACGCGCGAGGCAGGCGGCGTGATCCGGGTCGATCGCGCGGCCTATACCCCCTGCGCCGTGGTCGATTCGGGCAATTGCCCCAAGGAACCATCGTGGAAGATCACTGCCGTGCGGGTCGTCTATGACCCTGCGACGCAGCGCATCCGCTACACCGGCGCGCGCGTGTCGCTGTTCGGCATCGCCAGCGTGCCGCTGCCGGTGTTTTCGCACTCGGTCGGCGACGGCAATGCCAGCGGCCTGCTCGCGCCCGAGCTGCGCTATGACGCGGTCAACGGGTTCGAAGTCGCCCTACCCTATTATTTCAGCCTGGCGCCGAACCGCGACCTGACCGTCACCCCGCGCCTGTTCACCGGTGCGCTGCCAATGCTGCAGGCACAATATCGCCATCTGCTCGACAAGGGCGCGTTCACCGTGACCGGCTATGGCACCTATAGCCGCCGCAGCGACGATTTCATTTCGCCGACCCCGGGCGTGTCGAGCGAGAATGCGTTTCGCGGCTATATCGATGCGGTCGGCCGCTATCAGTTCGACGAGAATTGGAGCACCAGCGGATCGGTGCGACTGGCGAGCGACCGCACCTTCCTGCGCCGCTACGATATTTCCAGCGACGACCGGCTGCGCAACAATCTGCGCGTCGAGCGGATCGACCGCGATTCCTATTTTTCGATCAATGGCTGGTTCGTCCAGACGCTGCGCCCGACTGAAAGCCAGGGGCTGCAGGCGGTGGCGCTGCCCGAAATCGACTATCGCCTGCGCTTCGGCCAGGACCTGATCCCCGGCGGGCGGTTCGAGTTACAGGCCAACAGCCTGGCGATCGGGCGCGGCGCGGGACAGGATACGCAGCGCGCCTTTGCCTCGCTGCGCTATGACCTGCGCAAGCTGACGGCGTGGGGGCAGGAGGTCACGCTGACCGCTTACGGCCGGGGCGACGTGTACAACACGCAGGACACCGCCGCGACCAGCGTCCCCAGCTATCGCGGGCTGGAGGGGTTTCGCGGACGCGCGATCGGTGCGCTGGCGCTCGACATCAAATGGCCGCTGATCGGCGACGCGTTCGGGGGCACGCAGCGGATCACGCCGCGCTTCCAGATCGTCGCCGCACCGCGGATCGAAAATATCGATGTGCCGAATGAGGACGCACGCTCGGTCGATCTGGAAGATTCGAATCTCTTCGCGCTCAACCGCTTCCCCGGCTACGACCGGTTCGAGGATTCGACCCGCTTCACCTTCGGCGTCGATTACGCGCTGTATCTGCCCGGCATTTCGATCGAGGCGAATGTGGGGCAGAGCTATCGCCTCAATTCGCGCGCTTCGATCCTGCCGAACGGGACCGGGCTGGACGGCCGGCTGTCCGACTTTGTCGGGCGCACGGTGGTGCGGTATCGCGATTTCCTGTCGTTCACCCACCGCTATCGCGTGGACAAGGACAATTTCGCGGTGCGCCGGAACGAGATCGACGCCACGGTGGGCTCGCGCACCACGTTCGTGACGGTCGGCTATCTGCGGCTCAACCGCAACATCCCGTTCGCGCTGGAGGATTTGCAGGATCGTGAGGAAGCGCGGATCGGCGCGCGCGTTCAGATTTCGCGCTTCTGGTCGGCATTCGGGTCGGCAGTGATCGACCTGACCGATGCCGAGGAGGATCCCGCATCGATCGCCGACGGGTTCGATCCGATCCGCCACCGGCTGGGCGTGGAATATGAGGATGACTGTATCCGCGTCGGCGTGACCTGGAAGCGCGATTACCAGACGACGGGCGATGCGCGGCGGGGCAATTCCTATCTGTTCACGCTGGCGCTGAAGAATCTGGGGCGGTGAGTCTGCTTGCGCCCCGCCCTTTCAGGGAGGGGAATTCGAGAATGCGTTATCGTCCCACGCCAATCATGACCATTGCGGCAACAGGTTACAGGCCGTAAGCCCCAGTTCAGGCACAATTGGCTAGTACACGGCCCCGATCATGGGTTCGGACAGGTTTCAGGCACAGGTGAAGATGACTTCGAAAGTCGCGCGTTTCGGCCGGATTGCGGCCCTTGTTTTGGGTATTGCGGGCAGCACCGCCATTGCGGCGCAGACCGTCGATGACGGGGCGGTTCCGTCCACGGCGAACCTCAACCTGCCGGAAAACCTGCAGCTGTTCAGCAAGGCCGATCCCAATGTGCGCAAGCCCACGGCGATCGTGAATGGCTATGTGCTCACTCGCACCGATGTCGATCACCGCGTCAACCTGGCGATCGCGCTCAACCAGTGGAAGCTGTCCGAGGAAGAGAAGGACCAGCTGCGCATGCAGGTGCTGCGCCTGCTGATCGACGAAACGATCCAGATCCAGCACGCCAAGGCGGAGAATGTGTCGATCGCCGCCGAGCAGATCGAGCGCAGCTTTGCAGGGATTGCGCGCCGCTATGGCCGCTCGCCCGATCAGATGCGCGCCTGGCTCAAGGACGTCGGATCGTCGGAGCGCTCGTTCCGCCGCCAGATCGAGGGCGAACTGGCGTGGCAGGCGGTGATCCGCCGCAGCGTCGGCCCGTTCATCAACGTCGGCGATTATGAAATCCAGCAGATCATCGAGTCGATCGAAGCATCGAAGGGCACCAACGAATATCATCTGCGCGAAATCTATATCTCGGCAACGCCCGAGCGCGCGGGCGAGGTGTTCCAGGCGATGCAGCAGATGATCCAGCAGATGCAGCAGGGTCGCCCGTTCGAATATTTCGCACGCTTTTCCGAAGCGACGACGAGCTCGCAGGGCGGCGATCTCGGCTGGGTCCGCACCGAAATGCTGCCCGCCGCGCTGTCGCAGGCGGCGCAGCAGATGCAGGTCGGTCAGGTCGCAGGTCCGATCGAAGTGCCGGGCGGCTTTTCGATCCTGTATCTGGTCGACAAGCGTCAGGTCGGCATGCCCGACCCGCGCGACGCCAAGCTCAGCCTGCGCCAGCTGACGGTGAAGTTCCCCGCCGGAATCACTCAGGCCCAGGCCACCGCCAAGGTCGCCGAGTTCGCTGCGGTGCTGAAGTCCACCAACGGCTGCGGCGCGGTGGGCAAGGCGGCCGAGACGCTGGGCGCCGATGTGATCGACAATGATTCGGTGGTCGCACGCGACCTGCCGCCGCAGTTGCAGGACCTGATCCTCGGGCTTCAGGTCGGTCAGGCGACCCCGCCCTTCGGATCGCCGACCGATGGCATTCGCGCGCTGGTGCTGTGCGGTCGCGACGATCCCAAGGTCGCCGCAAAGCCGGACGTGGAGATCGTGCGGGGTCAGATCGAAGAGCGCCGCACCAATTTGCGCGCCACGCGGCTGCTCAAAGATCTGCGCCGCGACGCGATCATCGAGTATCGCTGAGCCGTGAGCGGCGCGCTGCGCCCGCTTGCGGTCGCCATGGGCGACCCGGCCGGGATCGGCCCGGAGATTATCGGCAAGGCGTGGCGCAACCGCGAGCTGCATGCGCTCGCCCCGTTTTTCGCGGTCGGTGAGCCCGGCGCGATTGCAGCGGTGTGGGATGGGCCGGTCGCGCGGATCGGCAGTCCGGATGAGGCGCGCGCCGTGTTTGACGACGCGCTGCCGGTGCTGGCGGTCGATTGCTCGGCGGCGGTGCAGCCGGGGGTGCCCGATGTGGCAGGCGCGCGCTGTGCATTGAGCAGTCTGGAGCTGGCCACGGGCCTCGCGCGATCCGGCGCTGCGGGCGGTGTGGTGACCGGGCCGGTGTCGAAGGCGCAGCTCTATGCGATCGGCTTCACCCATCCGGGGCAGACCGAGTTCGTCGCCGAACGCTGCGGCGTGGCGCCGGAGAACGCCGTGATGATGCTGGCCGGGCCGACGCTGCGCGTGGTGCCGGTGACGACGCATATCGCGCTGGCGCAGGTTGCGCCGACCCTCACCGTCCCGCTGATCCTGGCCAAGGCGCGCGCGGCCGCACGCGGCCTTGCCCGCAATTTCGGGATCAGCGCACCGCGCCTCGCCTTTGCCGGGCTGAACCCGCATGCAGGGGAAGGTGGCGCGATCGGGCGCGAGGAGATCGAGTTGCTGATCCCCGCGATCGAACAGCTCCGCGCCGAGGGGATCGACGCGACCGGCCCGTTTGCGGGCGACACGATGTTCCATGCGCGGGCGCGCGCGACCTATGATGCCGCGATCTGTCTGTACCACGATCAGGCGCTGATCCCGCTCAAGACGCTGCATTTCGACGAGGGGGTCAATCTGACATTGGGTCTGCCGATCGTGCGCACCTCCCCCGATCACGGCACTGCGTTCGGCATTGCCGGGCAGGATATGGCCGAGCCGGGCGCGATGATCGCGGCGATCCGCATGGCGGCACAGGCGGCCGCGCACCGCGCCGCCTATGACGCAGAGCAGGCCGCGACCGCGTGACCAAGCTGCCCCCGCTGCGTGAAGTGATTGCGAAACACGGGCTCTCCGCCAGCAAGGCGTTGGGCCAGAACTTCCTGTTCGATTCGCAGTTGCTCGACCGGATCGCGCGGGTTCCGGGCGATCTGAACGGCGCCGAGGTGTTCGAGGTCGGCCCGGGGCCCGGCGGCCTGACGCGCGCGTTGCTGGGTGCGGGCGCACAGGTGACGGCGGTCGAGCGCGACCGGCGCTGTATCCCCGCGCTGGAGGAGCTGAGCGAGGCGTTTCCGGGGCAGCTCAAGGTGATCGAGGGCGATGCGCTGGAGGTCGATGCCCCAGCGCTGTTTGCGGGCAAGCCGCATATCGCGTCGAACCTGCCGTATAATGTCGGCACGGCGCTGCTGGTCGGCTGGCTGTCGGCCGAGTGGGAGCCATGGTGGGCGAGCCTGACGCTGATGTTCCAGAAGGAAGTCGCCGAACGCATCGTCGCGACGACTGACAGCGATCATTATGGTCGTCTTGCCGTGCTGGCTCAGTGGCGCAGCAGCGCGCGGATCGCGATGCCGGTGCACCGCAGCGCCTTTACCCCGCCGCCCAAGGTGATGTCGGCGGTGGTGCATATCGCGCCGGGCGACGAACCGCCGGGGGTGAAGTTCAAGGTACTGGAGCGCCTGACTGCGGCTGCATTCGGCCAGCGACGCAAGATGCTGCGGCAGAGTCTGAAGGCGGTGCCGGGCGCGGTCGAGGCGGCCGAAGGGTTGGGGATCGACCCGACGCGGCGGGCGGAGACGGTGAGCGTGGCGGAGTTTGTGGAGCTGGCGCGGGCATTGTCCTAAGAGGGCGATGCTCCCGGGGATGAGGCCCGAACCGGATCGGGCGGCGACTCGGGCTTCCCCGGAGGCGATATGGTTTTCGTGAGCATCACCCGGCTACGCATTCGATCGTGGCGGTTCATGCCAGGTTTCGCGATCGCGGCATTGCGCACGCGCGCGCAGGTCAGCCGCGCCGAGGGGTTTCTGGCGGGATCGCTGCTCCCCGATCGTGAACGCACCTTCTGGACGATGACGCTGTGGCGAGATCAGGCCGCCATGCGACTCTACATGGCAAGCGGAGCGCATCTGAAGGCAATGCCAAAGCTGATGCACTGGTGCGACGAGGCGAGCATCGTGCACTGGGAACAGGATGATGCGGTGGCACCCGACTGGACCGAGGCAGACCGGCGCATGCGCGCCGAGGGCAGGCCATCCAAGGTCCGTCAGCCCTCCAGCGGTCATCGCGATCTGACCTATGCCGCGCCGCGAACGACCGGCGCCGTCGCGATGCCCGCGCTATCGGGACGCGACTAGTTCTTCTTCTCTTCCGCCTTCGCAGCCGGAACCACCTGCGCGGTCGCGGTCGCCGGCGGGCCCTTGGCGATCGCCGCCGCCAGCTGCGTCGCGTCGGCGCAAGTGCCGCACAGCGTCTTGAGGCGCGCGAGATTTTCCTTGGCGCGTTCGACCGCACCCTTTTGCACCATCGCTTCGCCCTGCCCGCGCAAAGCCGCCTGATCGTTCGGCTCAAGCGTCAGCGCCTCGCGATAGAAGCGGATCGCCTTGCCCGGCAGGCCCTGGGTGCGCGCGATTTCGGCGAGCGCCAGATAGGCAGGACGGTTGCGCGGATCGACCGCCAGCGCGCTTTCGATCAGGCCGTTGGCGGTGTCGAGATCACCGGCGGCACGCGCCGCCTTGCCGCGTTCGAGCAAAGCGACCGAGCGGGCGTCGATCTGGTCGTCGGCGCGCTGGGCGTTGAGCGAAGTCGAAACGCTGAGCAGCGCAAGGGCTGCGGCGGCCGACACGAGCGAGATACGCATGACAGTCTCCGGACGTGGAATGGATAGGGCTATCATGCGCGCACCAGCCGCGCGACAAAAAAGCCGTCGGTCGCATCGTTGAGCGGGGTGAGGCGCATGCCCGGCCCATGCGGCGTGCCGAGCGGGAGCGCAAGCGGCTCCGCGCGAAAGCCCGGATCGCGGGCGAGGAACGCCGTGACCTGATCCGCCCCCTCGGCATCGAGCAGCGAGCAGACGATGTGGATCAGCGCGCCACCGGGGCGGACCAGCGCCGCGCCGACATCGAGCAACCGCGCCTGCGTCTCCACCAGCCGCACGAGCCGCGCCGGGGTGAGGCGCCAGCGTGCCTCGGGGTTACGCCGCCACGTACCGGTGCCCGAGCAGGGCGCGTCGATCAGCACGACATCGGCGCTGTCGGCCCAGTCGGCCAGCGCCTCCGCCTCCCGGTTCGGGTTGAGCAGGCGGGTTTCGACGATCTCCACCCCGGCCCGCTGTGCACGCGGGGCTAGGCGCGAGAGGCGCGCACGGTCGCTATCGCTGGCGAGGATCGTCCCCTGCCCGCCCATTGCGGCGGCGAGCGCGAGCGTCTTGCCGCCCCCGCCCGCGCACAGATCGACCACCCGCATGCCGGGCGCTGCGGCAGCGGCGAGGGTCACGGCCTGGCTGCCGGCGTCCTGCACCTCGAACCAGCCCGCGTCATAAGCGTCGCTCTTGTCCACCTGCGTATCGGCGGACAGGCGCAGCGATAGATCGAGGCCGGGGATCGGCGCGGAATCGGGGAAGGCGGCGGCGAGCTGGTCGCGGGTTGCCTTCAACGGGTTGACGCGCAGGTCGAGCGGGGCGCGGTCGAGCAGGGCTGCGGCCTGATCGCCGTCCACACCCGAGGCGGCGAGCGCGTCGATCAGCCAGACAGGGGCGATGCCGGGTGTGGCGGCGGACTCGCCGGGCGTGATCGGTGCGGGGCCATAGGGCGATCCGTCGAAGGTCGCGGCGAGATCGGGGTCGCGCGCCGCCAGCGCGAGCAGTGCTGCTCGCCCACTCGCCGGAATCTCGCCGCACAGCCGGATCGCGTCATAGACGAGGCCGCGGATCGCGCGCCGGTCCTTCGACCCGGCATAGCGCCGCGCGGCCAGTTCGCGCGCGATCAGCACGTCCGCCGATGCGCCGCCCTCGCGCGCGGCGGCGATGATCGTGTCGAGCAGTTCGATGGCAGTCCGGGTGCGCGCAGCTGGAGTCATCCCGGCGCTTTAGGGGGTCGACAGCGGTTCGGCGAGGGTCTGGGGAAAAGCGCGGATGATCGCCGGAGCGAGCTTGGCGGCGAGCGTTGCGGGTACATCGGCGCGTGTGCCCGCCGCCTGCGCAGTCAGCGCGCTGCCGCGCCACACGACCTTGTCGTCCGCGCGGCTGACCAGCTCAACGGTCAAGGTGGTGACGATCAGGCCGCGCAGCTGGCGCTTGTCGGACGGGAGCGCGACGCTGACCCCACCGCCCCAATTGCCAAGGCCGCCGGACGCACCGGGCTCACGCCCGTTCGACGCCACCGCGCCACGCTCGGCCCGGGCGATGCTGATCCGCGCGATATAGCGCCCGCGTGCCTGGGGCGGCAGCGCGGTGAAGCGCGCGTCGAGCAGTGCCTGTTCGACCGCGTCGGCAAATGCCTGCCGGACCGCAGCGGGCGTCGCCTCATCCTTGACGGCCTCGACCGTCACCGTGCCGGGGGTCAGCGCGGGAGCCTCCTGAACGCCGGAAGCCAACAGGGCCAGAGCTGCCATCCACATCATCGTGTTTCCTTCCAAAAATTCACCGCACGCGCGTTGAATCGAGTTCATAGTCGATGCGGATCCGCACCCATTCGCCGACCTGATATTGGCCGCGCAGCCGGGGCGGACGGACGCGGAACTGCCAGGCGGCGGCGAGCACGGCGCGACCGATCTGTGCCCCGTCGGGATATTCGTCGAGCAAGGTGCAGCTGTCGATGCGATAATCCTGCACCGTCCGGCACGCGATCAACGCCCAGCCCGGCGGGCGCGCAGTCGACAGATAGCCGCGCAACTCGCTGTCATAGGGTTCGCGGAACCACGACGCGGCATAGAGCGGCTCGCCATTGGGGCCGCGCCCTTCGACGCGGCGCGAATCCCCGGGATCGGGGCCGGGCGCGGGGGGGCCTGCGAC
>VYKW01000065.1_pt1 | contig 44512 bp, 47 predicted proteins | sample 5114451 | NCBI WGS metagenome assembly VYKW01 (sample SAMN12291784, study PRJNA351875) | freshwater metagenome | isolation source: freshwater lake | place: USA: Michigan, Gull Lake | collected 2013-08-08
GCCCGCGCCCGCGCCGGTCACGGTCGACAAGACGCCCTGGCTCTACAAGGGCAGCGACATTGTCCAAGACCCCGAATGGCGGTTCGGCACGCTGCCCAACGGGCTGCGCTATGCGGTGCGCAAGAATGGCGTGCCCCCCGGCCAGGTCGCGGTGCGGCTGCACATCGCGGTCGGTTCGCTCATGGAGCAGGACAGCGAAAAGGGCTTTGCCCACCTGCTCGAACATCTCTCCTTCCGCGGCTCGTCCAAAATCCCCGACGGCGAATCGAAGCGGGTGTGGCAGCGACTCGGCGTCACCTTCGGCTCGGACAGCAACGCCAGCACCACGCCGGTTTCGACCACCTACAAGCTTGACCTGCCCAATGCGACCGAGGCGAGCCTAGACCAGTCGATGATGATCCTCGCCGACATGATGGCGGCGCCCAACATCACCACCGAATCGCTGACGCTGGAGCGTCCCGTGGTGCTGGCCGAACAACGCGAGGCGCTGGGGCCGGCGGAGCGGTTAGAAGAGATGCAACGCCGCCTGCTCTTCGCGGGCCAGCGCTTCGCCGACCGTCCGGTGATCGGCACGGTCGAGACCCTGACCGGCGCGACGGCCGAGTCGGTCCGCGCCTTTCACCAGCGCTGGTACCGTCCCGAACGCGCCACATTGGTGATCGTCGGCGACCTCGACCCCGCGCTGTTCGAGGCGCAGATCGCCAAGCATTTCGCCGCGTGGAAGGGGATCGGCCCCAATCCCGCCACTCCCGATTTCGGCCAGCCGAGCGACGCGCACGCCAAAAGCGCCGCCCTGGTCGAACCGACCCTGCCCCCCGTTGTCGTGCTGGCCACGCTACGCCCCTGGACGGTGTTCGAGGACACGGTGAAGTTCAACCAGGAACGCTGGGTCGACTTCGTCGCCGTGCGCATCATCAACCGCCGCCTCGAACGCCGCGCGCGCGCCGGATCGAGCTATCTTCAGGCCAGCGCCGACCTGTCCGATGCGGTGCGATCGGCCAATATCACCTCCATCCAGGTGATTCCGATCGGCGAGGATTGGGAGACCGCGCTCAAGGAAGTGCGCGGCGTCGTCGCTGACGCGCTCGCCACCGCCCCGACCCAGGCGGAGATCGACCGCGAGGTGAACGAAATCGCTTCGAAAATGCGCAACGAGATCGACACCGCGCGCGTGACCGCTGGATCGATCCGCGCCGACACGCTGATCGCTGCGGTCGACATCAACGAGGTGACGACCAGCGAACAGGCCAGCTTCGGGATTTTCCAGGGCGCGATCGACCAAAAGATGTTCACGCCTGACCGCGTCCTGGCCTCGACCCAGCGAGTGCTGCAGGGAGTCGCGACGCGCGCGATCATCAACACCCGCACCGCCGATCCGAATATCCAGGCCAAGCTGGCGGCCGCGCTGCAGGCCGATGTCACGGGCCTCGCCGGAACGCGCGCCGCACTCGGCAATGTCAGCTTCGCGTCCTTGCCCGCGCTCGGCACCCCCGGCACGGTGGCGTCGCGCTCAATCGCGGTCGCGGATCCGAAGATTGAACAGGTCCGCTTTTCGAACGGCGTCACCGGCCTGTTCTACCAGAATCCGGGCGAAGTCGGGCGCGCCTATGTCTCGGTCCGGTTCGGCCGGGGCATGCAGGCGCTGCCGTCCAACCGCCAGACCCCGGCCTGGGCCGCCAACCTTGCGCTGCTGGAGAGCGGGATCGGCAAGTTGGGGCAGGAGGAGATCGACCAGATCACCGGTGACCGGCGCATCTCGATGCAGTTCGGAGTGAGTGACGACGCCTTCGTCATCGCCGGCCAGACCTCCCCCGCCGACCTCGCCGATCAGCTCCGCCTGATCGCGACCAAGCTGGAAGTGCCCGGCTGGGATCCCAAGCCGATCGCACGGGCACGCGCGCTCGCGATTGCCGGCAATGCGGCGCGCAGGGCCTCGCCCGATGCGGTGATCGCCGACAGTCTCGAAACGCTGCTCCACGCTGGCGATCCGCGTTGGCGCACGCCGGACCTCGCCGACATCCAGAAGCTGAACGCCAAGGATTTCCGCGCCTTCTGGGAACCGTTGCTCGCCAGCGGACCGATTGAGGTGCAGGTGTTCGGCGACATCGATGTCGAAAAGGCGATCGAAGCGGTGCGCAACAGCTTTGGCGCGATGAAACCGCGCCGGGCGTCGCGCATCGTGTCGGCGGCGGTGCGCTTCCCGGCGCATGTCGCAAGCCCGGTCGTGCTGCGCCATACCGGCGAACCCGGCCAGGCGGCCGCCGTGATCGCGTGGCAGGCCGGCGGCGGTGCGGCGAATATCGCCGAGGGGCGCAAGCTCGAGGTGCTGGCGGCGGTGATGCGCGACCGCATCCTCGACCGCATCCGCTCGACCGAAGGCGTCAGCTATTCGCCCACCGTGATCAGCCAATGGCCCGTCGGCCAACCCGGCGGCGGGCGCGTGATCGCGCTGACCTTGCTGCCGCCCGACAAGACCGACCTGTTCCTGCAGGTCGCGCGCGAAATCGCCGCCGACCTGATCGCCAAACCGATCGAGCTGGACGAACTGCGCCGCGCGTTGGTGCCGACGCTGGAGATGGTCTCACGCCGGTCGAGCGGAAATCCGTTCTGGATGCAGCAGACCGAGGGCGGCACATTCGACCCACGCCGGCTGGCCGCAGTGGACACGCTCGGCCCCGACTATGGCCGCACCGGGCCGACCGAGCTCCAGGCGCTCGCGGCCAAATATCTGGCGCCCGGCAAGGACTGGTCGATGGTGGTCCTGCCCGAGACCAAGGCACCGCCCCCGGCGGCGGGCGGGCGCTGAACACATCCCATCGTCGCCCCGGGCTCGACCCGGGGCTGGGCTTCTTTTTCTGCGGCGCCAAGAAAAGCCCAGCCCCGGCTCAAGGCCGGGGCGACGAGTGGGCAAACCCGTCTCAGCCTACTGCTTGTACAACCCGTCCAGCCGCGCGCCGTAAACCTCCTTCAGGATGTGGCGGCGGATCTTCAGGCTTGGCGTCAGCTGCTGATTCTCGATCGTGAATGGCTCGTCCGCCAGGATGAAACGGCGCACGCGCTCGATCACCGACAGATCCTTGTTCACGCGATCGACCGCAGCGCTGATCGCCGCGCGATACTCCGGATTTTCGCGCAGTGCCTTGAGGTCGCATTTGGTCGCGGTCTTCGCGCACCATTCCTGCGTCCATTCGGGATCCGGCACCAGCACTGCCGTCATATACGGCTTGCGGTCACCCGCGATCATCGCCTGCATGATCTCGGGCTGCAACGTCAGCATGCCCTCGACCTTTTGCGGCGCGACATTGTCGCCCTTGTCGTTGACGATGATGTCCTTCTTGCGGTCGGTGATCTTGATCCGACCCTTTTCGTCGATCAGCCCGATATCGCCGGTGTGCAGCCATCCGTCCTTCAGCACGCGGGCGGTCTCCGCCTCGTTGCGCCAATAGCCGTGCATCACCAGCTCGCCGCGCACCAGGATCTCGCCATCGTCGGCGATCCGCACCTCGACCCCCTCCAGCGGCGGCCCGACCGTGTCATGCTTCAGCCCGACCTTGGGTCGGTTACAGCTGATCACCGGTGCCGCTTCGGTCTGGCCATAGCCTTGCAGGAAGGTGATGCCGAGGCTTTCGAAGAACACGCCGACTTCGGGGTTGAGCGGCGCGCCGCCCGACACCATCGCCTTGATCCGCCCACCGAACTTCTTCGACAATTTGGGCTTGAGCGTGCGGCTGAGGAACAGGCTCATCGGCAGGTCGAGCACCGAACTCTTACCCGCCGCCTTCTTGCCGCCGATGCTGACCGCACGGTCGAGCAGGTAGTTGGCGAACTTGCCCTGCTTTTCGACCTGCTTGCTAATCCGCGTGCGCAGCACCTCGAACAGGCGCGGGACCACGACCATCAGCGTCGGGCGCACCTCCTCGATATTCGAGGCGAGCTTGTCCAACCCTTCGGAATAATAGATCTGCGCGCCCAGCCCGATCGGGAAATGCTGCCCGCCGGTATGCTCATAGGCGTGGCTCAATGGCAGGAATGACAGGAACACCTCGTCCTCCCACCCGAAATCCTCGCTGATGACGGTGCAGCAGCCTTCAACATTGGTCAGGATCGCGCCGTGATGCTGCATCACCCCGCGCGGGCTACCGCCGGTGCCGCTGGTGTAGATGATGCACGCCAGGTCCGCGCGCTTCATCCGCGCCGCCGCCTGCTCGGCCTCGGCGACATCGACCGGGTTGGCCGCGATCAGCGTATTCCAGTCGTAAAAGTCGATCGCGCCCGGCTGGCTGAGCTTCAGTTCCTCCATCCCGATCACGACATGGCCGACGCTGCCGGCGGTGTGCAGGATCGCGGGCAGCAGCGTCTTGGCCAGCTTGGCATCGGACACGATGGTCATCGTCGCGCCCGAATTGTCGATGATATGCTGGTGATCACGCTCGGTATTGGTGGTGTAGGTCGGCACCGTCACGCCGCCCGCCGCCATGATCGCCAGGTCGCTCAGACACCATTCGGGGCGGTTCTCGCTGACCAGCATCACGCGGTCGCCGGGCTTCAACCCCAATTTCTTCAGCGCCGCCGCCAGGCTCGCGACCTTGCGTGCCGACTCGGCCCAGCTGGTGGACTGCCATTTGCCGCCCGATTTCGCCCACAGAAAGGGCGCGTCGCCCTTCTCGCGGGCGCGGGTGAAGAACATCGAAACCAGATTGTCGAATTTTTCGAGCTTGCGCATCCTGTTCCCAACTCCTGCGGCGCGAGTTCGTGCCCGCGCTCGATTTGAGCGGGGAACCCTAACGACACCGCTGGCAATCGCAATGCCGCTACGTCACAGCCGTTGCAGAATGCGCCGCACCAGCCCCGGCCCCTCAAACACCAATGCCGAGTAAATCTGCACCATCACCGCCCCGGCATCGAGCCGCGCCAGCGCTTCCTCGGGCGAATCGATCCCGCCCACCGCGATCACCGGCAGCGCGCCATCGGCAATCTCCAGCGCCTGCGCCAGCTTCGAGCGCGCCAGCACCGCCAGCGGTCGCCCCGACAGCCCGCCCGCTTCGGCGGCCAGCGGCGAGCGCAGGCTGTCCGGGCGCGAGATCGTGGTGTTGCCGACAATCAGCGCATCGACCGACGCATTGGCCGCCGCCGCGACCACGCCCGCCATCCCGTCGCGATCCAGATCGGGCGCAACCTTCAGGAACAACGGCACCCGCCGCCCCTCCAGCACCCGCGCCGCGCTCGCCGCCAGCAACAGCTCGTCCAGCGCCGGTCGCGACTGGAGGTCGCGCAGCCCCGGCGTATTGGGCGAGCTGACATTGATCGTCACATAGTCGGCATGCGGCGCGGCCTTCGCCACGCCCAGTGCATAGTCGGCAACGCGGTCGTCGCTATCCTTGTTCGCGCCGACATTGATGCCGAGCACACCCGGCCGCTTCGCCCGCTTGACCCGCTCCAGCGCTGCATCGATCCCGCCATTGTTGAACCCCATGCGGTTCACCACCGCGCGATCCTCGACCAGCCGGAACAGCCGCGGCTTGGGATTGCCCACCTGCGGTCGCGGCGTCAGCGACCCGATCTCGACGCTGCCGAACCCCATCCCCATCAGCCCGTCGATCGCCTCGCCATCCTTGTCGAGCCCCGCCGCCAGCCCGACCGGATTGGGAAACTCCACCCCGCCAATGGTCACCGGACGCACATGCGGGATCGCCCCGCCGGGCGACATCGCGGACGCGCGAATGGCCAGACGGTGTGCGCGTTCAGCGTCGAGGGTGAAGATCAGCGGCTTGAGCAAATCGTAGAGCATCGGAGTGCCATAAGACCTAATCCCCCCTCTCGTCACCCCGGGCTTGACCCGGGACCCAGCTTCTTCGACCGGGCAAGGCAGCGGGGCCCCGGCTCAGGGCCGGGGTGATGCAAAATTCCCTATCGGTGGCCTTCCCTCCCCCGCGCTTGACACACCCCCTCCCCAAGCCCATTTGCCCAATCGGAACGAATCATTCCGATTTGAGAATGGCTCGCAACGAAGGATCCCATGCGGCTTTCCGCCCAGACCGACTATGCCGTCGTCATGCTCTCCGCCGCCGCGCGCCACTGCGGCGTCAGCGGGCGGCTGAACGCGACGCTGCTGGCGGATGAAACCGGCCTGCCGCTGCCCACGGTGCAGAAACTGGTCAGCCGCCTGTCCTCGGCCGGCCTGATCGAAAGCACGCGCGGCACCGGCGGCGGCTTCCGCCTCGCGCGTCCGCCCGCCGCGATCAGCCTCGCCGACATTGTCGAAGCGATCGAGGGGCCGATCGCGCTCACCGCCTGTGTCGACAGCGCCAAGAATGACTGCGTGATCGACGCCACCTGCCGCGTGAAGCCGCACTGGAACAGCGTCAACGCATCGGTCCGTGGCGCGCTCGCGAGCGTCACCCTCGCCTCACTCTCCTCCCAGTCGGTACCCGGATAATGGCCACGAAGAACGCAGAGGCGATCGCCGCCGCCAACAAGAAATATGAGTGGGGCTTTTCGTCCGATATCGAACAGGACTTCGCGCCCAAGGGGCTGAGCGAGGACACCGTCCGCTTCATCTCGGCCAAGAAGAACGAGCCGGAATGGATGCTCGACTGGCGCCTCAAGGCCTATCGCCACTGGCTGACCATGCCGTCGCCGGACTGGGCGAAGCTCGACATCGACCCGATCGACTATCAGGACGCCTATTATTACGCCGAGCCCAAGGCGAAGCCGAAGCTCGGCAGCCTGGACGAGGTCGATCCCGAAATCCTGCGCGTCTATGAAAAGCTCGGCATCCCGATCGAGGAGCAGAAAGTGCTCGCCGGGGTCGAGGGCGCGCGCAAGGTTGCGGTCGACGCGGTGTTCGACAGCGTCAGCGTCGCCACCACCTTCCGCAAGGAACTCGAAGCCGCCGGCGTGATCTTCCGCTCGATCAGCGAGGCGATCCGCGAATATCCCGAGCTGGTGAAGAAGTGGCTGGGCAAGGTCGTGCCGATGCACGACAATTACTTCGCCGCCCTCAACTGCGCGGTCTTCAGCGACGGTACCTTCGTCTACATCCCTGAGGGCGTGCGCTGCCCGATGGAGCTGTCGACCTATTTCCGCATCAACGCCGAAAATACCGGCCAGTTCGAACGCACGCTGATCGTCGCCGACAAGGGCGCCTATGTCAGCTATCTCGAAGGCTGCACCGCGCCGATGCGCGACGAAAACCAGCTCCACGCCGCCGTGGTCGAACTGATCGCGCTCGACGATGCCGAGATCAAATATTCGACCGTCCAGAACTGGTATCCGGGCGATGAAAACGGCAAGGGCGGCATCTATAATTTCGTGACCAAGCGCGCGCTGTGCCAGGGCCGCAATAGCAAGGTCAGCTGGACCCAGGTCGAAACCGGCAGCGCGATCACCTGGAAATACCCCAGCTGCGTACTCAACGGCGAAAACAGCGTCGGCGAATTCTACTCGGTCGCGGTCACCAACAACCGCCAACAGGCCGATACCGGCACCAAGATGATCCACAATGGCAAGGGGTCGCGCTCGACGATCATCTCCAAGGGGATCAGCGCGGGCCGCAGCAACAACACCTATCGCGGCCTTGTCCGCGTCGCGCCAGGCGCGGAGGGCGTGCGCAACTTCACCCAGTGCGACAGCCTGTTGCTCGGCTCCGAATGCGGCGCGCACACCGTGCCCTATATCGAGGTGCGCAACCCCAGCGCGCAGATCGAGCATGAGGCGACGACCAGCAAGATCAGCGAAGACCAGCTGTTCTACGCGATGCAGCGCGGCCTCGATCAGGAAGCGGCGGTCGCACTGATCGTCAACGGCTTCGCCAAGGAAGTGCTCCAGCAGCTCCCGATGGAATTCGCGGTCGAGGCGCAGAAGCTGCTCGGGATTAGCCTTGAGGGGTCGGTGGGGTGATCACCGCGCTTCTCGCCATAATCGCGATCGGCACAGCGCCCGAGGAGTGCCCGATCGCTCTCGATCTGACGGGTCCGAAGGTAGCGCGTGGCGTGCAACCTTATGCCGATTGCATGTCGCAGCCACATCTTCCGACCTCCAGCACGCTGAAAGCGCGTAAAATGGAATGTGTAGCAAAGCTCGCGTCAGGCAATGAGGCCGATCCGACTGTTGCTTGGGTTGACTACATCGCCGCAAATTTCCCCGGCTGCGAGACGCGGCTCAGGATCATCCGCAAATGAGCGCGCTTCTGATCCCCTTCCTGCTACTCGCGGTGCCGCAGGATGCGGCCCCGCCGCCCGAGCCCGAATATGAGGAAGTGGTCATCACCGCCCGCGTCGGCCGCGTTGCGCTCGTATTCGACCGCGCACCCGATGGCCGCCTGATCAACTGCCGCGTGTTCAAATCGTCGGGCACCAAACGGATCGACGACGCCGCCTGCACCGCGCTGCCCGATTGCGTCACCTCGACCAAGGGGCAGGAATTTTGCGGCGGCACCGGCGCGGGCCTCACTGCGACCGCGCCCAAGATCCTGACGACCGAACCCAAGCTCGGCCTCGGCGTCTCGCTCAAGCCCGAACCGCCCAAGACGCCAGCAGTCGGCCCTGTCGTCGGCGGCACAAAGGACGAAGACCCCAACCGCCTCGGCAAACTCCCGCCCCCGCCCAAGGACGAAAGCGGCACTCCCGCGATCACGCTTGGGACGATGAAGCAGCAGGAGGAGCCGCGGTGACCCCTACCCACCGTCATGCTGACGATCTTCAGAATTCGCACGCAGGATAACATGCTCCAGATCACCAATCTCCACGCCGAAATCGACGGCAAGCCGATCCTCAAGGGCCTGACCCTCAGCCTCAACGCGGGCGAGGTCCATGCGATCATGGGACCGAACGGCGCAGGCAAATCGACGCTCGGCTATGTCCTGGGCGGCCGCCCCGGTTACGAAGTGACCGAGGGGAGCGTGACCTTCAACGGTACCGACCTGCTCGAACTCGAACCGCATGAGCGCGCCGCCGCCGGCCTGTTCCTCGGCTTCCAGTATCCGGTCGAAATCCCCGGCGTGTCGAACGTCCAGTTCCTGCGCGAAAGCCTCAACAGCCAGCGCCGCGCGCGCGACGAAGCCCCGCTGTCGGGCGCCGAGTTCCTGAAACTCGCCCGCGCCCAGGCCGCCGCGCTTGAGATGGACGCGGAAATGCTCAAGCGCCCGGTCAATGTCGGCTTTTCCGGCGGCGAGAAGAAGCGCAACGAGATGGTCCAGATGGGTATCCTGAACCCGCGCCTCGCGATCCTCGACGAAACCGATTCCGGTCTCGACATCGACGCGCTGCGTATCGTCGGCGACGGCATCAACCGCATCATGCGCGCCCCCGACAAGGCGGTGCTGCTGATCACCCACTACCAGCGCCTGCTCGATTACGTGAAGCCGGACTTCGTCCACATCCTCGCCGATGGCCGCATCGTAAAGACCGGCGGCCCCGAACTCGCGCTCGAACTGGAGCGTGAGGGGTACGCGCAGGTGGCCGCATGATGACGACGCGGCAAGGCTGGATCGCGGCGCTGCTCGGCGTCAGCCTATGGGCGTGCGGTGCCGCGATCGTCCATTTCTTGCCGTTCCTGTTCGACGGCGGGATCGCGACGGCGGCGATGTTCGGCGTCGGTGTCATCACCAGTCTGATCACCGTCGAAGCCGCGCGTCGGCTGGGCGGCGCTGCGGGCGCACCGCTGATCGCCATGATGGCGCTGGGAAGTGGCGTCGCCCTGCTGCTGGACGGGATCGGCTTCGCCTTTGTGCCCGATCTCTATGCGGGGCGCAGCTTCGCCAGCCAGGCCGGCGCAGCCTTCATCATGTGGGCCGGCGGTGCCGGGCTGCTGATCGCCCTTGTGACGGAGCGGAAGCGATGAGCCTGCTCGCCGTCGCGCTGGTGCTCCAGACCGCTGCACCGTCGCCCGCCAACCCGGTCGCCGAGGAAATTGTCGTGATCGGCGAAAAGATGAAGACGTGGCGCGCCGCGGTCCGCTTCGGGAAGAAGGGCACGGAGTGCACGGTCAAGGTCTCGACCGGCGACGCCGCGATCGACCGGATCGGCTGCGCGGCGATGGAGCAATGCTGGCCCGATGTCGCGACCCGTTTCGAAGCGACGCGCGCAAAGAGCGTGACCTCCGCCGATCGCAAGACGCAGCGTGCGGCGCTCAACCAGGAACTCGGCACCTGCGTCACGGCGCGGCGCGAGTCGGCCATCGCCGAACTGGCCGATGCCCGCGTGGCGGAGAAGATGAAGTGACGCAGACCCTCGCCCTCGACGCGCCGATCGCGGAGGATTGGCGCTGGTTCAACGCCGCGCCGCTCGACGCGCTCGCCGCAACCCCGCGCGCGGCCGCGCCTGATGTCGCGCATCTGTGGATCGACCTGCCCGGCCCGCGCCTGTTGTTCATCGACGGCGCGTTCGTCGCCGACGCGAGCACGCCCGGCCAGGTCACGGTGTCCGCCGCGCCGACCATGACCCGCGCCAACCCCTATTCGCAGACTGCCAGTGCTGAGGCGCAGGCGGGCTATGTCCTGCACCTCGACGCACAGGCCGCGCTTGATGGCCCAATCCAGGTGATCCACGCCACCACCGGCGGCGTCGCGCACCTGTCGAACCGGATCGTGCTTCAGGCCGACGCCGTCGCTTCACTGGTCGAAACCCATGTCGGCCCGGGCTGGAGCAACGCCAATCTGTGGGTCGAGCTGGCCGAAGGGGCCCGGCTGATGCGCGCGGTGCGCGTGCTCAAGGACGATGGCGCACACACCGACTATGCCGATGCCACCATCGGTCAGGCGGCCAGCTTCGTCAGCACTGCTTTGGTCACCGGCTGCCGCACTGCGCGGGTCGAGGCACGGCTGACGCTGACCGGCGAAGGCGCCTTTGGCGAAGCAGGCGGCGCGCTGTTGACCCGGGGCGGCGAGAAGGCCGATGCCGCGACCGTCGCCGATCACGCCGCGCCCGAAGGGACCAGCCGCCAAATCTGGCGCGCGGTTGCGGCCGATACTTCGACCGCCAGCATCGCCTCGCGCGCCGCAGTGCGGCGCGATGCGCAAAAGACCGATGGCGAACAATCGCTGCGCAGCCTGCTGCTCAAGCGCACCGCGACGGTTAATTTGAAGCCTGAGCTTGAGATTTTCGCCGACGACGTGAAGTGCGCGCACGGCGCGACGGTCGGGGAGCTGGACTCAAAGGCGCTGTTCTACATGCAGTCGCGCGGCATCCCCGAGGCACAGGCCAAGGCACTGCTCACCCGCGCCTTCGTCGCCGACGCCATCGACCGGATCGGCGACGAAGCGGTGCGCGATGCATTCGCGGCGGATGCGGATTCGTGGCTGGAGGCTGCGCTGTGATGCTGCCGGGAAACCATAGCTGTTCCCCTGCGAAAGCAGGGGTCCAGGACCAAGCAGTGCGCCGTTTGTGGCTCTGGGCCCCTGCTTTCGCAGGGGAACAAGTCCGGAGTTACCGGCTATGACTGTCCTCACCGCCACCGCTCCCCTCGACGTTCTGGCCGATTTCCCGGCGATTCCGGCGGGCTGGGCGTATCTCGACACCGCCGCGACCTCGCAAAAGCCGCAGGCGGTGATCGACGCGATCACGCGCGGCTATGCGCAGGATTACGCGACCGTGCATCGCGGCGTGTACCAGCGCTCGGCCGATATGACCCTTGCTTATGAAGCCGCACGCCGCCGCGTCGCGACCTTCATCGGCGGGCGCGAGGACGAAGTGGTGTTCGTGCGCGGCGCGACCGAGGGGATCAACCTCGTCGCGCAAAGCTGGGCGATCCCCAACCTCCAGCCCGGCGACCGCATCCTGCTCAGCCAGTTGGAGCATCACAGCAATATCGTGCCGTGGCAGCTGGCGGCGGAGCGCACCGGTGCGATCATCGACGTGGTGCCGCTGACCGAAGATCACCGCATCGACCTCGACGCGATGGCGGCGATGCTGACCGATCGGCACAAGCTGGTCGCGCTGGCGCATGTCTCCAACGTCATGGGCTCGATCCTCGACGTGAAGCGCGCCACCGAACTGGCCCATAGCGTCGGCGCCAAGATCCTGATCGACGGGTGTCAGGCCGTGCCGCGGCTGGCGGTGAACGTCGCCGAACTCGGCTGCGACTTCTATGTCTTTTCGGGCCACAAGCTTTACGGCCCGACCGGGATCGGCGTGCTGTGGGGCCGCCACGCCCTACTCGATGCGATGCCGCCGTGGCAGGGTGGCGGGTCGATGATCGACCGCGTGACGTTCGCCAAGACGACCTACGCCCCCGCGCCGGGGCGGTTCGAGGCGGGAACCCCGCACATCATCGGCGTCACCGGGCTGCACGCCGCGATCGACTATGTCGACGGCATCGGTCTCGACCGCATCCACGCGCACGAAAGCGCGCTGGTCCGCCAAGCGCGCGACGCCCTGTCCGGCCTCAACAGCGTCCGGCTACTCGGCCCCGCCGACAGCGCTGGAATCGTCAGTTTCGTCGTGGAGGGGGTGCATCCGCACGATGTCGCCACCATCTTGGATGAAGGCAATGTCGCGATCCGCGCCGGGCATCATTGCGCCCAGCCGCTGATGGACAGCCTCGGCCTGCCCGCCACCGCGCGGGCCAGTTTCGGGGTCTATAATAGCGCAGCGGACATCGCCGCGCTGGTCAAGGGAATCGAACGCGTGACGAGGATCTTCGGATGAACGAAGAACACAGGATTGAAGTCGAGGAAGTGGACGCCGTCGCGCCGCCGCCACGCGCACGTGTGGAAGATGCGCGCGAGACATTCGAACGCAAGCGCGACTATCTCGAAGGCTTTCTTTCACAAAAGCCCACGGATGTCCCCAATGGCGAACCCGGCGGCGCGACCTATGAAGCGATCATCGACGCCTTGAAGGACATTTACGACCCCGAAATCCCGGTCAACATCTACGACCTCGGCCTCATCTACAATGTCGAGGTGACCGATGCCGGCCATGCCGTGGTGACGATGACGCTCACCACCCCGCACTGCCCCGTCGCCGAATCGATGCCCGCCGAGGTGGAACTTCGCGTCGGCGCGGTCCCCGGCGTCGGCCATGCCGAGGTCAACCTGGTCTGGGATCCGCCCTGGGACCCGGCCAAAATGAGCGACGAAGCGCGGCTTGAACTGGGGATGCTGTGATGACCGAAGTCAAAACCCGCGCCCGCCCCGCCGCAATTCTGCTGACCCCCACGTCGGAAGCGCGCATCGCCGACCTGATGTCGCGCGCACCGGAAGAGGCAATCGGCGTTAAGCTGTCGACCCCGCGCCGGGGCTGTTCGGGCCTCGCCTATTCGGTCGATTACGTCACCGCCGCCAACCCGATGGACGAGCGGATCGACACACCGGGCGGCACCCTGTTCGTCGATGGCGGGTCGGTACTGTACCTGATCGGGTCGACGATGGACTGGGTCGAGGACGATTTCACTGCCGGCTTCGTGTTCAACAACCCGAACGCCAAGGGTGCCTGCGGCTGCGGCGAGAGCTTCACTGTCTGACGCCCCTGAAAAGTCGACCACCGCCCGCAACGCCGCCATCGCAGCAACGGTGCTGCTCGTTCCCGGCGGGTTCATCCTCGGCGGGATACTGATCGCCCGCGCAATGAAGAAGCGGCGGGCGGCGAAGGACGCCGAAGCTGCGGATTAAACCGCGAACAGCTGCCCGATATCCTTGAACGCCTTGAATTCCAGCGCATTTCCGGCTGGGTCATAGAAGAACATCGTCGCCTGTTCGCCCGGCTGACCGGCAAAGCGGATATGCGGCTCGATCACAAACTCGGTCCCCGCCGCCTTCACCCGATCGGCCAGCGCCTGCCACTCGTCCCAGTCGAGCACCAGCCCGAAATGCGGCACCGGTACTGCATCGCCATCGACCGCGTTGCGCAGCCGCACCCCGGCCCCCTCGCCCTTATGCAGCACCAGCTGATGTCCGCGCAGGTCGAAGTCGATCCAGTGATCGGGATCCTCGCGCCCCTGCGGACAGCCCAGCAACTCGCCGTAAAAGGCGCGCCCCGCCTCCAGATCGTCGACCGGGATTGCCAGATGAAAGCGCGGCATCGTCATCACATCCATCCTTCCAGCACTTGATCGGGCGGACGATGGCCGTCGACCCAGAAACGGATATTGGCGATCACCTTCTCGCCGGTCGCCTGCCGCCCCTCGAAGGTCGCGGAGCCCATATGCGGGGTCATCACGACATTGGGCAAGGCCAGCAGCCGCGGATCGATCTGCGGCTCGAACCGCCACACGTCCAGCCCTGCCCCGGCGAGCCGCCCGCCCTCCAGCGCATCGACCAGCGCTGCTTCATCGACGATCCCGCCGCGCGACGCGTTGATGAGATAGACATGAGGACCCAGCAGCCCGATCCGCCGCGCATCGATCAGATCGCGGCTCTGGTCGTTGAGCGGGGTGTGGATCGTCAGAATGTCGATCTCACCCAGCATCGCGTCGAGATCGGCGTGGAAGGTCGCGCCCAGCTCCGCCTCGACCGCTTCGGGCAGGCGGTGGCGGTTGTGATAATGGACCGACAGCCCGAACGCCCGGGCCCGCCGCGCCACCGCCTGTCCGATCCGGCCCATACCGACGATGCCCAGCTTCTTGCCGCCGATGCGATGGCCCAGCATCCCGCCCGGCGACCAGCCCTTCCACTGGCCCGACCGGACCAGCTTCTCACCCTCCGCCAGCCGCCGCGGCACGGCGAGGATCAGCGCCATCGTCATGTCGGCGGTGTCTTCGGTCAGCACGCCCGGCGTGTTGGTCACCACGATGCCCCGCGCCCGCGCCGCGCGAAGGTCGATATGGTTCACGCCCGCGCCGAAATTGGCGATCAGCTTCAACCGCTCGCCGGCCGCTGCGATCAGCTCGGCATCGATCGTATCGGTCACGCTCGGCACCAGCACGTCGCAATCCTGCACCGCCGCGACCAGTGCGGCGCGGTCGATCCCCTCCTCGACCGGGTTCAGGACAGTGTCGAACAGCTCAACCATCCGCTGCTCGACCGCGTCGGGGAGCTTGCGGGTGACGATCACGCGGGGCCGGGATACGCGCGGCTGTGCCATGCCGGTTCGCTTGGCCCCGCCGCGCGCGCCAGTCAACGGTTGATGCGGACGCCCCACCGCCCCTAAGGTGATCGCGACACGTGTTCGCGGGGGAAACAATGCAATTGCGGGTGGTTCTTGCCGCGCTGGTGACGGTTGCACTGGGCATCTGCGCGATCGGCGATGCTTGGGCGCAGCAGCGCAAGCCGCCCTATTTCGCATCGATCGCCGCGAGCAAGGCGCGGATGCGCACCGGGCCAGGCCGCAACTATCCCTCCAGCTGGCTCTATGTCCGCGCCGACCTGCCGATCAAGGTGATCGAAGTCTATAACGACTGGCGCAAGGTCGAGGACCCAGACGGGACGCAGGGCTGGATGCTGGTCTCGCTGCTGTCGAGCACGCGTACCGCAATCGTCGTCGGATCGGTGCTCGAGATGCGCGACGAGCCGCGCTTCGGCGCGCGGGTCAGTTGGCGCGCCGCGCCGGGCGTGGTGGGGAAGATCAGCCGGTGCCGCCGCGGCTGGTGCTGGCTCGATGTCCGCGGGCGCGGCGGCTATGTTGAACAGAATCGCATCTGGGGCACCGATCCGGGCGAGGAAGTGCCCTAGACCTCCTCCGCCGGGCTTTCGGCCCGCCCCTTGAACCCCTGCGCCACCACGAACCATTCGACCGATCCCTTGCGGCTCGACGGCGGCTTGGCGTGCTTCACGCTGGTGAAATTTCGCTTCATCTCGGCAACCAGAGCGCTGTCGGCCCCGCCCGCAAACACCTTCGACACGAAGACGCCGCCCGGCGCGAGATTCTGGATCGCGAAGTCGAGCGCGGTTTCGACCAGCCCCATCGTCCGCAGCGCATCGGTCTGGGCATGGCCGACGGTATTCGCCGCCATGTCCGACAGCACCAGGTCCGGCGCGCCGCCCAGCGCTTCGACCAGCCGATCCGGCGCCGCATCGTCGGTAAAGTCCATCTGAAAGATCGTGACCCCCTCGATCGGATCGACCGGCAACAGGTCGATCCCGACGACCGCAGCCTTGGGCAGCTTGCGGCGGATCACCTGGGCCCACCCGCCCGGCGCGATGCCAAGATCGACGACGCGCTTGGCACCTTTCAGCATGTCGAACTTTTCGTCGAGCTCGATCAGCTTGTAGGCGGCGCGGCTGCGATAACCCTCCGCCTTGGCGCGCTTGACATAGGGGTCGTTGAGCTGGCGTTCGAGCCAGCGGATCGACTGGCTGGTCCGCCCGCGCCCGGTGCGTACCCGCGTGTGACCGCGCGTTCCGCCCCGGCTCACAATGTGCGTCCGTCGATCAGGCGGCGCAGGATGCCCTCGCGAATGCCGCGGTCGGCGATGCCGAGCCGTTCGGCGGGCCAGATGTCCATGATTGTCTCCAATATCGCGCAGCCTGCCACCACCAGATCGGCGCGCTCCGCACCGATACACGGGATTGCCGACCGGCCCGCAAGGTCAACTTCCGCGATGCGCCGGCTGACCGCGCGCATCGCGGCGGCCGGCACGATCAGCCCGTCGACTGCGTTGCGATCATAGGATGGCAGCCCGAGATGCACGCTCGCCAGCGTCGTCACCGTGCCACTGGTGCCCAGCAGCCGGGGCGTCCCGCGCACCGCGGGTAAACGCGCGACGAACGGCGCAAAGGCTTCCTCAACCGCCGCGCGCATGCGGGCATAGGAGGTCGCGCGCGTCTCCGCATCGTGGTCGCCGGTAATCCCGCGTGCCTCGGTCAGCGATACCACCCCCCATGGGGCGCTGTGCCAGTCGAGGATGCGCGGCTGCACCCCGGCCGAATCGACCAGCACCAGTTCGGTCGATCCCCCGCCGATGTCGAACACCAGCGCCGGACCATCGCCCGGCTCCAGCAGCGCGTGGCAGCCAAGCACGGCCAGCCGCGCCTCTTCCTCCGCAGTGATGATGTCGAGCACGATTCCCGTTTCGCGATAGACGCGCTGAATGAACTCCGGCCCGTTCGCCGCCTGACGACACGCCTCGGTCGCGACCGAGCGCGACAGCGCGACATTGCGGCGGCGCAGCTTGTCGGCACAGATGCGCAGCGCCGCGATCGTCCGCTCGATCGCCGCGTCGGACAGCCGCCCGCTCGATGCCAGCCCTTCGCCCAGCCGTACGATCCGCGAAAATGCGTCAACGACGGTGAAGCCCGCGCCGGTCGGGCGGGCGATCAGCAAACGACAATTATTGGTGCCCAGATCCAGCGCGGCATAATGGCGCGCCTCGGGCCAGCGCGCACGCCCCGCATTCGGGACAATTTCAGGGGCCGGGCGGGCCGGTTTCTTCGCCGGCGGGCGCGGCATCCTGGCGGAGCCATCCCCCATGCAACTACTCACTTATGTTCTTCCGTCACGGCCGAACCGGGCCGCCGGTGCTTGGTAGCCAAGCTAGCGCAAGGACTTGAGGCAGGCAAGCGGCGGGCCGAGCGCATCCGCATCGTTACCCTATTGACCCCGACGCCAACCCCGCATAGATGCGCGCGCTCCAAGCGCGATGCCCTGTCGTCTAATGGTAAGACCACGGACTCTGACTCCGTTAATTGTGGTTCGAATCCACACGGGGCATCCAATTTTCCAATAGCGCCAGTCCCGATTGCGGCAGATTCGGCCAGCATGGCTGCAACGGCCTGCGCGCCCGGTCGATGCGTTGCGCCGGCGACGCCACGCCAGATTTACGGCCCGCACCACCCGTTTTCCTTGGCTTTCCGCTAGAATGAGAAGTTCCAGCCATCTGTGATCGGCGGGGCGTTCCATCCGGTCGCGTAGCGGCCCAGTTTGACGAGCGAGGCAAAGCGAGCCGCCGGATGAGATTCCTGCGCATCATGAACGGTTTGTGGGCGATTGGCAGTTCCGCCGAGCTCGTCGCCGCCCAATATCGCGCGCTGCGCAGCCAGGTTCCGCTGATGTACGCGCTGATGATCGTCGATGCCGCATTTCTTGCAGCCGCGACCTTCCACGACGTTCCGCTCGGGCTCAGCATTGCTGCGCCGCTGCTGCTGACCGTAATGGCGAGCATTCGCGCGCTGATGTGGATGCGGCGACCCGACGCGATCCCCGAACTTGCCAGCATTCGGCGCTATCTTCGCGGGACCGTTCTGGTGGCCGCAATCCTCAGCGCTGCGTTCGGCGGCTGGGGTTTCGTGCTCATGGACTTTGCCACCCCGGCGCAAACCTTTTCGATTGCGCTCTACATCTTCGTCGGCACGATCGGATGCTGCTACTGCCTGCAGGCGCTGCCGGCGGCCGCGCGCCTCGTCCTCCTGCTCGGTGCCGCGCCCGTAACGGTCCGCCTCCTGCTGTCGCATGACTGGTATTTGGTCGGGATCGGGGTCAACTTCATTCTGGTTGCGGCGCTGATCGCCAAGATGCTCTCAAGCTATCACCTCGGCTATATCGACATGCTCAACTCCCGCTCGGAGATGCTGGTCGAGCAGGCGCGGGCGCAGTCGGCGGAGCGCCGGGCGCAGCAGCTGGCCTATCAGGATGTCCTGACCGAGCTGCCCAACCGCCGCGCATTGAGCGAGAATCTCGCTGGCTTGCGCTTCCTCCCGCCTGAACGTGTCGTTGCGCTGCTGGTGCTAGATCTCGACCATTTCAAGGCGGTGAACGACGTTCATGGCCACTATGCCGGCGACGAATTGCTGCAGCGCGTGGCGAAGTGCCTGACCGAGATCGTCGACGGTACCGGCACCGCCTATCGGCTTGGCGGCGACGAGTTCGCGATCACGCTGGACCTTGATCGCGCGCAACCCGATCTGGCCGAGGTCACCGCGCAGCGCATCGTCAGCAAGCTCTCCACGCCCTTCTGGATCGACGGACTTGTCCACCATATCGGCGGCAGCATCGGCATATCGCTATACCCGTGCGATGCGACCGACAGCGAAACGCTGATGCGCCGGGCCGATATCGCCCTGTATCAGGCCAAGGCATCCGGCCGATCGCAGTTCCGCATGTTCGAACGCGCCATGGACGCCCAGATCGTCCGCCGATCGGTGCTGGAGCAGGAGTTTCGCCGCGATCTCATTCAGGGTGCCTTCCGCCCTTATTACCAGCCGATCGTCCATCTCGAGTCCGGCGACATCACCGGTTTCGAAATGCTCGCGCGGTGGGAGCGGGACGACGGTGGCGATGTCGGGCCATGCGAGTTCATCCCCATCGCCGAGGAATGCGGTTTGGTCGGCGAACTGATGCTCAACCTGCTCGAACAGGCCTGTGTCGATGCGACCGCGTGGGGGCCGGACCTGACGCTGTCGATCAACGTGTCGCCGACCCAGCTTAAAGACCGGTGGCTCAGCGAGAAAATCCTCCGGGTGCTGACCCAGGCCGGGCTACCGGCGCAACGGTTGAAGCTGGAAATTACCGAGAATGCGCTGATCGCCGAGCCCGCGCATGCCAAGTCGATCGTCGAGAGCCTCAAGAATCAGGGCGTGCTGCTCGCGCTGGACGATTTCGGCACCGGTTATTCGTCGATCCAGCATCTGCGCATCCTGCCGTTCGACAATGTGAAAATCGACCGGTCCTTCATCACCGGCATCGAGCATGATCCCGAGGCACATCGCATGGCGGTGTCGATCATTCACCTGGCCTTCAACCTCGGCCTGTCGGTGGTGGCCGAGGGCGTCGAGAGCGCCGGCGTGCTGGCCATCCTCAAGGAAATCGGCTGCGCCGAGGGCCAGGGCTATTTCTTCGGCCGCGCGGTCAGCCAAGCGGGCGCGCTGGCCCTGCTCGACCGCTCGCGCGGGCTGGCCGAGGAGCATGAACGCCGCGCGGTCTGACAGGGCGCGGATGCCCCGGCGGGCGTCAATCGATCAATTCCAGCGCCACCGCCGTCGCCTCACCCCCGCCGATGCACAAAGATGCCACACCGCGCTTCTGGCCGTTATTCTGCAACGCGGCGATCAGCGTCGCCATGATCCGCGCGCCGCTCGCGCCAATCGGATGGCCCATCGCGCAGGCACCACCATTGATGTTGAGCACGTCGTGCGGGATCGACAGGTCGCGCATGGCGATCATTGCGACCACCGCAAACGCCTCATTGACCTCGAACAGATCGACATCGCCGATTTCCCAGCCGGCCTTGGCCAGCGCCTTCTGCATCGCGAAGACCGGCGCGGTGGTGAAGCGTGCGGGCGCATGGGCGTGGCCGGCATGTGCCACCAGCCGCGCGACCGGAGTCAGGCCCAGCCGTTCGGCGACCGACGCGCGGGTCATCACCAATGCCGCCGCGCCGTCTGAAATCGACGATGCGTTCGCCGCAGTGACCGTGCCGTCCTTGGCAAAGGCGGGTTTGAGCGTCGGGATCTTGGCTGGATCGCCCTTGGACGGCTGTTCGTCGATCGCGACGGTGGCCACGCCCTTGCGGGTCTTCACCTCGACCGGAACGATTTCACGGTCGAATCCACCGGACCGCTGCGCCTGTTGCGCGCGGGTCAGGCTGGCAATGGCATAATCGTCCTGCGCCTCGCGCGTGAACTGATATTCGGTCGCGATCTCCTCGGCATAGGTGCCCATCGCGCGGCCGGGTTCATAGGCATCCTCAAGCCCGTCGAGGAACATATGGTCGAACAGCCGATCATGCCCGATCCGCGCGCCATTGCGATGCTTGAGCGACAGATACGGCGCGTTGGTCATGCTCTCCAGCCCGCCCGCAATGATCAGGTCCGCCGATCCCGCCACCAGCGCGTCCGACGCCATGATCGCGGCCTGCATCCCCGATCCGCACATCTTGTTGACCGTCGTCGCCTCGATATGCTGCGGCAGGCCCGCGCGGATCGCCGCCTGGCGCGCGGGCGCCTGACCAAGCCCGGCGGGCAGGACGCAGCCCATATAGATGCGTTCAATCGCCTCGCCCTTCAGCCCGGCGCGCTCGACCGCCGCGCCGACTGCGGTGGCGCCCAGCTCGGTCGCGGTCACATCGGCCAGTGCGCCCTGCATGCTGCCCATCGGCGTGCGGGCGTAAGAAACGATGACGACGGGATCGGTGGACATGTTGGCCTCTCCAGGAGTTTGCGTTTCGGGCGATCTAGGCTTGCGCCCCCACAAATGCAAAAGGGAGCGACGATGGAACTGCTCGACATCCTCAAATGGTTCGCCTCGATCAGTGGCATCATCGCCGCGTTCATGGTCAGCCTCGACAATGGGCGGCGCGTTACGGGATGGGGCTTCGCACTGTTCGTCTTGTCGAGCATCGCCTGGATCACCGGTGCGATGATCGACGGCGAAGAGGCGCTGCTGTCGCAGAATGCCGTGCTGTTCGGGATCAACATCTTCGGCGTGTATCGCTATCTGATTCGGAAAAAGGCGGTCGATGCCTGACCTCTATTGGCCGGTCCTGCTCGGTATCCTTGGTGCGGTGTTCGGTAGCTTCATCGCGACGGTCGCGATCCGCTGGCCGCAGGGGCGCAGCGCGATGCAGGGGCGATCGGCGTGCGACGGGTGCGGCAAGGCGCTGGCAGGGCACGAACTGGTCCCCCTGCTCAGCTTCCTCCTCCAGCGGGGGCGGTGTCGTGGATGCGGCAAGGCCATCCACCTCGCCCATCCCGCGACCGAAGTTGCGGGCCTTGCCATCGGCGTCGCCGCGGGGCTGGTTGCGCCGGGATGGGAGGGCGTCGCGGGCGCGGTGTTCGGCTGGCTGCTGCTCGCGCTCGCTGCGCTCGACCTCGCCGCCTTCTGGCTGCCCAATGTGCTGACCGCCGCGCTGGCGCTGGCCGGGGTGATCGATGGCTTCTTCTTCGCCCCCGGCTGGACCGACCGCATCCTCGGCGGCGCGATCGGCTTCGGCCTGCTCTACCTGGTCGCGTTCACCTATCGCCACGTGCGCAAGCGCGAGGGATTGGGCGGGGGCGATCCCAAGCTGTTCGGGGCGATCGGCCTGTGGCTGGGCGCATCGATGCTCGCGCCCGTGTTGCTGGGCGCAAGTGTTACCGGGCTTGCCGTCGCATTGGCGATGAAGCTGTCGGGACGCGAAATCGGGATGACGAGTCGGCTTCCACTCGGCACATTGCTTGCCATCGCCGCATTCCCGGCGTGGCTCTATTCGGTTGGAGTGTGACGATGCGCGAAATTCTGGATGCCCAGCGGGCAGCGTTCATGGCTGAACTGCCGGTCGGGCTGGACGTGCGCAAGGACCGGCTGAAGCGCGCCGCAGCGATGGTGCGCGACAATGCCGCCCGCTTCTGCGACGCGCTGAGCGAGGATTTCGGCCATCGCAGCCGCCAGCAATCGATGATCACCGATATCGCCTCGTCGGTTTCGCCGCTCGATCATGCGCGCAAGTCGCTCGACCGCTGGGCGCGGCGCGAGAAGAAGCCGGTGATGTTCCCGCTCGGCCTGCTCGGCGCAAAGGCGTGGGTGGAGTATCAGCCCAAGGGCGTGGTCGGGATCATCTCGCCTTGGAATTTCCCCGTCAATCTGGTGATGAGCCCGCTCGCCGGGGTGTTCGCCGCCGGTAACCGCGCGATGGTGAAGACCAGCGAGTTCACGCCGGTCACCGCCGCGCTGTTCGAGGAACTGGCGCCCAAATACTTCGACCCGACCGAATTGGCGTTCGTCAGCGGCGGGCCGGATGTGGGCAAGGCCTTTGCGTCGCTGCCCTTCGACCATCTGCTGTTCACTGGCGCGACTGGCGTTGGCCGGCACATCCTCCACGCCGCAGCGGATAATCTGACCCCGGTCACGCTGGAGCTGGGCGGCAAGTCGCCCGCGATCCTGGGGCGCTCGGCCAATCTGGCGCAGGCGACCGAGCGGGTGGCGATGGGCAAGATGCTCAACGCCGGCCAGATCTGCATCGCGCCCGACTATCTGATGGTCGCGGCGGAGCAGGAGGCGGCGGCGGTCGATGGCATCGTCGCGGCGGCGTCGGCAATGTACCCAACGTTGCTGTCCAACCCCGACTATACCTCAGTCGTCAACGACCGGCATTATGCCCGCCTGACCGCCGCCATCGCCGACGCGCGCGAAAAGGGGGCGGAGGTGATCGAGGTCAACCCGGCGAATGAGGATTTCGCGTCGTCGAACAGCCGCAAGCTGCCGCTGCACATCGTGCGCAATCCCACCGACGACATGATCGTGATGCAGGAAGAGATTTTCGGCCCGATCCTGCCGGTGCGCAAATATGACAGCATCGACGGCGCGATTACCGAGGTGAACCGGCGCGACCGGCCGCTCGCGCTCTATTATTTCGGGACGGACGAGGGCGAGCGTCGCCGGGTGCTCGACCGGACGATCTCGGGCGGGGTCAGCCTCGACGATACGATCTTCCATGTCTCGATGGAGGAGCTGCCGTTCGGCGGGATCGGACCGTCGGGGATGGGCGCCTATCATGGCGAGCCGGGCTTCCGCACCTTCAGCCATGCCAAGTCGGTGTTCAAGCAGTCGAAGCTCAACGTGGCCAAGCTCGGCGGACTCATGCCGCCTTATGGCAAGGCGACCGACACGGCGATCAAGCGGCAGATCGGTTAAAGTCCCCGGAGCCACTCCGCGATCATAGCCCGGCCGGCGGCGACGGCGTCCGCACCGTGACGGTCGTGCTGGGCGCGCAGTTCGGCGATGGTCAGGCCAGCCTCGGCGACATAATCGTCCGAGCCGTCGAGCCAGTGTTCGAAGCGCGGGTCCTGGCCCATTTCGGCGTGGAATTGCAGCGCCAGGATCTCCGGGCCGCGGCGGAACGCTTGATGGGGATAGGAGTCGGTCGAGGCGAGCAGTTCCACGCCCTGTGGCAACGGAAACGTGTCGCCGTGCCAGTGAAGCACCGGGACATCGGCGACGTGGCGCAGCGGTGAATCGGCGGCAGCATCGTGCAGCGCCACCGGGGCGAAGCCGACTTCCTTGACCGGCCCGGCATGGACCCGTTTGCCCATCGCCGCAGCGATCATCTGCGCGCCAAGGCACACCCCCAAGGTCGGCAGGCCCAGCGAAATGCGGCTGGCCAGCCGGTCGATCTCGCAATCGATCCAGGGGTGGTCGTCGCGTTCATACACCCCCATCGGGCCACCCATCAGGATCAGCAGATCGGGGGTGTTGAAGTTGGTGCGCGAGAAATCGGGATCGGCAACGTCGATCCGTTCGAGTTCATAGCCGGCGGCCTCGACGGGTTCGCGGAACCCGGCGATGCCTTCAAACGGGACGTGACGGACGATCAGTGCGCGCTTCATACCCGAATTATAGGAAGCGATGCCGCTGGTGCGAACAAGCGATGCTTGAATGCGCCAAAGCTAGCCCCAGCGCGTCAGTCCCCCGTCAGGATGCGGTCGACCAGTTGCTTCACCGTCGGCACGAAGCCGTTGGAGTAGAAGGGGTCGCGCTTGAAGTTATACGCCGCGTGACCGGCGAACATCAGATTCTGATCGGTCGGGCCGCCATGGGCGATGTCCTGCAGCGTCTTTTGAATGCAGAAGCTGCGCGGGTCGGCAAGGCGACCGGTCGAGTTGGTCTCGCTGTCCGCCCAGCTCGAAAAGCTGCACTGGCTGAGACAGCCCATGCAATCTTTCTGATCCTTGCGGATGATCCCCTGTTCTTCCTGAGTCACGAAAACGAGGGTGTTGTCGGGGGTCTTGAGCGCGTTGGTGAAGCCCAAGCCAACCCATTCGCGCGCGCGCAGCAGGTCGTTGCGCGTCACCCAGAAATTCTTGCCCTTCACCCCGGCATCGAGCTGGAAAATATGGTCGCCCGCCGCTTCGGTCGAATAGGCGATCTGGCGTTCCGAGCGCGCCTCAAGATTGCGCAGGAACGGGTTCTTGACTGCGGAGGAATAGAAGCCGGTCGGCGAGAAGCGGTGGAGGAGCACATCGCCCTCCTCAATCTCCATCAGCTTGGACTTCCACTCCGCCGGGATCGGGCTTTCCTGAGTCAGCAGCGGACGCGTGCCAAACTGGAAGGCGATGGTGCCGAGTTCGGGATTGTCGATCCAGTCGGACCAGTCGCGCAGATACCAGACGCCACCGGCCATCACGATCGGCACGCTGTCGGAAATGCCGCCTTCGCGCATCACTTCGCGCAGTTCCTTGACGCGCGGATAGGGGTCCTGCGGGGCGCGCGGGTCTTCGGCATTGGACAGACCGTTATGGCCGCCGGCGAGCCACGGATCCTCATAGACCACCGCCGCCAGCCATTCGCTGGCCTTGGAATAAGCGCGCTTCCACAGGGCGCGGAAGGCACGGCCCGAGGAGACGATCGGGAGATAGCTGACGCCGTAGGACGCGGTGATCTCCGACAGCTTGTAGGGCATGCCCGCGCCACAGGTAACGCCGGCAACCATGCCGCGGGTCCGTTCGAGCACGCCATGCAGGATGCGCTGGGCACCGCCCATTTCCCACAGCACGTTGATGTTGATCGCGCCCTTGCCACCCGAGATTTCGAAGGCGCGCTTCACCTGCTGCACCGCGCCTTCGATCGCATAGGCGATCAGCTCTTCATGGCGTTCGCGGCGGGTCAACGCCTTGTAGATCTGGGGGATGATCTTGCCATCGGCGTCATAGCTGTCGGCGTTGACCGCGCTCACCGTGCCGATACCGCCCGCTGCGGCCCAAGCGCCTGCCGAAGCATGATTGGTTGCCGCGACACCCTTGCCGCCCTCTACCAGCGGCCAGACTTCCTGGCCGTTATAGACGATCGGCTTCAAACCCTTGAACAACGACATCCTCCGAGAAATTTGGCGAGACTCTAGTCGCCATCCTTGATTTTAGCGAGAGGAATCACCCCAGCGCGCCGGGGCGACCTACCGCTTCTGAATAGAGTTTCGCATAGGCGGCGATCATTGCCTGTTCGTCGAACAACGCACGGGCGCGGATCTGGTTCGCCTTGCCAACGGCGCGCCGCACATCGGGATGGGCGGCGAGCACTTCGATCCGGTCGCGCAGATGCACCGGGTTCCAGTCCTTGCTGATCGCCGAAACATTTTCGGGATCGACCATCTTGGCGACGTCGCCGACCGGGGTCGATGCTACGGCCAACCCCGCCGCCATGGCCTCCATCACCGCGATCGGTTGTTGCTCGCTCTTCGACGACAGCGCGAACATATCGAACAGGCCCATATATTTGTGCGGATCGGGCAGGAAGCCGGCGAGCAGCACCTGTTTTTCCATGCCCATGTTCGCGATCGTATCCGCGATCGCTTCGCGGTCCGGGCCTTCGCCGACAATCACCAGCTGCGCGCGGGTCTTCATGCCGCCGACCGCGCGGACCAGCATCGGGATGTCCTTCACCGGTCGCAGACCGGCCAGCGTGCCGATCACGACATGGCCGGGCAGCCGCTTGAAGCCCGGGATCGCTTTGGGATCGGGCTTGCGGCCATAAGCCGCGACGTCGATGCCGTTGGAGATGCGGTGGATGCGCGCCCTGGGCTGTTTCCACACATCATGGGCGATGCCCTCCAGCTTGTACGATGGCACGACCAGGCCATGTGCGGCGGTGAGCGCAATGCGGCGGTACATGTTGCGGACGCGGTTGAGGCGGAAGGCTTCATCGGAGTTGAAGCCATCTTCGTGATGGATCACCGGCGGCATGTTCTTGCCGAACACCCGCCGCGCCATCACCCCGTCGATCGCGCCCCAATTGTAGGTGAGCACCAGGTCGAAGCGCGCCATGAACTTCGCAATCGCCTCGTACCGCGCGACCGATGGCTTGCCGGTCAGCGGCGGTGGGTTTTGCGCGATTTCGTAGCGGATGCCCTTCGCAATCGCGTCGCGGGCACTCATCGCGCCATCGACCCCGGAAACGATGACATGCTTCGCCCGGTCGCCGAATGCGTTCATCAGGCGGACGGCGCGGGCTTCCTTGCCGCCCAGGTCGAAGCTGGAGTGGAGGTGCAGGATGTTGAGCATCATCGGTGCTTTGCACTCGACATTTTCGGGGCGGTGTCAACCGGGGTGTCCGACGAAGCTGACGTAAATGCGGGGGTATTGGGGTGTCGCGACCGGGAAGCGACTGCGACGCGACGGGTTTTGGACTGGGACGCGACAGGCGGGCGACTGTTGCACGACGGGCGCGCGACTGTGTCCGGCGGGGTGTTTCGCGGGAGGGGGAGTCGGATCGTGTCCACCCCAAGGGTAGATCAGAATAAATCCAACATTGGAAGGGTTTTGGCTGCCTTCTTAGCCCTCTGCCGCTTGCGGGAGAGGGCTAATAAGAAGAAGAGGGCCCTAGTTGGCTTTAGCCTACCCTCTCCAGCAGCCGGTCGATTGCCGCCGCCGCTTCGGGTTCGGTCAGGGTTGGGGTGTGGCCGGTGTCGGGGATGGTTACCAATTCGCTTCCCGCGACTTGCGCGTGCATGCGATCCGCTACTGCGGCAGGCAAAATATCCGAGGTGCCGCCGCGGACGAGCAGCAGGGGTTTGTCCTTCAACCCCTCAAACGCGCGCCACATGTCGGGGCCGGCTTCGTTGCCGGGGACGCGGAAGGGTTCGGCGATCTTCATGTCATAATCGAGCACGATCCGGCCCGCGCTGGTCAGGCGGTGCGTGCGCTTGGCCATGTCGAGCCATTCGGTGATGCCCCAATTGGGGTACACATGCGCGTTCGCCTCAGCCACCGCGCGGGCGGCGTGCATCCAGGTGGGGTGCCAGGTCGATTTTCCGACATAGCCGCGGATGCGCCCGAGGCCTGCGGGATCGATCTCTGGCCCGACATCGTTGAGCACCGCACCCGCGATGCGTTCAGGATGGGTCGAGGCCATCAGCATCGTCAGGATGCCGCCCAATGACGTGCCGACCGCGACGAAGCGGTCGAGCTTGAGCTCACCGACCAGTGCCTCCAGATCCTGAAGATAGGTCAGCGGGACATAGGTCATCGGGTCCTTGGCATAGCCGCTCTCACCGCGCCCGCGCAGTTCGACCGCGATCACGCGCCAGTCGCCGGACAGGCGCTCGGCGAGCTGCTCATAATCGCGCGCATTTCGGGTCAGGCCGGGGATACATAGCAACGGCGGGCGGTCTGCGCGGCCCGGATAGTCGCGATAATGCAGCCGCAGCCCGTCGCCGGACCACCAATAGCCATCGGTATAACGGGGCAGGTTGCGCGCGGTCGCCATCGCCCCCCATATCGCCGCATGGCCGATTTCCCGCAAGCGCCCGCGTACATGCCCGATCCGGCGGTGCTGAAACTGGGCGACGCTTTCTACGACGCGGTCGATGCCGCCGACTTTCCGCAGACGATCCTGCGGTTCCGCAACGATCGTGCGGCGGCGGAGGTGGGGCTGGAGGTGCTGAGCGACGAGCAGTGGCTGCGCCATTTCGGGCGGTTTGCGCCGCTGCCCGGCAATTTGCCCCGGCCGCTGGCGATGCGCTATCACGGGCATCAGTTCCGGGTGTATAATCCGGAGCTGGGCGACGGGCGCGGGTTTACCTTTGCGCAGATGCGGCGCGGGGCGGACGGCGTGCTGATGGAGCTGGGCACCAAGGGCTCGGGCCAGACGCCGTGGAGCCGGTTCGGCGACGGACGGCTGACGCTGAAGGGTGGCGTGCGCGAGGTGCTGGCAACCGAGATGCTGCAGGCGTTGGGGGTGAATACCTCGCGCAGCTTTTCGCTGATCGAGACCGGCGAGGCGCTGCAGCGCAATGACGAGCCCTCCCCCACCCGCTCCGCCGTGCTGGTGCGGATGAGCCATGGGCAGATCCGCATCGGCACGTTCCAACGGCTGGCCTATCATGGCGATGCCGAGGGGATGCGGCGGCTGGTCGATTGGTGCCTGGCCGAATTGTTCGGGGTGGCGGCGGAGGAGGATCCCGTCGCGCAGTTGCTGGGGCTGGTGGTCGATCGCACCGCGCGGCTGGCGGCGAGTTACATGGTCGCGGGGTTTGTGCATGGTGTGCTGAACACCGACAATATCAATGTGACGGGCGAGAGCTTCGACTATGGCCCGTGGCGGTTCGCGGCGACGTTCGATCCGGGCTTTACCGCCGCCTATTTCGACCATGCCGGCCTCTATGCCTTTGGCCGCCAGCCCGACGCGGTCCTGTGGGATGTCGCGCAGCTGGCAGTGTCGCTGCGGATCATCAGCGAGGCGCCGCCGCTGATCGCGCAGCTGGAGCGGTTCGAGGCAAGCTATCGCGACGACTATGCGCCGCTGCTGCAGCGGCGGCTGGGGATCGTCACGCCGGTGGATGCCGATGCGACCGAGCTGGGCTGGACGCTGAAGGATGCGGTCGAGCAAGCGCTGATGGCGACCGGTGCGTCGATCGACCGGTTCTTCTTCGATAGCTATGGCAGCGCGCTGCCCGACAGCTATGGCGCGGAGTGGGACGGGGTGCGCGCGGCGCTGGCCGAATATGACCCAGTGCCGCAGGGGCGCACCCACCCCTATTTCCACACGGGCGCCCCCTGTTCGATGCTGATCGAGGAGGTCGAGGCGATCTGGGCCGCGATCGACCGCGACGATGATTGGGAGCCGTTCCACGCCAAGATCGCGGCGATCCGCGCGATGGGCGCGGCGCTCGACGCAGGGGGGGCATGACTGGTGAGGTGGCATCACGCTTAATAACTGCTAGGGAAGTTCGATCCACGGGGCTCCAACGCACAGAAAGACCAATGCCCGCCACGGAAATTATTTCGACCGAACCCGCCACTGGCGCCGTCCTGTGGCGGCACAAGACCGGCGATGTCGACGGAGAGGTGGCCAAGGCCCGCGCCAGCTGGGCCGAATGGGCCGCGCGTCCGCTTGCCTATCGGATCGAGGCGCTGCGCCGCTTCGCCAATGTCGTGCGGCAGAAGAGCGACGCCTTCACCGACCTGATCGCGCGCGAGACCGGCAAGCCGCTGTGGGAAGCGCGGACCGAGGTCGAGACGGTGATCGCCAAGGTCGATATCTCGATCGCCGCCTTTTCCGAACGCACGGGGCAGCGGCGGATCGACGCGGCGATGAACACCCGCCTTGCGCTGCGGCACAAGCCGCATGGCGTGCTGGCGGTGCTGGGGCCGTATAACTTCCCCGCGCATCTGCCCAATGGGCACATCGTCCCGGCGCTGCTGGCGGGCAATGCGGTGGTGTTCAAACCATCGGAAAAGACCCCGGCGAGCGGCGCGTTCCTGGTCGAATGCTTTCATGCGGCGGGGGTGCCGCAGGATTGCATTCGCCTGCTGATCGGCGGGCCGGACGAGGGCAAGGCGCTGGCCAGCCATGACGGGATCGACGGGCTGTTGTTCACCGGTTCGGCGCGCACCGGCATCGCGCTCAACCGCGCCTTTGCGTCCAAGCCCGAGAAGATCCTGGCGCTGGAGATGGGCGGGAACAACCCGATCCTCGTCTGGGACACCCCCGATATCTACTCCGCCGCGGTGCTGGTGGTGCAGTCGGCGTTCACCAGCGCGGGGCAGCGCTGCACCGCCGCGCGCCGCCTGATCGTTGACGAGAAATTGTTCGATCCGCTGGTGGGTGAGGTCAACAAGCTGATCGGGCGGCTGATCATCGGTGAGCCGCATGCCGACCCGGCGCCGTTCATGGGGCCGGTGATCGACAATGACACCGCCGACCTGCTGACCGAAAGCTTCCTTGAGCTGACCTTCATGGGCGGCAAGCCATTGCGCCATATGGAGCGACCGATTCCGGGGCGGCCGTTCGTCACCCCGGCGATGATCGACATGACCGACGCCAAGGAAAAGCCCGATGTCGAGCTGTTCGGCCCGATGCTGCAGGTGATCCGGGTCAAGACGTTCGAAGCGGCGATCGCGGAGGCGAACAACACGCGGTACGGCCTGTCGGCGAGCCTCGTGAGCCAGGACCCGCAGCTCTACGACCAGTTTTGGGCCAATATCCGTGCCGGCATCGTCAATTGGAACAAGCCGACCAACGGTGCGAGTTCGTCGGCGCCGTTCGGCGGCATCGGCTGGTCGGGCAACCATCGCCCCAGCGCCTTCTACGCCGCGGATTATTGCGCCTATCCGGTGGTGTCGTCGGAGTCCGAACAGGCGCGTGTGTCGATCGGGATCGGGCTGCGCGACAGCTGAGCTGAAGGGGCGAGCGGGATGACGAGCCGTCGCTTGATGCTGGCCGGAACTGCCGGGCTCGCTGCGACGCTGGCCCTTCCCGCCCGCTCCGCCACCCCGCCCGCCTTTGTCCGCCGCGACGGCACGCGCTTCACGCGCTCTGGCCAGCCTTATCGCTTCGTCGGGGCGAATATCTGGTATGCCGCCTGGCTGGGCGCGAGCGACCCGGTACGGCTGGGCCGCGAGCTGGACGCGCTGGTCGCCAGCGGGGTCACCAATTTGCGCATCCTGGCCGGAGCCGAAGAGGGGCCGCTCAAGAATTCGGTGAAGCCCGGCTTTCGCAGCAAGGGACCGGAATGGAACGCCGCGCTACTGGCCGGGCTCGACCGCGCGCTAGCGGAGATCGGTACGCGCGGGATGACGGCGGTACTGTACCTGACCAATTTCTGGGAATGGTCGGGGGGCATGAGCACGTATCTTTGGTACGACACCGGCAGCTATATCGACATGGGCGATCCCGCGCATCCCTGGCCAGCCTTCGCCAATGCGTCGTCGCGCTTTTACGGCAACCGCAACGCGGTGAAGCTGTATCATGACTGGGTGCAGGCGATCGTCGGGCGGACCAATGGCATCACCGGCATCGCCTATCGCGACGATCCCGCGATCATGGCGTGGCAGCTGTGCAACGAGCCCCGCCCGGGCGGGACGCCGGAGGACGCGGCGCCCAAGCTGCCCGGATTCTACGCGTGGATCCGCGATACCGCGCGGCTGATCAAGGGCATCGATCCCAACCACCTCGTTTCGATCGGGAGCGAGGGGCTGAAGGGCACGGTCGAAAACGCCGAGATCTTCCGCGCGAGCCATGCGATCGCCGAGATCGACTATGCAACGGCGCATATCTGGCCGCTCAACTGGAGCTGGATCGACGCGCGCGACCTGGCCGGGACGGCGGCGGCGGGCGAGGCGAAGGTACGGGAGTACCTCGACCAGCACCGCGCGCTCGCCAGCCAGGTCGGCAAGCCGCTGGTGATCGAGGAGTTTGGCTATCCGCGCGACGGGGGCGGTTATGACGCCGTGGCTGCAACCGTCTATCGCGACCGTTACTACCGACTGATCTTTGCGGCGGTCGAGGATAGCGTGCGCACCGGCGGGCCGGTTCAGGGCAGCAATTTCTGGGCGTGGAACGGCGCGGGGCGGGCGGCGCATGGCGACCACCGTTACCGTCATGGCGACCCGCTGCTGGGCGATCCGCCGCACGAGCCGCAGGGCTGGTATGGCGTCTATGACAGTGACGAGACGACCCGCGCGCTGGTGGCAGACCATGCGCGGACACTCGCGGCCATCGGCACGCCGATCGCACGCTGACCAGATAAATCACAAAGTTTTTCAGTCGGATGCGACGAGTTGCGGAACTGGCGCATGGCCCGCGAATTGTGCGCGCCGTGAAGACCATCGTCCCTGATTCGCCCGCCCTGCCGCGCGCCCGGCGCCTTGCCCAGGAGGCCCGCAACTGCCTGACCATCGCGGTCGGGCATGGCGATGTCGCATTCACGGCGGAGCTGATCGACGAGGCGCTGAAGCTGGCCCAGCGCGCCCGCGAGCTTGCCAAGGCATAGATTCGCTAGTCGGTCCCCAAGCAACCCTCGGTTGTGACTGGACCGCCCGGCGGCCATCTGGGTGGCATGGTTTCCCTGCTCGATCCAACGGCGCGTGGGCGCGTCATCCTGGTTGGTGCCGGCCCCGGCGATCCCGGCCTGCTGACCGTCCGCGCGGTCGAAGCGCTCAAGTCCGCCGATGTGCTGGTCCATGACGGGCTGGTCGATCCGCGCGTGCTCGACCTGGCCCCGGATGCGCACCGCATCTGCGTCGCCAAGAAGCGCTCGAAGCACACCGTGCCGCAGGACGGCATCAACGCGCTGATCATCGCGCATGTGAAGACCGGCGCGATCGTCGTGCGGCTGAAGGGCGGCGATCCGTTCATCTTTGGCCGGGGCGGCGAAGAGGTCGAGGCGGTGCGCGCTGCGGGACTGCCGGTCGAGGTCATTCCGGGCGTCAGCGCGGCGCTGGGCGCGGCGGCAGAGGCGATGCTGCCGCTGACCCATCGCGACTGGTCGAGCGCGGTCAGCTTTGTCGCTGGCCAGTGCAAGGGGCTGAAGGATCAGGACTGGTCGGGGCTGGCCGGCAAGGGCCGCACGCTGGTCATCTATATGGGCGTCGCGACCTGCCCCGACATTGCCGAGAAATTGATGGGCGACGGCGTCGCGCCGGACATGCCGGTTGCGGTGCTCGAGCGCGCGACGCTGCCGGGCAGCCGCGCGATCCGCACCCTGCTCGCCGACCTTGGCCCGATGGTCGAGCGCGAGCAGGTGCAGAGCCCGGCGATCATCGTGGTCGGCGAAGTGGTCGCGCTGTCGGATGCGCAGGACAAGCTCGCCAGCTGGGCGAAAGCGGCGGAGGCGCTCGCATGAAATTACTGACCGGAAATGATCTGGCGACCGGCGACGTCACCTGGTGGACCGGCGAAGGCTGGTCGCGCCATGTCGAGGATGCGGCGGACGTGGGTGACCAGGGCGAGGCGATCGCGCAGGCCGAGGAAGGCGCGCGCCGCGTCAACGGCCCCTATGTGATCGACGCCACCGCGACGCCCGAGGGGCCGCGCCCCGCGCATATCAAGGACCGCATTCGCGCGCTCGGGCCCACCGTGCGCCCGGACCTGACGCTCAAACCCGCCGATCCCAATGCCGGCAGCTGGGTGATCTGACATGTACAAATATGACGAATATGATCACTCCATCGTCGCGGCCCGCGTCGAGGAGTTTCGCGATCAGGTGCAGCGCCGCCTGGCGGGGCAGATTACCGAGGATCAGTTCAAGCCGCTCAGGTTGATGAACGGCCTGTACCTTCAGCTGCACGCCTATATGCTCCGCGTCGCGGTGCCCTATGGCACGCTGGACAGCCGCCAGATGCGGATGCTCGCGCATATCGCGCGCAAATATGACCGCGATTACGGCCATTTCACCACGCGCCAGAATATCCAGTATAACTGGATCAAGCTGGAGGACGCGCCCGACATCCTCGCCGAGCTGGCGACGGTGGAGATGCATGCGATCCAGACCAGCGGCAATTGCATCCGCAACATCAGCAGCGATCAATATGCCGGCGCGGCGGCGGACGAGCTGACCGATCCGCGCCCCTGGGCCGAATTGCTGCGCCAGTGGAGCACCTTCCACCCCGAATTCAGCTATCTGCCCCGCAAGTTCAAGATCGCGGTGATCGCGGCCGACGAGGATCGCGCGGCGATGCGGCTGCACGATATCGGCATCCAGATTGTCGAGCGCGACGGCGTGCATGGCGCGGCGGTCTATGTCGGCGGCGGCATGGGCCGCACCCCGATGATCGCGCCGCTGATCCAGGACTTCGTGCCGCTCGAAGACCTGCTGAGCTACATCGAGGCGTGTCTGCGCGTGTACAATCGCTATGGCCGCCGCGACAATATGTACAAGGCGCGGATCAAGATCCTGGTCCATGAGATCGGCGCCGACAGCTATCGCGCGCAGGTCGAGGATGAGTTTGTCGCGGTCAAGAAACTGGGCATCGATCCGCCCAAGGCCGAGTTCGACCGGATCGCCGCGCATTTCGCCGATCCGGCGTTCGAGAGCGGCCTGTCCGACGATCTCGACCGTAGCGATCCCGACTTCGCGGTCTGGCTCGACCAGAATGTCGCCGCACACAAGGCGCCGGGCTATGCCATCGTCAACATCAGCCTGAAGCCGGTCGGCGGGATTCCCGGCGATGCATCGTCGGCGCAGATCGACGCGATGGCGGACCTGGCCGAACGCTACAGCTTTGACGAGCTGCGCGTCACCCATGCGCAGAACATCGTGCTGCCGCATGTGCGCAAGGCGGACCTCTATGCGGTGTGGCAACGCCTTGTCGCGGCCGAGCTGGCCGATGCCAATCTCGACCTTATCAGCGATATCATCGCTTGCCCCGGCCTGGATTATTGCAGCCTCGCCAATGCGCGGTCGATCCCGGTGGCGCAGAAGATCGCGACGCGCTTCGCCGATCTCGGGCGGCAGCGCGAATTGGGCGAATTGAAGCTGAAGATCAGCGGCTGCATCAACGCATGCGGCCACCATCATGCCGGGCATATCGGCATCCTGGGCGTCGACAAGAAAGGCGTCGAAAACTACCAGCTCTCGCTCGGTGGATCGGGGGCGGAGGACGTGTCGCTCGGCCAGATCACCGGCCCCGGGTTCAGCGAGGACGGCGTGGTCGATGCGGTCGAACGCGCGACCGACGTGTATCTGCGCGAGCGTGCCGAGGGCGAACGCTTCCTCGACACCTATCGCCGCATCGGCATGGCCCCGTTCAAGGAGGCGATCTATGGATAAGCGTGACGCCGTCTTTCCGGCCAAACCCCATGCGCTATATGCGCTGCACCGCTATTCGCCGGCGATCCGTTCGAACGGTTTTTTGTTCGTGTCGGGCCAGGTGGGTGCGCGCGAAGACGGTTCGCCCGAACCCGATCTGGCACGTCAGGTGCAACTCGCTTTTGACAATCTGAACGACGTACTCGCTGCCGCGGGCGCAAGCTTTACGGATGTGGTTGATGTGACGCTGTTCATGATCGATCCCGACGCGATTTTTGCAACGGTATGGCCGGTCATTGAGCGCAACTGGGGTGACGAGCCCTTTCCCAATATCACGGCGGTTGGTGTTACCTGGCTGGCCGGCTTTACGTTCGAGATCAAGGCCATTGCGCGCCTGCCGGAGACCGCAAGATGACCGAGTTCCTCCGGTATCGCACCGATGAACCGCATGACGAACCGGCGGTAACGCTCGATGCGTTTCTGGGTCAGTCCAACGCGACCGCTGTCCGGCTCGAATCGAGCGAAGATGCGCGCGCGTTGATCCCGCATCTCGATCGCCTGTCGCTGGTCGAAGTGAGCTTTCCCAAGTTCCGCGACGGGCGGGGCTATTCGGCGGGCCGCATCCTGCGCGAGGCGGGCTATACCGGGGAGCTGCGCGCGCTGGGCGATGTGCTGGTCGATCAGATCCCGCTGATGCGCCGCTGCGGGTTCGACAGCTTTGCGCCTGAAGCGCCGGTCGACGAAGCCGTGCTGGCCGCGAGCCTCGCGCGTTATGACGCGGTCTATCAGAGCGCGGCGGACGGGGCGGTGCCCGTCTGGAGGCGGCGGCATGGGTAGCGTGACCGCCCGCAAGATCGATCGGATCGAGGTGACGCCACGTTTCGGCGAGCGCGACGCGATCCGGTTGAACAATCTGTTCCGTGGCGTGCCGACGGAAGAGATGCTGCGTACCGTGCTGACCGAATCGATGGTCGGCGATGTCGCATTGGTGTCGTCCTTTGGTGCCGAGAGCGCGGCGTTGCTGCATCTGGTCGCGTCGATCGACCCGGCGGTGCCGGTGCTGTTCCTCGACACCGGCAAGCATTTTCCCGAGACATTGGCTTATCGCGATACGCTGGTGGAGCGGCTGGGACTGACCGGGCTGCGCGTTCTGACGCCTGATCCGGAATTGCTGGCGAAGAAGGACGGGAGCGGGCTGCGCTGGTCCTATGACCCCGATGGCTGCTGCGAGATCCGCAAGGTGCTGCCGCTCGACGCCGCCATGGCCGGGTTCGACGCGAGCATCACCGGGCGCAAGGCGTTTCAGGCATCGACCCGCAACGCGCTGCCCCGGTTCGAGGTGGATGCGGCGGGCAAGCTGAAGGTCAATCCGCTCGCCGACTGGACCCGGGCGGATATCGAAGCCTATTTCGCGACCCACGACCTCCCCCGCCACCCGCTGGAGGCGCAGGGCTATCTGTCGATCGGCTGCGCACCCTGCACCAGCAAGGTGAAGCCCGGCGAAGACCCGCGATCGGGCCGCTGGGTGGGGTGGGAAAAGACCGAATGCGGGATCCACACGCCGGTGGCGGATGGGGATCCGGATCTGCCGGTGTTTTGAACTGGGTTAGCCCCTCCCCTTCAGGGGAGGGGTTGGGGTGGGGCCTGCCCTAGCAGGCCATAGGTCTCGGTGCGACTGAGACGCCCCACCCCCAACCCCTCCCCTAAAGGGGAGGGGCTTAATGTGCCTTACTCATACGGCTCGGCCACCATGTTGCCGGCGTAATCGCTGAACCGCGTAAAGCTCGATTCGAAGCTCAGCAGCACCTTGCCGGTCGCGCCGTGGCGCTGCTTGGCGATGATCAGTTCGGCAAGGCCATAGACGCGCTCCATGTCGAGCGCCCATTTGGCGTGATCCTCGAACGTCTTGGGATCGTCGCCTTCGCGCGGGCGCTTGGGTTCGCGGGCGGCGACGTAATAATCCTCGCGGAACACGAACCACACCATATCGGCGTCCTGCTCGATCGAGCCCGATTCGCGCAGATCCGACAGCATCGGGCGCTTGTCCTCGCGGCTTTCGACCGCGCGGCTCAGCTGTGACAGTGCGATCACGGGGACGTTGATGTCCTTGGCCAGCGTCTTGAGGCCGCGGCTGATTTCGGAGATTTCCTGGACGCGGTTGCCGTCGCGATTGTTGCCGCTGCCCTGAAGCAGCTGAAGATAGTCGACGATGACGAGGCCGAGTTCGCCGTCATGCTTGGATTGCAGGCGGCGGACACGGCTGTGCAGCGCGCTGATCGTCAGGCCGGCGGTGTCGTCGATATAGAGCGGCAGCTGTTCGAGGTCGGCGGCGGCCTGCGCCAGCTGGGCGAACTCGGCCTTGCTGATATTGCCCATGCGCAGTGCTTCGGATGCAATCCGCGAGCTTTCCGACAGGATACGCAGCGCAAGCTGATCCGCCGACATTTCGAGGCTGAAGAACGCGACCTTGGCGCCGATCGATTCCTTGGGACTGATGCCAAGGCGGATATCGTCCATCAGGCGGCGCGCGGCGTTATAGGCGATGTTGGTGGCGAGCGAGGTCTTGCCCATGCCGGGACGGCCGGCGAGGATGATGAGATCGCTGTGGTGCAGGCCGCCGATCCGGCCATTGACCGAATCGAAGCCGGTGGTGACGCCCGCAACGCCGCCGCCCGCGCTCTGGGCGCGCTTGGCGTTTTCGAGCGCGATCTTGGTCGCTTCGTTGAAGGATTTGACGGTGTTGGCGGTGCCGCCGTCCGCTGCGACCTTGAACAATGCTTCTTCGGCGCGGTCGATCTGTTCGCGCGGGTTGACGTCCTCACTGGTGTCGAGCGCCTTTTCCACCATCGTGCGGCCGACCGTCACCAGCTCACGCAACAGGGCGAGGTCGTAGATCTGGCGCGCGAATTGCCGCGCGCCGATCAGGCCCGCGCCCGATCCGGTGAGCTGGGCGAGATAGCCGGGGCCGCCCAGGCTCGCCATCCCTTCGTCCTTTTCGAACAGGGGCTTGAGCGTCACCGGGGTCGCCAGCATGTCCTGCTTGCGCAGCGTCTTAATCGCCTTGAAGATGCGGCCGTGGACCGGCTCGAAGAAATGCTGGTCCTGCAGCACTTCGACAATGTCGTCGGCCAAGCGGTTGTCGATCATCATCGCGCCGAGCAGCGCCGCCTCCGCCTCCACATTCTGGGGCAGGCGCGGGGCGGCATCCGCCGAGGCGGGGGTGAGCGTTGCGATCGTGGCCATCCGTCCCCTTTCCCACTCCGGGGTGCGCATCTCAACTGTGGATTACCTTCAATTCTGTGGACGAGCGCCCGCTCTCCCCCCTAGATGCGGCGCATGGCCGACCCCCGGATCATCGACGTCACGCTGGACGAGCGCACGATCCTGTGGCGCTCGGCGGATATCGAGCAGGAGCGGCGGATCGCGATCTTCGATTTGATCGAGGAGAACAGCTTTGCCCCGCAACGCGCCTATCCCGATGGCTATGCCGGGCCGTATCGCATCGCGCTGTCGGTGCCGGAGGGGCGGTTGCAGCTGGACATCAAGCGGGAGGATGACAGCGCGCTGGAGACGCTGATCCTGAGCCTCGCCGCATTCCGCCGCCCGATTCGCGATTATTTCGCGATCTGTGACAGTTACTTCCAGGCGATCCGCAGCGCGACGCCGGCACAGATCGAGACGATCGACATGGCGCGGCGCGGGATCCATGACGATGCCGCGCGGCTGTTGATGGAGCGGCTCGACGGCAAGATCGCGGTCGATCACCCGACTGCGCGACGGCTGTTCACCCTGATCTGCGTGCTGCACATCAAGGCATGAGGGCGGTGCGCATCTGGGCGGGCGTTATCCTCGCGCTGGCGCTGGTCGGCGTGTGCGGGTGGATGTGGGCGATCGCCTGGGCGCCGGCGCGCAGCGACTATGCGCAGCAGGGCATCGACGTGTCGGACGAGGCAGGGAAGATCGACTGGTTCACCGCGCGCAGCAGCAGCCTCGACTTCGCCTATGCCCGCGCGACCGTGGGCGCCGATGTGCGCGACGCGTTGTTCGCGGAAAACTGGGCGGGGATTTACGAAGCGGGCATTCGCCGCGGGGCGCTGCATGCCTTTTCGCTGTGCCAGCTGGCGAGCGATCAGGCGGGCAATTTCACCGCGACCGTGCCGCGCGACGCCGATGCGCTGCCGGTCGCAATCGATCTGTCGTTCCGCGACGATTGCCCCGCCCGGCCCGAGCGCGATGTGCTGCTGGTCGAACTGCGTCAGCTCGCCGCGACGATCGAGACGCATAGCGGCAAGCCGGTCATCCTGCGCATCAGCCCGGACTTCGAAGCGCACTATCAGGTGAGCGGCGCGATCGACCGGCCGCTGTGGAGCACCGGCATGTTCTTTCCGCCGGCCTATTCCGCGCGCCCGTGGCGGCTGTGGCAGGCGAGCACGATTCGCCGCATCGAAGGGGCCGAGCGCCCCGTGAACTGGAATGTGATCGCCCCATGACCGAGATCGACGCCCCCCGCCTGATCGCCGCTGCGCGTGAGGCCGCGCGCAACGCCCATGCGCCCTATTCGAACTTCGCGGTCGGCGCGGCGCTGCTGATGACCGATGGCAGCATCGTGACCGGCTGTAACTTCGAGAATGCGAGCTACGGCCTGTCGCTGTGCGCCGAGACGGTGGCGACCGCGCGCGCCAATGCCGAAGGTCGGCTGCGCGAGGTGGTCGCGGTGGGCATCATCGGCGGCATAATGACCGATGGCGTGGCGCAGGGCAGCGACCCGATCCGGCCGTGCGGGCGGTGCCGTCAGGTGCTGAACGAGGCCGCCCAGCTCGGGGGGCGCGACCTTGCGGTGTTCTGCGCGGGTGCCGAGGGCGACGCGTATGAGACGCACCGGCTGAGCGAGCTGTTGCCGCATGCGTTCGGGCCCGGTGATTTGGGGATCGGATGATGCGGATTGCTCTCTTAACCCTGTCAGTCCTGCTGACGGCGTGTTCGGAACGCGCTGCTCAGGTGATCGACGGGCCACTCCCGGAAGATCGCGCCATTTCGCTCTCTGACTCAGGCGGAGAGCGGCTCGCGACGGTCGGCGCCGATGGGTTTCGGGTGCTGATCGCCCCATCCTTCGGGCACTACCGCTACTATTTGTCGTTTCGACGACTGCCCGCTGGCTGCGTGCCGCGCTCGCGGCAGCGAGATGACGGCGCAGACGCGAGTCGCGTTTGCGGGCCTGCCCAGTTCAATGTGCGGCGTATCGACCAGAAAGTTGGGCAGGTTCGAGCAGCTACCTTCTTTATCCCCGGCGAAGAAGCGGAAGCACTGGTCGAGGAACTGGATGCCCGTCTTGACCAATGGCGGGGGACCAACGCTAGATGGAGCGACGGCACAGGCGTCGCGCTTGAACGGGTGCGTAACGGGCGCGTGCGCTCGATGGACACAAATCAGCCTGCGTTCGATGCACCCGACAATCCCGCAGCCCAGCTAAAGGGGGATTTGCACCGCATTTTGCTCGCCTATGGCCCCGGTGGATTCGCACCGCGATCCAGTGACTGGCATGTGCGCGAGGCTGATGATGCGGAGGATCCGTGCAACAATCCGGCCCTCGCAACACCGCTCGACCGCGGCTTCGGGAGCGGGAACAGCGACTGCGACGCCGCGAAGCGCTGGCCCGGCTAAAGCCCCCTTGCCCCGCACGCGCAATCCGGCGATGCCGAGGGTTCAATCAGGAGCGCCCATGTCCATTCTTTCCGACATCTGGATTCGCGAACAGGCCCTCAATCACGGCATGATAGAGCCGTTTGTCGAGGCGCAGCGGCGGGAGGGGTGTATCTCGTACGGCCTGTCGTCGTACGGCTATGACGCGCGGGTGGCGGACGAGTTCAAGATCTTCACCAATATCGACAGCGCGGTGGTGGACCCGAAAGACTTCTCTTCCACCAGCTTCGTCGATCGCCAGACCGATGTGTGCATCATCCCGCCCAACAGCTTCGCACTGGCGCGGACGGTCGAGTATTTTCGGGTGCCGCGCGACGTGCTGGTGATCTGCCTTGGCAAATCCACCTATGCGCGGTGCGGGATCATCGTGAATGTGACGCCACTTGAGCCCGAATGGGAAGGGCATGTGACGCTGGAGTTTTCCAACACCACGCCGCTGCCCGCGAAAATTTATGCGAACGAGGGCGCGTGCCAGTTCCTGTTCCTCAAGGGGAACGAGCCGTGCGAAACGAGCTATGCCGACCGCGCGGGGAAATATATGGGCCAGCGCGGGGTGACGCTGCCGCGGCTTTAGGCAGGCCCATCGCTTGAATGAAAGGTCGTCACCCCCGCGAAAGCGGGGGCCCATCTCGTGCTGTGTCGGCACATCCAGCCGATGCGGGAGATGGACGGATACGGAGATGGGCCCCCGCTTTCGCGGGGGTGAAGGTAGGAGCCTTACCGCCCCGCCATCTGGCCGGCGTCGAGCAGGCGGATGCCGCGTTGCGCAACGGCGTGCGACGCGCTGACCTGACCATCCGCCACGTCCATCGCCACCGGCTTGAGCGCGAGCACGCGATGATAGAGCGCGCGCGCCTCGGCCACCCGACCGGTGCGGGCATAGACGGCAGCAAGGTTGAGCATCACTTCGGCGCGCGCGGGAAAGATGCGCTGTTCAGCGAGCAGCTGGCGCTCGGCAAGGTCATAGTCGCCCGCCGCGATCGCGAGATGGGCATTGGGTTGGTCAGCAGACTGGGCCTGCACCGCCGGGATCACCGCCAGCGGTGCAGCCAGGACAATCGACGCGAGGATCTTATGCATTGCACGCTCTCCTTATATTACATTTCAATGACACATTGGTGTCATTAATGTTTCAGGCGTGCAAATGCGTTGATTGCAATCGTCGCGGTCGACCCCAAGCCCTTGGCGACACAATAAAAAAAGGGCGACCCGAAGGCCGCCCCTTGATGTCCGTTCGGTTCGCCGCAGCGATCAGAACTCTTTGCGATACTGCTCATTCCCGACGAAGCCGAGCTTCGTCACGGCCGACCGCTTGATCACCGCCAGCACCTCATCAACCCGCTCGTAGCGCGCCTCGGGGTTCGGCTGGAAGTGGAGTTCCGGCTCCGGGGTGATCTGAACGCTCTGGTCGAGATACTGACGCAGCGTCACCAGATCGATCTCGCTGCCGTTCCAATAGACGCGACCATCGGGTTCGATCGTGACCTTGTTCTTCTGCGGCTCGACCGGGTTCTGCGGCTGCTCAGGCGAAGGCTGGGGAAGGTCGACCTTCACCGCGTGCGACTGGGGCGGGATGGTGACGATCAGCATGATGAGGAGGACGAGCATGACGTCGATCAACGGCGTCGTGTTCATCTCCATCATCGGCTCGCCATCACTCTTACCGGCGCTCATTCCCATGGTGTGTACTCCTGAACTTCGGGCTTACTGGGCGCCCAGCTGGGGCTGCGAGATGAAGCCGACTTTGACGAAGCCCGCACTCTGCATGGTATAAACGACGCCGCCGATGCACTTGTACGGCGCGTTGGCGTCGCCGCGGATATGCACTTCGGGGATATCGTCCGGCTTGAGATTGGCCTTGCCGACCCGATCGACCACCGCCTGCAGATTGTCGCTCGCGCGCTTCAGCAGTTCGGTGCTGGTGATCGGCGTCATCTGCCAGAACACCTGACAATTGCCGCTGGCATCGCCGCGCACCGCAAGCAGCACGTTCTCCGGCTTGGTTTCGGTCGGTTCGAACGCCACCTTGGGCAGTTCCAGCTCGACCGACTGAATCGCGACGGGAATCGCGATCAGGAAGATGATGAGCAGAACCAGCATGACGTCCACCAGGGGCGTCGTGTTGATGTCCGACATCGGTTTTTCTTCGGCGCCATCGCCGCCTACACTCATCGCCATTGGCGCAATCCTATCTTTCGCATCCTGTCCCCGGACCCAGATGGTCCGGCGGGTGACCGTGCGGCGCGGTTGCCCGCCACCGCACGGTCAATCAGTCGAAGCTTCAGGCCTTGGCAGTGGTCGCGACCGGCGGCGCCTTCGGCGCAGCCTTGCCGCCCTTCACCGCCGGACGGACGCGGCCGTCCGACGCCAGATGGCCAAGCACATCGTTCGAGAAGGCACCGAGCTGCTCGGCGATCGCCTTGTTGCGGGCCTGCAGCCAGTTATAGGCAAGCACCGCCGGAACCGCGACGACCAGGCCGAGTGCGGTCATGATGAGCGCTTCACCGACCGGGCCGGCGACGGTGCCGATCGACGCATCGCCCGCCGCACCGATCTTGATCAGCGCGCGGAAAATGCCGACGACGGTACCGAACAGACCGATGAACGGCGCGGTCGAACCCACGGTCGCGAGGAAAGCGAGACCGCCGGCCAGCTGCGAGTTGATCGCGTCTTCCGAACGCTTGAGCGAGCCGTGCAGCCAGTCATGCGCTTCGATCGGATCGGTCAGTTCCTTATACTGGTCCTGCGCGAGCAGTGCGTCGTCGACGATCTGGCGATAGGCCGAGTTCTTTTCGAGCTTCGCGGCACCTTCGCGCAGGCTGCCAGCCTGCCAGAACTGGGCGCGGACGCGCTTATACTGGTTCAGCACCTTCTGCTGCTCGAACACCTTGGTGAACAGGATGTAGAGCGAGAAAAACAGCATGACCGACAGGATGATGGCGGTGCCCCAGGCAATCACGCCGCCTTCGTTCATGGCGTGCAGGATGTCGAAGTTCGTGGCGGGGGCCGGTGCGGCAGCGGCTCCGGCGAGGATGGTGGTGAACATGTGCGGTTCTTTCCCTATCAAATAACGATTGTGATGTCGGTGTCCGGGTCAGGCGTGCGGGGCACGCCCGCCCATCAGTCTTCGAGCTGCCAGCGGAAACGGAGCGACTTGGTTCCACCCGCGACCGCGTTCCCGGCCGCGTCGAGCGCGGGCGAGTAGCGACCACGACGGGTCACCAGGCTGCAGGTCGCCGCATCAAGCGCCGACGAGCCTGACGAAGCGCTCACCCGGCAATTTTCGATTCGCCCCTGGGCGTTGATCGAAAAGGTGATGCCGACGGACCCTTCGTCACCAGCGCGACGCGCGGCCGGCGGATAGTCGTCCGGCGTAACCCACGACGACGGGTTGCCACGTGCTGCAGCAGCCTTGCTGATCGCAGGCGGCGGCGGCGGGGCCGGAGGCGCCGGAGGTGCCGGCGGCGCGGGCGGCGTCGTCGGCTGGCTTGGCGGCGGGTTCGGC
>VYKW01000066.1_pt1 | contig 44430 bp, 38 predicted proteins | sample 5114451 | NCBI WGS metagenome assembly VYKW01 (sample SAMN12291784, study PRJNA351875) | freshwater metagenome | isolation source: freshwater lake | place: USA: Michigan, Gull Lake | collected 2013-08-08
ACTTCGTGCTGATGGATACGGACCGCCCGAGCTGATCGCGGGCCCTAGACGGCAATCTTGCCGCCACCCTTGCGCGTGATGGCGACAATGCTCGGCCGCGGCGGCATCCCATCCTTGAAATCCGGCCACCGCGTGGTCGGGGCCTCCGCCGTCGCCGGCGTTTTCTCGTCATCGCTTTCGCCGGGATGCTGCACGGCGACGAAAAGCGTCTCCATATCCGGCGTGAAGCACGGCCCGCACAATTCCGCCCCCGACGGACAGCGGAAAAACAGCCGCGATGTTCCGCGCAACGCGCCGTCCGTCTCCAAAGCAAACAAACCGTCCGTCCGGCCCGTCACCTTGGCATTGTTGCCGTCGGTGGCGATCCAAAGTCGCCCGTCCGCATCGATCGCGCAGTTGTCCGGCATTCCAAACCAGCCGTTCTTGGAAGTCGCTGCATTGAACGTTGCGCCCACTTCTGCAATCGCCGGATCGCCACACTTCACCAGGATATTCCAGGCAAAACCCGTTGCCGCATGATCTCCCCCGTCGGGCAACATTTCGATGATGTGACCGAAGCGGTTTTCCGCCCGCGGGTTGGCCGCGTTCACGTCTTCAGATCGGCGCTTCGAGTTATTCGTGAGCATCAAATAGACACGGCCGGTCTTGTCATTGACATCGATATCTTCCGGCCGGTCCATCTTGGTGGCACCAAGCGCATCGGCCGCTAACCGAGCGTTGATCAGGATCGCACCTTGATCCGCAAACGCGGACAGTTTCGGGTTCTCCGTAACCAGAGGCAGCCATTCGCCCCGTCCGTCCGCATCGAACCGCGCCACGTAAAGCTTTCCGCTATCAAGCAGGTCGCGATTGGCCGCGCGATCCTTCACATCGACCTTGCCGTTGCTCACGAACTTATACACGTAGTCGAACCGCTGATCGTCGCCCTGATAGACCACAAACCGCCCATCCGAGTTGACGACATTTCCCGCCCCCTCGTGTTTGAAGCGGCCAAGTGCTGTCCGCTTCTTCGGCACCGACGTGGGATCGAACGGATCGATTTCTAAGACCCAGCCGAAACGGTGGCACTCGTTCGGCTCCCGCGTGATGTCAAACCGCGCATCCAAACGCCCCCACGGATAGTAGTCCTCCGGCACGCCATAGCGCGCATAGGCTTCTTCCAGTGGCGAAGCCTGCGCCGCGTGGCCACCGGAAAAATAAAAATTGAAGTTTTCCTCGCAGGTCAGCCATGTGCCCCACGGCGTCATACCGCCGGCACAGTTGTTGAGCATGCCCAAAACGCGGGTCCCCGAAGGATCGGCGCTCGTCTTCATGAGATGGTGCCCCGCCGCTGGCCCGGTGATCTCCATCGGCGTCGAAGCCGTGATACGCCGGGCATATTTCGAGCCCGGCACCACGCGCCATTTTCCATCAGCGCGCTCGATTTCGATCACACTTCCGCCGTGCGCTGCCATCGACGCCCGGATCTGCTCGTCCGATAGCCCAGCTACTTTGCCTTTGCGCGTCCAGCCGACGAGCCCGAAATACATCAGCTCGTCGTTCGTGTACTCGTGATTGACGACCAGCAGCCCGCGGTCGCTGCGACCATCGATGGGTATAAAACCAATGAAATCGTTGTTGTACCCAAACTGCGTCTCCTGCGACGCAGCCGATGGGTTGGCAGGATCAATCGCCGGCGCATCCGGCAGCACCGGATCGCCCCATCGGATCAGAACGTTGGCATCATAGCCCTCCGCGACATGATGCATCTCATCCGACCCGGCATTGACTTCCACAAAATCAAACCGCGCCGTTGGCCCCTCACCCGCGCGTGAAGCCCGCGGTGCCGCCGCCATCGCAAGCGGCGCAACGGTACTCGTGATAACCGACACCGCCAGCGCCCCGCGCATGAGATCGCGCCGCGACAACCGCGTCGCGATGACATCACCAAGGGTCGTATTCTCCGACCGGTTGGCCGGCGTGTCTTCGCCCATATCGAAGGGCGCATTCGGCAATTCAGACGACGATGTCATGCGTGAACCATTGGTTACGTGCGGCTAAGCCGCGTCTCAGCCGCGAGCCTAGGCGCTGCCCTTGTCGTCTGTGTGAAACTCACGCTGTGGCGGTCAATTGCGCTCTTCCGGCAGCACCGGGAGCGCAAAAACCGGAATGCCTTCTTCGTCGAGTTCCGCCACCTCGTCGGAGGTCGCCTCGCCGTAGATGCCCCGCTCCGGGCTTTCAGCGTAGTGGATTCGGCGCGCCTCTTCCGCGAAGTCCGGCCCCACATACTCCGCCTTCTTCTCGATCTCCGCCCGGATCTTACGCACGATATCGGCAATCGACGGCGGCACATAGGCGTGCGGGGTTGCCTCAGGCCCGGGCGTCGGCCGGTTTTGAACGGGCTCGTCGCGATGGGAGCGTGTAGCCACCGCCGGCGCCATCAGCGCCTTCTGCACCTCGTGCGTCCCGCACGATGGGCAAACGACCATATCGTTGGCGCTCTGCACGTCGAAGGCAGCGCTATTCTGGAACCAGCCTTCGAATTCGTGACCCAATTTGCAGATCAGACTGTACTTGATCATGGTCCGCTCCGGCTCTCGACCGTGAAGGGGCGGTCGTGTCCAAGCGAAGGTACGCGCGAGCGGGCGTCCTCGATTGCTTGTAAGTCTACATCGGAAAAGATGACCCCAGGCCGAACGCCGCCTTCTGCCAGAATCTGACCCCAGGGCGAAATAATGAGGCTGTGGCCGTAGGTGTCCCGCCCATGCTCGTGCCGCCCGCCTTGAGCGGCAGCAAAAACAAAGCATTGGCTCTCGATTGCCCGCGCCCGAAGCAGCGTGTGCCAGTGCGCTTCCCCCGTCACCTTGGTAAAGGCCGCCGGTACGGTGAGAAACTTGGCCCCCGATTTGGCCAGCGCCCGGAACAGCTGCGGAAACCGAAGGTCGTAGCAGATGGCCAATCCGAGCCCGCCCCACGGCAGCGCCGCCACAACGGCCTTATCTCCCGCCCGGTAATTCTTGCTCTCGCGGTAGCTTTCCCCGCCCGGCAAATCGACATCGAACATGTGGATCTTGTCGTATGTCGCAGTCACAGCCCCGTCCGGCGAAATCACGTAGGCCCGGTTGGCGATCTTATCCGCAGCAACCTTCACAGGCATCGACCCGATGTGTAGCCAGATCTTCAACTCCGCCGCCAGATTGCGGAATGTCTGCAGCGCCCGGTTCCCTTCCTCTGGCTCCACGGCCGCAAAAAGCTTCGCCGTCTCCAACTCCATCAGCGTCGTGACTTCCGGCGTCTGCACATACTGCGCCCCACCTGCCGCGGCCTCACGGATCAGCGCCACCGCGTCCGCGACATTGCGATCAACGTTGCGGCCGGAACAGAGTTGCACAAGTGCGGCGCGGAACGTGCGCCCGGAAGCGGGATCAGACATGGTCACCTTACTAGTCTGTGAGGGATGTACCGGAAGCCGGCGCAATCAACGGGCTGGTCAGGCGGCCAGCAACCCATCCAGTTTGCCGCTCCGCTCCAGCGCATGCAGGTCGTCGCAGCCGCCGACATGCGTCTCGCCAATCCAAATCTGCGGCACGGTCGAACGCCCGGCCTTTGCCGCCATCTCCGACCGGAGCGGCGCATTCCCCGTCACGTCGATCTCCTTATAGGCCGCGCCCTTGGTGCGCAGAAGCTCCTTAGCGAGGTGGCAGTAGGGGCAGTTCAATGCCGTATAGATGACGACCTGTTTCATCCCGAGCGCGGTCCTTCCAGCAGTCGCTTTTAGCGGGCATCATAGGTTGCTGCGGGTCAGACTTCCAAGTTCAGGGATGCCGCAGTGCGGGCTTTTGCCCCCGCTTTCCTCGGTAGGCGTCCCTTAATCCGCTTGCCCCTCCCCGGTGGCCATGGCCAGAGCCAGAACATCCACCCGCTCCGCCCCGGCCCGGCGCAAGGCCCGCGTCGCCGCCGCGACCGTTGCCCCGGTGGTAATGACGTCGTCCAGCAGCACGATCCGCCGCCCGTCGATGCGGTCCCGCCGCGCCTCCCGCACCGCAAATGCCCCGCGCACATTCTCCTCCCGCTGCGTCCGGCTGAGCCCGACCTGCGAAGCCGTCGCACGCACACGTACCAGCGACAGAGGGTCCATGTTGATCCCTGTCCGCGCTGAGATTTCTGCCCCAAGCCGCGCGGCTTGGTTGAACCGCCGCCGCAGAAGCCGCGACCGGCTTAGCGGCACCGGCACGACCAGATCCGCCTCAGCCAAGAGATCTTTTCCAGCCTCGGTTAGCCACCCGCCCATCAATACCGTCAGATCATCCCGGTCGTGGAACTTGAGGTCGTGAATAAGCCGCCGCATCAGGCCGGCATAGTGTGCCACCGCCCGCGCCCGATCATAGACCGGTGGCGCCGCCATGGCCGCGGCAGAGAGTGAAACATCACCCGTCGCAAACGGCAGCGGCAATCCGAGCCGGTCGCAAATGGGCGGGCGGATGAAGTCCACGCCGCTCCAGCACGCCGCGCACAAGGTGTTGTGAGCCATCATGGGCTCGCGGCAACTGAGGCAAACCGGCGGCAAAATGAGATCGGACAAGCCGGACCAAGCCAGCCTCAACCGGGCCCGGAAACGCGGCCGGCCGGATGCGGCAATACTGTCCGCGGTTTTAAGGTCACGGTTCGGCATGCCCTATGTTAGTCCGAACGGCGCGCCGAGGCGAGAGGCGTAGGAACCCGGAGTGGAATGAGCGACCCGCGCCACATCTTCGATCGCGATCTGCTGCGCCGCCGTCGTCAGCGCGCCGCGCCGCGGATGGCCGTACACGCCTTTCTGCTCGATCGCTTTCGCGACGATGTCGAAGAGCGCCTCTCGTTGATTCAGCGCACGTTTTCGTCCGCGCTCATTGTTGGCGCCCATGGCGGGTCCATCGGCGCGATGCTACGCCGTCGCGGGATCACGTCTGTCATCGAGATGGACTCGGTCCCCGGCCTGCTGCCAACGTCCATTCAAATGAATGTTTTGGCTGACGAGGAGGCGTTGCCGTTTTCGGACGAAAGCTTCGACCTCATCGTTGCCCCGTTGACACTCCATTTTGTCAACGATTTGCCCGGTGCACTCCTCCAGATTCGCCGCTGTCTGAGACCCGACGGTCTCTTTATCGGCGGGCTCTTCGGCGGCGCCACTTTGCAGGAACTCCGCCGCGCCTGGCTTGAAGCCGAATCCGAAATCTCAGGCGGCGCCTCACCCCGCGTCGCCCCCTTCGCCGATGTTCGCGATCTGGGCGGACTGCTCCAGCGCGCTGGTTTTGCTCTCCCCGTCGTCGACGCCGACATCATGCGCGTGCGCTACGGCTCTGCCCTCAACCTCATGCACGAACTGCGCGCCATGGGCGCCAGCAACGTCCTCGCGGATCGCCGCCGCATTCCCGTCAGCCGCGCGCTTCTGATGCGCGTCAGTGAAATCTACGCCGAACGTTTTGCCGATCCCGACACACGCGTTCCTGCCACCTTCGAAATGCTCGTAATGACCGCCTGGGCCCCGCACGAAAGCCAGCAGAAGCCCCTGCAACCCGGATCCGCCAAAGCCCGCCTTGCCGACGCCCTGGGCACCACGGAACGTAAGCTTCCCAGGTCTTCAGGTGATCGGTAAGGCTGACCCGCGCTGAGTAATCGGCTACGCTTGTACCAAACGCTGTCCAATAAAGGCCTGCCCGTGAGCGAGACCCGCGCCCCGCAACGCCCCTTCGACGCGATCATGCTCCATGCCGGCGACGGCCACTGGCTTTACGTCGAACAATGCGGCCGCAAGGACGGTATACCGGTCATTTTCCTGCACGGCGGCCCTGGCAGCGGCGCGCAGCACGCCCACCGCGATCTGTTCGACCCCACCCGGTTCCACGCGATCCTGTTCGATCAGCGCGGCGCCGGTCGTAGCCACCCCTACCTGAACTGCCACGCCAACACGACTGCCCACCATATCGCCGACATCGAACGCATTCGCACCTATTTCAACATCGAGCGCTGGCTCGTCGTCGGCGGGTCCTGGGGCTCGACGCTCGGCCTCGCCTACGCCGAAGCCCATCCCGAGCGCGTTGCGGGTCTCGTCCTGCGCGCCATCTTTCTCGGCACAGATGAGGAAATCCAATGGGCCTTCATCGATGGTCCGAAGCGTTTCCGGCCCGAACTCTACAAAGCCTTTGTGCGCGAACTTCCCGTTTCCGAGCGCGCCGTTCCTCTCGCAGCCTACGTCGCCCGCTTGCGTGACCCAGATCCCGCAATCCACGTCCCCGCCGCTCAGGTCTGGAACGCATACGAGCGCGCACTCTCCGAACTGGTCCCCACCTCCCCTGTCCTGCCCGACCGCAGCGACGCCAAAGGCAGCCGCACCCCGCCGACGCCCATTCTCGAAGCCCACTACATCGCCCATAGCTTCTTTCTGCGCCCGGGCCAGCTCCTTGACGAAGCCTGGCGCTTGCGCGGCATCCCCGGCGTCCTCGTGCAAGGCCGCTATGATCTGCTCTGCCCGCCGGCCGCCGCCGAAGCTGTCACCGCCGCCTGGGGCTCCCAATGCCGTCTGCGCTTTGTTGAAAAGGCCGGTCACGCCATGACGGAGCCCGGCATCTACGACGCCATGCGCGAAGGCATCGACGTTCTCGCCCGCCAGGCATTCTCCCGTTGATCTACCGCTTCGCCAGCGGATGATGCTCGAAGACGATCTTCTTAAGCCGCTCTTCGAGCACGTGCGTGTAGATTTCGGTCGTCGAAATATCTGCGTGCCCAAGCAACTGCTGCACGGTGCGCAGATCCGCGCCCCGATCGAGCAAATGGCTGGCGAAGGCATGCCGCAGCACATGCGGTGACACGCGTTCCGCATCAAGGCCCGCCACCACGGCGCACGCTTTCAGATCCTGCGCAAACGCCTGCCGCGTCACATGCCCCTCCACGCCGCGCGATGGAAAGAGCCATTTGTTCGCAAGCATCGGCGCCAGCTTGTCCTCGGGGTTCGACCCGAGCCGTAGATATCGGTCAAGCGCCGTCCGCGCCGAGCTGTTGAGTGGCACCAGCCGCTCTCGCCCACCCTTGCCCTTGATCGTCAGCACCCGCGGATCTCCCGCCAGCACCGCACGCGGCAGCGACACCAGTTCCGAAACCCGCATCCCGGTCGCGTAAAGCACTTCCAGCAGCGCTTGAAACCGCACCGCCCGCGCCAACTCGCGTCCAGCCTTGCCGGAGATAGCCGCCGCCGCCGCATCCATCAGCCGGTCAACCTCCGCGACCGACAAGATCTTCGGCAACGGCCGCCCCAACTTTGGTGCCTTCGCCCCCGCCGCCGGATTGTCGGCAATCACCCCGTCGGCCTCAAGAAACTTGTACACCTGCCGCACCGCCGACAGCCGCCGCGCCCGCGACGCAGCCGAAAGCCCTTCACGCCCCAGATGCTCCAGATACGCCGTCACATCCTCGCGCCGCGCCTCGCGCAACCGGACATCGCGGCCGTCGAGGAACAGCGCAAAATCCTGCAAATCGCGGCGATACGCATCCATTGTATTCGCCGAGGCGCCCCGCTCCGATGCGAGCATTTCCAGATAGCTGCCGATCAGCGTGTGATTGTCCGCAGCCATGGCATCAGCCCGCCGCTCTCGGCCAACCCATGAACAGCGCTTCCAGCGCCATCCGGCGCGCATCCTGCTCGAGCCCTGCGCGCAACAGCGCCCGAATGCCGTCGCCGAGCGAGATGATGTGTGCGCCTTCCGCGCCGCTTGGTCCCAGAGCTTGCATGGTAAGCAGAACCGTACGCCCGAATTCTTTCTTCTTTGCCGCCTCCGCTAGCGCACTCAAAACGCCAGTCTCCGGTAGGAAACCCGAATTCGGCTGCGGTGTACGGCTGGCGAGTTCCCACAGCGGGATCGGCACCTGGATCTGCAGCGCGTCGAGCACGGTCGCGAGCCGGTGCAACTGCTCCGGCGAAAACCGTCCACGCTGCGCCAGCTCTTCGAGCGCCGCCAGATGCCGCGAACGGCCCTCTGCCAATCCCGGATCGGCGAGGTCCGCCAGCGCCAGCCAATGCACGAACGCCGCCGATCCTGCACCCGGCGCATCGAGTGTGCCACCGAACTCCGCCCACGCCCGCGCGCCGCCGAAGTTCCCCGACGCGAGCGCCGCCTCGATCGCCGTCTCGGCAAACCATCCGATTTCCGGTACACGCTGGATTGAGGCCGCAGACGGCGCAATCATCTGTAAGGCTGGCCAGTACAGGCCCGCACGCTTGGCCTCATCCAAAAACGAGCGGATAAGGCGCGCCTTCTTCAATGGCGTCACTTCCCCTTCGGCCGCCTGGAAGAGGGCCGCATGCTTGACCACGTCCGCCGCCGGACCATCCGACGCGGCATCTCCGCCGCCAAAGTCTCGATATGCCTTCGCAAGCTCCGCAGGTGCGAGCGCGTTGAACTGCGCGGCCCGCTCCGCCGCAGCCAGCCGTGTTGCCGGATCGGTCGCAGGATCGCGGGAGATGATCGCCAGAACGCCGGGGCCCGCCGTCTCCACCAGCGCCTGCGCATCGACGGGACCGCTGAGTTCCAGAATACGCCAGTCCACCGGGCCGACTTTCTGACCCTTCGTCAATTGTGCCTTGGCGCCCGTGGCGAAGGCATCAATGCCGGAGAGCCCCGCGCTCTCTTCCACGCCCTCGTCGCGTGCCAACGCGACCTGCAATTGCGCCGATTCCTTCTGTCCGCCTGATGCCGCGCAGTACGCCCGCACGAGGATCGACTGGCCCTTGAGCCCTTGCGGCAGCGCGCCCTTTGCCGCATTCATCGTCTTCACATCACGGCAGCCATCGTCGCGGTTACCGCGCGCGATCGCTGTCCGCGCCGCAAGCACGGCCAGCACCGGATCGCTCTCAGTCCCCGCATCCTTGGCCAGCACCGCCGCCGCTTCATCGATCAACCCCGACCGGTCCAACGCTTCCGCGCGCACTGCTGTAAACCGCGCATCGCTGCCACCTCCTTGAGGCGGCGGCACGTCCGACGTGATGAGTCGCCGGAACAATCCATGTAGTGCTGGCGAACGCGGTGGAATTTCCAGCGTCGCGATCGCCTTCTCGATCGTCTCCAGCGTCATGCCCTGCCACAGTTCATACGGCAGCTGAGACCCGTCCTGCGCCATCACCGGTGCAAGGTCGTCGCGCATGACAACGCGCGATCCCTCGTCCACGCCCGGCGCTTGCGGCGGAGCGGGCCGAGCAGGCTGCTGCGCCGGCCCCGGACGCGGTCCACCGCTCGTCCCCTGGCCCGGCGGGATATTCGGTGATTGCGCGGCCGTGCCGGGAGCGGGCGTTGGCGCAGCAATGGCTGCGGGGGTCGGCTCCGCCTCGATCGGGGCCAATGATTCGCGCTCAATCGCACCGGTCGAGCCGCCGCCCATCGGCGGCAACTCGCTAGGCTGCAAAATGTCGTCGCCGGCCGGCGCTGCCGGCGGAGGCTTCTTCTTTGCCGCTGGCCGCGCCGTCTCCGGCTCCCCAAAAGGGCTTGGAATGCCGCCGGCTAAACAAGGTGGCACGGCAACAGACCCCGCCAGTCCCAACGTCACCATAAGGCAGATGAGGGAGCGCATGGGCCCGGCTGGCTCACTCTTTGCGAATTTTGACGCCGGGCACGACTTTGACTTCTTCCTGTTGCTGCGGCTCATATTTTGTCGCCAGGACCCACATGCCCGCCGTGAACAACCCAGCCAGCGCACCAACGATGAACAGGAAACGGAAAAGGCTCGGCATTTTGGATAATCCGTTCCCCTAATGATCTGTCCGTGTAAGTTGGCGCCAATATGGTCGAGGACGTACCGGACGGTAAACAAACCTACACCCCGGCCGCAAGCCGGTGCCGTTCCCGATGTGACATTTGAATTCCCCGCCCCAATGAGCAATACACGGGGGCGGAAGCATTTGTAGGCCAATCGCACGAAATGTTTGCATGATTCGGCGTCCGGTCTTCCCTACTGTTCGCCGCCTGGAACATCGATGGAACCGCAGAAGGACACATCAACCACTGACGCCCTCCTGGCGCTTCTCGGCGAGCGGTCGATTGTGCTCGTCGGGCTCATGGGCTGTGGAAAATCCTCAGTCGGCCGCCGGTTGGCCTCCCGGCTCGGGCTGGGTTTCGTCGATGCCGACGAGGAAATCGAGCGCGTCGCGGCCAAGTCTATTGTCGAGATCTTTGCTGACCATGGCGAAGCTTACTTTCGCGACGGCGAGCGCCGGGTAATCGCGCGCTTGCTGTCGACCGGTCCGCAGGTTCTGGCCACCGGCGGCGGCGCATTCATCAATCCCGACACCCGCGCCAAAATCCGCGAGCGCGGCGTTTCAATCTGGTTGCGCGCCGAACTCCCCGTTTTGATGCGCCGGGTATCCAAGCGCGACACGCGCCCCCTGCTCAAAAGCGGCGACCCGGAAGGCACCATGCGCGACCTCATGGCCAAGCGCTATCCCATCTACGCCGAAGCTGACCTCACGGTCGAAAGCCGCGACGTTCCCCACGATGTCATCGTCAATGAGATCATCGCGGCCTTGAAAGCCAAACTCGCCACTGTGCCGGCCGATTGAGACAAACCACGAAAGCCCCATCCCGATGCCCACGCTCGCCCACTCCATGACCGGCCTCACCCGCGCGGAGAAGACCGTTGCCATGTCGCTCGGCGACCGCAGCTACGACGTGTTGATCGGCCCCGGCCTATTGCAGGAGACCGGACGCCTCATCGCCACCCGCGTAGGCAAAGGAAAATGTGGCATCGTCACTGACGAGAATGTTGCCAAGCATCATCTTGCCACTCTGGATGCGTCCCTCAAAGCCGAGAACCGCCTCGCCGGCTCCATCGTGTTGCCCGCCGGCGAACAGACCAAATGCTTCGCTCAGTTAACCAAGCTCAGCGAGGGGCTTCTCGAAATGGGCCTGGAACGCGGCGACTTCGTCGTCGCATTCGGCGGCGGCGTCATCGGCGACCTTGCAGGGTTCGCCGCCGGCATTCTCCGCCGTGGCATTCGCTTCGTACAAATCCCCACATCCCTTCTCGCTCAGGTCGATAGCTCGGTTGGCGGCAAGACAGGCATCAACACCCCTCAAGGCAAGAACCTCATCGGCGTCTTCCATCAGCCGAGCCTCGTGATCGCCGACACCGATGTTCTGGCCACGCTGCCCGAACGGGAAATGCGTGCCGGCTACGCCGAGGTCGTCAAATACGGGTTACTTGGCGACGCCCCATTTTTCGATTGGCTCGAGGGGCAGTGGAAAGGCGTCTTCGGCAACTCCGGACCCGATCTCACGCGCGCGATTGAAACAAGCGTGAAGGCAAAAGCCGCCATCGTTGCCCGCGACGAATTCGAAACCGGCGATCGCGCGCTGCTAAATCTCGGCCACACGTTCGGCCACGCGTTGGAAGCTTGGACCGGCTACTCCAGTCGTCTCTTGCACGGCGAAGGCGTCGCCATCGGCATGGCGCAAGCGTTCCGGTACTCCGAAGGCGAGGGCCTCTGTCCCCCAGGCACCGCCACACGCGTCGCCACCCATCTCGCAGCCGTCGGCCTGCCAACCAAACTGAGCGACATCCCCGGCGGCCAGGCGGATGCCGATACACTCCTCCGCCTCATGGGGCAGGATAAGAAGGTCCGCGATGGCAAGCTGACGTTCATTCTCGTGCGCGATATTGGCCAAGCCTACGTTGCCCGTGATGTCGATCCGGCGAAGATCCGCGCCTTCCTTGACCGCGAAATCGCCGGCTGACAACCCAACCGGTGAGCGCAGTCCCGTCTGGAGGCGCGCGCAATGTCCGCCTATGCTACGCATTCGCCCGCAATACATTCGTTTCTGAACAACACCCGTTGTCCGCCTCCGGAGTGATCGAGCCCGCTCATGTCCCCCGAAATTGCCATCACCATCGCTGTCGTCATCGTGCTGCTTCTGATGTCGGCGCTGTTTTCCGGATCCGAGACGGCGCTGACCGCCGCTTCCCGCGCCAGGATGCACGCCTTGGAATCGGAAGGCGATGAACGCGCCAAGCGCGTCAACAAGCTGCTCGAACATCCCGAGCGCCTGATCTCTACGATTTTGCTCGGCAACAATCTGGTGAACATCATGGCCTCCGCCGTGGCCACCAGTCTTCTGATCAATCTCTTCGGCGAAGTCGGTGTGTTCTATGCCACGGCACTGATGACGGTCGTTGTGGTCGTCTTCTCCGAGGTTTTGCCCAAAACCTACGCCATTGCCTACCCCGACCGCATCGCGCTGTTCGTGGCGCCGACGCTGCGCATTCTCATCTTCACTTTGCGGCCCGCCGTCTTTCTGATCGAGACGCTCGTCTCCTTCATTTTAAAACTCACGCCCAGCAAGGCCGACGATGCGGCGAACATCCTGGCTGCCCACGACGAAATACGCGGCACGATCGACCTGCAGGCCAAGGAAGGCACCGTTCTCAAACACGACGCCGACATGTTGGGCGGCATCCTCGACCTGCGCGATCTGCAGGTTGCCGACATAATGATCCATCGCACCAAGATGGAAACACTGGAAGCCGACAGCGACCCCCAGGACATCATCGATGAGATCCTGAAGTCGCAATACACCCGCATGCCGCTCTGGCGCGACGAACCCGAAAACATCGTCGCCGTCCTGCACACCAAAGACCTTCTCACCGCGCTAGGTCGCGTTGGTTGGGACGTCTCCAAGCTCGACATCACGACCTTCGCGCAAGAGCCCTGGTTCGTGCCCGATACAACGAGCCTCAAGACCCAGCTCAATCAGTTCCTGAAAAGGAAGGCCCAGATGGCCCTGGTCGTCGATGAGTATGGAGAAGTCCAAGGTCTCATCACACTGGAAGACATCCTAGAAGAAATCGTCGGCCAGATCGCCGACGAACACGACACCCACGAAATGTCCATCCGCCCACAGGCCGACGGCACCGTCAACGTCGATGGCACCGTTGCTATCCGGGACTTGAATCGCCACGAAGACTGGGAACTGCCGGAGGAAGAAGCTACCACGATCGCCGGTCTCGTCATCCACGAAGCCCAGACCATTCCCGAACCGGGCCAGGTCTTTATCTTCCATGGGTACCGCTTCGAAGTGCTGCGCAAAACCCGCAACAAGATCGCCGCCCTGCGCATCAAGCGCCTCGCGCCATCGGACGAAGACGACAGCGGCTAATCAGTGTGCGGCGCGTGACCGCGAACCCGCGGGACCTTTTTCCGCCTTCTCTTCGAAGAGCTCCACGAGCTTGTCCGTCATGGCGCCGGCAAGTTCGCTCGCATCCGTAATCGTCACCGCGCGCCGGTAGTACCGCGTCACGTCATGCCCGATGCCGATTGCGATCAGTTCCACCGGCGACCGCGTCTCGATTTCCTGGATAACCTGCCGCAAGTGATGCTCCAGATAGCTCCCCGTATTCACAGAAAGCGTGGAGTCATCCACCGGCGCTCCGTCGGAAATCATCATCAAAATGCGCCGCTGCTCGGGCCGTGCCAGCAGCCGCTGGTGCGCCCACGCCAACGCCTCACCGTCGATGTTCTCTTTGAGCAATCCTTCGCGCATCATCAAGGCCAGCGACCGCTTTGCCCGCCGCCACGGCGAATCTGCGGTCTTGTAAATGATGTGCCGCAGATCGTTGAGCCGGCCCGGGTTCCCCGGCTTGCCCGCCGCCAGCCACTTCTCTCGCGCTTCCCCGCCCTTCCAGGCTTTCGTCGTAAAGCCGAGAATTTCCACCTTTACGCCGCACCGCTCCAGCGTCCGCGCCAGAATATCCGCGCAGCAAGCTGCCACCATGATTGGCCGCCCGCGCATCGATCCCGAATTGTCGATCAGCAAGGTCACGATGGTGTCGCGGAAATCCGTATCCCGCTCGCGCATGAAGGAAAGTGCATGCATCGGATCGATGATGATCCGCGTCAGCCGCGCGCTATCGAGTGTCCCTTCTTCCAGATCGAAATCCCACGCCCGGTTCTGCTTCGCCAAAAGCCGCCGCTGCAACCGGTTTGCGAGCCGCGAAACCGTCGACGCGAGCACGCGCAACTCCTTATCGAGAAACGCCCGCAGCCGGTCGAGTTCCTCCGGCGTCGAGAGCTTCTCAGCTTCGACAACCTCATCATTGGCGTTTGAGTAGACTTTGTAGCCAAAGTTCTCCGGCGCATCGAGAACCGACAGATTGGGCCGCCACGGCTCCGCTGTATCGCTCTCCGCTTCGCCTTCCGCGTCAATCTCGATATCCTGCATCTCGCCGGCGTCGGCGGCCTCTGCGGTATCGCCCTCTTCCCCCTCGCTCTCCCGCTCCTCGCCGGAACTCTCCTGACCCTCGTTGCTATCTTCGTCGCCCTCGGCTTCTTCTTGACCGCCGTCGGGCTGTTGCTCTTGGTCTTCTTCGCTCTCTTCTCTCTCGCCTTCGTTGGGCTGCTCAGCCATTTCCAGCGTACGCAATAGATCGCGCACGAGACGCCCGAATGTCTCCTGATCTCCGGTCGTCGCGGCCAACTGCTTCAGCGTCTTGCCGCAGCGCTTCTCCAGCAGCGGTCGCCACACGTCCGCAAGGGCCCTCGCCGTCGGAGGCGGCGCCTGCCCCGTCAGCTTCTCGCGCACGATCAGCGCCAGCGCCTCGTCCAGCGGCGCATCCTCGCGCCTGGTTACAGTCGCATAGCGCCCGTGCGCAAAATGATCTTCGATCTTGGCGGCAAGATTGTTCGCCATGCCGTCCATGCGGTTGGCGCCAATAGCCTCGACCCGCGCTCGCTCCAGCGCCTCGAACACGGCCCGCGCCTCGCCCGACGGCGGCACGAGCTTTCGGTGCAGTTTCTCGTCATGACAGGCGAGCGTCAGCGCTAGACTGTCTGCCCACCCGCGCACTACCGCGATCTCGCGCTTCGACGGAACGCGAGCCGGTTCCGGCAACTGCACATGATGCCCCTCCAGATGCGGCTTGCCCGGAGAAAAATCGACATTCACCGTCTCGTCGCCGGCCACCGCGCGCACAGTCAGCCCCACGACCCGCTTGAGCGGCTCGCTGGGGGCTTCCTTACGCTTTGTCGGCGGTGTGGTCATGAGTTGAGCGATCAGCTCAGCGCGACGTTTGCGGCACTCTCCGGCAACTCCTCGCCGAACGCGCGCTGATAGAACTCCGCCACCAGGGGCCGCTCCAGCTCATCGCACTTGTTGAGGAATGTCAGGCGGAACGCAAAACCGACATCGCCGAAGATATCTGCGTTCTCCGCCCAAGTGATCACTGTACGCGGGCTCATGACCGTCGAAAGATCACCGTTTATGAAAGCCGACCGCGTCAGGTCCGCCACGCGCACCATTGCGCCGACTTGCTTGCGCTTTGCCTCCGCCTTCGCGAACGACTTTACCTTGGCCAGAATGATCTTCACTTCGTCGTCGTGCGGCAGGTAGTTGAGCGTCGTCACGATCGACCAGCGGTCCATCTGGCCTTGGTTTATTTGCTGCGTTCCGTGATAGAGCCCCGACGTATCTCCCAGGCCGATCGTGTTCGTCGTCGCAAACAGCCGAAACGCCGGGTGCGGCTTGATCACCTTCGACTGGTCGAGTAGCGTCAGCTTGCCCGAAACTTCCAAAACGCGCTGGATCACGAACATCACGTCCGGCCGCCCTGCGTCGTATTCGTCGAAAACGAGCGCTGTGTTCGAGCGAAGGCAGTAAGGCAGGATCCCCTCGCGGAATTCCGTCACCTGCTTGCCGTCCTTGAGCACGATCGCGTCCTTGCCGATGAGATCGATACGCGACACATGGCTGTCCAGGTTGACGCGAATGCACGGCCAGTTGAGCCGCGCCGCTACCTGCTCGATGTGGGTCGACTTGCCAGTGCCGTGATAGCCCTGCACCATTACGCGCCGGTTGTGTTTGAACCCCGCCAGGATCGCTAGCGTGACATCCCTGTTAAATAGATAATCCGGGTCGAGTTCCGGCACATGTTCGTCGGTCTTTGAATAGGCAGGCACTTCCATATCCGACTCGATCCCAAAAACCTGGCGCACCGACAGCTTCATGTCAGGCAGTCCGGCGATGTCCTTGGTGGCAGCGGTTGAAGTCGGCGCACGCATGGGAAGTCCTTCGTATGATGGTGAGGTGGCCGCGCGCACAAGAGGGCACACGCAACAGATTTGGAGCTGGGAGTAACGTTGCCCGCTCAGGGGAAGTCCGGTGTCTGAAACGCGATGACCCGAAGGGTTACGTCAGCGCCGTCAAACGAGACCAGCCTGCTTCAAATAATTATAGGCTTGGATGATCTCACGCAACTTGTCCTCAGACCGGGTGTCGCCGCCGTTCGCGTCCGGATGATGAAGCTTAACGAGTTCCTTGAACCGCGCCTTGATCTCGTCCTTGGTGGTCCCCTGTTTTAGCCCCAGGGTTGTGAGCGCCTTTTTTTCCAGCGGCCTGAGTTGCCGCCGGTTCTCAACCGGGGCCGTGCGCGACTGGCGCGCCCGCCAGGCAAAAAAGGCGCTGGGGTCGTTGGGTGGCGGCGCGTCGCCCAGTCCAGCCACATCTGCGGGTTCCGCAGCTTCCCGTGGCGCTCCGGTCCGGCCGGAACGCAAGCCTGGGGCCATCGAATTGGCAGCCATCTTCCAGGTCGGCCGATGCCCGGTCAGCGCATCCTTCTGAAATTCAGCCACTTCCCGGTCAGACATCCCGTCGAAGTAGTTATAGGTGGCATTGTACTCGCGCACATGATCAACGCAGAACGTGAAGTACTCCCCGTCCCGCCCGCGTCCTTTCGGCGCACGATGCGACCCCGGCTGATCGCATCCCTTCCACTGGCAGCGCGGCCCGCCTTTACGTGCGTCCTCCTCGCGGGCCCGTTTGGTACCTACGCGGATCGAGTCGAAGTATTTGGAGTTCAGCTTCATGTGTGATGGCATGCTGAGGACGACTGGCCGAAACAAGCCGGGGACTCTATCACAAGTCGCCTGCTTGCGTCGCGCTTTAGACGGAAATTCCAGACCGGAATCTTTTCCGCTACACCGCGGTATGGGGCGCACCGGTCCAGCACGAAGTGGAAACCAAGATGTCACTAGAGCAGCAAATACGCGAAAAACTCATTGTCGGACTGGAACCGGTCCGGCTCGATGTCGTCAATGAGAGTGAGAAACACGCCGGACACCGCTCCTCTCCAGGAACGGGAGAAAGCCATTTTCGCGTACTCGTCGTGTCGGAAAAGTTTACCGGCGTCACCCGCGTGGCTCGCCACAGGATGGTCAATCAACTCATCGCCGAGCAACTGGCCGGCGGCGTCCACGCCCTGGCACTTGCAACTTACGCGCCGGGCGAAAAATTCTAAACCTTGCGCTCGCAAACCCGGTTGAAAAAACGCGGAGGCCTGGCTCTCGGGGGGCAAGAGCCAGACCTCCAGTCACACATTGACGCCGTCTAGACCTACCAACGCGGACCGCGGCAGACGCGCTCCATTTCGCAATGCTTCACACCCCAACGGTCGCGGAAGCACACGCGATCCCAGAAGCAGTTACGCTGGCGCCAATGGCGGTGCCGCCAGTGACGGTGCCGGTGGCCAACTTCGTCGAAACCGCGCGGCCCACCGTCGCGGAAACCGCCGTCACGATAGCCGCCGTCGCGATGCCCACCGTCGCGGAAACCGCCGTCGCGATGCACACCATCACCGCGGCCGTAGCCGGGATCAGCGAAAGCAGGCGCGGCGCCGCCGGCAAACAGCAGTCCGCTGGCAACGATCGTGGCACTCAAAAGGCGCTTCATGGGTCGATCTCCTCATTTGTCTGGTCTGGCCCGGGTGAAGCTCCGGTTGAGCCAGCATGATGCCCAATTAGCCACGTGGCCGATGAACCGGCTCTGAACGAAGCGTTCAGCATCCGTTGCCCTCATCCTGCCCCGTTGTGTGCTGATATGTCAGGTTTGGTCACAGCCTCGCAGCGTTCGCCATTAAACCTAAAAGACGATCCACATGCCCGACCGCCACCTGTCCAGCGACGATGTCGAAAGCGTGATCGTTCGCGTGCGCGAAGAACTCGCGCGCAGGCGCATCTCGCGCCAGCGCCTCGCCGACGATGCCCGCATCAGCGTCTCGACTTTGGAAAAGGTCCTCTCCGGCCGCCGAACTTTCACGCTCGCTACGCTGGTCCGTCTTGAAGAAGCTCTGGGTGTTTCTCTCCGCCCCGCGCGCTCCAACGGCGCGCGCCGCGCGAACGACCGCCCCATCATCGCACCCGATGAACTCGGCAGCTACGCCCGCGCCCAAGTCGCGTGGCTCGAGGGTGCCTATCTCACGCTGATCCCTTCTTTCGGCGAACGCTCCGCTATCTCAGCGTTCCGCATCGATATCCGCTGGGACGAGGCGCAAGCTTGCCTTTCCTTCCGCGAAAGTGAGCGCGTCGACGGCGCCTTCACGCAGCACGGCTTCGTCGCCATGCCCTCGCAGACCGGTCACATTTACCTCGTCACAAACCGCCACGGGCAGCAGCGGCTGGCCATTCTCTCCCGGCCGGCGAGCCAAGGTGCCATGCACGGACTTCTCGCCACGCTCATCTCCGGGCGCGGCTCGCAGTTGACGCCTGTCGCCGCCCCCATCGCGCTCGTGCCGCTCGATGCCGCCAACAAAGTCTCTTTCGGCCGCATCTCGCAAGGCCAGCCCGACTACGCCCGGTACCGCACGCTTCTTCGCCGCACACTGGACGAAAGTTTCGCCGTTCTGATGCCCGTGTAAGTGTGCAAATGTCCCCGCGACGAGGCGGCCTCGATGGCCGCAGGGGGGATGTCTCTTTGTTCGCCGTGCTGACCAGCCTGCTTCCGATGAACCAGCGATTGATGTCTATCTTGAAGCCTGTGCGCGGAAGCCTGCTCGCGGCCACGGTCTTCGGCGGCGCCGCCGTTGTCTCCGGTTCAATTGCACTCGGCGCCAACGCCAAGCCGTCACTGGGACTTGCCAAGCCGCAAGCCATCGCCATCACCGCAAGCCCCCTCAAGTCGTTCTCGCGAACCGGCGCAAGCGGCATATCGACTGGCAGCCTCGTCTGGCGCGGCGGCCTAGTGCTGACGGCAGAAACAGACAAGTTTGGCGGCTATTCGGGATTGATCGTCTCCGCGGACGGTCGCGAACTTCTGGCCGTCTCCGATGCGGGCGGATGGCTCAAGGCGCGCATCGACTACGCCGGCACGCGTCCGGCTGGTCTATCGGCAGCGGTCGTTGGGTCGCTGCGCGCCCGAGACGGAAACCCGCTGCGCCGCAATCGCGAGCGCGACGCCGAGGACATCGCGCTGCTCTCCGGCTCGCTGGCGAAAGGCGAGGTTCTGATCGCCTTCGAGCAGAACAATCGACTTGTTCGCTACGCCGTATCGATCGGCGCGCCGGATCGTCCGCTGGAAGTCGTGCCGCCCCCCGCTGCGCTGCGCACGTTCTCGCGCAACGGCATGGAGGCGATGACCGTGATGCGCGGCGGTCCTCACAAAGGGCGCATCGTCGCCTTTTCGGAAAACGCAGCCAGCAACGACCGTCACGCCGGCTGGATATGGATCGGCACCGCCCCGAAACCTTTGAATGTCGTCTCGCGAGGCGGCTTCGCGCTCACCTCGGCGGCCTCCTTGCCCGACGGTACGCTGCTGCTTCTCGAACGCCGCTTCACCTTTTTCGAAGGCGTGCGCATGCGCATTCGCCGTATCGATGCCGCCGCCGTCAAACCCGGCGCCCTCCTTGATGGCGAAGTGCTGATCGAAGCCGACATGTCCGGCGAAATCGACAATATGGAAGGTCTCGCCGTTCACACCGCCGAAAACGGTGACACGGTCCTCACGATCATCTCAGACGATAATTTCAATCGCTCGCTCCAGCGCACGCTACTCTTGCAATTTACGCTGTCCCCGCGCGCAAGACCCTGATCCCGACGCTGCGGTCACGAAAAGAGCGCGGATCGTTCGATCCGCGCTCTTTGTAAACCAATGTGCGTAAGAATCTTTAGGCGGCAGCGGTCGCCTTCGACTTCACCAGATCGCGCTTTAGCTTCTGCAGCTGCGGCGAAAGCTGTTCCGTTGATGCCTTAAGCAGGTAGGCGTCAAGGCCACCGTTATGTTCAACCGAACGCAGACCGTGGGCGCTCACGCGAACCTTGATCGACCGGTCGAGGGCTTCGCTCGTCAGAGTGACGTTCACGAGGTTCGGGCGAAACACGCGCTTGGTGCTGTTTTCGGCGTGGCTGCGCAGCTGGCCGCTCATCGGCAACTTGCCGGTCAATTCGCAACGGCGGGTCATGGGTCGTATCTCCTGGGAAGTTCGCGCCCGCCCCTGCCGGAGTAAGCCTGCCGGGTTTGGTCGCGCGGACCTGCCATCCGGCAGTGTCCAAAAACAACGGGCCCCGCCGGGGGGCCAGCGGGGCAGTGGCGGTTCTATACTGACAGCGCTCGGGACCGTCAAGCGGGCGCCGGGCACCGTCCCTGTACGCGACCGTCCCGATTCCGGCCGCACTTCAGCAAAGTATTTACGATTTTCCGCCACCCTAGGGTCTTCGGAATACCGGGTTCTCCCCGGAGTTGTTGGCTGTGTGAGCGCGGGATCTGCCGTCCAGCGCCAGTTGTGAGTGGTGTTTACATGTTGAGTCCCCGGGTCCGCGGCCCCCGCTTCGCCGCCCTTGGTCTAGCCGCCTTGACTGTTCTGGGTAGTTCCGGTGGGCTCGGCCCTGTCGGCCCCGCGTTCGCCGGCTCCTCGCCGGATGCCCCGCTTGAGATTTCTGGAAAATACTCCATCTACTTCAATGGCTTCGACATTGGCACGGTGCGAATTGACCAGCGCACCGCCGGCCGCACCTATTCCGCCAGCTCCGAGGTCCAAATTTCCGCCCTTCTCGGCGCCTTCCGCTGGAATGGTACCACCCGCGCGGCCGGCACACTGTCGGAAGGCGCGCTGGAGCCGTCCGGCTATAACTTCCAGTACGAGGGAACGTCGAAATCCGGCTCTGTCCGCATGGGCTTCACGAAGGGCACTGTCACATCACTCACCGCAATCCCCGAAACCATCGAACCGGACGATTTTGTGCCCCTCAAGCAGGCGCACGTAAAATCCGTGATTGATCCCCTCAGCGCCATTGTCGCTGTCAGCCGTCCCGTTGCCGACCCGTGCGGCCGTAAGCTCGCGGTTTTCGACGGCAAACAGCGCTTCGACATCGCCCTTATTCCAGCCCGCCGCGAAGCCGTTTCAGCCGGACGCGATGGCGCTGCGGTCGAAGGCCTCGTTTGCCGTATAAAATACACCCCGATTGCCGGCTACCGCGCTAACGAAGATACCCGCGCGCTGGCCGAAGCGACGGGCATCGAAGTGACCTTCCGCCCAATTCCCGAAGCGGGTCTATGGGCGCCTTATCGCGTCTCCATCCCGACCATGGCCGGAACCGTCACCCTTGAAACGACCCGGTATGACGTCAGCGCCCCCGGCCTCGCCGAAATCGCCCTGGTGGACTGACCACCCGTTTGCAGCCGAAGCCCAAAACGGGCGGCCACTCCCGGCCGCCCGCTTTATTTTTGCCCAGCCTCTCGCTGCCCGCCCCGCTGAAGAAAGCCTTGATCTCCCCTTCCGGCGGTGCAATGCCAGGGTCACCCCGCCTCCCGGGGCACGCTACGCCAGAGGGCCGTTTATGGGCATCGACCTCGAATCCCGCATCCGCAACGTCACCGCGGTTCTGGGACCGACGAACACCGGAAAAACCCATCTCGCCATTGAACGAATGTTGGGCCACTCCAGCGGCATGATCGGTCTGCCGCTGCGGCTGTTGGCGCGCGAGGTCTATGACAAGATCGTCGCGCGCGTCGGCATCGACAAGGTCGCTCTCGTGACCGGCGAAGAAAAGATCAAACCCGAGCGCGCCCGTTACTGGGTGGCCACCGTCGAAGCCATGCCGCGCGACGTGGACGTGGATTTCCTCGCCATCGACGAAGTCCAGTTGTGCGCCGATCCCGAGCGTGGCCACGTGTTCACCGATCGCCTTCTGCATGCGCGCGGCCGGTCTGAAACGCTCCTTCTGGGCGCACAGACAATGAGCGGCGCCATCAGCGATCTGATCCCCGGCGCCAACTTTATCTCCCGCCCCCGCCTGTCACAGCTCACCTATGCGGGCGAAAAGAAAATCACGCGCCTGCCGCAGCGATCCGCCGTGATCGCCTTCTCCGCCAACGACGTCTACGCCATCGCCGAATTGATCCGGCGCCAGCGCGGTGGCACGGCGGTTGTGCTGGGAGCGCTTTCGCCGCGCACTCGCAACGCGCAAGTCGCCCTCTATCAGTCCGGCGATGTTGATTTTCTCGTCGCCACCGACGCCATAGGCATGGGGCTCAATCTCGACGTCGACCACGTCGCCTTTTCAGCCACCCGCAAGTTTGACGGCCAGAACTTCCGCAACCTCACGGCTTCGGAAATGGCGCAGATTGCTGGCCGCGCCGGCCGCCACATGAATGATGGAACGTTTGGCGTCACAGGTTCGTGCGACCAGCTCGATCCCGAAATCGTCGAGCGCATCCAAACCCACACCTTCGATCCCGTCCGCGTCCTCCAATGGCGCAACCGCGACCTCGAATTCCGGACACTCGGCCGCCTGCGCGAAAGCCTGCGCGCCCTCCCCCAGGAGCAGCGCCTCACTCGCGCCCGTATGGCCGACGATGTCATCGCGCTCGAAACCGTCGCCGACGACGATGAGATTTCGCGACTGGCCACCTCGCCGGCCGCCGTCCAGCGGCTTTGGGAGGTCTGCCAGATCCCCGATTATCGAAAGATTTCGAGCGCCAATCATGCCGAACTCGTTGCCACACTCTACAAGGACTTGATGGGCCCCGAAGGCCGCATTTCCGAGGATTGGTTTGCCCGCCAGGTTTCGCTGGCAGATCGCACCGACGGCGACATCGATACCCTTGCCACTCGCCTCGCCCATATTCGCACCTGGACCTTCGTGTCGAACCGCGCCGACTGGCTCAAAGACCCCGCCCATTGGCAGGGCCGCACCCGCGCCATCGAAGACGCATTATCCGATGCGCTGCATGAATGCTTGACGCAGCGCTTTGTCGATCGCAGAACCAGCGCACTCATGAAGGGCATGCGGGATAAAGAAGAATTGAACGCAGAAATCAAAGATGACGGCTCCGTCAACGTGGAGAGCCATTACGTGGGCCGCTTGCGCGGCTTCCGGTTCACGCCCGACGCCCAGGCCGAGGGTGTGCACGGCAAGGCCGCCCGCAGCGCGGCAGCTCACGTGCTCTCTGGTGAACTCGCCATGCGCACGCGCCGTGTTGCCGCCGCCCAGGCGGACGCCTTCAAGATCGATCGCAAAGGCCAGATCCTGTGGCGCGGCGAAGAAATCGCAAAGCTTGTCGCCGGCGAAGACCCATTAAAGCCCTCGATTGAATTGCTGGTCGATGAGCACATCTCCGGCCCCGATCGCGAAAAGGTCCAGACCCGCCTCGAGACTTGGCTCTCTGAACATATCGCTGACAAGCTAAAACCCCTCGTCGAGTTGTCGAACGCCGAAGACGTCACAGGGCTGGCGCGCGGCATTGCATTCCGCATGAAGGAGAACTTCGGCGTTCTCAAACGCGAAGTGATTGCCGAGGAACTCAAGAGCCTCGATCAGGCAGCCCGGGCGCAGTTGCGCAAGTACGGCGTGCGCTTCGGTGCCTTCAACATCCACTTCCCGCAGCTTTTAAAGCCCGGTCCCGCAGAGTTGACGCTAGCGCTCTGGTCGCTGAAACATGCGTCAACCACCGGACTCGATCCCGACAAGCTGCCTGAACCGCCCCGCGCTGGTCTCACCTCTGCGCCTGCAACGCCCGACCTGCCCGAAGCCTTCTATCGCGCCTACGGCTATCACGTTTGCGGTCCGCGCGTGATCCGCTTCGACATGCTCGAGCGCTTGGCCGACATGATCCGGCCTTTGCTCGCCTGGCGCGCCAACCGCGATCCCGAAGCCAAGCCGCCGAAGGGCTCGACGGGCGACGGTGGGTTCATCGCAACGCCAGAGATGATGTCGATCTTGGGCTGCTCGCCTGACGAATTGGGTAAGGTTCTGAAGGCGCTCGGCTTCAAGCTCGATCGCCGGCCGGTGAAGGCAGCGCCTGCCGCTATCGAACCAGCATCCACCGTCAGCACCGCCGAGACACCGTCAATCCCAACCGAAACACCGGCCGTCGAGGCTTCTGTCACAGAGGTGGCCGGCGTCACGTCCGATGCCGTCGGCGAAACAGCCCCGCCCATCGATCCGGCCACAGAGTCCCAGCCCGCGCCGGCCCAACCCGCCGCCGAAATCCAATACGAAGAGGTCTGGCGTCCGCGACGTCATCACCGCGACTCCCAGGAGCGCGGCGAAGGACGGGGCGACCACCGCCGCCGCGACCGCCAATACCGCGGCAACCGTCCAAACGACGGCAGCCAGCCCGCAACTTCTACCGCAACGACTGATGCTGCCGTCACCACGCCGGCAGAACCCAACGCGTCCGAACGCCCTCATCGCCAAGATCGCGACCGCAACCGCCGCCACGAAGGTCGCAACGATCGCGATCAAAAGCGTGCCGGCGGCGATCGTCCGCAACAGGGCCAACGCAACGAACCGCGCCGCAACGATCAGCGCCGCGACGACCCGCGCCGTGACAATCGGGGCGACCGAGGCGATCGCCGCCGCGAAGATCGCAATCAGTCCCGTGCAATATCCGCTGCGCCGCCCCGTCCAAAAGCGGGAGCGGAGGCGGATAGTCCCTTCGCGGCGCTCATGGCTCTGCGCTCGCAACTCGAGCAGACGCGTCGTGACAAGGGTTGAATATGGCGGATGTGGCGGATAGCGCGGGTAAACCGGGCGTCTCTGCCGCCTCATCGCAACGTCTCGACAAATGGCTTTGGTGCGCGCGCCTCGCAAAGACGCGCACGCAGGCTGCTGCTCTCGTCTCAGGCGGCAAGATACGAGTCAACCGCATCAAGACCGACAAGCCGGCCCACGCCGTCAAAGTCGGCGACGTGATCACCGCCTCGCTGGGACCCAAGGTTCGCGTGCTCGCCGTTAAAGCGGTCGGAGACCGGCGCGGTTCGGCGGACGTGGCCCGCTTGCTGTTCGACGATCTCAGGCCCGCTCCCCTGCCTGCCGAAAGCAAAGCTCAGGCGTCCGAAGGCCAACCGGTCCATCGCGACAGTGGCACGGGCCGGCCGACAAAGCGCGATCGCCGGTTGATCGATCGTCTAAAAGGAGAATTCTAAGCCCAGCCGGAGGCATCGACGGTATCCCCACCTCGCGCCTTTTTTCGCATTGTGCGGCTCCGGCGACGCCGCTATGAGACCTCACCGCCATCACCGATGCGGGGTCGGAACCGGCAGCCGAGCCGGTTCGGAACAGGACACGAACGCATGACTTACGTCGTCAACGACAAATGCATCAAGTGCAAATACACCGATTGCGTCGAGGTGTGCCCCGTCGACTGCTTCTATGAAGGCGAGAACATGCTCGTCATTCACCCCGACGAGTGCATCGACTGTGGCGTCTGCGAACCCGAGTGTCCCGTCGATGCGATCAAGCCCGACACCGAACCCGGTCTGGAGAAGTGGCTTGAACTGAATCGCGAGTACGCCGATAAGTGGCCCAACCTCACGGCCAAGCGGTCCGCACTTCCCGACGCAGACTCCCACAAGGACGAGGCTGGTAAGTTCGAGAAGTACTTCTCCGCCAATCCTGGCGAGGGTGATTGAAGCCTAATCGATGATTTTGTTGGCAGATTCCCCCCGATCGACGGGAGGAAACTGACACTTTGATCCGATTGTAATCTTGGCTGTGCGCTAAAACCCAACGTTGTGTTTAGCGCTTTCGCAAGCGCGTACGGCGCTGCCCTTCATTTTCCGAGAAGTTCGTGATATAGTCATCTTCAGTTAGTGGTTTTAAGGAACTGAGCAGGAACAAAAGCGGTCAAAAGGCGTACCGCACTTCCTGCCAGCCTTTCGACGCGCTTCGTGGTTCGCACTGCAACTCTAGCAGCTTTGCGGCACCATCGACGATAAGGATGGGGATGACGGCGCGTTCTAGACGCCCAATATGAGGACATTCAGGCGGTTGGGGGGGACCTGACCGTGATAACGAGCCTGCGGCCCTACGAGGCAGGCAACTGGTCCCCCAAGGGACCATGCTGGGCCAGCATGATGAAGTTGACCGTTCAAGTAGCCCTTTGAGAGTGAGCGACGCGCAATGACCCAGAAGAAAAAGACTTCGGTGAAAGCTAAGGCAGCCAAGGTCGCCGCTCAACCTAAAAAGACGGGATCCGGTTCTTCAGTAGCGCGCGGTGTTGCATCAAACGCACGCCCTGTTGCTGCCACACCACGTAAGCCGGCGCCACCGGCAAAAGACGTGAAGAAGCCCGTACCTGCGAAGGCGAATCTCGCCGCCAAGGCAACGGTTGCCGCGCCGGCCGCTAAGGCAGCTACGGTTGTGGCGAAGGCTGCGCCTGCCGCTAAATCCGCCGTTGCCGCCAAGGCAGCCGGAACTGTCAAGGCACCGGCTATGACTCCGTCCAAGGCCCCCGCGCCGACCGCCGTCGCCACAGCCCCTGCGAAGAAGGCAGCTGTTCCGGCTCAACCGCGCTCGGAAGCCGCCAAGGCGGCTCAGGCGTTTGCGGCCCATCGCGCCCAGGCCGCTCAAGCGACCGCACCCGCGCGCGCGGTTCCCGCGTCGGTGTCCAAGACGTCTGCCAACACCAAGATCGCAGCGCCCTCCAAGCCTGCGGCTCCGGTAGTTGCCGCCAAGGCTCCGGTTGTCGCCAAGTCGGCCGCCACCGCTCCGGCATCGCCCAAAGCGATCGCCGAGAAAGCCGCCGCAGCGCGCGCCGATGCCAACAAGAAGCCAGTCAACGCGCGGCACGGTTTCAAGACCAACGAATTCATTGTCTATCCGGCGCACGGCGTCGGCCGCATTATCGGGATTGAAGAGCAGGAAATCGCGGGCATGTCGCTCGAACTGTTCGTCATCAATTTCGAGAAGGAAAAGCTGACCCTGCGCGTGCCAACCGGCAAGCTGCAGAGCGTCGGCATGCGCAAACTTGCCGATGACGACATCGTCAAGCGCGCGATGGAAATCCTTAAAGGCCGCGCCCGCATCAAGCGCACTATGTGGAGCCGCCGCGCCCAAGAATACGTCGCCAAGATCAACTCCGGCGATCTAATCTCCATCGCCGAAGTGGTCCGCGACCTTTATCGGTCCGAAGCCCAACCCGAGCAGTCCTACTCCGAGCGTCAGCTCTATGAGGATGCCCTCGATCGTATGGCGCGCGAAATCGCAGCCGTCGAAAAGCTCGATGACCGCGGCGCGGTTCAGCGCATCACGGAGGTACTCTCCAAGAGCGCCAAGGGCCGCCGCATCGCCGAAGATGGTGGCTCAGGTGATGGCGACGAGGTTCAGGCAGCGTAAAGCCGAAGTCCCGGAGTGAACAAAAGTGCCCGGTGGAGCGGCCACCGGGCACTTTTCTTTTTCGGGCGTGATGATCTCACCGCCCGCTCGCGATTCCCTCGGGCACATCTTCGATCACGTCCGGCGAAGCAAGAGCAATGAAAGGCCCGTTGCGCCGTTCGATGTATCCACGCACGCGCACCAGACGGCCCTTGAACTGCCGCAGCCGGGCAACAACCGCGTCCCGGTCGGGCAGCCGCCGTAAGTCGACGGCCGCCGTGAAATCCCATCGCCAGTTGCGCCCAAAATTCAAAAACACATCGCTGCGCGTGACGCCGACATCGGCCACCCAACCTTCGACGATTTGAAACGTGCCGGTGAGTCGGCCGAGCGTGCGCGTGTGGCGCGCTGGCCGGACCGCGTACGCCGGATTGGCCCACAAGCCAACAAACCGCGCACGAGCCACCGCCTCGCGAGCAAACAATTCGCGCGCACAATCGGTCTCTCCCGGCAAAGGCGCCACCCGTGCCATGCCTTCCCCCACCAGGGCCGACTGCACCCAGGTACCTTGAGACGTCGCAGCGTGCCCGACCCGGCGTCCATAACGATCACGGAACATGCCGACCTGAGCGAGACTGACCGTGCCGCTGTTGAGCAAGCGGTGAAGTGCCGCCTCGGCTTGCGCGGCGAGCGGCCAATCCTCGGGTGGTGCGGGCAGATCGTGTGCAGAAGGCACGAGAACGCCGGACAGGCGCAGTTCCGTGCCATCATCAAGCATCACCGCGTTGCCGCCGGCTATAGCGGTCACCGCCCGCGACTCTGTCGCGGCCGGCGGACAAGCGTGAACCGGGACTGCCGCAACACAGAACACACCCAGCAGTGCAACCGTCACCGCACCGATCTGACTGCGCCACAATGCCATGACGTCCGCGGTTCTCAAACGCCCATCCCTCCACGCTTGGCCATTCTCGCATGCGGAGCGCGGGCCAGTCAGCCGGGATCACAAGATAAAGTCGTCGGCCTCAAGAAGCGACTTGGCCACATTCAGAATGGTGATTGAGGAGTCAGCCTGTGCGATCTGAATAACGCTATGTCCGTCGATCTCCTCCGTAACATCGAGCACATTCAGATACGAGATGAACCCGAAGCTCGAAAGATCGATCTGGTCGCCATTTGCCTTCGGAGTCGACCGGAGTTGGAAATCGGCGATCGTATCCTGGCCGAAGAACCCAGCGAAGACGAACGTATCTTGCCGCGTGCCGCCGAAAATGATTTCGTTTCCTGAACTGCCCCGGATCCAGTCCACCCCCGCGCCGCCCTCGATCTGCTCCAGCCCAACAACGTCGACGCCCGAAAGATCAAGGATGTCGTTCGAATTGTGCATCCGCAGAATGTCGAATCCATCTCCGAAATGAATGGCCTCAATGGACAGCAAGTTAGCCGAGCCATTCCTCACTGCCAAAACGTCGTCGCCCGCGGAACCCACGATGGTGTCGAATCCGTCCCCGCCATCGTAGAAGTCGAAGCCGGCATGGCCCGCGAACTCAAAAATGTCGTCACCTGCTCCGCCAAACAGAAAGTCGTGATGCCCGCCTCCACTTATCACGTCATTGCCGGCGGATCCTATGACGGTGTCGGGTCCGCCACCGGCGGCGATCCGTTCAATGCCGCTGACAGTCACCGCCGAAAGATCGATAAAGTCAGCCTTGTTTTCGAACTGCAGTACGTCAAAGCCATCCCCCCCTTCGATCGCCTCGATCCCCGCAAGAACGATGGTGATACTGGTCCCCGACGGCCCCATCACCGTCTCTGCTCGGACGCCGATCATGTCGTTGCCCGCGCTGCCTCGAATCGTGTCAAAGCCTGCCCCGCCATCGTAGACGTCGAAACCAGCGTTATCCGTCGCCCAGAATTGGTCGTTGCCGCCCCCGCCCCGTAAGGTATCTTGTCCGCCCAATCCGAAGAGTTCGTCCGGACCACCTCCGCCGATGAGAACGTCCGATACGGATGTTCCAAAGAGCGCCAGGCCCTCATCCACAACTACACCGATGAGTATGAAGGTCGTCTCTGTCTCCGCCAGTCCATCACTCGCAGTCAGGCGGATGATTATTTCATCGTCAAAGTCTTCCGGCACAAGACCATTAAACTGAAGCGTTGTCCGGTCGAACGTCAGCCAGGACGGCAGATCGCTGCCATCAGCCAGATCGGCCCGAACGAAAATCGGTTCTCCATCAGGATCGGTGAAAAAATCACTCGGAACATCAAAGGTCCAATTGAGCCCCGGCTCGACCTCGATATCGCCGATCGGATCGCCGCTAACCACCGGCGCATCGTTGTCTGTCAGGAAGATGTTGATACGGCCCGTGGTCGTCCCGCCATTGCCGTCGGAGACCGTGTAGCTGAGCTCCATCAGACCCGATAGTCCCGCGGCCGCGGCGACCTGCAAGTCGCCCATTGCCGTAAGGCTGGCGCTCATCCCGGCTGTCAGGCTTTCAACCGCCACGATGGTCAGCGGATCGCCGTCAGCATCCCGGTCATTGGCTAACAGCAGCGCTTGCGGAATGATGGTCGACGTAGTTCCCGCCACCAGGCCCAGGTCGTCGCCCACAACAGGGGCGTCGTTCAGGAGTGGACCCGACGCCTGCGCTGCCGCACCGATAGCTGCTGCGGTCCATACGAAATCATTCTCGAATACAACCGACGCTATAGATCCAGAGGCAAAAAAGTCCTGCAGAACGATCCGCGATCCGTCGACCAATCGCAAAACAACATTGGGGCCCGACACCGCTTGAAAAGCCCGCACGTGTTCTGGCTCAAACCCGAAAATCAGCAGGGTGTCGACACCCCTCGTAGCCCCGCCTGAGACGATTAGATCATCGCCATCTCCTGCCCGGTAGATGTAGAAATCATCACCCCTGCCACCGTCGAGTACATCGTCGCCGCGCCCGCCCTGAAGCCGGTCCTTGCCATCAAAACCAGAGAGGATGTTGGCAGCGTCATTCCCGATAAGAAGATTATTGCCGGCATTGCCTTGGCCGGATGCGGCTACGCCGGTGAGTGTCAAGTCTTCGACATTTTCAGGCAGCGCGTAATTGATGGATGAGATCACAGTATCGAAGCCCGATGTCGCCGCCTCCGTCACGACATCTCCGGCGGAATCGACGAAATAGGTATCATCCCCCCGGCCGCCGGCCATGATGTCGGCTCCCGTTCCGCCGTCGAGCGTGTCACGTCCCGTTCCGCCGGTCAGTTGATCGTCCCCGCCGCCGCCCGAAAGATCGGCGCCGGTGACGAACTGCCCTGGAATCTGCGCCGAGGCGATGACAATGAGTTCATTGCTGAACTGATTGCCAACAAGCTGATCGCGAACGCCCGTTTCTCCCTCGGACGGCTGATCGAAGACGGGCGTCTCAGGTGCCGCGTCCAGCGGATCGCGCAGCAGCGTATCGCCGCTCTGCGTGAATTGCGCCGTGCTCCACAACTTGGCTGAATCGGGCGTACCCGATCCGCCCGGAATTGGAAACGGCGTCTCCTCGCCCAGTTCATAGAAGCGGATACCCAGCATTCCTTCCGAAAAATCCACGACGCGGATGACCGCTTCCGTCACCGGATCGGGGTCCATTTCTTGGAATACGAAGTCCTGTCCACTGATAGTAAGGAAGGCCTGCGTGTAAACCTCGCCGGTGCCCCAGACGTGAATGAGAAGGTCGTCGCCGTCTCGATTGAACACCACTTGATCGGTGATGTTGATGTTGCCATCCCAAGATCCCGACCACGTGCCGTCGAGCGGTACCTGACCGGCAAAGTAGAAAAAGCCCGGCACATCGTATCCGCCGAGCGGTCCTGGACCCGCATTTTGCGGCAAGTCTCCAAACGTCGCGCCGCCAATGATTGGCGATATCGCGGCTAAGATCGGAAACAGTTCCGACCCCTCATACGTGCCGCCTGATGGCACCAGAAGATTGAACGGCACCAGAAGGCGATCGTCGTTGTCGGCCCCTGCGATAACAAATTCTGTGACGCGGCCGTCTCCGGACAGCGAAGAAAGCACGAACGTATCGGCCCCTGCCCCGCCAATCGCGAGGCTGCGGCCCATCCCCGAGATGATCGTATCGTCGCCTTCTCCGCCGCGAAGCTCGATATCAAAGCCAAGCGGGCTCTCGCCCGTCAGAATAGAGGCCGTCCGGCCGCTCAGCACATCGTGTCCGTCGTCGCCATCGATGCCGAGCATGTCATATCCGGCATAGATGCGGTCGTGGCCGGTAGACCCGATCAACCATTCCAGCGATCGCGCCCACACGCCGCCGTCGGTAAACGCGCCCTCCGGTGTGGCCGAGCCCACCAGAACAACGTCGGGCCGGTCGGAGGGTGCCAACAGCAAGCTGGAAGACTTGCCCGAAAAGTCCATGACATCTCCGGCCCCCCCCGGCACTTCTTCGTCAAAATCCATCTCGAACCGGGTGTTGTCGAAGACGACTCCCTCGCCGAACAACACGGTGTCGCTGTCCTCCTTCCAACTCAGTTCGTTGATGGAGAACAATTTGTCGACTGAGCCGCCGTTGTGATACGCGAGGAAATCTGGAGACAAATGCGGGACTGGACTTTGACCGGCAAACACCGTCACGGTGCCGACGCCGCTATAGTCCAAGCGGTCCTTTCCATCCTCGGCATAGGGCAGATCGGGCTGCCCGCCGTGATACAAATTGATACCGCGGCTCCAGTAGAACAGATCGTCGTCGCGACCGCCGTAGAACTTCTCGGTTCTGTCGAACATATCGGTGCCAGCGAGCGCATCTTCTCCGAGGCCTGAGAGAATGGTATCGAAGCCGAAATCGGAATTCAGTTCGAAAGAATCTTCTTCGAAAGTGCCAAGTAGCGTCCGCGTGCCGGTCGTGAAGGTGTAAAATTTGGTCGGCATCCAGTCGCGAATATCGATCGCGATGGAGTGAAGCAGGCTCGCCACCACCGATGATGAATTGGCGGTAGGGAGTGGGCTGTGAGAGAAGCTAATCAGAAAGTAGGGAAATTGCTGGTCGTCGATCTGACGTCCAACTGAAAGCATGGTGCCCCAGTCACTGGCCGGCGAGAAGCTCGGTAACACCGTCGACCCGCGGCTCGACGGCGTACCGATCACGTCTCGTAGCGCGTCGCCGGTGAGACCGCCGTTCTCCGACGACAAGCTTATGGGCGATTCGACACCGTCCACACCCACCTGGTCTGGCCCGAAGGCGAAGACGTCGCGTGTTCCTTCAATGACCCGCCAGATCCCTTGCGATAGGCCATCGTCGAATTCATCCTGCTGAAATACCAGCGACAGGTGATCCGCCCCGATCGCCCAAAGCCCGCCTTGTTTGATTAGTGCGCGCTCAATACGGAGCTTGGCCATGGGGTCCTCCGGCAAGGTTCAAGATGGGATGAAAAGAGGTCGTCCTCGGGCGGACGCGGAGAGACCAAGCGGGTCTAACGCCGGCGCAAAAAACGATGCCATTGGTCATCGCGAGGCCTGCGGAGCGGAGGCCTGCAGCGGAAGGCGAGCAACGCAATTGAACACCACACGCAGGAGGTGCCCGCCGCCGCCATTAACCCCGATCCTCACTCCGCAGATCGTCTACCGGAGATTGCAGAGAACAGGGGAGTGCCGGCAGCAAGCACCCGTTAAGGTTTCATCAACCAATAACATACCGCATACAGATCGAGTCAACCGGGTCGATGAAAAACTTGATTGACCGTTCAAAAATCAAGGGAATCGTTGGGTGCGACGTTGTTCGTTGCAGACCCCCGCCACAACCATCGGAAACTGACCAGCCTACTGATTAAGCAAGCAAAAATTGAACTGCTGCCCGTGATAAGATCGTCTAGCCCAGCGGTACGATGCCATTCGGCACGGCGGGGCCGGGGTAGCTCCCCCGCCGACAAGTAACCAACTCGGCAGCATGAGAACCACCGGCCGCCCTACAGCCGCAGCCCCGTCGCCAGGTGTTCTGCGACGGTCGCTGCCACCCGCTCATCGCGCATGTAAGCATTGTGATAGAGCGCATCGCTGAGACGCTTCCACATCGCGTCCGGATCGCCGATCCCGCCCTCCGCCTCGTCCATCGCAACTAGCCCATCATAGAGCTTGTGCGCCGCGTCGAAGATCGCCCGGTCGTCGATCCCGCCAAGGTTCAGAGCTTCGATCCGCATGTCGAGAACGTTTGCCATGGCCGGTGGCAAACGCGCGACGCCGGTCAAATGATACGCCCCGTCCCCGCCATATGCGGCCCCGACCACCCCGCCATGAATGAGCAGGTTCAACACGCGCGCATAGAGCCACGCCCCGCCAAGCCGTGCAGCCAATCGGATGACGCCCGCCATCGCCGCAAACACAACCGGCACCAAAAGAAGAAAACTGAAATCGACGAGCGTCCCGAACCCGTACGCCCCCGCCTGCACCTTCGCGAAAACGGGCTCTAGAAAATAGCCGCCGAACCAGATGAAGAGGCCCGCCGTCCCCAACACGCCCGCCAGCGCGGCAAACGCGTCGATCGACCGGCGCGCGCTCTCAACCGTTACGTAGCGCGGCTTCAACTCCGCCGCCGCCTCAAGCACGCGCATCGCCTCATCGCGCGGGCTGTGAATGGCCATCCAATGCGCACCGTTAAAATGCCGCCGCGCCTGCCATCGCTGCAACCGCTGTCGGAAAATCTTTTCCGTACCCGACTGCAGCGACAACAACGCAACTATGGCCAGGACGAAAAACACAATCGCTGCCTCGACGCGTGGCCCCGCCTCTGTACCAAGCATCAGAACGGTGTAGCCGATCATGATCGGCGTGACGACGAGACCGAAAACTATCTGAAACGCAGCGATGAGCCAGGGCACGGCTTTCAACCTCCGGCGAAAAAACGGCGTGCCGAACGTTGCAATCCGCTGCACGTGCCGGGCCGTTGCTCCCGACGTCACAGCTTCCATCACGATATTGCCGCCGTGACTATGCCCGATTAGCGCGACAGGACGGCCCTGCTTGCCAATATCCTCAATCCGCCGCGAAAGCCGCTGCGCTGCCGCCAAGCGATCTGCATCCGAATTGGCTCCGCTCCACTGATGCGGTACGATTTCGGCATCATGAACGCCGCGCCGCGCCAATTCGCGCCCCAGGATCTCGGAGAACGGCGAACCGATTTGCCACCACTGTTGGCCGTGACCATCGGGCAGTGCGTCGTTGGTCCCATGAACCGTAATGATAACAGGCGCTCGTCCCTGCTGACCCGCAACATCGGTTGGTGAGGCGGCAAACGGCATTCTACTCCCCCGGACACTATGCGGAGAGAGAGTGAACAATTCGGTGCGCGCGCGTCAACGCAGAAGGGCTATTCAGTCGCTTTGACGATGGCGAGCAAACTCGCCCCTTCGACAATCAGGTTGACGCCGACCAGAACGCCGAGTGCCCAGGCCGCAGAGAGCGGGAAGTTAGTGTAAATCATGGCTGCGACCAGGATCGACAGCACGCCGCTCAGAGCCAAAAAACCGCCACCGCTGCTAACTTGTGTTGCCCAATAGATCTTGGCGAACCCGGCGAGCAAAAGCGCGATGATGGCGAACAGGGTGAGCGTTGTCAGTCCGAGGATGGGGTGAGCAAAAATGACAAGTCCCGCGACGATGCTCACAACTGCCAGCAGCATCAATCCGATTGTTCCCCGCCAACGCTCGGCCTTGAATGCCGCAAAGGCTTCAAGAACGCCCCCGATCAAGAAGTTTGCGCCCAATACGAACGTCACGACGAGACCCGCCACGAAGGGGGAAAGCAACGCAAGCGCACCAAGTGCGATGGCAAGAAATCCAGCGAGCTTGAGCGGCGAGCGGGCATCATCGGCAATGACTGATTGTTCCGTGGTCGTCATGAGAGCACCTCTTGCGTTGGCCCCAGGATAGGATCGTCCACCCGCCTTGAGCCTATCATAATCGCACGTCGCCAGTTCCGTGCCCCATACCGGAAGCTTAATGCGATCCGGAGCACCCCTAGCGGACCGCACTTTGTTGTCGATGCTGGAATATCCGCCGCGCAAAGCCGTTCGATCTGAAGAACCTAAAGCGGCCCCGCGTCCAGGTGGCCGATCAGTCGAGAGGAGTTCCATCCATGGCGAACCCGCAGACCGCGCAGAATGGTGGCATTATGGGAATGGGTCTTCGCCCGACACCGCCCCAGGCCCCGGGGTCGCCGTTTGCGGCCTCGGCTAATCAAGGATCCGGTCTCTCCGTCATCGGCACGGACCTCACAATCCTCGGACAGAACATTGCGATCATCTCGCAAAACAAACTCCAGATTGACGGCGACGTGCGCGGCGACGTCGTCGGAAAGCAGGTGACTATCAGCTCCGAGGGCTCCGTCATCGGCACGGTCTCCGCCGAAAGAATCGAAGTCCATGGCGGCATCAAGGGCGCCATTCGGGCCGCCGTGGTGGTCGTCCATCCCACCGCCGAGGTCGACGCCGATATTCTTCATCAGTCTCTGTCGGTCGCTGAAGGCGCGCTCCTCGAAGGAAGTCTCAAGAAGTCCAAAGATCCGGCCGAACTCGTGCCCAATCTCGATCCATCCACCTACGCCTCGAAGACCTCAGCACTCGTTTGACGGGGAGGGGACGTCAGCCGCGCAGCCACCTAGGCAGCGCGGCTGACGATAATCTTGTCGATCCGCCGCCCATCGAGATCGACCACTTCGAAGCGCCAAGAGTTATGCTCGAAGCTCTCGCCGACGTCCGGCAGTCTGTGCAAAACATCCAGAACCAGACCTGCAACAGTCTCGTAATCCGCGTCTGGATCGAGCGGCATTGCAATCTTTTCCGCAAACTCGTCCACCGGCATCCAACCCGCGACCAGGAACGATCCGTCGTGGCGCACCACGAAAGCGGGCTCGTCTTCACCCTCTTCCTGGAACGCCCCCGTAATCGCTTCCAGCACGTCGCTGGATGTAATGATCCCTTCGAAATGGCCGTATTCGTCGAACACCAGCGCCATATGCACGGTCGATGAGCGTATCGCCTTCAAAACATCGAGCGCCCGCGTGTTGTCGCTGACAACGGGTGCGGTCTGGATTTCGGCCACCGCCCGGATATCCTGCAATTGACCTGCCGCCTCCTGTGCGGCGAGCCGGTCGTAGAGGTCCTTCACCGTCACAACGCCCACGATCTCATCCGCATCCCCATCCTGCACCGGAAGCCGCGACCGCTTCGTTGCACGCAGCTTGGCAAGAATGTCTTCTGGCCGGTCGGCGAGATTGAGGATTTCCACATCGCGCCGCGGCGTCATCAGCCCGGTGGCGGTACGATCAGCAAGGCGCATCACACCTGCGATCATTTCCTTCTCTTCCGCTTCCAGAACACCGGCGCTTTCCGCCTCGGCAATGATGGTCTTGACCTCCTCTTCTGTGACGCGCTGTTCCGTTTCGCCGTGCTGGCCGAGCAGTCGCAATAGTAATTTGCCCGATGCATCGAGCACCCAGACCAAGGGTGCGGACAGCCTCGATAGCATCGCCATCGCCGGCGCGACACGCACCGCCACGCGCTCCGGATCGCGCAGCGCGATCTGCTTTGGCACCAGTTCGCCGACGATCAGGGACAGATACGTAATCGCCACAACGACGAGCATAACGCCGAGCGTATCCGCAGCCGTATCCGAAAGCCCCTGCGTCTCCAGCCAATCGGCGAGACGGGCCCCAAGCGTCGCGCCGGAGAAGGCGCCCGAGAGCACGCCGACGAGCGTAATTCCGATCTGCACCGTGGAAAGAAACCGGCCCGGGTCTTCCGCCAGCCTCATGGCAGTCGCAGCCCCAGATGAACCTTGATCGCGCAACACTTGCAGGCGGGCTGGACGGGACGAGACCACGGCCAATTCGGACATGGCGAGCAAGCCGTTCAAAACGATAAGAACGACGACGACGGCAATTTCGGTAAACAACGGGGGCCTAAGGGGTTTGCCGGACTGCAGCGTGATGGCAGCTGGCTTCAATGCGCATTATAGACCAGGGCACCCCGCCGGTGCCATATGGATCATTGCGCTAGCGCCGCAGAAGTGCTGGTGCGCCCCGCCTCCACGAGACCGGATCGGCTATGCAATTCAAGATTCCTGAGCCCAATGAGCCGGTTCATCCCGAATACGCCCGCCTCCTCGACGAGATCGATCGCCTTGCCGAAACCCTCGACCGCCGGTTCCGCATTCCCCTGACGAACGTCCGCTTCGGCTGGGACCCCGTCGTTGGCTTCGTTCCCATCGCCGGCGACCTCGTCACCGCCGCGCTCGCGATCAAGATCATCCTAGCCGCCCGCCGTCTGGGTGCCAGCAAGGCCCTCGTGCGCCGGATGGCCGCCAACTCGGCCACCGATATCGCCATCGGCCTCGTGCCCATCATTGGTACCATGTTCGACATCTTCTACCGCGCCAACGTCCGCAACGTCGAAGCCTTCAAAGACGAGATCCGCCGCACACGCGCGCCCTCTGTCTGATCCAGAAACTCAGCCCCACACGCGTCCGCCGCGCGGCGTATCGATCTGATAGTCGCTCGCGTGTCGCGAGAAAAAGGTCTCACCAAACCGCCGCGCTTGACCGATGGGATCATCAGGATCGCGCGCCACCTCGCCTCGCGCGTTGCCAATGCCGTGCACCACACCCGCGAACGTTCCGCGCGTGTACCGCGTGTATTCCTGCATTTGCGACACGATCCCGCCCGACACCATCGGAAACGTTTCCTCTGATGCCAGCACCAGTCCAATGCGCTTGCCCATCATGTGCCGGATCACGTCTGCCGATCCGGGATAGGACGCCGCGTAATAACAAAAGGAGCGGTCGAAAAACGCCTTCAACTGCGCCGACGCGCCATACCAATAAACCGGTGTCGCCGCGATGAACCCGTCCGCCGGCAGGAACCGGTTGAGGAAGACGTCTCGGAAATTGTCGTCGATCGAGCACGACCCATCTGGGCGCCGGCATTGCCGGCAATCGCGCAGGAAAGCCGCCAGAACGTCGTCTGCATAAACGAAATCCGCTGCGTGCCCCGCCCCCAATAGCCCGTCTCGAACGGCCTCCGCCATCAAAGCGGAATTTCCGTTCCGCCGCGGGCTCGAGGAAAGTATAAGGGCTTTCATGTTCGTCCTGTGTGCCAGAAGATTCCAGGAATGGCCTGCACAGGATACAATCAAAAGCGCCCATCACCAATGCATGCGAAATCCACCTGTCAGATATGACGCCGTGTTGTCACTAGCGTCTCCGCTCAGGGAGGTGCGGTGGGATGCCTCGCCATAAACCACAGTGTTGGGGGCGATGGCCATTGAACCGCCAAGACCGATCTCACCCCAAACCCGCTGATCACGAGACGCCAGCTCCGCTCCAGCCACCTCGACCTGGCTCGCATCGGAAAAGTCATGCAGAATGTTAAAGATCGCATAGACTTTCCGAGCATCCGGGCTCTTCTCAGCCGATGCAACTCCATCGGGATAGTACTCATATGCCAATCCCAATCGTCCAATCGTTTGCGAATTGGTTCCAAGGTCCACAACGTTACCTTGGCTATCCGTGAAGCGCTCGCTGTTCAGCTGGCCCCATTGAACTTGTGCCTGGGGTACAAGCGCCATGTTGCCGTTGAGTGCATAGAGATGCCCAATTTCAGCACTCAATGCATGAGCGGTCGCCGTCTCATTGCGGACTAGCGATCCCTGGTTGCTTGTCGAGAAGTCAGCATGAATCCAATTCGCCTGGCCCTGCAGATCGACATAGAGTCCGTCGATGCCATGCCAAGTCGCCGACAGTCCCAAACCTCCGCCGGTGCCGCTGATCCGGCCGCGCCCGATCGCATTCGTTACATCTGCATGAACGGACTGGTACTGGCTGTTCAGGCCAACCACCCAATACCCCGTCTCAAAGTCTGCTGCGCGAACATCTACCCCCGCCTGGAGCGCCCAAGTTTCACCGCGCCATGATGCGTCGGCAGTGCTCAGACTCGGGTCGACGCGCTCCTTTTCGCCGGATGCGCGCATCCATAAGCCTTCCAATCGGTTCTCGTTACCACGCATCAGCCATTCGCGTTGCCCTGTTCGTTGCTCAAGTGTTGGCAAATTTGCGAATGCTCCGATGAGCACGGAAGGCGCACTTTCATAAATGGCTCCAGCTGAACTGACCTGCCCGGAGGAGCACAAATACCAGTCGCTATTTGCCGTTCCGTCGCATGTGCCAAAATTCAAGTCATAGGCATAGGCACCGATTTCGAGAGCTGCTGCATTTGCCAACACAAAAGCATCGGCAGAAGAGGTGCCTTGGACATCGACAACCATGATGCCTGTGGTTGTCAGTGCGCCAGATCCTCCCACCGGAGTGATGAGCAGGCCTGTCGGGCTGAGATTAGAAACGTCTCCATCGACAAGCAGTCGGTCCGTCGCTGAACCGTCTGCCCCTAACACAGTATCGAGCCTGATCACGCCACCTGCTGTGACCAGATCGCCCCCGATTCTGAACTGGTCCCCCGCCACTCCGTCGGAAAGGTCAATGATGCCTCCCGAGTTGACGAAGCTGTCGACATTGAGAACCTGCGTTAACTGAGTCCCAGTGCCGTTTGCTCCGTTGATAAGACCTGAATTGGTCAGTTCATCCGCGCCGCCGCCAAAATCACTTGTCAGTCCGGCTGTCGTCCAGATTCCGGTGTTGCTGAATTGGTCTGCCCCGCCCTCGCGCAACTCGATGTAGCCTTCAATCGTACCGGCGTTCTCGATGGTTATATCTGATGCGACAACGGTGTTGGTTACGCTGATGGCTGTAATGGCGCGATTGTTCACGCTGGACACATGACCGGTCGCCCCGATCCTGACCGTTGCATCCCCGCCTTCCACATCGAGAATGATGGCACCGGAGGGGCCAAATGTTGCGAGGTCGGCAACACTGGTCCCGCCACGAACGACCCCGTCGATGAGAATGGTCGACGGTCCGCTTCCGGTATTCCCGACGTAGATCGCCTGTTCTCCCGATTGCACCAACGCGCCTTGCCTGACGAAGACATCGATGGGGTTGGTATTCCCGCTGTCGTTGGCGCTGATATGGATACCGCGGATTGTATCGACGATGACCTCGCCATAGATATCGACGACGATGCTGCCGAGGTTAAGCCCCGGCCCAGTGTTATGGCGGACCCAAATTCCTGTTGCAAAGGTATCGATGCGGCCGTCGGCTCCAACCACCACGCGGTCCGTATCGGCCGCCGAGGTGGCGTTGCTTTGCAAGCGAATGCCACGTCCAACCGAATTCGAAATCACACCGTCAATGACAACGGTGTTCGAACCATTGCGATCGTTTCGTAAGTGAATGGAATCGGAATCCGCGTTCTCAAGAGTTGCCCCGCTCTGGACCGTAACGTTCAGGTCCTCTGCCGCTCCCGCACCTTGTTTGCGAAGGTTAACGGACGTGCCGCTAGACGTGTCCGTACCAGTAAAGCCAGGTGCTAGGATCACTGAGGAAAACGGCGAAACGTTCACGTTGTTAATGGGGAAACTGGCAGGGCCCAGCGTGCCCGAACACGTAAGCGTCGCGCCCGCCGCAACGCACTGAGCGCCGGCATCATCCGGAATTCCGAGAACAAACGAACCGCTCAACACGGCTACCGCCCACATCAGCGATGCGCGGCCCCGGGCATACGTCTGGATTTGATGGTCCCCAGTTCCGCAAGTTATGCGGCCAGTAGCTCCAAAGACGGTGCTGCTTAACATTGTCCGATCCTGCTGCAGGGTTGGTCACCAACGCAGACCGAATCAACCTTAAGTTTACAGTGTAAAGCCCTTTTGAGCGACATCGGTTAAGACTCACTTAAGGCTGAACAGCGTACAATTTTTGCTCCAGCGCTGCGCTGAGGGTGTTCTCGAAAAATGTTTCGTTCAGATCTCAGATCAAATCAGTCTATCGTCCCGCCCGCGGTCCGGCTCAGGCCGCCGCGCCGCGTTTCACGTGTACGCGCCAAGTTGGGGAAGCCAGGGTCGGTCGCTTAAGCGGCGCCCTAGGGGAGAATACACAATGGATCTGACAAGCATTCTCGTTCAAGCCGCGGCCGGCGCCATCGGCGGCAACGCCACGGGTGCAGCGGCGAAGAATATCAGTCTCGGCCCGATCGGCAACACGATCACCGGCGCGTTGGGCGGCGGCCTCGCCGGCCCCATCCTCGGCGGCCTCCTCGGCATGGGTGGTGGTGATATGTCGGCCGGCCTTGACTTCGCCGCCATCGCCCAGGGCTTCGCCACCGGCGGCGTCTCCGGCGCATTGACCGCCGCCGTCCTCGGCTTCATCAAGTCGAAGTTCATGGGCCGCTAACGCCCCGAGACCAAAGCGGCGGAGCACCCCGCGCTCCGCCGTTCTTGTTTTCCGCATGCCAGTCCACATCACGGCAATTGCAATGCGGCGCCGTTGGCCAGCCTCCAGGCCATTCCACCATGATGACGACCAGCCCCGCCTGCCACGGAGGGATCCGTGTGCATCGCGTCTTTCGCGCCACAAGGTGTGGGAATGCATCCGCATCCACCATTTGGGGCATGTGGACAGCACGATGTTCATTTTACAGATGCCGACGCGGGTCGGCCGGGAGCGACGTGACGAGCCGGCGTTTCAAGCTCGGGCGGTTTCCGGTATTTCAACGGAACATGCAATCCCCCGGCCGCCCCGCACACGTAGGCTCAACCGGCCTTAGCGCCGATGGGGCAGTCTTCCCCGGCCCGGGCCAACCTCGGAGGCTGGACCGGAATAAAAGAACGGCTCAAGGCTTTCCCGCAAACGCCAGATAATTCACATCCGTATCATCCGAGAGCGACCACGTATCTTTCAGCGGATCATACGACAGCCCCTTGAACTCCGGCGCTGCCAATCCCGCAGCCGTCACGTAGCGCGCCAATTCATCCGGCGTCACGAAGCGGTCCCACTGATGTGTCCCGCGCGGCAACCAGCCGAGCACGTATTCCGCCGCCACGATCGCCAGCGCATACGATTTCATATTGCGGTTGATCGTCGACAGCACGAGCGCCCCGCGGGGCCTTACAAGCGATGCACACGACGCCACGAACGCGCCGACATCCGGCACATGCTCGACCACCTCCAGCGAAACGACCGCATCGAACTGTAAGCCCTCCGCCGCCAGTTCCTCGACCATCCCCACGCGATAGCTGAGATCGAGCCCGCCCGCCCCCGTCTGCCCCTCGACGTGCGCGCGCGCCGCCTCGACGTTCTCTCGCCCCGGATCGATCCCGACGACGCTCGCCCCCATCCGCGCCAGCGGCTCAGATACGAGCCCGCCTCCGCAGCCGACATCCAAGAGCCGCAAACCCTTCAATGGCTTTAGCCCGGACCCCTTCAAGCCGAAGTGGCCGACCAGCCGGTCGCGCACGAATGTCAGCCGCGCGGGCGCCAATTGATGCAACGGCCGGAACTTGCCCTTGCCGTCCCACCATTCCGACGCAATGCGCCGGAATCGCTCGACCCCCGCTTCGTCGAGGTTCGGGGCGTCCGGCGGTGTCCCAGACGGGCCGGCGGCGGGCGGGGCGGCGGGGCTGTATGCGGATGTGGTCATACCCGCCAGTTGGCCTCCCCCGAAGGTCGGCTGTCAATGCGGCAGTGCATGGTTGCCCATCCGCGCCTCAGGCTTTAAGAGAACCCCCGAACCGGGCATCTGAGATCGGCGGCGCTCCCCTAGGAAAACAGGGGCTTGGCCGGTCGCGGCCGGACCGGGGGCATTCTCGCGGTTGTGGACACAGTTAAACCCGCGGGCGCAAGGGTCGAGCGCCGGGCTGGAGACGCTATGGCATTGGTTGTGATGAAGTTCGGTGGCACGTCGGTCGCCAACGTGGAGCGCATCCGCAACGTTGCGGCCCACGTCAAACGCGAAGTCGACGCCGGTAATAAGGTCGCCGTCGTGGTCTCCGCCATGGCTGGCGCCACCAACCAGCTTGTCGCCTGGGTCAACGAAGCCTCGCCCCTCCACGACAAGCGCGAGTACGACGCCGTGGTGGCCTCCGGCGAACAGGTGACCGCCGGTTTGACCGCCATCGTCCTCCAGTCCATGGGTCTGAAAGCGCGCTCCTGGTCCGGCTGGCAAATTCCAATCGAAACCAGCGACGCCCACGGCGCCGCCCGCATCCTGAACGTCCCCGGCGACACACTGCGCGCCGCCATAGAGGGCGGCGAAGTCGCCGTGATCACCGGCTTCCAGGGCATCGAGCCGAACTCCGACCGCGTCTCCACACTCGGCCGCGGCGGCTCTGATACGAGCGCGGTTGCCGTGGCGGTCGCCCTCAACGCTGACGTTTGCGACATTTATACCGATGTCGACGGCGTCTATACAACTGATCCCCGCATCGTCTCTAAGGCCCGCAGGCTGCCCAAGGTCTCCTATGAGGAGATGCTAGAGATGGCCTCCTCGGGGTCGAAGGTGCTCCAAACCCGCTCGGTCGAACTCGCCATGGTCCACGGCATGCGGACCCGCGTGCTGTCGAGTTTCGTGCCCCCAGACCAGATGCAGGCCGTAACCCTTGAAAATCTTGATAGTATTGGCACCACCGTTTGCAGTGAGGACGAGATCGTGGAACAGCAGGTTGTGAGCGGCATCGCCTACGCCAAGGATGAGGCCAAGGTGACACTTTTGAAGGTGGACGATAAGCCCGGTATCGCTGCCCGCATTTTCGGCCCCCTCGCCGATGCCTCCATCAATGTCGACATGATCGTCCAGAACGTCGCCGCCGACGGCAATGCCACCGATATGACATTTACAGTGCAGGCCGCCGAACTGACTCGCGCGCTCGCCGTCATTGACGCCGCCAAGAAGGACATCGGTCATTTTGACGTGAAGGCGTCCGATGGCGTGGCCAAGATCTCCGTCATTGGCGTCGGCATGCGCAGTCACGCCGGGGTAGCGGCGCGCATGTTCCAGGCCCTTGCCGAAAAAGGCATCAACATCCTCGCCATCTCAACGTCGGAAATCAAAATTAGCGTTTTGATCGACGCGGCTTATGCGGAACTTGCGGTCCGGACCTTGCATACCCTTTATGGGTTGGACGCAGACTAAACGAGTACCCGGCGCGGCG
>VYKW01000067.1_pt1 | contig 44378 bp, 33 predicted proteins | sample 5114451 | NCBI WGS metagenome assembly VYKW01 (sample SAMN12291784, study PRJNA351875) | freshwater metagenome | isolation source: freshwater lake | place: USA: Michigan, Gull Lake | collected 2013-08-08
CGCTGCCCGTCGCCGCGCCGCTGGCCGCGACTGCGCACGCGCCGCGTCGTGCTGGCCTCACCAGCCTTGCCGATCGGGTGATTGGGGGGTGTTCGCTGGTGCCGGTCGCGCCGGTGCTGGATGTGCGCGCCTTTGGCTGGACCGGGGGGCTGCGCGACCAGTGGCGCGCGATCCGGGACGAGGCGCATTCGGCTGTACGCGACGGGACTCGAGCCGGGGCCGAACATCGCTTCACGCTATGGTGCAGGGGCGGTCGTGACGCGGCAAATGCCGCGCGCTGCCCCGCGACGGCGGCGACGGTGGCGGCGATTCCCGGGCTCGACAGTGCAGGATTCTCGATCCTCCCGCCCGGTGCGCATGTGCCTGTGCAGCGCGGACCGACGCGGGGGTTGCTGACCTGTCACCTCGGCCTGATCGTCCCGCGTGACGGCGATGCGCGGATGCGTGTCGGCGACCGGATGGTCCGCTGGGCCGAGGGCGAGACATTGGTGTTCGACGACACCTATGATCATGAGGCGTGGAACGATAGCGGCGGCACGCGCGTGGTGCTGCGCGTCCGGGTGCGGCGGCCGCTGCGCCAGCCGGGGCGGTGGCTTGCCGATTCGGTGTTGCGGCTTCGATCAGCGATCGCGCGTTGAGGCGAGGCCGCCGACGTTGCGCCGGCGGCCTCCCTCGGCTCAGAACTTCGCGCGCACGCCGATCGAAAAGCGGCGTTCGGACAGCGCATAGCTGTTGAGCGCGATCGGTCCGGCGGCGCTATACTCGCTCGTCGCGGATTCCTCGGGCAACAGGTTCTGCGCCTGGAGCGACAGCGCGATCCCCTTGGCCAGGTCGATGCCGATCTGTGCGTCGAGCTGTGAGCGCGCGCCGACGAAGCTCGGTCGACCTTCGGAGAATTCGAACACCGCCGCGTCGCGGTAATTATACGCGATGCGCGCCGAGAACGGTCCCTTTTCGTACAGGCCAACCAGATTGTAGCTGTTCTTCGACACCGCGACGAGCGGGAAGCCCGCATTATCCTCCGAGTCGGAGAAGGTGTAGTTGGCGATGATGCCGAGCCCGTCGAGCGGTGCGGGGAGGAAGTCGAAGAACTGCTGGACGCCGATCTCGAACCCCTTGATCTTCGCGCTGGCGAGGTTTTCGGGGCGGGAGAAGGTCAGCTCACGCCCGGCGGGATCGAGATTGGTGTCGATGCCCGTGGTGACGAAGCTGGCGATGAAGTCCTTCACGTCCTTGTAGAAGAACGCGCCCGAGATCAGCGAGCTCTTGCCGGTATAATATTCAAAGCTGATGTCCGCCTGGGTCGAGACGGGCGGTTCGAGTGCGGCATTGCCGCCGGTCACCGACAAATTGGTCGCGTTGAAGAAGGTCGATGGGGCGAGGTCGGCGATCGATGCGCGCTGCATCGTCTGTGACCCCGACAGGCGGACGAGGAACTTGTCGGTGACGTTGAACACGATGTTCGCGCTGGGCAGGACGTTGGTATAGTCATTCTCGTCGGTGACCAGCGTGCTGGTGGTGCCGACGTTGAGGAAGGTGTCGACCGACAGGTTGGTCCGCGCGATGCGCACGCCGGCATTGGCGGAAAAGGGGATGCTGCCCAGATCACCCTTGACCGCGACCATCACATAGCCCGCCAGCGTCTTTTCGCTGAAGTCATAGTCGCGCTGCGAATTGGGAAGCAGCGTCGAACGGTCGTTGGGATTGGGGTTGGGTTGTGCCGCCTGCGCCCGGGTGAAGACATAGTCATAGGTCGGTGCGGTGCTGAGAAACGCGCGCGGGAAGCTGCCCGGAATATCCGGCAGGAACGACCCCAAGGTGACCTGACGCAGATAGGGTTCGATTTCGGCGCGGGTCGGGGTGACCTGGCTGCGATAGGCGTTGGTCCTGGCGTGAAGATCGGTGTAGCGCACGCCCGCCGACAGGGTAAAACCGCTGTCGAATTCATAGGACAGGTCGAGCTTGCCGGTCCATTCCTCAAGCAGGCCGAGCAGGCGGTTGCTGCGCACGCCGTTGCTGGCCGGATTGTAGGACGCATAGGCGGTCGGGTCCCACGTGCCGAGGTTGAGGCTGGGGATCGTGCCGTTGCGGAAATCGAACGCGCCGGGGACCAATGCGGTGCCCTGAAGCGTGATGATCTGGATCGTCTGGTCGATCGTGCCCTTGCTGTAATAGCCATCGGCTTCGATGGTCAGCCCGCCGCTCTCATATTTGCCGTTGAGGCCGTAGAGATAGCTTTCGGTCGGCTCGTTGCGGATCTGGCCGGCGGTGGTGACGGTGCCATTGGCATTGCCCGCGACGACAACGCCGTTTTCGACGACGCGGTTGCTGACCGGGTTGCTGCCGGTGGGCAGGCGGAAGGCGAAGAAATCCTGATGGCGGCCGGTGGTGAGGCGCGAGAAGAGCGCGTCGGCGGTCACGACGAATTCCGGCGTCACCTCGACCTGCACCGCGCCGTTGAGGCCGAGCCGCGAGCGATCGACCACGAAATTCTCATATTGCAGCAGCACCGGGGTCGGCGTCACGGCGCCGCCGGTACCAGTATAGGTGCGGTTGAGGAAATTGTTGCGCTCGAACGCCTGGGTGGTCGTGGTGCGCTTCTGATACTCCGCCGCGAGCATCACGCCGATCTTGCCATTGGCGAACTTGGTGGTCGCAAAGCCGGTCAACACCGGTTCGAACGTCTCGCTATTCTCGGAATAGACCCCGGTCGCGCGCAGCGAGATGGTGGTGTCGCGGAAGTCGAGGGGCTTGGGCGTGACGAGATTGACGGTGCCGCCAAGCCCGCCCTCGGCCTGGCTGGCGAGCGGCGATTTGCGCACTTCAAGCCGACCGAACAGGCTGGACGGCACCGAATCGAGGCCCGACGACCGGCCGAGCTGATCATTCTCTGGCGGCGACAGGCGCGCCGACCAGCCGAGCAGGGTGCGGCCGTCGACTTCGACGCGGACCTGTTGCAGGCCACGCACCGACACCGACTGGCCTTCGCCGAAAACGCGGGTGATCTGAACGCCGGTGACACGTTGCAGCGCCTCGGCAACGTTTGCGTCGGGCAGCTTGCCGACGTCTTCGGCGGTGATGACGTCGAGGACCTGGTCCGCCTCACGCTTGATATCGGCCGCGCGTTCCAGCGACGCGCGGATGCCGGTCACGACGATCTCGTCCTTGTCCTCGGCCTGCGCGGCCGGGGCGGCGTCCTGGGCCAGTGCGGGCGTGCTGACGAGCGCTGCGGCGAGCGCGCTGGCGGCAATGCCGCAGGTGATCGATGCGCGAAACTTCATGATAGTCCCCTCCCATTTCGCATGAAACGGACAGGGGTCGGATGCGCTCTCACCCGCTATCGCCCTCTCCCGCGCCATGCACCAAATGACCCGGCTTAAGACACCGGTGTCACATAGGTTGTCCTACAAACCGATTCGGGAGTCAATAAAGATGTCGGACAACTTGCCTCAGCTTTTGGGCGCGGGTCCGGTACTGGCGCGCGCGATCAGGCGCGTGTCGAACGTCATCCGGTCGCGCGGGCTCTTTGCGTCAAGCAGCAGATCGGCAGCGCTGCGGGCGAGATCGTGCACCGGCTGTCGGACCGTGGTGAGCGGAGGCCAGACGGCGGCGGCGAGGTCTGAATCGTCGAACCCGACGATCGACAATTGATCGGGGACGGCGATTCCACGCTCATGCGCCACGGCCAGCGCGCCCGCCGCCATATCGTCATTGCCCGCGAACAACGCGGTCGGCGGGCTCGCGCGGTCGAGCAGCAGATGGGCGGCGCGGCGGCCCGAATCGATGCTGTAATCGCCCGCGACCACCAAAGTTTCGTCGAACGCCACGCCATGCGCATCGAGCGCGGCGCGATAGCCCTTAAGGCGTTCGATTGACGAAATATGCGTGTCTGGCCCCTTGATGAAGGCGATTGCGCGATGGCCATGCGCCAGCAGATGCGCGGTCGCCTCCTGCGCGGCGCTGGCGTCTTCGATCGTCACCGACCGGCCGACATCGCGGCGCAGGCCCGGCTCGATCCGCACATAGGGCAGGCCGCGCCGGTCGAGTTCGTCGAGCAAGGCTTCGTTCTCGGTCACCGGCGGGGAGAGGATCAGTCCGTCGAGATGGGTTTCGTCGACCAGCGCCGCGACATCGGCGACCAGCCCCGGCGCGGCGCTGTCCACCGGCTGGGTCAACAGGCGATAGCCATGTTCGGCGCACCCCTCCTGCGCGCCGGCGAGCAGGTGGTAGACATAATAGGGGCTGGGGTTGTCGTAGAGCAGCGCGACCTGGAAGGATTTACGCCCGGCCAAGGTCCGCGCGGCGAGGCTGGGGCGGAAATTGAGTTCGGCGACAACTTGCTCGACCCGGCGGCGGGTTTCCTCGCTGACGTTCTTTTCATTGTTCAGCACGCGCGAGACGGTCTTGAACGACACGCCCGCGAGTTTCGAAACTTCCTTGATCGTCGGCCGTCGCGCCATTTGCCTCCCCTGACGGGTCAGGCATAGGTGACAGCGTTGGCAACAGGCAAGAGTGGAGTTGTGCGTATGGATCGGCGCAAAGTGGTCGCGGTTGCGGCCGGGCTGGGGCTGATGCCCGGATTGGCCTATGCCGCAGCGAAGCAGCGCGGGTTGCGGGTGATGAGCTTCAACGTCCGCCTGCCGATCGAGTCGGATGGGGCGAACCGGTGGGCGGCGCGGCGCGATCTGTTTGTCGAGACGATCCGGCGGAGCGATCCGGACATCATCGGGACGCAGGAGCTTTGGAAAATTCAGGGCGATTATGTCGTCGAGCGGCTGCCGCAGTTCAGCTGGTTCGGGATCGACCGGCGCGGCGGGCGGGGCGACGAGCATATGGGGGTGTTTTTTCGCCGCGACCGGATGAAGGTGATCGATCTTGGCAATTTCTGGCTGTCGGATACGCCCAATGTGCCGGGGAGCATCAGCTGGGGGCATCTCTATCCGCGGATGGCGACATGGGGACTGTTCGAGACGGTGGCGGGCCAGCGGTTCTGGCTGATCAACACCCATTTCCCGTATCGCGCCGAGGATGAGGCGGCGCGCAGCAAATGTGCGGCGGCGATTGCGGAATGGGTCGCCAGGCGGCCTGCCGGAGAAATGGTGGTGCTGACCGGGGACTTCAACACCGGGGCGGAAAGCGATGCCCATCGCATCCTAAGTGCCGGGCTGGCCGATGCCTGGGTTGCGGCGCCGAAGCGGTCGGGGCCGGAGGGGACGTTCCATGGCTTTAGCGGAACGCCGGGCAAGCGGATCGACTGGGTCATGGCGCGGGGCCTGACGCCGGTGGCGGTCGAGACGGTCGATTTCGGCCGGGGCGGGCGGTTTCCGTCGGATCACTTTCCGGTGGTGGCCGATTACCGCTGGCCTTGAACGCAAGAAGAAAGAAGACCCTCCCCAACCCCTCCCGCGAAGGCGGGAGGGGCTGAAGAAGGCCAGACAGATCAGCCCGCCGCGAGAGCTGCGAGCAGCAGCAGGGCGACGATGTTGGTGATCTTGATCATCGGATTCACCGCCGGGCCCGCCGTATCCTTGTAGGGATCGCCGACGGTGTCGCCGGTCACTGCGGCCTTATGGGCTTCGCTGCCCTTGCCGCCGTGGTTGCCGTCTTCGATATACTTCTTCGCATTGTCCCAGGCGCCGCCGCCCGAGGTCATCGAGATGGCGACGAACAGGCCCGACACGATCACGCCGAGCAGCATCGCGCCGACCGAAGCAAAGGCATTGGCCTGGCTGTCGACCGCCAGGATCACGAAGTAGAGGACGATCGGCGACAGCACCGGGAGCAGCGACGGGATGATCATTTCCTTGATCGCCGCCTTGGTCACGATGTCCACCGTCCGGCCATAGTTCGGGCGGCTGGTCCCGGCCATGATGCCGGGATTGTCGCGGAACTGGGCGCGGACATCCTCGACCACGGCGCCGGCTGCACGGCCCACGGCGGTCATGCCGAACGCGCCGAACAGATAGGGCAGCAGCGCGCCGAGCAGCAGCCCGACGATCACGAACGGGTTGCTGAGCGAGAAGTCCACCACGACGGTGGGGAAGTAGCGCGTCAGATCTTCGGTATAGGCGCCGAACAGCACGAGTGCAGCGAGCGCCGCCGAGCCGATGGCATAGCCCTTGGTCACCGCCTTGGTCGTGTTGCCGACTGCATCGAGCGCGTCGGTGCGGGTGCGGACGTCATCGGGCAGCCCGGCCATTTCGGCGATGCCCCCGGCATTGTCGGTGACCGGGCCATAGGCGTCGAGCGCGACCACCATGCCGGCCAGAGCGAGCAGCGAAGTGGCGGCGAACGCCACGCCGATGATCCCGGCAAGCTGGAACGATGCGATCACCGCGACGACGATCACGAGCGTCGGCAGCGCGGTCGACTCAAGGCTGATCGCCAGACCCTGAATGACGTTGGTGCCATGGCCGGTTTCGGACGCCTTGGCGATCGAGCGGACCGGACGATACTGGGTGCCGGTATAATATTCGGTGATCCACACCAGCGCCCCGGTGACGGCCAGACCGATCATCATGCACCAGAACAGGTCCATGCCGGTAAACGCCTGATCGCCGATCGTGGCGTTGAGATCGTCCAGCGTGAAGCCGATCGCGAACCAGATCGCCGGGACGGCGAGGATCGCGGTGGTCCAGAAGCCCTTGTAGAGCGCGCCCATGATCGACTGGCTCTTGCCCAGCCGGACCATATAGGTGCCGATGATCGAGGTGATGATGCACACGCCGCCGACGATCAGCGGCAGCGCCATCAGCTTGAGCATGGCATTGTCGGCGAGGCCCCCGACGAGCAGTGCGATCGACACCATGGTGAGGCCGATGGTGACCACATAGGTTTCAAACAGGTCGGCGGCCATGCCGGCGCAGTCGCCGACATTGTCGCCGACGTTATCGGCGATCACGGCGGGGTTGCGGGGGTCATCCTCGGGAATACCGGCCTCGACCTTGCCGACCAGGTCGGCGCCGACGTCCGCAGCCTTGGTGAAGATGCCGCCGCCGAGACGCGCGAAGATCGAGATCAGCGACGCACCGAACGCCAGCGCGGTCAGCGCCTTGATGATGTCTTCGCCGTTCGCGGCTTCACCGGCGGGGCCGACGAGATACCAGAAGAGTCCCGCGATCGACAGCAGGCCAAGCCCGGCGACGAGCATGCCGGTGACGGCACCGGCGCGGAAGGCGAGGGTGAGGCCACCCTGCAGCGAGGTGCGCGCCGCTTCAGCCGTGCGGACATTCGCGCGGACCGAGATGTTCATGCCGACATAGCCGGCGACGCCCGAGAGGATCGCGCCGATCAGGAATGCGACCGTCGACAGCGCGCCGAGCGTGAAGAACATCACGGCGGCAACGACGACGCCGACAATGGCGATGGTGGTGTATTGGCGGCCGAGATAGGCCTTGGCGCCTTCCTGAATGGCGGCGGCGATATCCTGCATCTTCTGGTCGCCCGCCGGTGCGCGCAGCACCTGTTGCGACGTCACCAAGCCATAGAGCACGGCAATCAGGCCGCACACGATGGCGATGTAAACAATCGTCATCTGGTATCCTTCCCCTGTGAATCCCGCGCTCCGCCCAGGTCTTGATGCCCGGTACGGCGTGCGTCGGGGTGGAGCGTAGAGAGGGGCGGGGGGCTGTCAAGCGGCGTGGTGGATCGGCGGGGCGTCCGACGAAGCTGACGAAAAAGCGGGGTGTGTGGCGCGGGGGACGGGGATGCCCCAGGTTGGCGACCGGGATGGGGCGGGTTTGCGACATGCGCGCGACGGTGACGCGACAGGGGCGCGACGCGGGCGCAACGGGCTGACACAGCGACGCGACGGGGAGGCGACGGGCTGACATCCGCCACGCGACCGGCGCGCGTCGGATAGGCGACGCGGGGGTGGGTGAGTCGGGTGCGGTGGGCTTCATCGATCAGGGTAGATCAGAAGAAATCCAACATTTGAAGGGGTTGTTGTGAGTCGAGTGACCTTCTCAATCCTCCCCCGCCAGGGGGAGGTGGCAGGCGCAGCCTGACGGAGGGGGAGGACGGCTGTGTCCTCACGCCTCTCGCCTCGGTGCTTCCTCCCCCTCCGTCGCCTTCGGCGCCACCTCGCCCTGGCGGGGGAGGATTATGCGGTTTCGTGGCGGTAGCCGAGGCGGTTGGGGAGGGGGATGGGGGCGCCGTTTGCCGTGAGGGTGAGGCCGCTGCCGGGGCTGGCCGTGCCGATGCGGGTGGCGGGGACTGGTGGCTCGACGCCGTCGGGCAGGGTGAAGAGGAGTTCGTAATCATCGCCTGCGCACGCCGCGTCGAGGACGGGGCCGGGGAGGGCGAGCGGGATGGCGTCGAGGTTTATGTGGATCGCGACGCCGCTTGCCGCAGCAAGCCGCTGGGCGTCGATCAGCAGGCCGTCGGATATGTCCATCATCGCGGTCGCGAGCGGGGCGAGTGCCTGGCCCTCCGCGATGCGCGGGACGGGGTGGAGGTAGCGGGCGAGGTCGCGTGGCTGGCCATCCGCGCCGAACGCTGCCCCACCGATGGTGCCGGTGACCCACAGCGTATCGCCGGGCTGGGCGCCGGTGCGCAACGGGACTTTTGCCGGCGCGGTGCCGATGGCGGTGAGCGTCAGGCTGCGCGGGGCTCCGGCCAGCATCGCCACCGTATCGCCGCCGATCAGCGGCATCGCGTAGGTGGTGAGCGCTTCTTTCAGGCCGTTGAGGAACGCGCGGTCCCAGTCGGCATGGCCCGACAGGCTGTAATTGAGCAGGCACGCGAGCGGCGTCGCGCCCTTGGCCGCGAGGTCGGACAGGTTGACCGCCGCCAGCCGCCAGCCGACCGATTGCGGCGGGTCGTGCGGGCGGTAGTGGACGGATTCGACCATCGTGTCGCTGGTGAGGATCAGGGTTCCGGTGGTGACGTCGAGCTGCGCCGTGTCGTCCGCAAGCCCCGCCGCCGCCGGGTGCGTGGCGATGGCGCGCAGGGCGGTGAGGAAGGTGAACTCGTCGGGCATGGGCAACTGATGGACGATGGCGAACCGCGCCGCAACGGCCGTCCCGGATTGCGAGGCGGGACTAGCGCCGTTTGTCGGCCAGCATCCAGCTGAGCTTCACAGAGCCCGTGAAAATGCCCCGGTAGCGATCGAGATCCGTGCGGGTCCGTTCGTCGAACTCGCGTGCGCGGGCGACACGGTCGAGCGCGCCCCGGCCCGCGTCCCGCAAGAGCACGCGCGCCTTTGGCCGATCGCGCTGGGTAGTGGCGAGCGACGCGCCCAGGGCCCAGCTTGTGCGGATGCGAACGGGGCTTGCCGGATCGTCGATTCGGCGCGCTTCGAGATACGCGCGCTCGAGACGTTTTCGCGCCTCGCCGCTCCTCCCGGTCGCGTCCAGAAAGGCGGCATATTCGATATGCGCTGCCGTGCGCCGCGGATCGCCGAGGCTGAGCCCAAAATCGAGCTCCAATGATGCTTGAAGAAAATGCGCCTCAGCGAGGAAGGGGCCGGCACCGGGCATCCGCGCTGCAGTTTCGGCTAGGTTGAGCATCGATGTTCCGATGTCGTAGCGATCCGCGTGATGGCGTTGCCGCAGTGTGAGCGCGGCGCGATGCTCGGCTAGCGCCTCTGCATAGCGACCAGTGCGGTGGAGCAGAACGGCAAGATTGGCGCGCGCGGTGGCCAGGTCGAGCGGGCGCGCAGCGGCGTGACGCTCCCGAACCGCGACGGCGCTGCGAAACAGCGCTTCGCTTTCGACGAAGCCGCGTTGTTCGGCGAGCACGATGGCGAGGTTCATCGCATGGTCGGCGAACGGTTCGGTGTCGGTCTCTCCGCGGCCTTGCATCGCCTGAAGCAGCGCGCGCAGCACTTCCTCCGCCTCGCGATAGCGGCCCGCGTCGATCAGCACCGTCCCCAGCATGCTGGTGGCGGCGCGGGTTTCGGCATGCTCGGCGCCGTGAATCCGGGTCATGACCGTGATCGCAGCGCGCGCGGTTGTTTCCGCCCCTTCCAGATCGCCGGCCCGTGCGAGCGTGTGGGCGGCACCGATCAGCTTTTCGCCACAGGCTTGGGTCAGGGGCTCCTTGATGCAGATGCGGGTCTCCGCATTTGCGGTCGCGCGCGCGCCCATGCGTCGGTCTCGCAGCAGCATCGTGAAGACCAGATCCGTGCCGAGGTTGCGGCGAACCTCATAACGCAGCGCCGGCTTGAACTCCGATGCGGCGACCGGAGTGGGCAGAATCGCTGCGAAAAGGGCGACGGCGAAAACCGTAGGGAGTCGCATGACGCACAGACTGGCGTCAATCGGCGCGCTTGCAAGTGACTCGTTCAGACAAGACGTCAGCGCGCTTCCCCCAACCGCCACGCCACCCCCACCCCGCCCGCAAACACCCCGCGCCATTGCGACAAATCCGCGCGGCTGCGCTCGTCGAAGTCCTGGGCGCGGGTGGCGCGGGTGAGGACGCCTTGGCTGGCTTCGCGGAGCAGGGTGCGGGCGACGGGGAGGCCGGTGTTGTTGGCGGCGAGGAAGCGGGCGAGGTTGTGGGCGGCGCGGATGCGTAAGGGGGCGTCGGGGGACAGGGTTTCGCGGGCGCCGGCATAAGCGAGCATGTAGAGTTCGAGCGCGCCGGTGCGCTTGCCCTGTGCGTCGAGATTCTCGGCGAGCATCGTCTGGGCGAGCGTGGTGCGCGGGTCGCCGGGGGGCAGCACCGCCTCCCGTGTCATCAGCCCGGCGCGCAGATAGGGCTCGGCGATCAGGCGCGCGGCATCGGGCTGACGCGCGAGGAGTTCGGCGAGGTTGAGCATCGAGGTGCCGAGGTCGTAATGGCTGCCCTTCAGCCGATCGCGGCGGATCGTCAGTGCGGCCTGTTGCTCGGCGAGTGCATCGCTGTCGCGGCCCATGCGGGCGAGCAGCACGCCGAGATTGGCGCGCGCGGTGGCGATGGCGAGGAGATTGTCGGGCAATTTCTCCTGCCGCACCGCGACGGCTCGGCGGAGCGCGGGTTCGGCGTCGGCATAGCGGCGCTGTTCGGCGAGCACGATGCCGAGGTTCATCAGGTGATCGGCGAGCAGCTCCGGGTCGCCGCCTTCGCCCGCCTGAAGCGTCTGCGCCGCGACGCGCAGCACCGGTTCGGCCTGATCATAGCGTCCGCCGCGCAATAGCACCGCGCCGAGCATGCCGCGCACGACGCTGGTATCCTCATGCGCCGGGCCGCGCAGGGTCTCCATCATGGTGAGGGCAGTGCGGGCGGCGCGCTCGGCGTCATCGAACAGGCCGGCGGTGGCGAGCAGCTCGGCGGCGGCGACCAGCCCCAGCGCGCAATCTTCGCTCGGCGGCGTCGTGGGGGTGCAGTTGGTGCGGGCCTCTGCCGTGGCCTGGAGCACCGCCGCGCGGGGCAGGGCGGTTGCGCTTTCGTCGAGCTGGAGGCCGAATTTGAACTCGTCCGCCGCAGCGGGGGTGGCGATCAGGGCGAGCAGCAGGGCGAGGTAGCGCATGGCGGCGTTGTGAGATGTCGCTGCGCAGCTTGGCAAGCGACGAATTGCGTCGGAGTCAGGCGCCGCGCTGCGCGGCCTTTGCCTTGAGTGCCGCGTGCATCGCGTCGACCATCCGGCTGGCACCTTCCGCCTGCGCGCCGCCCTGAAGCCGGGTGTTGAACACGGCTGCGAGCTTCCAGTCGCGCGGCCCCGGCTCGGCGACGATCGCGTCGATCACCGGATCGACTTCGCCGACGCCGATCGAGACGGTCGCGGCCGGCTCGAGATAGGTCACGCAATGCCACCAGAAGGGCGGCTGGACCAGCGCCTCGCCCGGGCCGAGGATGAAATGGCAGCCGTCATGTTCGGCGACCAGCGCGGACCAGTCGTCGAGCGTCAGGTCGCGCAGCTTGCGGCGGGCGAAATTGGCCTTCACGTCGAGCGCGCCGGCGGCGGTGATCGGCAGGAAGGCGAAATGCTTGCGGCCGATCAACGGAACCTGAAACAGCCAGTGGCTGAGCCAGTCGAAATGCATGTCGGCGCACGACCCTTGTCGCCCGGCGAAGAAGCGCGGATGGCGGGTAGGCCCGAGCGCTTGCGGCAGGTCGATGCGGTTGAGGATTGCCTTTGGGACGGACGCCTCAAGCACCATTTCGAGCGCGTTGACGCTGTCCGCCGGCGGTGCGGGGGTGTCGAGATAGGTGCCTAGATCGATTCTGCGCGGAGCGGACCCGAGATCGCGCCCGCCGAGCAGGTCGTTCAGATAATTGTTCACGACGGGGAAGCGCATGGCGCGCAGTGCGGCCTGGAACTTGGGGTCTTGCAGTTCCGGCTGCGCGAATCCGACGATTTTGGTCGGGCGGGTGAGACCGACGAGTCCCTGTGTCCGGAGCTGGCCGAACGCGATCACATCACGCATACTGACTACCGTACGAATACTGAACCAAATCAATATTGTGGTAGCCGTACTTCAGGAGTTCGGGAAAGCCCCCTCTTTACACTTTTTCACCATGATTGTGCGGAATCGGTGCAGCGCAGCGCGCGGGGCGGGCCCCTCCCCCCGCAGGGGAGGGGCTGTGGTTCACACCGCCTTCAACGCTTCCTCAAAGTCCGCGATCAGGTCGTCGGCATTTTCGACGCCGATCGAGATGCGCACGAGATTGTCGGTGATGCCGAGCGCCGCTTTGCGCGCGTCGGGGACCGAGAGGTGGGTCATGGCGGCGGGGGCGCTGGCGAGGGTTTCGGTGCCGCCGAGGCTGACCGCGAGCTTGGCGATCTTGAGCGAATCAAGGAACGCGAAGGCCTCTTTCTCGCCGCCCTTGAGGTAGAGCGAGAAGGTCGATCCGGCGCCGGTGCAGTGGCGGTCGTAAATGTCGCGCTGGCGGCTGCCCTCTTCGAGGAACCCGAGATAGCCGACGCTTTCGACCTTGGGGTGGGTGCGGAGATATTCGCAGACCTTCACCGCATTCTCACCCGCGCGGCTCATGCGCAACTCCAGCGTTTCGAGGCTGCGCAGCAGCATCCACGCGGTGTTGGGGTCGCAGATCGTGCCGATCGTGTTGCGCATCATGCGGATGGTGTTGATGTGCGCCTTGCTGCCCAGCACGCCGCCCGCGACGAGGTCGCTATGGCCGCCAGCATATTTGGTGAGGCTGTACACTACGAGGTCGGCGCCCTGCTTGAGCGGTTGCGCCCAGAGCGGGCCGAGGAAGGTGTTGTCGATCGCGATCGGCGGCTTGGTGTCGCCGGTGAAGATGGCGTCGCGGCTGGCGGCGACGGCCTCGACATCGACCAGCACGTTGGTCGGGTTGGCGGGGCTTTCGAGATAGATCAGCGCGACATTGCCCGACGACGCTTTTTGCAACACCGCGTCGATCTCTTCACGCGTGGCACCCGCGGGGAAGTCGACCCAGTGGACGCCGAACTTGCCGAGGATGCGGGCGATCAGCGTTTCGGTGGCGGCGTAGAGCGGGCCGCTGTGCACGATGGTGTCGCCGGGCTTGACCATCGCGAGGAACAAGGTGGCGATGGCGGACATGCCAGAGGAGAAGGCGAGCGCGTCCTCCGCCTCTTCCCATACGCCCAGGCGATCCTCGAGGATTTCCTGGTTGGGGCCGTTGAAGCGCGAATAGACGAGGCCCTCAGCGCCGCCGGGACGTTTGCCGGTGACGCCCTCGAAATGGCGCTTGCCCGCGGCGGCGTTGGGGAAGACGAAGGTCGAGGTGGCGAAGATCGGGGGTTTCAGCGAGCCTTCGGACAGCACCGGGTCATAGCCATGGCCCATCATCAGCGTGCTGGGGCTGAGCTTGCGGCCGCCGACGGTGTCGACCGGGGGCTTGGGGCGGCGGCGCGGGGTGGTGCCGGTGAGGGCGGCTTCGTCCTGCTGTTCGGGCGTGTCGGTCATGGTGCGTCCGCTCCTGGTATCAGATGAAACTAATTACCGCAGCCGTCGCACCGATGCTTCATTCCGTCAATGCGATCACCGAAATCTGACGGCCGTAATCGGGCGCGCCCTCATGGGTGGCGCGGCGATAGCTGAAGAAACGCGTGGGGTCGGCATAGGTGTCCGCGCCGAGTGCCTCGATCCGGCGGAGGCCAGCGAGCGCGAGGCGGTGGACGACATAGGCCTCGAGGTCGAACTGGTGGTGGCCGGGCTTGCCGGGGGTGAAGAAGCGTTCGTTTGCCGGGTCGGTGGCGGCGAAGCGGGTGAGGAATGCGTCGTCGACCTCGTAGCTGGCGCGGGCGATGCAGGGTCCGACGGCGGCGGCGATGGTCTCGCGACGTGCACCGAGTTCTTCCATGCGGGCGATGGTTGCGTCGGTGATGCCGTGCAGCGCGCCTTTCCACCCGGCATGGGCGGCGGCGACGACTCCGGCTTCGCGGTCGGCGAACAGGACGGGCGCGCAATCGGCGGTGAGGATGCCGAGCAGGATGCCGGGGCGGTCGGTGACGAGGGCGTCGGCGTGCGGGCGGGCGTCCTCGTCCCAGCCGTCGGCGACGATCACTGCGTCGGGAGAGTGGACCTGATGGACGGTGGCGAAGCGGCTGTCTGGCGCGATGGCGGCGATGACGCGGCGCTGGTTTTCCTGCAACTCGGGCGTGGGGGGCAGGCCGCGGCGGCCCATATCGAGGCTGGCGGTGGCGCCGGTGGTGACGCCGCCGGTGCGGCCGATAAAGCCGTGCGCGACGCCGTCGAGCGTGGTGGCGCGCAGGATGGTGAGCGCATCGCTCACAGCGCGAGGCGCATCACGAGGTCGCGGTCGATCTGGCGGCCGACGGGGAAGGCATAGTCGCCGACATGGACGAAGCCATATTTGCCGTAAAAGGCGATCGCGCGGTGGTTTTCCTCGAACACCGTCAGCAGCAAGGCGGGGGCGTGGCGGGCGCGGGCGGTGGTCATCGCCCAGTCCATCAGCGCCTGCGCGACGCCGCGCCCGTGCCAGTCGGTCGCGACATAGAGTTGCGACAGCTGTGCGTCGGCCGGGCCGGCCTGTTCGAGGGTGGGCGGGACCATCTTGGCATAGCCGGCGATGGCACCATCGGCCCGCGCGACGGCCCAGGTGATCGCCGGGTTGGCGAGGTCGCGGCGCAGGCGGCCGTCTTCGCCGAAATTCTCATCGAGAAAGGCGGCAAGATCTTCGGGCTTGTAGAAATGCGCGAAGGTGTCGCGCCAGCTCGCCTCCGCCATCGCGTCGAGTGCGGCGGCGTCGGCGGGGGTGGGGGTGTCGATGGTGAGGGGGGTCATGAGGGTCATTCCGCAAATCCCGCTGGGACCGGCCAGCCGGGCGCGGTCAGCGCGACGACCTTGAACAATTCGCCCATCGCGTCGTCGCCGATCAGGCGGTCGCGCGCTGCGGCGACATCTGCGGCGCGGTCGGGGGCGGCGCGGGTGAGCGCTTCGGCGCGCGGTTCGATGCCGAGCTCGCGCAGCCATGCGCCCTGCGGGATCGGGCCATAGGCTTCCAGCCCCTCGACCCGCGCGGCTTCGATCAGCGTGCCGAAATCGACATGCGCGGTGAGGTCGGCCTCGCCCGGATCCTCGAACGGGTTGACGTAAGCATGGCCGCGCACTGCCTGAAGCGTGTCGCCGATCGCGGGGCCGGCATAGCCATAGTCGATCACGATCGCCGCGCCGCCCTGTTGCAGCAACCGTGCGGCGAGCGCGCGCAGGATTGCGATGCTGGGCGGCGAGGTTTCGAGGATCGATCCGTCGGGGGCATCACGGAACTGCGGCGGGATGATCGGGTCGAAGATGGTGTTGCCGATCACGGGGATGAACAAAGTGTCCTGACACGCGACGAGCCGCTCGCGCCAGCCCTGGGGCGTCTTGACCAGCTGGCGGATCGGGAGCGCGTCGAAAAATTCATTGGCGACGACGAGTAAAGGCTGGTCATCGGGCAGGCCGACCAAGTCGAGCGACCATTCGGCGTTGGGCACCTGCTTGGCCTGTTCGGCGCGCAGCATCGGGCTGTTTTCGACGAAATGCACCGGGGGGGTGAGGCCGGCGCTGCTCATCGCGCGCAGGGCATCGCTGGCCAGCGTGCCGCGCCCCGGGCCAAGCTCGACATAATGGCAGTCGGGGCGGTCGGCGCGGTCCCACAAATCGGCGAGCGCGAGGCCGACCAGCTCGCCGAACATCTGGCTGATTTCCGGCGCGGTGGTGAAGTCGCCGCGCGTGCCGAGCGGGTCGCGGGTGGCGTAATAATGGGTGTTGGCCGCGCCCATATATTGCGAGAGCGGGATCGGCCCGGCGAGCGTGATCGCGCGGGCGATGCGCTCGGGAAGGGGGCCGTCGACGTTGGGCGTGTCGTTCATGCGATCGTCTGGTCGCCTGCGAAGGGTTCGACCCGCTCACGCCGCTTCTTCGCGGTGGCGATGAGGTAGAGGCCGCCGAAGATCATCGGGAGCGTCAGCAGCTGGCCCATGTGCAGGCCGGGGGTGGCGAAGATCGTATCGTTGAACTGCGCGTCGTGCACGCGGAAGAATTCGACGAACCAGCGCGACAGGCCATAGCCGAGGATGAAGGTGCCGACGAGCTTGCCCGGCTGGTAGCGGGCATCGGTTTTCCAGAACAGGAACCACAGGACCAGGCCGACCAGCAGCCCTTCGAGGCCGGCTTCGTACAGCTGGCTGGGGTGGCGGGCGAAGGTTTCGCCGGTCGGCTGGGTCAGATCGCGCATGTCGTAGACGATGCCCCACGGTACGTCGGTCTTATGGCCCCACAGCTCGCCATTCACGAAATTGGCGATGCGGCCGAAGAACAGGCCGAAGGGGACGCAGCAGGCGACATAATCGTGCACACGCAGCCAGTTGAGCTCTTCCTTGCGGCACAGCCACAGGATCGCGAGCGTCACGCCGATCACGCCGCCATGGAAGGACATGCCGCCCTCCCACAATTGCACCAGCTTGAGCGGTTCGAGGAACAGCGTCGGCTGGTAGAACATCACATAGCCGAGCCGCCCGCCCACGATGATGCCGAGCGTGGCGTAGAACACCATGTCATCGGCATGGCGGCGCGCCATCGGCGCACCCGGCTGGGCCAGCAATTTGAGCAGATACCACCAGCCGACCAGGATGCCCGCGATATAGGCGAGCGAATACCATTTGAGCGTGAAGAAGCCGAGATCGAGCGCGACCGAATGCAGGCCGAGGTCGCTGAACTGGATATGCGAGGTCGCTTGCGCGGCGGCGGTCAGGATCACGGTTCGGGCTCCCCGGGGGTTCGGCGCCGTCCTATCGGGATATGACGGCGGGGCCAAGGGGAGGAATGGGTGTGGCGCCCTGCTTTGTGCCCCGCTAGAGCGGCGGTGATGGAGCGCAAGGGTTTCAAGGGGATCGACCGGCGCACGCTGCTGATCGGTGGCGGGGCGGGGATCGGGCTGATCGTCGCATGGGCGGCGTGGCCGCGCACCTATTTGCCCAATCTGCCGGTGCGGGAGGGCGAGGCGGCGTTCGGGGCGTGGCTGAAGATCGCGCCCGACGGGCAGGTCACGGTCGCCGTTCCGCAATGCGAATATGGGCAGGGCGTGTTCACGACGCTGCCGCAGATTGTCGCCGATGAGCTGGGCGCGGACTGGCGGCGGGTCGGGGTCGAGCAGGCGCCGTTGAGCCCGCTCTATGCCAATGCGCTGGCGGCGGGCGAGCTGTTCCCGGGCGTGCTGCCCGATCGGCTGCGCGCGACCCATGCGCAGCGCAACGCGCTGGTGCTGACCGGTGCGTCGACATCGATGCGGCAATTCGAGGGGCCGCTGCGCGAAGCAGGGGCGGCGGCGCGGGCGATGCTGTGTCAGGCGGCGGCGCGGCGCTGGGGCGTCGAGTGGACCGCGTGCGACACCGCGAACGGCTTTGTCGTGCATGACAAGCAGAAGATCGGCTTTGGCGAGATTGCGGCGGAGGCGGCGGGTGAGGACGTGCCGGCCGACCTGCCGCTGCGCGAGGGCGATGGTGCGCGGCTGATGGGCGAGCCTGCGCCCCGGCTCGACGCGCCGGGCAAGGTCAATGGCAGCGCCAACTTCGCCGCCGATATCCGCCTGCCCGACATGGTGTTCGCCGCGATCCGGCAGGGGCCGGTCGGCACGGTGAAGCTCTATTCGGTGGACGAGGCGGCGGCGCGCAAGGTTCCGGGCGTGCTGCAGATCGTGAAGAATGAGCGCTGGGTGGCGGCGGTCGCCAACAACAGCTGGGCGGCGCAGCGCGCTCTGGATGCGATGAAGCCGCGATTCGAGGTGGCGACCAAGGTCGACAGCGCGTCGATCCAGGCTGCGCTCGACGCTGCGCTGAATGGCGATGGCACCCGGATCGAGTCGGAGGGCGACCTGTCCGCGACGTTCCGGGGCGCGCGCGTGGTCACCGCCGAGTATCGCGTCGGCGTGGCGCTGCACGCGGCGATCGAGCCGATGGCGGCGACGGCGAGCTTGGCCGATGGGCGCTGCCGCATCTGGATGGCGACGCAGGCGCCGGGACTGGCGCGCGCGGCGGTGGCGGATGTGCTTGGCATGAGCGAAGGCAATGTCGTCATCCACCCGGTGTTCGCGGGCGGATCGTTCGGACAGAATCTGGAGCACGATGTTGCGCAGCAGGCTGCGCTGATCGCGCGCGAGGTGGGCAAGCCGGTGCAGCTGACCTGGTCGCGCGGCGAAACCTGTCTCCACGACCGCTATCGCGCACCCGCTGCAGCGCGGATGACGGGGCGGCTGGGCAGCAATGGCGCGGTGGCGGGCTGGCTCGCGAAGATTGCCGCTCCGTCCAGCGGGCATGAACTGGCGGCGCGGCTGATGAGCGGCGACGCGGCGATTGCGGCGGGCCTTGCGCTGGCGGGAAGCGGCGATCCGGCGGCGGTGGCGGGGGCGCGGCCGCCCTATCGCATCGCCAATCTGGCGGTCGATCATCATCCCGCCGATATTGGCATTCCGACCGGCTATTGGCGGTCGGGCGCGCATGCGACCACTGCCTTCTTCACCGAAAGCTTCATCGACGAACTGGCGCATGTCGCGCAGATCGAGGCGCATAGCTTCCGCATCGCGATGCTGGGCGGCGAGCCGCGACTGGCGCGGTGCCTCTCCACCGTGGCGACGCTGGGCGGGTGGCAGGGCGGCCTTGCGGGCAGCGGCCAGGGGCTGGCGTGCCATGCCTTTCGCGGATCGTACATCGCGGTGATGGTCGAGGCGTCGGTCGGCGGGGACCAGCGGATCAAGGTCGATCGCATCGTTGCGGCGGTCGATTGCGGGCGGGTGGTCAACCCCGATGTGGTGCAGCAGCAGATCGAGGGTGGGCTGATTTTCGGCATGGCCGGGGCGCTCGGCGCGACGACCGGCTTTACCGGCAACATGGCCGAGGCGCGCGGCTTTGCCGATCTCGACCTGCCGCGCCTGGCCGATACGCCCGAGATCATGATCGAACTGATCGCGAGCGAGGCCGAGCCGGGCGGAGTGAGCGAGCTGGCGGTGCCGCCGGTCGCGCCTGCCATCGCCAATGCGATCCATGCCGCGACCGGCGTGCGCTTGCGGCAACTTCCTTTGATTCCCGGAGGCGAATGATGGCGTTACCCGAAGGCCACCCCGCGGTTGCGCCGCGGCGGATCGGCGTGCTGCTGGTCAATCTCGGCACGCCCGACGCGCCCGATGCGGGCGCGGTGCGGCGCTATCTGGGCGAGTTCCTGTCGGATCGCCGCGTGGTCGAGATTCCGGCGCTGATCTGGCAGCCGATTCTGCGCGGCATCATCCTGCGCACGCGGCCGGCCAAGTCGGCGCATGCCTATCAACAGGTGTGGACCGACGACGGATCGCCGCTCGCCGCGATCACCAAGCGGCAGGCGGTGGCGTTGCAGGCGGCGTGGCCGGAGATCACGGTCGACTGGGCGATGCGCTATGGCAATCCGTCGATCCCGGCGAAGCTGAAGGCGATGAAGGATGCCGGGTGCGAGCGGATCCTGATCGCGCCGCTCTATCCGCAATATTGCGCGGCGACGAGCGCGACGGTGGTGGACAAGGCGTTCGAGACACTGGCGAAGATGCGCTGGCAACCGACGCTGCGGACGCTGCCGCCCTATCATGACGATCCGCGCTATATCGCCGCGCTGGCGGAGTCGGTGCGGACGCAGTTGGCCGCGCTCGAGTTCGAGCCGGATGCGGTGCTGGCGAGCTTTCATGGGATGCCGCAGCGGACATTGGAGCTGGGCGATCCCTATCACTGCCATTGCCGCAAGACCGCGCGGCTGCTGGGCGAAGCACTTGGCCGCGAGCTGACGGTGACGTTCCAGTCGCGCTTCGGGCGGGCGAAGTGGCTGGAGCCGGCGACCGATACGGTGCTGGAGGGACTGCCGGGCAAGGGCGTGAAGAAGATCGCGATCGTCGCGCCGGGCTTTTCGGCGGACTGCCTCGAGACGCTCGAGGAGCTGGCGATCCGCGGGCGGGAGAGCTTCGAGGAAGCGGGGGGCACGCATTTCGCCTATCTGTCGTGCCTTAACGACAGTGAACCGGGCATGGTTATGTTGCGCAGCATTATCGCATCGGAACTTGCGGGCTGGGTGGAGCTTGCCTAGGCTTGGGCAAACAGGCTTAGGAGGGATTATGGCACGGGTAGCGATCGTAACCGGCGGCACGCGCGGCATCGGCGAGGCGATCAGCGTTGCGCTGAAGGACATGGGCATGACCGTCGCCGCCAACTATGCCGGCAACGACCAGCGGGCGGCGGAGTTTACCGAGCGCACGGGAATCGCGGCGTTCAAATGGGACGTCGCCGATTATGACGCCTGCCAGGCGGGGATCGCGCAGGTTGAGGCTGCGCTGGGGCCGGTCGATGTGCTGGTCAACAATGCCGGCATCACCCGCGACGGCACGATCCTCAAAATGACCTACCAGATGTGGAAAGAGGTCATGGACACCAACCTTGGCGGTTGCTTCAACATGGCCAAGGGCGTGTTCCCGGGCATGCGCGAGCGGAAATGGGGCCGCATCGTCAATATCGGCTCGATCAACGGCCAGGCCGGCCAGTACGGTCAGGTCAATTATGCTGCAGCAAAGAGCGGCATCCACGGCTTTACCAAGGCGCTGGCACAGGAAGGCGCGCGCGCCGGTGTGACGGTCAACGCGATCGCGCCGGGCTATATCGATACTGACATGGTCGCGGCGGTTCCGGCCGAAGTGCTGGAGAAGATCGTCGCGAAGATCCCGGTCGGACGGCTGGGTCAGGCGAACGAGATCGCGCGTGGCGTGGCGTTCCTGTGCTCGGAAGAGGGTGGGTTCGTTACCGGGTCGACGCTGTCGATCAATGGCGGGCAGCATATGTACTGACGAGCGAAGGCGCGTCGCCCCGGCGTAGCCGGGGGACGGCGCCGGTGCCCGCCGAGGCGGGCATCGCCCGGCACGGACGGCGAGGCCGCGTAAGCGGAACTCGTCCGACGTCAAGCACGGGCTTTGCCCGTGCCGACCGCATCCTCCCTTTATCCTCCCCCGCCAGGGGTAGGTGCCAGCGTATCTGGCGGAGGGGGCGGAAGCACGGCAATCGAGGGTGCAGCCGTCCTCCCCCTCCGTCGCCTTCGGCGCCACCTCCCCCTGGCGGGGGAGGATTGATTAAGGGGCGGCTCCCAACCGGGAACCGCCCCTTTTTTCATCCCCTCCAGATCAGAACCGCAGGCCGATCCCCGCAACGCCCTGATGCCGGGTCATGCCCGCTTCATAATCGGTGTAGCGATACTCGACCTTGGCGAAGACCTTGTCGGTCAGCTTCTGCTCGACGCCCGCACCGACGCGGAAGCCGTCGGCGTTGCCGTTGCCGGCGATGCTGAGCAGGCGGAAGTTGGAATAGCCCGCCTTGGCGTAGATCAGCGTCTTGCCGGTGACGACGCCGACGCGGCCGCCGATATAGAGGTCGCGGCTGGCTTCGGCGACGGTGGCGGGGCCGGCCTTGAGCTTTGCGGTCGAGTCGGACACTTCCGCTTCGACGCCGAACACGGTGCTGCCCTTCTGGATATCATAGCCGAGGCCGAGGCCATAGATCAGGCCATCGGGGTTGCGGACGCCCGGGGTGTTGAGGTCGAGGACATCGTAACCGGTCACCACGCTGGCCTTGGCGCCGCTGAAATTTTCGGTGTCCTGCGCCAGCGCGGGGGTGGTGATGGTGGCGAGGGCGGCGGCGAGGGCCAGTGCGAGCTTCTTCATGTCCAGTTCCTTGCAATCTGAATGTCGACGCGGCGTCGTGCCGCGGTGACCCCGATGTGCTGGAGCGGCGGTGCCCGGACCACTGACAGAAACTGAGAATCGATGGCCGCTGACACTGGACTCCGGCGGCAGGGGGCGTAGGGTCGCGCGCATCGCCTTTGGGGGAAGAGGTTCGATGAAGCAGCTCGCACGCTTGGCCGCAGTTCTGGCACTGGCGCTCACGCCGATTGCCGCCTGGGGCGATTCGAGTCCGCAGGTGGTGTTGGCCACGCCGGGCATGGGGGATGGCGCGATCGAGCGCTATACCGTGCGCTTCAGCCAGCCGATGGTGCCGCTGGGCGATCCGCGTGCGGCCTCCCCAATCAAGGTCGAATGCGCGGTCGGCGGCGAAGGGCGCTGGGTCGATCAGCAGACCTATGTCTGGGAATTTGCGAGCCCCCTGCCCGGCGGAACGACGTGCAAGATCGCGCTTGCGGAAAAGCTCAAGAGCGTTGCCGGCTATGCCGTGTCGGGGAAGAGTGAGTTTACGGTCGATGCCGGTGGCCCGACGGTCAAGGCGATGCTGCCGCAGCGCTGGGGTGGCGAGATCGAGGAGGATCAGGTCTTTCTGATCGGCACGAACATGCCCGCCACGCGCCAGTCGGTCGCGGCCAATGCCTATTGCGCGGTCGAGGGCATCGGCGAGAAGATTCCGGTCGAGCTGCTGGCCGAGGATGTGCCGGGGAAACTGCTGCAGGACCTCAATCCCAAGCGCTGGGAAGTGCGCAATTTCCTGAGCGAGGCCGGGATGGCCGAGGCGCTGCCGGAAAAGGCCGAGGATCGCGCGAAGGTGCTGTCCAACGTCGTCGCGCTGAAATGCGGACGGCCGTTGCCGCCGGGACGCGACGTGGCGCTGGTATGGGGCGCGGGCGTGGCCGGGGCGGGCGGCAAGACTGCCGGGGCCGACCAGCGTTTCGACTTTACCGTGCGCAAGCCGTTCGAGGCGCGCTTTGAATGTTCGCGGGTCAATCCGCAGGCGGGGTGCAACCCGGTCAAGGAGGCGTATGTCCGCTTTACCGCGCGCATTCCGCGTGCGCAGGCCGAGGCGATTCGCATTTCGCTGCCCGATGGCAAGGAGCTGAAGCCCGCGCTGAGCGACGAGGACAAGCGCGCCAATACGATCAGCGACATCAAGTTCGCCGGACCCTTGCCGGCGTCCACCACCGCAAAGGTGGTGCTGCCCGCGGGGCTGAAGGATGAGAGCGGGCGGGTGCTGTCCAACGGCCAGCGCTTCCCGCTGGAAGTGCGGTTCGACGAAGCGCCGCCGCTGGTGAAATTTGCCGCACCCTTCGGGATTATCGAGGCGCAGGAGGGCGGGGTGCTGCCCGTCACGGTGCGCAATGTCGAACCGTCGCTGCAGGGCAAGGGGCTGACGATCGCGGGGCAGCAGCTGCGCGTCGAGGCGTCGGATGGCGAGATCGCCAAATGGCTGCGCACGATCGACGATGCCGATGATTACAAGAGCGAAGAGGTCAAGAAGGGCACCGAGACGGTCACGATCAACCAGACCGGGGCCGCGTCGATCCTGACCGGCGCGACCGGCACGGCGCTGCCCGCGATCGCGCTGCCCGGCAAGGGCAAGGAGTTCGAGGTCGTCGGCATTCCGCTCGGCAAGCCCGGATTCTATGTCGTCGAGCTGGCGTCGCCGCAATTGGGCAAGGCGCTGCTTGGGCGCGATGCGCCGCGTTATGTCGCCGCGGGTGCGCTGGTCACCAATATGGCGGTGCATTTCAAATGGGGTCGTGCCGGGTCGCTGGTGTGGGTGACCGCGCTCGATAGCGGCAAGCCGGTTGCGGGCGCGACGGTGCGGGTGACCGATAGCTGTTCGGGCAAGGGGCTGGCGACCGGCCAGACCGATCAGTTCGGTCGTCTGGCAGTTGCCGAAGGGATTCCCGAGCCGCAAAACTGGGGCGGGTGCGAGGCGGGCAATGCCCCGCCGCTGATGGTGTCGGCGCGCAAGGGCGACGACATGAGCTTCACGATGACTGCGTGGGGTGAGGGCATAAGGCCGAATGATTTCGACCTGCCCTATGGCTATGAAGCGGCGAGCGATATCGTCCATACCGTGTTCGACCGCGCGCTGGTCCGCCAGGGCGAGAGCGTCAACATGAAGCATATTCTGCGCCGCCCGGTCGCGAATGGCTTTGTTTTCCCTGAGGGGTTCAGCGGCAAATTGCGCCTGTCGCACAGCGGATCGGACACGCAGTTCGAGCTGCCGGTGGCGATCAGCGCGATGGGCAGCGGCGAGACGCAGTGGAACGTGCCGCAGGGTGCGCCGATGGGCGATTACAACCTGCAATTCGTGAAATCGGACGGCAAGGGCGGCGAGGAGACGGTCTGGACCAGCCAGTCGATCAAGGTCGACGAGTATAAGCTGCCGACGATGAAGGCGTCGGTCGCCGGGCCAAAGGAGGCTGCGGTCAAGCCCAAGACGCTGCCGCTCGATTTGTTCGTCGGCTATCTGTCGGGGGGCGGGGCGTCGAACCTGCCGGTCGAATTGCGCATCGGCTATTATGACGAGAGCGATACGCCCGATGGCTGGGACGGCTATACGTTCGGCGGGCGTGCGATCGAGGAAGGGACCAAGCCGCTCAACGGCGATGGCGAGGAGGATGAGGCGAACAGCCTGCCGCCGATGCAGACGCTGCCGGTCACGCTGGGCGCCGATGGCACTGCGCGGACCAATGTCGACATCCCCCAAACGCTGACCGGCACCAGCCGGATGCGGGTCGAGATGGATTATCAGGATGCCAATGGCGAGGTGCTGACGGCATCGCGCGGCATCACGTTGTTCGGCGCCGCCGTGCAGCTGGGCGTCAAGACCGATGGCTGGTTGATGAAGGAGGATGACCTGCGGCTGCGCTTCGTCGCGCTGGATCCGCAGGGCAAGCCGCTGAAGGGCCAGAAGGTTCAGGTCGCGGTGTATAGCCGCGAGATCCTGACCGCGCGGCGGCGGCTGATCGGCGGCTTCTACGCCTATGAAAACAACATGCGCACGACCAAGATCGGCGCATCCTGTTCGGCGAAGACCGACGAACTGGGCCTTGCCCAGTGTTCGATCGACCCGGGCGTGTCGGGTGAGGTCTATGTCGTCGCGACCACCACCGACAGCGCGGGCAATGTCGCGCGTGCGACGACGTCGGTGTGGCTGGCGGGCGAGGATGACTGGTGGTTCGGCGGCGACAATGGCGACCGGATGGACGTCATTGCCGAGGCGCAGGAGTATAAGTCCACCGACACCGCGCGCTTCCAGGTGCGCATGCCGTTCCGCGAGGCGACCGCGCTGGTGACGGTCGAGCGCGAGGGGGTGATGTCGAGCTTTGTCACCACTTTGTCGGGCGATAATCCGGTGGTCGAGGTGCCGTTGAAGGGCGTCTATGCCCCCGATGTGTTCGTGTCGGTGATGGCGGTGCGTGGGCGCGTCGGCGGGTGGAAATTGTGGTGGGCCGATCTGGCGCGGCGCTGGAACCTGCCCTTCTTCTCGCGCGAGGGGGCCAAGCCGACGGCGTTGGTCGATCTGGCCAAGCCGAGCTTCCGCCTGGGCATCGCCAAGATCAAGGTTGGCTGGGAAGGGCACCGCATGGCGGTGACCGTCAAGGCGGACAAGGAACGCTATGCCGCGCGCGACACGGCGAAGGTCGCGCTGCAGGTCAAGAACCCCGATGGCAGCGTCGCGCCCAAGGCCGATGTCGCGTTCGTCGCGGTCGATGAGGCGTTGTTGCAGCTCGCCCCGAACGAGAGTCTGGATGTGCTCAAGGCGATGATGGGCGAGCGGCCGCTATCGGTGCTGACCTCCACCGCGCAGACGCAGGTGGTCGGCAAGCGCCATTATGGGCGCAAGGCGGTTGAGGCTGGCGGCGGTGGTGGCGGCGATTTGTCGGCGCTGAACCGTGAGAATTTCCAGCCGGTGCTGTTGTGGCGCGGGACGGTGCCGCTCGACGCACAGGGCCGGGCGCAGGTCGATGTGCCGCTGAGCGATGCGCTGACTGCGTTCAAGCTGGTTGCGGTCGCGGTCGGCAGTGACGGCCAGACGTTCGGCATGGGCGAGACGGCGGTGCGGACGGCGCAGGATCTGAGCATCTTTGCCGGCATTCCGCCGTTGGTGCGCGACGGGGACTTCTTCTCCGCGGGCTTCACGCTGCGCAACGGCTCGGACAAGCCGATGAAGGTGACGGCGAAGGTCGAGCTGTCGCCCAAGGTGGCGCAGGGGCGTGACCTGACGGTCGAGATCCCGGCGGGCGGCGCGGTGCCGATCGCGTGGAACCTGACCGCGCCCAAGGGCTTCGACAAGCTGCAGTGGAAGGTCACTGCACGCGACGAATCGGGCAAGGCGGTCGATGCGGTGACGGTGGTGCAGGATATTGCACCGGCGGTGCCGATCGAAACCTGGGCCGCGACACTGGCGCGCGTGGGCGAGGGCGGGCCGATTGCGATTGCCCCGCCCGCTGGGGCATTGCCGGGTGTGGGCAGCGTGACGGTGCGGCTGAGCGAGACGTTGGTCCCGCCGTTGCAAGGGGTGCGCGAGTATATGGCGGCCTATCCCTATGGCTGTTTCGAGCAGCGCACGTCGCAGGCGGTGGTGCTGGGCGATGTCGGTGCGTGGAACCGGCTGGCGGGCGAAATGCCGGTCTATCTCGATCGCGACGGGCTGCTGCGGTACTTCCCGTCGGAGAGCTTGCGCGGGTCGGAGGCGCTGACCAGCTATATCCTGTCGATCACCGCCGAGGCGGGCCTGCCGATTCCCGAAGCATCGCGCGGCCGGATGATCGAGGCGCTGAAGGCGGTGCTCGACGGGCGGCTGCGGCATGACGATTATGGCGATGTCCGGCTGCAAAAGGTCGCGGCGTTCGCGGCGCTGGCGCGGCAGGGCGCGGCGTCGGCGGCGATGCTGGGCCAGCTGGGTATCACGCCAAAGGACATGCCGACCTCGACGCTCGCCGATTATATCGCGGCGCTCGGCCGGGTGCCGGGCCTTGCCAATGGTGCGCAGCTGCGTGCGGCGGCGGAGGGCGTGCTCAAGACTCGGCTGGTCTATGAAGGGACGCGGATCGACCTGAGCGACAAGGCCAATACGCCATGGTGGCTGATGGCGTCGGGCGACGAATCGGTGCTCAAGGCGCTGGTCGCGACGCTGGGGCGGCCGACGTTCCAGGGCGAAGGGCCGAAGATGATGGTCGGCGCGGCGCTGCGCCAGCAACGCGGGCATTGGGACACGACCACCGCGAACGCATGGGGCGTGATCGCCGCACGCAAGTTTGAGGGCGTGTATCCGGCGGCGCAGGTGGCCGGGATCACGACGGCGACACTGGGCACGCAGGTGGTGACGCGTGGCTGGCCGCTGGCGGAACCGCAGCGCAGCCTGTTGTTCGCGCTGCCCGTCAAGCAGACGCCGCTGGTGCTGAGCCAGTCGGGCGGGGCGGGCCCGTGGGCGAGCGTTCAGGTGAAGGCGGCGGTGCCGATGACCCAGCCGCTCAATGCCGGGTACAAGCTGACCCGCACGGTCGAGGTGGTGCAGGCCAAGACCAAGGGCGTGCTGACGCGCGGCGACGTGCTCAAGGTAACGCTGACGGTCGAGGCGACTGCCGATCGCAGCTGGGTGGTGATCAGCGATCCGGTGCCGGCGGGCGCGACGGTGATCGGGTCGCTGGGTGGCCAGTCGGAGATGCTCGCGGAAGGCACCAGCAGCGGCGGGACCAGCTATGTCGAGCGTGGGCGCGATGCGTGGCGCGGTTACTTTGCGTGGATGCCGCGTGGGACGCACAGCGTGAGTTACGCGATGCGGTTGAACGCGGCGGGCCGGTTGCAGCTGCCGCCGAGCCGGGTCGAGGCGATGTATTCGCCCGAGATCCGCGCGGCGGTGCCGAACCAGCCGATGGTGGTGGCGCAGCGGTGAGGTGATTGAGGTCATCGGCTTGGGTTGCGCTCCTGCGCAGGCAGGAGCCCAGGGTGGGATAGCGAACCGCCTGTGGCTCTGGGCTCCTGCTTTCGCAGGAGCACAAGAGGGGTGATTTCGCGCGCGGAGATTGTCGAGCGCGCGCGGTCGCTATGGACTCGCGCCGAAGCGACCACGCATCGCGCATGGTGGACCGGGCCGCGCATTGCGGTGGCGGCGATCCTGACGCTGGCGGGCGTGCATGTCGCGATCGACTGGGCGACGCTGCCGCCGCCGTTGCCGTCGCATCGCGCGACCGTGGCGGGGTGGAAGCCGTCCGAGGCGTGGCTGTATGACCGTGAGGGGCGGCTGCTCGACAGTTCGCGGGTTGATTTTCAGGCGCGGCGGCTGGGCTGGACCCCGCTCGACAAGATCGCGCCCGAAGCGGTCGCGGCGATCGCGCAGGCGGAGGATCGCCGGTTCCGCGACCATGACGGGGTCGATTGGTGGGCCGTGGCCGGGTCGATCCGTGACCGGCTGGAGGGCAAGCGCGCGCGCGGGGCGTCGACGCTGTCGATGCAGGTTGCGGGCTATCTGGCGCCCGATCTCGCCGCGCCGGGATCGCGCGGGTTCATGGATAAATTGCGCCAGATGCGCGCGGGTGCGGCGCTGGAGCGGGGGTGGAGCAAGGATCAGATCCTTGAGGCCTATCTCAACCTTGCCGGGTTTCGCGGTGAGGCACAGGGGATTGGCGCGGCGGCGTTGGGGCTGTTTGGCAAGACACCCGATGCGCTGACCCGCGACGATGGGCTGCTGCTCGCGGCGTTGTTGCCCGATCCGGCGGCGGGAGCGGACGCGGTGGCGCGGCGGGCCTGTGCGCTCTCTCGCGAGACGGAGTGCAGTCGCTTTGCCGGGGCGGCGGCGTCGATGCTGGGGCCGGCGCGCAGCCTGACGCTCGATCCGGGGCTGGCGATGCATCTGTCCAACCGGATGCTGACCCAGCCGGGGTTGCGGGTGAAGACGACGATCGACCTGGACGTGCAGCGCGTCGCGATCCGGGCGTTGCGGCGTCAGCTGGTGGGGCTGGGCGGCACGCGGGCGCGCGACGGGGCGGTGATTGTTGCGGATAATGCGACCGGCGAAATCTTGGCCTGGGTTGGCGGGATCGGGGGGGCTTCGACCGCGCCCTCGGTCGATGGCGCGGCGAGCTATCGGCAGGCAGGATCGACACTCAAGCCGTTCCTCTACGCGCAGGCGATCGAGAAGGGGTATCTGACCCCCGCGTCGATCCTCGATGACAGCCCGGTGCAGCTCGACACCGCGTCGGGCCTGTACGTGCCGCAGAATTACGACCGCGCGTTCAAGGGACCGGTGAGTGCGCGATCGGCGCTGGCGGGGTCGCTCAACGTGCCGGCCGTGCGGACATTGATCCTGACCGGGGTGGAAGCGTTTCGCGACCGGTTGTGGGACAGCGGCTATCGCGGGCTGACCGAGAGCGGCGATTATTACGGGTTCAGTCTCGCGCTGGGGTCGGCGGAGGTGACATTGGTCGAGCAGGTCGCTGCCTATCGCAGCCTGGCGCGCGGGGGGCGCTGGTCGCCGCTAAGGGTAGAGGCGGATGCGAAAGCGGAGGGGGATCGCCCGACGACCACGCCGCAAGCCGCGTGGCTGGTCGCCGACATGCTCGCCGATCCGGCGGCGCGCGCATCGACCTTTGGGATGGATTCGGCGCTGCGCCTGCCGTTCTGGGCGGCGGTGAAGACGGGGACGTCGAAGGCGATGCGCGACAATTGGTGCATCGGCTTTTCCGACCGCTACACGGTCGGCGTGTGGGTCGGCAATCTGGAGGGCGATCCGATGCGCGCAGTGTCGGGGACCAGCGGCGCGGCACCGGTTTGGCGCGACGTGATGATGGCGCTGCACGCCGAGCAGCCGGGTCGCGCGCCGGAGCAGCCCAAGGGGATCGAGGCGCGGCAGGTCAGCTTTGGCGGCAATATCGAACAGCCGCGTCGGGAGTATTTCCTCGTCGGGACGGGGATGACTCAGGTCGCGGCGGCGCCGGCGGTGGCGCGGCGGCCGCGGATCGTCAGTCCGGTGGCGGGCAGCGTCTATGCGCTCGACCCGGATATCCCGATCCAACGCCAGCAAATGGCGATCAGTGTGTCGGGGGAGGTGATCGGCCATCGGCTGCTGCTCGACGGGCGCGATCTGGGCACTGCCGATGCGCGGCCGATGGTGCTGGCCGGGCCGGGGCGGCACCAGTTGCGGCTGGTGGCGCCGGGCGGGCGGGTGGTCGATCAGGTGTTGTTTACGGTCCGCTGAACCAAAATGGAGTCGGTGCGTTGACGCATCCGGTCCGTTACCCTTTCTGGGCCGGTACATAGTATAGGCCGCGCCGACAGCGTATCCGTCGGCGCGGCCATTTTGTGACTTACCAGTAAAAGTTGCGATACACCCGGATCACGACGCCGCGACGGGTGTCGACCAGCAGCACGTCGTCATAGTGGCGGACCCAGCGCTGGTACCGGCCGGCGGGCGGCAGGCGATAGCGCCACGGATCGCTGATGTAGTAGCGGCTGCCATAATAGGTCGGCGCGATCCGCACGCCAGCGCGGAAGCCCTGATAGCGGAACGGTGCACGCCAGCCGCCGCGCGAATAGACGCCACGGTTCCGGTCGCGATAGCCGCGCCAGTCGTCATTGCCCCAGCGGCGGTTGCGATCCTCAACGGCGTCGCGATACTCGCGGCGTTCCTCGCGCACGTCGCGCTGTTCGCGGCGGACATCGCGGCGGTCGCCATAGCGGCGGGCGTCGCGCAGTTCGCGCTGTTCCTCACGCAGGTCCTGGCGCTCGCGGCGCACTTCGCGCTGCGACTGGGCACTGGCGGCGGGCACCATGACCGGCATGGCGACAGCGGCGATCAGCGCGGTTGCGATGAATTTCCTCATTTCGTCCTCCTTCGACTCGGCCCGGTGGTCGGGCATGAGTGGAAATTAGGACTTGCCGACTGAACGGCGCGGGAACGTGCGATTCAGCCAATCGAAAGGAGTTCTGATTGGTTTTCAGCTACGCTGAAACGGCACCGGCCCAGTGCCGCAGAAGCAAAAGAGCTTACGGACCTTCGCCGGGGCCGCCACCCGTGCCGGGGGCACCGACGGTGCCGATATTGCCGAACAGATCTTCAAAGAAGCCACGCTCGCGGCCCAGCGTCGGGGTCTTTTTGTTCGACGGGTTGATCGACGCGATCTGCTCGGCGCCGGTGCGCGTCACTTCGGTGACGTTGCCGGCAGCGTCAAAGCGGATGCGCAGCGTCGTCTGCTGCTTCGCGCTGGGATTGTTGAACGCGAAATTGCGGGTCTCGCGCCCGACATAATACCATTCGCCTTCATTGAACTGGCTGGTCAGCGTCGGCTTGCCGAGCGTCTGGAGCACCGATTCGCGATTGTCCACGCCGGGCTGGACCGAGTTGACCAGGTCGGCATCGACCACATAGCCCTGATACCCGCGCAGCGGCTTCACACAGGCACTGGTGCCGAGCAGGATCGTGCCGCAGAGCGCGACGGTCAGGATACGGGCGGACTTCATCAAACTCACTCTCCCCAGACGGGCACGGCCGCGCATTGCATCGCGCGCCGTTCCCCTCAATATGCGGGGCGGCTCCGGCAAACAAGCGCTGAGAGACATTGGAGTGAGACGATGCGATTGTGGGACAGGCTGACCGGGCGCAAGCCGGAGAACCGGGCGGCTTTGCTGTATCAGGCGGTGGTGGCGCGTGGGCGCGAACCGCATTGGTATGAGGCGGGCGCGGTGCCCGATACGGTCAATGGCCGGTTCGACATGATCGCCAGCGTGCTCGCCATGGTGATGCTGCGGATCGAGCATGACGCGGAAGCGGCCGAGACGACCGCGCGGCTGACCGAATGCTTCGTCGACGATATGGACGGGCAGCTGCGCCAGATCGGGATCGGCGACGTCGTGGTCGGCAAGGGCATCGGCAAGATGATGGCGCTGCTCGGCGGGCGGATCGGGGCGTATCGCGATGCGCTGGCCGACGGGGCGGCGCCAGAGGCGTTTGCCGACGCATTGCTGCGCAACCTGTATCGTGGCGCGCATCCGGGGGACGCGGCTCTGGCGCATGCGGCGGAGGGGCTGCGCGCGGTGTACGATGGTATGGCGGGCGTGCCGCACGATGCGCTGCTGACGGGGCGGCTGGCATGATTGCGCCCGAATTTTCGCGGCCGCACCGGCTGGATGCGATCGGCAAGGGCGAGCATCGCGTCGAGATTTCCGCCGATGCGGGCGAGCGTGCGGCGCTGGCCAAGCGGTTTGGGCTGATCGCGATCGACCGGCTCGACGCGGCGATGGCGGTGCATCGCGATGCGGCCGGCGTGGTGGCGCGCGGCCAGCTGACGGGTGCCGTCGTGCAGGCGTGCAGCGTCACCGGCGATCCGGTTCCGGCGCAGATTGCCGAGGACTTCACCATCCGCTTCCTGCCCGAAGGCACGGTCGAGGGGGATGAGGTCGAGCTGTCGGACGACGAGTGCGACACGGTCTTCTACACCGGCGGGGCAATCGATCTGGGTGAGGCGGCGGCGGAGACGCTGGCGCTGGCGCTCGACCCGTTTCCGCGCAGTGCGGGGGCGGAAGCTGCGCTGCGCGATGCGGGCGTGCTGGGTGAGGACGAGACCGGACCGTTCGCCGCGCTGGCGAAGCTGAAGACGCAGCTGGATTAGTCGGAGCCTGTCATCCCCCTCCCTGAAAGGGAGGGGCTAGGGGTGGGTTTAGCGGCGAGCGCGGCTCGATGCCGCGATTGTCGCTGCGAGTGGCGCGACCCGTCCTTTGGAGCGCGCAGACGCGCGCACCCACCCCCGACCCCTCCCTTTCAGGGAGGGGAGTGGAATTTCCTAAAGCCGCGCGGCGGCGGTGCGCAGATCGGCGATGAAGGCGGCGTGCTGCGTGGCCTTGGCCTCCGGGGCGGGGAGGCGCAGCAAATAGCTGGGGTGAACGGTGATCCATGCCTCCGCGCCCGAATCGAGCGGGATGGCGCGGCCGCGTTCGCGGGAGATCGTCACGGCCCGGCCCAGCAGGGAGCGCGCGGCGGTGGCGCCGAGCGCGATGACGACCCGGGGCCGGACGATCAGCAATTCCTGTTCGACCCACCAGCGGCAGGCGCTGACCTCGCCCGCATCGGGGGTCGCGTGGATGCGGCGCTTGCCGCGCGGTTCGAATTTGAAATGTTTGACGGCGTTGGTCAGATAGGCGGCGGAGCGGTCGATCCCGGCCTGTGCCAGCGCGTCGTCGAGCAACTGCCCGGCCGGGCCGACGAACGGGCGGCCGGCGAGGTCCTCCTGATCGCCGGGCTGTTCGCCGATCAGCATCAGCGGGGCGTCGACCGGGCCTTCGCCGAACACGGTTTGCGTCGCGGGTTTGTAAAGGTGGCAGCGGGTGCAGGCCATCGCCTCGTCGCGCAGCGCGGCCCATGCCTTGGTCGCATTGTCGCCGGGTCCGGTCATCCGTGCCGTCTGCACCATCGCCAGCTCGCGGGCGCGGGCGCCCTTGATCAGCTCCGCCACCAACGCGGTTTCGGGCATGTTTTTCCAGTATTTGCGCGGCATTTCCTTGAGCATCGCGCCGGTCTTGAGCCGCGCCGGGTTGAAGATCGACGCGTAATAGGTCTTCCACACCGCCTCGATCGGATCGTCCTGCGGCGCGTCGGCCTTGCTGGCGCCGGGGCCTTCGGAGAGCGTCTTGCCGTCCCAGTGGAGCGAGACGTCGGGCGTCAGGATCGACCAGCGCATGGTGTGGAAGCGGTCGACGAAGAAACGAGCATTGGCGCGGACGATGTGATGATCGGGCTCGAACCAGGCGATGAAGCGGGGGCCGGTGTCGTCGGCGACTTCGCGAAAGCGCAAAAACGCGCGCATCTTGTGGATGTCGCGGCGCACGGATTTGGCCATGTCGTCGAGGCGGCGGAGCAGCGGGTCGGCCTTGTCCTCGATACTGCCCGGTCGCGCGATCACGCGGGTCAGCAGCGTGTAGAGCAGGGCGAAGCGTTCGGGGTCGCTGTGCAGGATCGCTTCGCGCGCGAGGCTGACGAAGCGGCGGGAGACGCGCAGGTCGGGGGCGGCGGCGGGGAGGACGGCTTCGTCGCCGAACAGGTCGGCGGGCTGATAGCCGACCTGCCACACCACCTCGGACGGATCGACCCGCGCGGCGGCGAGCGACCGGGCGGCGTCGCGCCAGCCGTCGAAATCATCCTGTGAGCTTAGGGCTACGACCCGCATCGGTCCCCTTAACGCGCGGGGAGCGATTCGATCCATTCGCTGAGCAGCGCAATTCCTTCGTCATGCGCGGTGGCGCGGCCGAGTTCGGGCATGGCGATGCCGGGATCGGTGCTGCGCAGGCGGTAGATCAGGATGGAGGCATCGGCATTGCCCGGCGCAATCGCGAAGTCGCGCCCGCCGCTGCCGCGCCCGGCTGCGACCGGGCGCTTGCCGATGCCCAGGGCGACCGGATCGGTGCGGTCGAGTTCGAGGAACAGGCCCGAGTTGGACGCAGCCCCCGCCGGATTATGGCAGTGCGCGCAGTTGATCTCGAGATAGGCGCGGGCGCGGGCATCGAGCGGGGCCTTGGGGTCGTCCCACCGGGCGATGCGCGGGGCGTTGGCGGGCGCGCGGTCGAGCAGGCCGGCTTTGACCAGCGCCTGCAACTGGCCGTCATGGTTGAGGTAGCGCGCCTTGGGGCCGATCGGGGTGATCTGGCCGCTGAGCGCGTGGCAATCCTTGCACTGGTTCGCGTTGGGGACGGCGTAGCTGATCTGTCGCGCGCGGCCTGATGGGTCGGTAAAGCTGACCGGGAGGCGGGTGCCGGCGCGCTTGACCACCGCGTCGGTGCCCTCGGCGTTCCAGACATAGGGGACTGCGACCCAGCCCGACGCGCGGCGCAGCAACAGGCGGGTCTCGATCGGCCGGAATGCTGCGCCCGTGCCATAGCCGAAGGTCTTGATGAGCGCGGAGCCGACCGGGAAGTCGAATGCCGTCTTCGCGTCGTACTTCGCCTGTTGGCCGGCGGGGACGTAGATGAAGCGCTGCTTCGTCGTGTAATCGGAGAAGAGCGGGGTTTCGAGGTCGTAGCCGATGACGCGCGCTGCCGGGGTGCGTTGGGTCAGGTCGGCGAAGAAGCCATAGTCCGATAGTCTGGCCGGGTAGCCATCGGCGGTGATCGCGGCGTCGTTCACCCGCGCGGGCTGGCGCGCTGCGGCGACGCCGAATGCCGCTGCGCATAAGGCCAGCAGTGCGAGTCCCGCACGCGTCACTTGGCGGCAGCCTCCATCGCTGGAGGCAGCACAACGGCGGCGGGGCGCGGTGCGGCGGGGGCGTCGAGCGCCGCCTTGCCCGGCTTGGCCGAACTGGTCGGCGCGGCGAGCGCGAGGCCGAGGGTCAGCACCGGTACCGGATCGGCGACGTGCAGCCCGAGTTCGGTGGCGGCTCCGGTGCCATCCCACCACACCGGCGGCGCGGCTCCACCGAATGCCGCTACAAGGAAGCCGCCGCCCTCGACTCCCGGCTCGAACCCGGCGCGGCCATGGCGGTTGCCCGACACCACGACATGGCGCGGATAGGGGTTGTAGCCCTTGTCCTCGTAGCTTTGGCGGTAGGACATGATGATGACGTTGGCGGTGGCATGCTCCGACAGGTCGTTGTCGAACACATGCACCCCGTCATTGGCCATCACCAGCACCCCGGTCCCCTTGGGCACGGTCGCGACGATATTGCCCTTTGGCGCGAAGTTCGGGGTGTCGTTGAGGAACACCTTGTTGCCATAGACCCGCACGCCTCCGCCGCCCATCCGGGGCAGGTTGGGCAGGTCGAAGACGAGGATGCCGCCGGTGTTCCTGGTCGCGGTGTTGCCGAAGACGTCGGCGTGGTTGCTGTTCTCGATCTCGATCCCCGCGACATTGTGCGAGACGAAGCTGTTGCGGACGATGATCTGCTCCGACTGGCCGACATAGATGCCGGCGTCGGACGCGCCCTTCACCGTCACGCCGTCGATCAGGATGTGGCTGCTGGAGACGGGATAGACGCCATATGCGCCGTTGCTCTCCTTTGGCCCGCCGGTCCATTCGACGCGAATGTCCTTGTAGACGATGCGATCGGCGCCCTTGGACTTGATGCCATCGCCCTTGCTGTCCTCGACCGCGAAGCCGCGCAGGACGACGTCGTCGGAGGTGACGAGCAGCCCCTCGCCCGCGCCGAGCTGACCCTTGAAGCTGAGCACGGTCTTGTCCGGCCCCGCGCCGCGCACGGTGACATTGTTGACGTCGAGGCTGAGGCCGTCGGTCAGCTCGAACCGGCCTGCGCCGATTTCGACGATGTCGCCGGGCTTGGCGTCGAGCAGCGCCTGTTGCAGCCGCTCCTGCGCGTCGGGACCGGCGGGAACCTTCAGGGTTTCGGCGTGGGCGGCGGATGCACAGGCGAGCAATGCGGCGGCCGCGACGGCGGTGCGGATCATGGGCCTCTCCTCGTTTTGGGGAGCAGCTTACGCAGTCCGCACCGCGCGTCCAGTCGTTTACAGGGGTGTCAGTAATCTGTCGTCACCCCAGGCTTGACCCGGGGCCCAGCTGCCTTTGCCGATCGAAGAAGCTGGGCCCCGGGTCAAGCCCGGGGTGACGGGTGCGCGCGCGGTTACTCGCGCGCATCACCCGGCATTTCGTCTTCGGCGCGTTCCAGTTCCCTGGGCTTGCGCGCCTCGAAGATCTTGGCGAGCTTGGCCTTGGTCGCGTCGTCCAGGTCCTTCGACGCGGCGGGGAACATCTCTTCCTCTTCCTCGTCGATATGATGGAGGTAGCGATCGCGCATCGACTTGAATTTGGTCAGCCAGCCGCTCGAGGACATCTCCATCTCGACCAGTTCGCCGAGCATGTCGTCGACTTCCTTATGCTCCGACACCGAATGGCGCGCCTCGTCGCGCAGATCGGGGTTGGCGAGCATCGTCGCGTAGAGTGATTCCTCTTCCGCCGCGGCGTGCGCCTGCAGCTCGACGCGAAGCTCCTCGAACAGCGTCCGCCTCTCCTCGCTGTCGCCGCTGGTTTCCGCGATGCGGTCGAGCAGGTCGCGCTGGCGATTATGATCCTGGATCAGATCCTCGAAAATGCGTTCGTTGGCCATGCAAAGTCTCCTTTGCGCGCTCAACCGCTTACGCCCCCGGTTGTTTCACCCGCGACTCATTCTCACTGGGGCGGTCAGTCATTTGGCTGACGAGGATTTCGGCGATCTGAGCTAGGGGGATGGTGAACACACCCCCTTCATTCTCGCGCCAGATTCTAATGCCCTCACTCGGGTCGGTGAAGGGGCGCGCAGCGGCTTGTGGCGATGCCAGCCGTGTCACGCTGGCATCAAGCGTTTCCCGCGATACCGGAAGGTGATGCACATCGGTTGGGGGCCGATCCCGCGTTACGCGGATGCCGGTCATGCCAATGTGGTAGATCGGCCCGGTCGGCGATGCCTCAACCTGATGGATCTTGATCAGCGACCCTGCATCCTCCGGCCGTCCAGCATATTCCCAGACCTGCCCTTCGGCATAGTCCGGTCGATCCTGGGGCGGGGACAGCATAGACGTGAGGAGGGCGAGCGCGCCGAGCATGAAGTTCATCCCGGGACGCTATCGCTGGTCCCCGAAACTCTCAAGCCGCGAACAGCTCCATCTGCTTGGCCGGCGGAGCGACGAGCGGGCGCAGGTCAGCGCGGTCGGCGAGCAAGGTCGGGCGCCAGTCGCTGGTGATCAGGAAGGGTTTCAACTTTTTCACCGACACGGTGAGCCGCGCGACATCGGCTAGCGTCATTCGCCGCCAGCGGCGGGAGACGAGGATGCGGTCGACGGCCTTTACGCCGAGGCCGGGGACGCGCAGTAGCGCCTGGCGCGGGGCGGTGTTGACGTCGACCGGGAAGCTGTCGCGATGCTTCAATGCCCAAGCGAGCTTGGGGTCGATGTCGAGCGGCATCATGCCCGTCGCCGGATCGGCGGCGTCGGCGACCTCGTCCGGGCGATAGTCGTAGAAGCGCATCAGCCAGTCGGACTGGTACAGGCGGTGTTCGCGCAGCAGCGGCGGGCGCTGGAGGGGCAAGACGGCGCTGGCGTCGGGGATCGGGCTGAACGCGGAATAATAGACGCGGCGCAGGCCGAAGCGGCCGTACAGGCCCGCAGCGCGGCCGACGATGTCGCGGTCAGTGGCGGCATCGGCGCCGACGATCATCTGGGTCGACTGGCCGGCCGGGGCGAATTTGGGGGCGGAGCGGTAGCGTTTGCGCGCGTCGCCGCTGTCCTCGATATCGCGCTTCAAATCGCCCATCGCCCCTTCGATCCGGGGGGCGGATTTCTCGGGCGCGAGGCGGGTCAGGCCGGCGACGGTGGGCAGTTCGACATTGATCGACAGCCGGTCGGCGTGCAGCCCGGCCTGATGGATCAGGCCCGGATCGGCGTCGGGGATCGTCTTGAGATGGATGTAACCGCGAAAGTCGTGATCCTCGCGCAGGCTGCGTGCGACCTCGACAATCTGCTCCATCGTGTAGTCGGGTGAGCGGATGATGCCTGAGGAGAGGAACAGCCCCTCGATATAATTGCGGCGGTAGAAATCGAGGGTGAGGCGGACGACCTCCTGCGCGGTGAAGCGCGCGCGGCGGACGTTCGAGCTTTTGCGGTTGATGCAATAATGGCAGTCGAAGATGCAGCTGTTGGTTAGCAGGATCTTGAGCAGGCTGATGCAGCGGCCATCGGGGGCATAGGCGTGGCAGATGCCCATCCCCTCGGTCGAACCCAGCCCCTTGCCGCCGGAGGATTTGCGTTTCGATGTGCCGGATGACGCGCAGGATGCGTCATATTTCGCCGCGTCGGCGAGGATTTCGAGCTTTTCGCGCAGGTCGAGCTGGGCCATATGTTCTTCATACGTTCCAGCGGCTTGGCTGTCCAGTCAGTCCGGCGCGCTGCGGCGGCAGGCGAGCGCGAGCAGGGCGGCGAGGGCGCCTGCGAGGATGAGGTAGAGGGTGAGGCCTGCGGCGGGTGACCAGCCCCAGAATTCGCTGGGCAGGGTGCGCAGGTTGAGTGCGAGGAGGCCCGGCAGGATGTGGTCGGTCAGCGGCGCGGCGAATTGGGCCGGGGCCTGGATGTCGACGGCGGCGATGATCAGGTTGAGCGCGACGCTGGCGGTGACGAAGGCGAGGCCGAGCGCGCGCTCGATCCGGCTGGCGCTGCCCCAATAGGCGGCGAGGCCGAGGGCGAGATAGGCGATTGCCGGGAGCGCATGGCGCGGGCCGGTTGCGTTGCCGCCGTCCCAATAGATGTAGGCCGCGTGGTAGAGGAAGCAGATCGCCGCCCCCGCCGCCGCCAGCACGCCGATGTCGCGCCGCGCCGGGTCGCGCAGCAGGCTCCAGATGCCGAACGGGGCGAGTGCGAGGATCGGCGCGACCCAGATGATCCCGCGGCGTTTGCCGAGCAGGATTTCGTAGAGGATGTCGAGCTTGGGATAGGTCAGGCCGAACAGCCCTTGCTTCATCCCTTCAAATCCCACCACGCCCGAATAGCCGGTGGTGAAGGGGTGGCCGAAGGTGGCGAGGTTGTAGGCGAGGAGGGGGATGACGGCGATCAGCCCGCCCGCGATGGCGAGGCCGATGGTGCGTAGCTGTGCCGGACGGTCCCAGTCCCGGATCGCCCACAGCGCCCAGAGCGCGACCGGCGCGCCAAGCAGCACCGCGCCATGCTCGACCACCACCGCCCAGCCCAGCGCGAGGCCGGCGATCAGCGGATAGCGGCGGGACGCGGGCTGCTGTTTGCCACGCCACACGGCCCAGAGCGTGATGGCGATGAGCGAGGTGGCGGCGGCGTGGCCGAACCAGGTGGTGGTCCAGCCCCACAGGGTTGTGCCGAGCGCGAAGCCGATGCTCGCGAACAGCCCCGCCGCGCGGCTGCCCCCGATGCCGGACCCGAGGTCGAGCAGCGCGACCGCTGCCAGCGCGGTCAGCACCGCGCCGATCCCGGCGATGGCCATGCGCATGCGCAAGCGCAGAAACGCCTCGGCATCCGGGTCGAACAGCTGGTGGGGAACGTCGGCGCTGGTCTGCTGGGTCACCCAGTTGGTCGCGGCGACGAAGGGCAGCGCCATCAGCGTCATGCCCGGCGCCTTGTCCATATAGAGATGGCCGTCGAACTGCGCCTTGTCGATCGTCATCGCGGCATAGGGATCGATCCGCGCGCTACCGGTCTCGACAATCGCGGTGGCGGCGAGGATGCGCGTGGCGCTATTCGGGTTGAACGCCCAGGAGCCGAACCAGATGCAGGACAGCCAGACCAGCGCGAAGAGCAGGGCGGGAACGTGCCAGGGGCGGTGCGAGGCTGACAGAATCATTCACACTCCCCCATCGGACAAGATGCAGATCGGTTAGCTGGCGCGACGCGCTCCGGCAACGCATCACCCCTCCCTGCAAGGGAGGGGCTGGGGTGGGTGCGCGCGTCTGCGCGCTCCAAAGACTCTTACCCGGATCGCAAAAAGCGCCGTGCGAGGCATCGAGCCTCGCCCAGCGCTACACCCACCCCTTGCCCCTCCCTTTCAGGGAGGGGGCGAAACAGGACTCAGTCCGGCAGCACCTTTTCCGCCTTCTTGCGCGAATCCGCTTCGGCCTTGCCCGCCTGAATGTCTCGCGTCGAGCAGCCGATGCCGCCGCCCGGGCCGACCGTGGTGCAGCTGCCGATGCCGGTGTCGCCGGCGGTCAGTGCCGAGCGCTGGCGCACCGCCCAGCTCTCGCGCTGGGGCGACACTTCGGCGTCGCGCAGCTCGCTCGGGATGCGGAAGCGTTCGCCGGCCGGGCGGCGCACGCAAACGACGATCTCCTCGCCGTCATTATTGGTCGGGCATTTGTCGTCGCCATAGATGATCAGCACGCCGTTCTGCGGTGCCATGGCGGCGGTAGCGGGGAGCGCGGGGAGCGCCAGCGCGGATGCCGCGGCGGACAGGGTCAGCAGGATCGTCTTCATATCATCGACTCCTTGCGGCGCTTACAGCCGCTTCGATACCGCAATCGCGGTCTTGCATGCCAATCGGATCGCCCCGGCGAGCAGCGGGTAGGCCGGGGCCGTCTCCGCACCTGCGGCGAGCGCGCTGTCCTTGTGTTCCAGTTCCTCGGCGCGGAATTCGGCGACCGCCGCCGCCAGTTCGGGATCGTCCGCGCCCAGCGCGTCGAGCTGTTCCTGATAATGGAGGTCGATTTCGGTCTCGACCGCCACGGTGCAGGCCATCGCCGCGGTCGGGCCGAGCGCTGCGGTTGCCGCGCCGAGCGCGAAGCCCGCGACATTCCACACCGGCTGCAGCGCGGTCGGACGCACGCCGCGCCGGGCGATCAGCGCGTCGAAGAATGCGCGGTGCCGCTCTTCCTGATTGGCCATTCCCGAAATCGCGCGCGCCATGTCGTGGCGGTCGCCCATCACCGCGAGCTGCCCCGCATAGATGCGCGTTGCGCCATATTCACCGGCCTGATCGACGCGGATCATCGAGTCGATGTCGCGGCGGGGATCTCCGGGTTTCCACTTCACGTCTTACGGCCCTTCAGCAGGAGAATCGCGATCACCAACGCGCCACCGAGCGAAAAGATCGCATTCCATCCGGCGAGCGACACTCCGAAAAGATCCCAGGGTGCGACATCGCACCGGATCACCGGCGCGTTCATGATCCGCTCAAGCGCGCTGCCCTCTCCGCCGAGGTTGCTCGTGCATTGGGTGAAGCCTTCCCACCAGCCATATTCGACCCCGGCATGGAAGGCGCCGATCGCGCCGCTGACCGCGATTGCCAGCGCGGCGAGGACCACCAATGGCGTGCGCGCGGGCGCGACGATGAAGGACAGCGCCGCGAGCACGATTGCGGTATAATGCGGCCAGCGCTGCCACATGCACATCTCGCACGGGAACAGGCCGAAGCCATATTGGCTGGTCAGCGCGCCGCCGATCAGCGCGAGCGGGATGAACAGGGCGAGTGCCTGCGCGGTGCGGCTGGGTGTCATCGCGGGCCTTTAGCGCTTGCCGGTCTTGGCCGTGCCGCCCCCGGCGACGCGCGCGGGCGCGGCGGTGCGGGCGATGGTCTGCAGCGCGTAATGGAGCTGGAAGTCCTTGATGCCCTTCTTCTCCAGCTCTTCCGGCGTGGCGGCGAAGCGGGGATCGGTCTTGGTATCTTCCTCGAGCACCGCGTTGTCGACCTTGGTCTCGTTGATCAGGTGGCGGCGCAGATCGGCCTCACGGAACACCGGGCGGGTCTTGTAATCCGGGTCGGAAATCTGCGGCACGGCCAGATCGGGCTCGATCCCGCCTTCCTGCACCGATCGGCCCGAGGGGGTATAATAGCGCGCGGTGGTGATCCGCAGCGCGGTGCGCGGGCCGAGCTGAAGCAGCGACTGCACCGATCCCTTGCCGAAGGTCTTTTCGCCCAACACCAGCGCGCGGTGATGATCCTGTAGCGCGCCGGCCACGATCTCCGACGCCGATGCGGTGCCGGCATCGACCAGCACGACCAAAGGCACGCCGCGCGTCAGGTCGCCGCGGATCGCGGATTCGGCGTACCAGCGCTCAATGTCGCTCTTCTCACGCCCGCGCTGTGACACGATCTCGCCATGGGTGAGGAACGCGTCGCTGACCTCGATCGCCTGGTTGAGCAGGCCGCCGCCATTGCCGCGCAGATCGATGACATAACCCTTGGGCTTGCCACCCAATTGCTGTTCGATCGCGGCGATGCCGGCGCGCATGTCGGCCGCCGTGGTGGCGCTGAAGGTGTTGATATTGAGGATGCCGATGCCGTCCTGCACCTCCCACTTCACCGCTTTCTGCACGATGGTTTCGCGGGTCAGCGCGACGTCGAACGGCTTGTCGCGGCCGGGGCGAACGATGCGCAGCGTGATCTTGGTGCCCGGTGCGCCGCGCATCTGGGTGATCGCCTCATCCAGCGTGCCGCCATAGATCAGCTTGCCGTCGAGATGGGTGATGTAATCGCCGGCCTTGATCCCCGCCTTCCACGCCGGGGTGTCTTCGGTCGGGGTGATGACCTTGACCGCACCATCCTCCAGCGTGACCGACAGGCCCAGGCCGCCATAATTGCCATCGGTGGCGAGCCGCAGATTGTCGAAGGCGAGCGCGTCGACATAGGAGCTGTGCGGGTCGAGGCTGGCGAGCATGCCGTCGATCGCGCCCTTGATCAGCGTCTTGTCATCGACCTTGTCGACATAGGCGGCCTTTACGCGCGTGTAGACATCCATGAACGCGTCGAGTTCGCGATAGCTCGACGTATCGACGCTCGCCATCGCGCCGGTGGTGACGGGAATCAGCGCCAGCGCGCCGACGGCGGCGGAGACCTGGAGGATGGGACGGATCATACGCGTTACTCTCTGAGCGGGTCTTGGCGACAAGATAGACCGGAACCGCGTGGCCGCAAAGCGGCAAGGATGGGGCCGAATTAAACGAGTGCTTCAATCCTCCCCCGCCAGGGGGAGGTGGCGCCGAAGGCGACGGAGGGGGAGGACGGCTGTGTCCTCTCCAGCGTCGTGCTTCCTCCCCCTCCGTCAGGCTGCGCCTGCCACCTCCCCCTGGCGGGGGAGGAATAAAATGCTCAATCCAGCAGCTGCGCCAGATCGACCGGGCGGCCCTGGCGGCGCAGTTCGACGGTGATGCGCGGGGCATCGCCCTGCGGTGCGCGGCCGAGCGGGGCACCCTGGCTCAGCGTGTCGCCGACCTTGACCAGCACCGCGTCGAGCCCCGCGATCAGCGAGGTCCAGCCGCCGCCATGATCGACGATCACGATATTGCCATAGCGGCGGAAGCGTCCGGCATAGATGACCCGCCCGGCGGTCGGCGCGACAATCGCTGCCCCCGGCGCGGTGGCAAGGGTCAGGCCGCGCGCGCGCACGCCGGTGTCGGATAGTTCGCCAAGGCCGGTGACGACGGTTCCTGCGACGGGCAGGCGATAGGGCGGCGGGCCCGAGCGCGCCGCAGCCACCGGGGCTTCGCCTTCGGACGGACGGGGCAGCGGGCCGGGCAGGGCGGCGAGCGCGGCTTGGGTCTCAGCGGCTTCACCCATCACGTCCATCTGATCGACCAGATCGCGCGCTTGCTCGCCCAGCGCCAGTGCGCGGTCGGATTCGAACATCGCCTCGCGCCGATAGCCGACCGATTTGAGGCGGTGCTCGCCCTCGGCCCGGACCAAAGCGAGCCGGTCATTCTGGAGCCGGGCGCGGCCATCGGCGAGGGTCTTGGCCGCCAGCTGCGCGCCGTCGCGGAGCTGGCGGGTGCGGGCGATCTCGGCGCGGATATCCGCAGTGCGCGCGCGCATCGCCGGGGTGACCGCGCCCAGCACC
>VYKW01000069.1_pt1 | contig 44174 bp, 29 predicted proteins | sample 5114451 | NCBI WGS metagenome assembly VYKW01 (sample SAMN12291784, study PRJNA351875) | freshwater metagenome | isolation source: freshwater lake | place: USA: Michigan, Gull Lake | collected 2013-08-08
ATCTTGCCGCCAGCATCTGGTCTCGCCTACGCTCCGCTTCGGCCAGCCCAAATGCTGGCTACAAGCGGCCGGGTTCTAACTTAATCCCTGGTATCGCGTTGAGGGGCAGGCCAAGACGATATTGCAGATGCTGATAGAGCCACCAAGCAAAAGCTGTCGCAGCATAAATCTCTCCTCTACCGCGTTACCCACAAAGACGTTTGAGTTCATAGATCTCATTTCATCGTCTGCGGACGGACCTAGTATCATCCCTATTTTTTCCGTCAAAACTCCATCGAAACCGACACGCACCTCTTGCTGATTCATGTCAGCGTCAGTGGGCAGAGTGAATTGAATGGGAGTGCTTCTTCATCGATCCTGGCAGAATGCAGTTGTGAATATGTTGAGTTCGGCCGTTCTCATCGCAAATATTTTTTGTTCGACAGTTTCGGCGCGATTGGTCTCGGCATTTGTCTCAAAGTATGATCACATAGCTTTTCTGAGCCTTCCATCGCAATGTTTAGGAGGAGAACATGATGAAATATCGTCGTCAAAATTCTTCTGTCGCTTTGTCTGGTTTCATGGTCGCAGTGCTTTCGGCATTTTCGGTGCCTGCGAATGCAGAGACCCAATTTTCTAAGGACGCCGTCGCAAAGGCCGAGGCGGCACTTGCAAAGGTCAAGGCGGCTTGCGCACAGGATGTGAAATCATTCTGCAGCACAGTGACTCCCGGAGAGGGCAGGTTACTTTTGTGCATAATGGCTCACGAGGATAAGATGAGCGACGCCTGTTTCGATAGCATGTTGACGGTGGTGGAAGGCGTCGATCTTGCAATCAGCAATGTCCGGCGTGCAGCTGCGGCCTGCGATGAAGATATTGAAAAGCACTGCGCTGACGTTGAACTTGGAAAGGGCCGTATTGTGCAGTGCCTGATCGACAAGAAGGCGGAGATTTCGACTCCGTGTCGCGCCGAAGTGACGGGACTCGAGTCGCGCACGAAGTAATGACTTAGGCAAACGTTCCGGGAATGACCGGGAGCGTTTCAACTTTTCGCGACGATCTGCACGATAGGCGCATCCATGCCGGATGGGGCTCAGAACTCAGTTCGAACCGAGCCAATGTCCCAATCGAAAAGTGTTCTCGATCCAGTCGAGCGCGCATCCGAAATCATGTTCGGCCTGATCATGGCGCTGGCCTTCACATGCACAATTAGCGCGACGTCGAGCACGCGGGCCGATGTTATGACAATGCTTGCTGGTGCATTGGGTTGCAATGTCGCCTGGGGCCTCGTAGACGCCGCAATGTATTTGCTGTCGCAGATTGTCTCACGCGAGCAGCGGCGCAGCCTGACTCTGGAGTTAGCGGCAGCGTCTCCTGTTGAAGCTCGAAGGATGCTGATCGACAATCTCCCGGAGGCCGCTGAAAGTGTGTTCAGCTCCTCAGAGCTCGATCGCATCGCCAATGCCATACGGACAATGCCAAGAGAGCCGCGGCGTGCGGTGCCGACGCCGGGCGATTTTCGCGGGGCGGTACATATTTTCCTGCTTGTTTTTCTATCCACTTTGCCGGTCGCCTTGCCCTTTCTATTCATGATGGACGTCAGGACTGCATTGCGTACGTCAAATGCCATTGCAGTGGCACTGCTCTTCGTTGTCGGTACTGGGCTCGGGAAGCACATGAAGTGGACTCCATACTGGGTCACTGGTCTGTGCGTCTCTCTGTTCGGCGCTCTACTAGTGGCGATTACGATCGCTCTTGGGGGCTAAAAGTGCTGAACAGCTAAGCAGAAGGCAGTAGCGATGGCCCAAGATGCGATTGAGCCGCTTTACAGATCGAGAGGGCTTCATGGATAGCGTCACCAAATTGAGCGATCTCGACTTGCGCCGTTGGATCCCTGCCCTCGGTTGGTTGCAGACCTACGATAGATCCTGGTTCCGCAGCGACCTTATCGCCGGTCTCACGCTTGCGGCGTATCTCTTGCCTGCCGGCCTTGGCGATGCCTCGCTTGCTAATTTGCCGCCTCAAGCTGGATTGTATGCGTGCCTCTTCTCGGGGCTCGTGTTCTGGCTGTTCTGCAGTTCCCGCCACACAGCCATTTCAGTGACGTCCGCGATTTCACTTCTGGTCGGCGCATCGCTGGCCGACATCGCCGGGGGCGATGCATCCCGCTTCGGCGCACTCGCTGCAGCCACGGCCATTGTCGTGGCGGTTATTGCGTTCATCGCCTGGGCTGTTCGAGCCGGCGCCATTGTGAACTTCATATCCGAAAGCGTTATGGTGGGCTTTAAATGCGGAGTGGCGCTCTACTTGGCCAGCACGCAACTCCCCAAGCTCTTTGGCATTCATGGGACACATGGGGACTTTTGGGAAAACAGCGGCCAATTCATCAAGCATCTGGGTGATACGAACCCGGCCTCTCTTGCCGCAGGTCTTGCTGCCTTGGCGGCGCTTATCTTGGGTAAGGTCATGCTGCCCAACAAGCCCATCGCGCTTTTCGTGGTGGTGGGCGGAATCGTTACCTCCACACTATTCGGGCTGGATGCAAAGGGCGTCAAGCTTCTGGGGGAGGTTCCCCAAGGCTTGCCGGCGATCCGCTTCCCCGAGATCTACTGGTCGGACATCAACGCTCTGCTGCCGCTGGCCGTCGCGTGCTTCCTACTTGCTGCCGTCGAAACGGCTGCTATCGGACGCACCTTTGCTGCCAAGCATGGTGGTCGACTTGATGCCAATCAGGAATTCCTGGCGCTCGCTGCTTCCAATCTCGCCGCGGGATTGGGCCGCGGATTTCCTGTTAGTGGCGGCATGTCTCAATCTCTAGTCAACGAAGGCAGCGGCGCTCGCACGCCCTTATCCGGCGCATTCGCAGCCATCTTTATCCTCTTCGTCATCCTCTTTCTTTCAAATCAGTTGAGCGCACTGCCTCAACCGGTTCTAGCGGCTGTCGTACTGATGGCGGTCGCTGGCCTTTTCCAAGCCGATGCGCTGCTGCATCTTTGGCGCGTCAGCCGCCCAGACTTCATTGTGGCGATGGCATCGCTGATCGGCGTCTTGGGCTCCGGCCTGCTTCGGGGTGTTATGATCGGCGCCATCATATCTCTTGTTCAGATCATGTACCGCGCCTCTCAGCCACACGTGGCGGTTCTCGGTCGTATCCCGGGCACGCGCCGGTTCTCGGATATGGAGCGACACGCAGATAACGAAGCGATCGCAGGCGCACTGATCGTCAGGCCAGAAGCCAGCTTGATATATTTCAATGTCGATCATGTCTGCGACACGATCCTCAACCGAGTCCGCACGGAAATCGAAAGGCCAGGGCTTGTTGTGCTCGACTTGTCCGCTGCGCCCTATGTGGACCTACAGAGCGCTCATACATTAGCCGGCATGGCGGACGAACTTCGGGAGCTTGGCGTCCGACTCCAAGTCGTTGAAGCGCGCTCCGGCGTCCGAGATCGTCTGAATAGCGAAGGGCTGGAAGAGCGGATTGGAAGAGCTAATCGATTTGTGACCGTGGCGGATGCCCTCGATCAATTTTCCGCAGACGAGGTCAAAGCCCGTTGACGCAGCACGGCGGAGAACTCGTCATGACGATTGGGGGTTGACGAGATGTCAGTTGGATACCCAACGTCGCTACGATTCGTCAACTGAACGGCCGATTCGAAATTGGCGGATTTTGTTGCCGGGTCGAATAGGGTGTCGGGAAACCTGTTGCTGGATAACTTCGATGGTATTGTTGTCGCCGCCATTTTCGCGGATGACATCGCCCTAGCGGATATTCGATGGATCGCGCGATTATCCGGCAAAAAAGGGTCAGAAGCGGGTTCGTTTAAGGTAGATAGACCAGATCTTAAGGCCGAAAACTGCTGTCTGTTTCGTGCCGCCAATGCTTGACATCTGCTCATGGCCCATCGCGTCCGTAGCTCGACGGTCGGTATTCGACTATTTCGACGAACTGCAATGGTGGGCCTGCTTCACTCCCCTCGTTCGTTTGCAACGAACAGCGTCCGCTTGTTGGGGTGTTTCTGAAGTCAACTGGTAGTCGAATTGCCGCCGTGGCCACTGCTGATCGTCCGGTTCGTGAGCGCGATATGTTTCCGGCGTCTGATCCCGCTGCCTCTCTGTCAATTTATACTTGACTGCATGTGCCACTTATCTGGGCGAGGTCTCGATGATATGCGTGCTGTTTGAGCTGGAAGTGGCGCTGCTGCGGTCTGCTGGCATCGCAATGTCCATAATGCTATGTTTCAGAGTCTGTTTTCGCCGCCAGAGGGGCCGGTACGTCACGCGCAGTTATCTATGCTCGTTTCAGTTCTGATCTGCAGAGAGCATCAAGCATCGATGATCAGATCCGCATATGCCGGGAGCGGCTCGAGCGCGATGGCTGCGAATTGGCTGCCGTGTATTAGGACAAGGCTATGTCGGGTGCTTCTCTCCTACGACCTGGCATTCAAGAGCTTCTGAACGACGGAGGAAGGCGGCGGTTTGATGTCGGTTATGCGGAGGCGCTGGACCGGATTAGCCGTGATCAAGAGGACGTCGCGGCAGTCTTCAAGCGCCTGTAATTTGCCGATGTTCCCATCGTCACTGTTGCAGAGGGGCTGATCTCCGAGCTCCATGTCGGGCTGAACGGCACCATGAACGCCCTCTATCTCAAAGACCTTGCGGAATAGACCCGGCGGGGCTTCGAGGGCGTGTCGAAGCAGGGCACTCGGGCCGGGGGAATTCGTACGGCTATGACGTCGTCTGGGCCACGTTTGGCAGCGAAATCGAAAAGGGAGAACGCCGCATCAATACGCAACAGGCGGAAATCGTCCTGGGGATCTACAGAGAGTATGGGGCTGGCGTCTCTCCGCGTTCAATCGCGAGAAAACTGAACGAAGAGGGTGTGGGCGGGCCATCGGGTGTGGACTGGGGGCCATCGACTATCAACGGCAATGCCTCGCGCGGTACGGGTATCCTCAATAACGAGCTTTGCGTTGGGCGGATGGTTTGGAACCCCCTTGCGTATCGAAAGGACCCTGAAACAGGTAAGAGGCGGTCGCGGCTCAACCCGGCGAGCGAGTGGATAGTCAAAGACCTGCCAGAGCTCCGGATCGTGCCGGACGACTTGTGGTGCGCAGTAAAGGAACGGCAGAAAGCCGCCCAACGCGAGACGCGCCCCGACAAGAGTTCAGTCTCGTTTTGGAACCTGCGGCGGCCGAAGCACCTTTTATCAGGCCTGATGAAGTGTGGCGCGTGCGGAGCCAGTTACACGAAGCACGGGGCGAACCGCTTTGGATGTGCGGCGGCCCGTTCGAAAGGAACATGTTCGAATCTTCTCACCGTTGATGGTCGCGAACTCGAGGGTTTGGTTCTCGACGGACTGAAGCGTCGCCTTATGGAGCCCGACCTTTTCGCCGAGTTCGCGCGAGAGTTCATTGCGGAGGTGAACGGTGAGCGAACAGGTCTTGCGCGCGACAAGACCGAGCTGCAACGCGAATTGGCTTCGGCTTGTCGGGATATGGATAAGCTGGTCAACGTAATTATCGCGGGCGCTGACGCCCTGGCACTGACCAGCAGGTTGAAAGAGCTTGAGTCGCGCAAGGCCGCCATCGCCCGTGAACTCAAAGACCAGCCTGATGCAAAGCCAGCCCTTCATCCCAATCTGGCTGCCATCTATCGAGAGAAGGTGGCTGACCTCGAACGTGTGCTGCAGGAGCCCACCATTCGCGAGGAGGGGCATGGGTTAATTCGAAGCCTGATTGAAGCGGTGCGGCTGACGCCGGTAGAGGGTCAGCTCGAGCTCGAGCTGAAGGGCGATCTCGCTGGAATACTTGCGTTTTCCGATACAGCGAAGACCACGTCTGAGCGCGACGGCAAGGCGTTGCAAATAAAGGTGGTTGCGGGGGCCCGATGCCACCGAGACTTAATTTGCAAAGTCTGAACTCGTCGACCCGCCGGATGTTTGTTCCGACTGACGTTTTTCAAGTTCTCCGGACTTCTAACGGTCGGTCGTTACGGTCGTTACCTCCCGACGAGCAGCGGTTGCCGCACGGTCGGTGTCGGTGGCCGAAGTGAGCCTTGGCAGCTGCAGTCGGCGAGTCCGGTTTCTATCCACAAGCGGTCGGGAGCGACGCAAATGACCGCTTGTCATTCGGTTGCTGACATTGAGTGGCGTGAGGCGCGGATCAGTTCAGGGCCAATATCTGCCTAAGCGATCGAAACGATCGGTGCACCGCACCAAAGCTACGTCTCCACCAGAGCGGATGTAGTGCCGTGTGCTCCGAGTGACGCGGAGAGCATCGCCACATACGACCGTTGTGGAGCTTACTGCGTCAAATTTCGAAGCCACCGGCGACTTCAATGGTAGTCTAATAAGCTGCGCGAGGCGCATTTCAGAAAGTTTCGTCGATCTTCTGGAATACCGGTCATCGCAACGCAAGAATACTCTTAATAAACTTCTAACTTATTGAATCCCAATTCATTTCTTGTCTCCACTTAGTGATCTATAAACCATAGGGCGCTTACGGTCATTTAGATGACCCGAAATCCGCACGTTCAAATGGATCGGGTCCATACAAGTCCCCAAAGGATCACCTCATGGACCGCTCGGCACTTTCCGGCAATTCGGACTTCACCGATCTCGAAATTGCAGCCAATGATGCATCGTCATCGCAGGCGGATCCAGGTGCATTCAAGGTTCCGGGTCGGCGGGAAATTATTGAGATTGAGGTGACGCGCGGAACAGCAACGGGACTTTTCGATTTCGTTCTGCAACACGGGGCGAAGGCCACAGTCACGACGGATGGGCTTCTTGGATTTCGATTTGCCGATGGTGGGTTGATCGTACTTCGGGGCAGCGCGGGTATTCCCGAGGCGTTTGACAATAAGCATGGCGTTCTGATCGATCTTCTGAATTCCGATCCGGCGCTGCTCGCGGCCGTTATCGGCGATTTGGAGCGGGGTGGGGCAGGAACGGGTCCGTTGGACCAACATCTGCCGCAAGATCTTGAGTTCGAGACGGCCGACCAGCCCATCGATGGTTTTCCGATTGCGAGTGGCAGCAGCTATGGCCCAGTCACGTCGATCCCCGACACTCTGACAAGTGAGGCGGGACTTGCACAATTGGATCCGGCCGCGTTGGAAACGCGGCGGTGGGGCCGCGACGACATCAAGCGCGGTGAGGCGGGGTCCAGCGGTCGCCTCGTGGACGCTCCTGTCGGCTCGGCGCTATCGCACCTGACGGGACTGGGGGATGAGGAGCCTGGGCATCGCAACGGCGAGAAGATCGCCTCCAGTAACAATGGTCTCTACGTCGGTCCGGAGACGCCGGTTGGTGCATCGCTCGATCACCTTTGGCTTCTCGGCGACATCGAATATATTCGGGCATCGCGCGATATCGAGGAGGGGGGCGACGTTTTTGAAAGCGGCGGCTATCAACCGATTATCTGGGCGCCGATCGTGCCAATCACCGATTTTGGCAGTGTCGAAGATACCGTCTACTCGGGAAATCTCTTCGATCCGAGCATCATGCCACTGCCGATTACAACGTGGCAGGTCACGCTCGATCCAACCGCTGGCACGGTGACGTTCGGGCCGAAGGGGGAGTTTGTTTTCACGCCGGTGCCTGGCTATTCCGGCACGACGTCGTTCGATTATTCGTTCCGCGATCCGCGGACAGGACTAACGATATCGGGAACCGTCGACATCACTGTGCAGGCAGTGGCTGATCCGGCAACCATTTCGGGGTCCGCCCAAACAGACGAAGATATGACCATTGCGACACCGGTTTCAATCTCGTTCAATGATCCGGATGGATCGGAAGATTTCGAGCAGGTCGTGATCACGGACTTGCCGGCCGGAGCGACGCTTGGCTGGGACACGGGTCTGCCGGGTTCGATCGTTCAACAGCCTGACGGTTCATTTTTGGTAACGGGTGCGTCCAGCGAGATTGAGGCGCTGTTGCTGTCGCTGACAGTGACGCCGCCACAGGATTTTCATGGCCGTATCACGCTCGGCATCGATGTTACGACCATCGAGCGCAATGTGGATCCGGCGCTGCCGGGTTACGAGGACAGGGAAACAGTCCACTTCGACTATCACATCGATGTGGAAGCGGTCGCCGATCCGGTGACGGCAACGGGGGATGACGAGACGACCGACGAAGATACTCTCGTTCATCTTAACGATCTCGCCGCGACCTTCGGTGATGCCATTGACGGGTCGGAGACGCACGTTGTCGAGATTCGAGGCGTCAACGCAGATGCCAAGAACACGGACAGTAGTGGCGCTGAGTATCCCTTCACAGTGGCCGGTGATGGCACCAAGACCTACACGCTCACGCCAGCGCAGGTTCCGAATGTGTATTTCCTGCCTCCGCCGGACGAGAGCGGCTTGTTTGATGGAATGACGATTGTTGCGATCGCGACGGAAGGTTCGAACGGCGATCAGGAGGTTGCGAGCGCGCCGATCAGCGTTCTGGTGAACCCGGTGGCAGACCCGGTCACACTCACCACACCGCCGCAGGCAACGGATGAAGATACAGCCGTTGTCTTCGGCGATGACATCAGCATCGTCATCAACGACCCGTTGACGCAGACGCTGACGCAAGTTGTTGTGTCTGGATTTCCGGCGGGTACGATCGTGACTTACACGCCCGCGGGTGGCGGACCTGACGTGACGCAGACGATGCCGGCGAACGGGTCGGTGACGTTCGCAGGGACGGAAGCGGAAATCCGGGCTGCACTGGCGACGCTAACGCTTACGCCGCCGGAGCACACCGATCAGAACATTACGCTAATGGTCGCGGCGACGACCGAGGATTTGGGCGGGGTGACGGATACGCAGACGTCGCCGATGATTATTACAGTCGCGGCTGTTGCTGATGGTCCGACGATCTCGGGTTCGGCTTCGGGCAACGAAGACCAACCGATTGCACTGCCGATCACGGTGAGCCGGATCGATGCGGACGGGTCGGAGCAGTACGATTTCGCGGAGATTACGGTGCCGTCCGGCGTGTCGCTGATCTATCCGGCGACGCTGCCCAACGGGATCACGGTTTCGGCAGTGGGCGATGTTTATACGTTTACGCCGGGTGCGGCGACGACGGCTCTCCAGTTCCAGTCCTTCCTGGCGACGGGCTTGCAAGTGCAGGCACCGGCGGACAGCGATTTGAACTTCGATGTCGATGTGCGCGTGGGGACCATCGAGAGCGTGCTCTCGGGTGGGGAGTTGACGCTGTTGCGAGCTGAGGATGCGGTTCAGATTCCGGTTGTGGTGCGTCCGGTGACGGATATGCCGACGGTGACGGGGTCGAGCACGGTGGACGAAGATACGTCCGTGACGTTCGGCGCGAATATCGCGATCAGCGAGAACGATAAGACGGACGGGTCAGAATCGATCACGCAGATTGTGCTGGGGAACATCCCGGCGACTGCGACGGTGACGTATACGACATCGGGTAGCGTGACGGTGACGGCGGCGACTGCGGCTGGGATCACGACCTATACGATCACGGGTGGGACGGAAGACGAGATCCGGGCGACGCTGGCGACGTTCACGCTGACGCCGCCGCTGCACAGCGATGTGAACATTCCGGTCTCTATTGCGATCACGAAGGTGGACCAGACGACGAGCGAGGGCGAGTCTGCCGCGACGACGACCAGCACATACTCGCATACGATTGCGGTTGCGGCTGTTGCGGACGCACCGTCGGGTTCAGGGAGCGGAGCAGGTCTGGAAGATCAGAATATCCCGGTTTTGATCACGGTATCACATCCGGATAATACTGATGGTACCGAGCGGATCAAAGATGTGATCATCGGCAACATCCCGTCGGGCTTCACTTTGTCCGAGTCGTCTGCCGGTACAGGCACGCTGACGCTCAACGGCAATGGCACTTATACGGTGTCTGGTTCATCGACGGCGGCTATTCAGGATGTTCTTTCGAACCTCAGTCTGGTGTTTGTGCCAGGCGGGGCGCGCCAGCATCTCGATACGGAATTCAATCTTTCTGTACGAGTGACCAGTATTGAGAGCGCACCGACCGAGACGGGTGCAGGTGAAGTCGCTGTTCTGGAAACCTTCACGGATTTCACGGTGCCCGTGACTGTATCGGCGGTTGCTGATGGCGTCACCAAGAGTGGAGCCTCGGTGATCGTGGAGGACGTCGCCCGGACTGTCGGCGGTGACATTCAGTGGACGAAAATCGACAGTGACGGAACTGAATTTGTAACGGAAGTTGTCGTATCGGCGTTTCCTGCCGGAACGACGGTTTCATGGACCGACACAAGCAATACGTTGCAGTCGTTCGTATCAACAGGAACTGAGACGGTTACACTCTCGGGTGCTCACTCGGCGGCTGGCGAGGCCGCGATCCGGACGGCGCTGAGTACATTGACGGGGACAGCACCACCTCACTCGGACACGAATTTGACGTTGAACATTGCGATAAGGACGACGGACAACGACGCTAGCGCCACGACGCAAAATTTCACACATACTGTCGTTGTTCAAGCTGTTGCCGATACGCCGAGCGTGACGGCGGATTCAATTTCTCTCGATGAAGATACAAGCACGACGCTGACGATCCGGCCAGACCGGAGCGCGGATGACGACAATTCCGAAACGCTGTCGGTGCGCATTACGGTGCCTGCCGACGGCGGCACGCCCGTCGGTGCGCTCTCAGGCACATCGGGAGGTGGCGTCACGTTCACGAACCAGGGCGGTGGTGTCTATCTCGTCACCGCGACGGGGGCGACGCCAGCGGCGCGCGAGACGGCGCTTGATACCTTTCTCAACGGCGGGATCACGTTCACGCCACGGGCCAACTACTCCGGCGAGATGACGGGAACCAACGGCATCCGCGTCGAAGCGATCTCGACGGAGAATGCGACGCTTTACGGCAACACGACGATGTCGCCGGACGACGAGCTTGCGCCCAACAATAGCGCGAGCGCCGGCACGTCGGGCGACCTCGACACACGGATCGAGATCGCGACGACCTACATCAATGTGACGGTCAATCCGATCAATGACATCCCCACGGCGACCAACACTTCGACCGTTGTTCAAGAGAATACGGGTTTGTCTGATGTGAATGATCCGGATCTCGTGATCCCGATCGGTACGCGCATTGGTCTGACCATCGCCGACACGGACGGTTCGCAAGGGCTCGCGCTGACGCTGACCGGATTCCCGGTGAATGCGCAGGCCTTGGCCTTTGGAACGTCGATTGGGGGGGTGACGACGACCGTCAACATCGCGACCGGAACCGTGACCCTCAGTGGCACCAACGCCAACGCTGTCATTACGGTTCTGAATTCTCTCTCGGTGACGCTGGCGGATGACCGGGACGAGAATTTTACCGTCACGATTGACGGGACCGTGACGGATACGAACGGGGCGACGACGGATACGGATACCTTTACGTTGACGCATGCGGTCACGGTTCAGGCGGTCGCGGACTTGCCGACGGTGAACGTCGGTGCTGCGACGAAGCCGGCGGTGAACGAGGATTCAGGTTTTGTCACCTATGCGGTGACGACAGCGTTGAACGACGCCGACGGCTCGGAAACATATCAGAGCGTAATGGTTGCCTTCTCGACGCCTGGTGCGGGTGCGCGGCCGGAAGTGCAGTTTGGCACAACCTCGGGCGTCACATTCGATGCATCGACGCCGGGTCAGGTGGTTCTGACGGGCACGGCCGCCGCCATTAATGCAGCTATGGCCTCTCTGCAGGTGCAGCCAGGCGCCAACAACGGCGAAGACATAACTGTATCGGTCACCGCAATTGCCGTTGAAAGCAATCCGGCGGAGGACAATAACGGGGCAACGATTGGAATGGGCGGGGGCGTTGCTGGCCCTGAAATCTCCGTGCCAACGGCGCAGGCAGTTGCGAGCTTTACCATCCCGGTTACGCCTGTCCCTGAGGTCCCTACCCTCAACATTCCCGCCAGCGCTTCAGGCGCGGAGGACAACCGGTTCGCGCTCGGTGCCATTACGGTCTCGACCGGCACATCGGATGGTGACGGGTCAGAGTCGCGCTTCTTTGAAATCCAGCAGTCAAGCTACCCGGTTGGAACGCAGTTTTTCAGCGGTCCGACACAGATCACGAGCGTGGTCGGTGGATGGCTGCGGGTGACGGAGGCACAACTTGCCAACCTCAGCGTTCAGCCGCCAACCCACTACTCGGGCACGATCAATCTGACCGTGCGCGGCGTGGTCGTCGATACCAACGCCGGTGGCAGCATCACGAGCACAACAGCGACGCAGACCCTGCCTGTGACGGTGACACCCGATGCCGATGGGATCGTCACTCCAGCTGCTTCCGTGGTCGTTGAGGATACCGGGGCGTTCACACTCGGGTCCAACATCAATAGCGGCCTGAGCTTGGTGGACAATGGGACCGGCACCGGCAACAACGGCACCAGTGAAACGATTTCGCGCATCGCGCTCGACTTCCCCGACGATTCCGCGACGGTGACATATTCCATATCTCCTGGAGCGGCTGTTGGGTCGGCGCAGATTGCGTTCGATGCTGGAACACGAACCTACACCATCACGAGCACGATCATCACGGGCGCACCGGATGTTGGTGCTCTGACACAAACAGATCGTGCCCAGGCCGAGGCGGATATTCGCGCGACGCTCGCCGGCTTCAACGTGACAATGGGGCCAACGCATTCGGATACGAACGGCACCGTGGCGGTGACGGTGACAACGCTTGACGTCAATGGCGGCGTGGCCAACGCGCAAGACAATCCGTTTAGTCATTCGATCCGCGTCCAGGCGGTAGCAGATACTCCGTCGGTGTCGGTGGTGGACCCGGTCTCTGCAGTGGACGAAGACGGTCCGAACGTGTTGCTGACCATTAATGCGGGCAATAGCGCGGACGTGGACAATTCAGAAACACTGTCGGTACGGATCACAGTGCCGAGCGACGGACTGGGTCCGATCGGCACGATCGTTGGTACGACACCGTCTGGCGTCACTCTGACACACCAAGGTGGTGGGGTCTATCTGGTCACGGCGACAGGCGCTAACAACGCGGCGCGTGAGGCGGCCCTCGATGGATTCCTCAATGGCGGCGGGGTTGCTTTCAATCCGCGGGACAATTGGTCGGGTGTTCTCACCGGGACGAACGGCATTCGCGTGGACGTGATTTCCACTGAAGGTGCGACCGGCTCTGAACTGGCGCCGGGAAGCTTCGGCGGTCTGGATGGAACGTCGGCAACTGAAACAGTGACGGACTACATCGATATCCGCGTCATCCCCGTGGCCGATGCGCCAACAGTGAAGGGCAACGGCGTTGGTCTCGAAGATGCACGCATTTCCGTTCCGATGAGCGTGACGCTCAGCGACAAGGATGGCTCTGAAAGCTATGCTGTGCGGCTGACTGCTGTCATTCCGCCCGGCACGCAGATTTTCGGCGCCGGCGGTGTTGAGCTCCTGCCGGTCTCGGGGATCTACAATCTTACTGCGGCAGATGTTGCCGCTCTCGCGGTACAGCCGCCGCAGCATTATTCAAGTGCGCTCAGCGGTGACATCGTCCTCACGGCCGAGACGCTGGTGACAGATACCAGCAACGGCAATTCCGACCCGACGACGCTGACGACAAATATCCGCGTCTCGGTGACGGGCGTTGCGGATGCGCCAGGGACACGCACGGTTGACGTGGTGGCGGACGAGGACGAGGCCATCGAACTCGGCGCTGCAATTCTCGCCAGTGCGGGCGGCAATTTGAACAGCCTGCTCGTCGATACGGATGGGTCCGAAACACTTTCGTTTGTGATCGGCGGCGTGCCGCAGGGCGTCATCCCGACATCTACGGTGGCCGGTGGTGTGACCTATATTGGTAATGGGACCTGGAGCGTGACGGCGGCGGCCCTACCGACGCTCGAGTTGCCGCCGGTGCCCAATTTCTCCGGCGAAAATCCTTACTCTACCGTCACGGTGCGCGCGGTTACGCAGGAGATCGACGGCGATGATGCATCGTCGCCGCAGTGGCCGGTGACCATCACTGTCAACCCAATCATCAATTTGGGTACGGTCGACGGGTTGGACAACTGGAGTTTGGGCGCGACCGTTGCTGAAGGTGCCCTCGAAGCTGGCGGCGATATCTCGCTGGCCAGCGCCGCGAACCATGGCTACGTCGATGACGACGGCTCGGAGACCGTTGTCAGCTATACGTTCGATCTTTCGAACCTCATAGCAAATGCTGGTATCGCAGATAGGCTAGACGACCTTCAGGGGGCAGGCGCGGACCTGGACGACCTGGTGGCCAATCACATTTCAGGCGTTTTCACCTACAACTTCGCGACCGGTACGATCACGGTACTTGCAGCGAACATCTCTGGTGTCGCCCTAGACGGCACGTTGTTCAGGGATTCGAACCAAGACTTCTCGATCCCGGTTAGTGCGCTGGTTCGAGATACCGCGATCATCGGTGGTGGCCCGGTGAGCGTCGACAAGATCGAGATGGGCAGCTTCAATGTCGATCTGATCGGCACCGCCGATACGCCGACGGCCTTTGCGAGTTCGGTATCTGGTTCGTCAGGCAGCCAAATCGCTCTGAGCGTCGGCGGTGTTTCGACAGATACGGATGGCGGCCTTGGACGCACGCCATCTGAAGACATCTATTACGTGATGAGCGTGACGAATCCAGGGACCGCACCGGCTCTCGGCTTTACGGATGGGGCGGGCAACATCATTGGCCTTGATAACGGCGACGGGACGTGGATCTTTACGCCGGCTGAGATTGCAGTTTTGCACATCACGTCACCGGACGGAGTGACAGGCACGGCAGACCTTCGGCTCACGACCATTGCGGTTGAGAATGACGGAGATACGGCCAGCAACTCGGCAAACTTCTCAGTCACGTTGACCGCTGGTACGGGTGGCCCAGGCGGGACAGCTCCGCTGCCGCCGACGGTTTCGATCGGCACCAATTCGGGCAACGAGGATGGTTCGATTACGTTGAACGTTACGGCTGCTCCGGCGGTTGGTGACACCAGTAACCCGAATGTTTCGGTGATGATCTCTAACATCCCGGCCGGAGCCCAAGTTGAAGGGGCGCGGTTTAACCCCGACACGGGCCGGTGGGTGGCGAGCGCGGCTGCGGTGAATGCGGGTACTGTCCGGATTATTCCTCCGGCCGACTTCTCAGGCACAATGAACATTACGATCGAAGCGGTGGCGACCAGCGCGTCGCTCCAGAGGGCAACCACCGGGGCACCGACCGTTCCGATCGCGGTTGATCCGGTGGCGGATGGGGTAGGAATCGCGGCGACGCCGGATGCGGGCATCGAGGATACGCCCATCGATCTCAATCTCACGCTCAGTGAGCTGGATGTGGACGGCAGCGAGGTCATTGGCGACCACGTCTACCTGCGCCTGTCGGATGGTGCGACAGTTGTTGGTGGCTACCCGGTTGTCTTGGCCGGCGATGGCGATGCGACGATTGATGGGACGAACCTCGTGGGGTTCATCAAGGTGCCGGTGGCTGATGTGCCTAACCTGCAGATACTACCAGCTGCCAACTGGCACGGGGCTATATCCGTGGAGGTGGCATCTTACTCGACTGAGACCGTCGATCCGACGCCAGACGCGGATAACACAGAGCTCGATGTGGCGACGTTCACGATCAATGTGACGGCGGTCGCAGATGCGCCGAATATTATGGCACCGGTTTCAGTTTCGGGCGTTGAGGATACGGCCATTACGATTACGGGACTATCGGCCAGCCTTGCCGATACGGTCGTAACAAACGGCGCGGAAGTTCTTTCGGTGAAAATTTCCGGCGTTCCGCAAGGATCTAGGTTCTCGGCCGGCTCGAACAACGGCGATGGCAGCTGGACCATTCCAGTGGCCGCGCTGCCAAGCCTCCAGATCACGCCGCCGCTCAACTATTCGGGAACGATGACGCTGACGCTGACGGCCATCGCATTGGAACTGGCCAACGGCGACGAGGCGCAGTCAGCCGTCAACTTTGATGTGGTGGTGGCGCCGCGTGCCGATTCCGTTGAGATCCTGGCGGAGAACGTCGCGGTCGACACTTCCGGAAGTGCGCTTTTGGAACTCAATGTACGCATGGCCGATGACAACGGAAGCAATCCTGGAGAGAATCCGGCAGAAAGCATCCGCATCACTTTCACGTCGGTCCCCACGGGCGTTTCGCTTGTGGCAGCAGACGGCGGAGCGTTCTCGAATCCGTCTTCTGGAACGTGGGTCTTCACGGGTTCGGAAACACAGGCTAATGCGATCGAGGCGGCTGTCGGCCCAACCGCGACGGGAGGGACCTATTCGATCAATCTGTCGGCGGTGACACTTGACGGCGCCGACACATTGGCGACCGCCGTAACGGACAGCTTCCAGCTGACGGTACCGCAGGTTCTGGCTGGCAACGGTTCTCCTAACTCCCTTACCGGTGGTCCCGGCACGCAACTCCTGTTCGGACTCGGTGGCATTGATACGCTCAATGGCGGGGCCGATGCGGACCGTCTTGTGGGCGGGACCGGGGCCGATAGCCTCACGGGTGGTGGCGGAGCCGATGTCTTCGGCTACGGGTTGGGCGATCTGGGAACGGGCGTCGACACCGTGACCGATTTCACCAATGGTCTTGGTGGTGATGGCCTTGATATCGCGGCGCTGCTCTCGGGGTTTGATGCGGGTTCGTCTATTCTCTCGGACTTCGTGCGGGTCAGCCAAGCGTCAGGCAACTCGACGATCCGCGTCGACGCCGATGGCGGTGGCAACAGCTTCCAGGATCTTGTGGTTCTTCAGGGCGTCACAGGGCTCGATCTCGACGCCATGCGAACGAACGGCAACCTGATCGTTTGATCGGTCTTGTGGTTCAAATGACACGAAGTCAGCGCCGCGCTGGTGGGCGCGCGGGGGCAAGTTCTCCGCTCTTCCCAAGCTTTTCATGGGCGAATCACTGGCGTTCATCTGTGCAATGCTTAATTTGAAGAAATACCTCAGCGGCGATATTCGCCCGATATGCGCCAATTGCACGTTGAGGTAGCAATGCAGCGTTTGCGAATCGGGCAAACCAAACCTCTACAAATTATTAATCCAGCCCGACATGAATCAGCGGAACGATACCGCGGTGGTCCGGCTCGGTAAGAGGGGACGTCCGATGGTGCGGGAGTCGGTTGGCCGATTTGCTGCTGTTGCTGCCGTCGTGTTTTTTGGCTCAGTGCTTCCGTCGCGCGCCGACACGCTTGTCGATATCGTCCAGGAAGCACTCAACACGAACCCAGAATTGGGCGCCATTCGGTTCAACCGGAGGGCGATCGATAACGAATTGAACGCGGCGCGGGGGCTTAATCTTCCGACCGTTGATGTTCGCGGCACGACAGGGCGTCACCGGGAGAATAGCCTGACGGAACTGGGCGTCGTCGACAACAACGATTGGCACGACAGTCACTCAGTCGGCACGGTGGTGTCGCAGCGCTTATTCGATGGTTTCGAGAGTCGCCACGAAATTGCGCGGCAGCGGAACCGGGTTGAATCGGCGCGTTGGCGCGTGAACGATACGGCGAACGCCATCGCGTTGCGGGCTGTTCAGGCCTATCTTGAAATCATCCGGGCAAATTCCGTGCTGAAGGCAGCGCAGGCCAACTTGTCTGCGCACGAAAATCTAAACTCTCGCGTTCAGCGTCGTGTGGATGGCGGAGTTGCCAACGCGGCGGAGAGAGCGGAGGCCGGAGCACGAACGGCCAATGCCAGAGCGATCTTGGCGCAGGCCGAGGAGTCTGTGCTGAATGCGCAAGCGTTATTCAAGTCTATTGTCGGACGCATGCCGGCTGGGCTGGTCCCGCCGCCTGCTGCGAGCGGATTGCCTGATAGCGAGGAGAGCGCGGTAGCGCAGGCTGTACAGGCGGCTCCGTCGGTGGTTGCCACACATTTCGATGCGATTGCCGCCGAAGCGGCCGTTGGAAGCGCTTATTCGCGCTTCAGTCCTAAGCTGAATTTTGAGGTGTCCACGAACCACGGGTGGGGGCAGGTCGAAAACAACGATCGCAACTACGACGCGTCGGCCATGCTTGTGGTGCGCTGGAACCTATTCAACGGCGGAATAGATAAGGCGCGCACGTGGGAGGCGCGGGCGCGCGCGGCTGAAGCGCACGGCATCAACGCAAATACTGCGCTAATCGTTGAGCGGGAAGCTCGCAATTCATGGGCATCGCTGAGGGCAGCTAGCGTGCGGGTTCCCGAGCTGCGGTTACAGTTCAATCTGCAGAAGCAGCGGCGCAGTGCTTATCTTGAGCAATTCGACACCGGTCAAAGGAGATTGCTCGATCTTCTCGACGCCCAGAATGAAATATTTGTTGTCGAAAGTTCGTTGCGCACAGAAGAGGCTGTCGGGGTCTACAGCGGCTATCGGCTGCTGGCGACGATGGGGATGCTCGTCGACGGGCTCGGTCTCGGGTTGCCGCCAGAGGCTGCAGCGCCGCCGGCTTCGAACTTGATCGAGGGGTGGCGGACGGAAATCCAGGCTTGGCCGCGCGATCGGTATCATGACCGGGTTGAGGCCGATGTTCCGGTGAAATGACGCTTTTACAGCCGCGAGGAAGGGATTTGCCGTGACCGCGGTCGGCGATATGAAGCGGCGGCTCGAGACGGCGGTCACAAATCTCGTGGCCGCCGCTCGTGCGTCTGCAGGCACCGCAAGCTCTGAGACGGCTGATCTTCTGGCTGCGGCGATCGCCGATGTGGCGCAACACTACGGTATGCCTTCAGCGCCGGTCACACTGAAGGCTGGGCTTCCGCTGTCGAATGGACGATTGCCCATCGAACACGCAGGCGAGGCTGCTCGGCGCGCAGGTCTTGATGCGGATGTGTCGCCGATCGCGCTCGCCGATCTCATGCCGCACGATTTGCCAGTGATCGTCCTGATGGATCAGGGCGGCTGCGATGTTTTGTGGGCGCTCGATGCGGACGTTGAGACAGGCGCGATCACGGCGACGCTGAGCCCGGCGGGTCGGCCGACGGCGCGCGTTTTTCTGCCGTTGGCCAACATCGTGCAGGCGCCGGGACGGGCCGTGGTGCGGCTGAGGCCGATCTCGGGTCTCGACGAGCGCGGTGCAGGGGCGCTAGGAAAAGTGCCCGACGGCTGGTTCTTCCCGGCGTTCCGTGGCAGCGGACGGATCTACGCCGAGGCGATTGCGGCGACACTGGCGCTTAATCTGCTGGCGCTGGCGCTGCCACTCTTTACGATGAATATCTACGATCGCGTCTTGCCGAACGCGGTCGAGGTGACGTTGTGGGCGCTCGCGATCGGCGTGACGCTGGCGACCATCTTCGATTTCGCAATCAAGAACCTGCGGGCGACGTTCGTCGATGTGGCGAGCCGCCGTGCGGATGTGCGGCTGTCGAACTTCATCTACGGGCGGCTGCTGGGTGCGCGGACGCCACAGAAGGCGGTTTCAGCGGGTGTGCGCGCAAATGCATTACGCGAGTTCGAGACACTGCGAGAATTCTTCAATTCGGCGACGCTGACGGCATTTGGCGATGTGCCGTTCCTGGTCGTGTTTCTGGGCATGATCTTTGTCATCGCGGGGCACCTTGGTTGGATTGCGCTCCTGGCGGTTCCGATCGTGCTCTTCATCGGGTGGCTGACGCAGAAGACGCTGTTGAAACTTTCGGAAGAAAGCTTTCGCGAGGCCGCGCAGAAAAATGCGGTCGTGGTCGAGACGCTGGTTGGGTTGGACAGCATCAAGGCTGCAGGTGCCGAAAGCTGGGCTGCGACCAAGTGGGAGCAAGCGGTTAGCGAACAGATTCGTTCCTCGCATCAGATCCGGCAGATTTCGAACCTTGGCATCAACTCAATCTTCGCGGTGCAGACCGTGACTCAGATCGTCATGGTGGTCGCAGGGTTTTATATGGTGGCGGCGGGAAACCTGACGACGGGAGCTCTCATCGCCGCAACGATGCTCGCTGGCCGGGCTTTGCAGCCGCTTGGGCAAATCGCAATGCTGATTTCGCGACTGCATCAGACGCGGCTCGCTTACCGGGCGCTCAATGATATCGTGATGCTCGATCAAGAACGGCCGGACGGACAGCCTCTGATGACGAGCGTCGCTATGACGGGCGCGGTGGCGTGCGAGAATATGACCTACCGTTATGATCCGGATGCGCCCGCATCGATCGATGACGTGTCGTTCGAAGTCAAAGCGGGTGAGCGCATTGGGCTCGTTGGGGCCATCGGCAGCGGCAAAACGACATTACTGAAGATGATCCACGCTGTGCATCTTCCGACGCAGGGGCGCGTACTTGTGGACGGCGTGCCAGTGCATCAAATCGACCCAGCGGTGCTGAGATCTGGTATCGGGCTGGCGTTGCAGGGGGCGGATCTGTTTCATGGAACGATCCGCAGCAACATCTCACTCGCCGATCCTGGCGCACCGGACGACGATATTCTGTGGGCGGCGCAGGCAGCCGGCGCGCTCGATTGGATCCTGAGGTTGCCGAAGGGTTTCGAAACGCCGGTACGCGAGCGCGGAGCGGGTTTGTCAGGTGGGCAGCGCCAATCCGTGGCGTTGGCGCGGGCGCTTTTCAAACGCCCGAAAATCGTGCTGCTGGATGAACCGACAAGCGATATGGATCTGGGTACGGAGCAGCATGTTGTGCAGTCGCTTTCCGTCGCGATGAAGGGGCGGACGCTCATTATGGTCTCGCACCGGCCGGCGATTTTAGCGTTGGTCGACCGGCTGATCGTGATGGATCAGGGCCGGAGAATTCTCGACGGTCCCAAGGACGACGTGCTGCGCAAAATCGAGACGATGACGGCTGCTCGGTCGGAGCAGTTGAAGCAGAAGCAGAAGCCTTCGGCGCCGCGTGGAGGTGCCGCATGAGTGCTCCGGGGCCGGTGGTTGATGTCCCTTTGGCCGCGAAGGCTGCGCCAGTGATGCCGCGAGCGGTTGGTGTTCCGTCGGCGATCAGCGCCGACCTCCTAGCCATGCCGCCGCGGGGACTCGACCGGTTGATGATGGCGCTGATTGCGCTCGTCGGGCTCTTCTTCGTGTGGGCGGCCTTTGCGCGCATTGAAGAGGTGACGACGGGAAGCGGACGGATTGTTCCCGCGAGCAAGCTGCAAGTGGTGCAAAATCTCGAGGGCGGCATCGTGACCGAGGTGTTGGTGCGCGAGGGAGCTTACGTTTTGGCCGGCGACACAATCCTACGTATTGACCCGACGCAGGCGGGATCGTCACTCGGCGAGACGCGAGAGAAGATCGACGGCTATGCTGCGCTGATCACGCGGCTCGAAGCTGAGGCGAATGGCAGCGAGCCGCTATTTTCCGAGGAATTGAAGGCGCGACGGCCCGACCTCGTGGCTGCGGAGGCTGACAATTTCCGTGCGCGGCGGGATGGGTTGCAGTCGGCGGTGGCGGTATTGAAGACGCAGGAGCAGCAGCGCAGCCAAGAGATTATCGAGATCAATGATCGTATCGCGACACTGAAGCGGTCGTTGGCGCTCGCGCAGGAACAACTGGAACTCATGAGGCCTCTGGTGGCCAGCATGTCTGCGTCGCGGGCTGAGATGCTGGCTGTCGAGTCAAAGGTGAACGATACGGCCGGTACACTTTCGGCGGCGGAATTGTCGCTGCCGCGTCTGGAGGCGGCTGCGCGGGAAGCGCGCGATCGCATCGCGGAGAAGATTTCGGCGTTTCGCAATGAGGCGTTGCAACAGATGTCGACGGCGCGGTTCGAGGCGGCGGTCTTAAGTGAGCAGGTCAAGGGCAATCAGGATCGGGTCAGCCGGACGACGGTGAAGGCGCCGGTGTCGGGTATCGTCAAGACGGTGCATGTGACAACGCCGGGGCAGGTGGTGCAGCCGGGGCAGAGCCTGATCGAGATCGTCCCGATGAACGACACGCTGCTTGTTGAAGCGCGGGTCAAGCCAAAGGATATCGCATTTCTGCACCCGGGGCAGGAAGCCATTGTGAAACTGTCGGCCTACGATTTCGCACTGTATGGAGGGCTGGAAGGTGTGGTCGAGCACATCGGCGCTGACAGCATCACGGACGACAAGGGTGAAACCTATTATTTGATCAACGTGCGCACGTCGAAGCGAACGCTGGCGAATAAGGGGGGCGAGCTGCCGGTGATTCCGGGCATGGTCGCAGATGTCGACGTGCGCACCGGCGAAAAGACAGTGCTGGGCTATCTCATGAAGCCGCTGACGCGGATGCAGCAGAGCGCGCTGCGCGAGCGCTGAGGTGCTATGAATGGGCTTAGCTCTTATGTCCGTGACGATTGTCGCTGCCAAAAGCGTTGCATGCATGGGTGTGTCGCTAACTTTGACTTGTCCGGTAATAGTTGGACAGCGGCCTTCGATTACCGCGCCCTCAAGCCCGGGATGCACCAGCTAGCGATGACAGCTTTCTCTGAGGGGAGGGTGATGTTGAGCCCCGTATGCCGCAACTGCTCAGGGCCGCTGTGGGTCAAAAGTTAGCCTCAAGGTCCGCGCTCAGCAGGTCCGGTTACCTCTTAGCAGCGGGCATCTCGACCCCTGATGACCGGTTGCCCCTCGACATCCGACATCGCCATGCGTAGAGCAGGCGTCGGCTCGGGGTCATTAGCGGACAAAGAGCGTGCTAAGGTTGATGCTTTTAGTGGTTAGAGCCCTTCAGCCCGACCTTTCGTAGCCCAATCGGACAAGCAACCAACTTGGAAATTGTACGTACTGGGCCAATCACTGGACGTCATAAAAAACAGCGGACGCTCAATATTCCATTCGAGGGAGCGGTTTCGCCTTCGCTGATCCGTTGCAATCGAGCAACTCCCGCAACAATGTCCCAAAATTCTGCCCTGAATCACATCAGCCTAGTTAATGTCCGACATCAGCACCTGTGAGACTAAACTAGCGGCTTGAGGAACGCAGGAGTTCGGCGAGCTTGCGGTTGCGGAAGTGCAGGATGAGCTGTCCCTTTGCGCTGTCATCCAGCGCGCTGTCATTTGCGACGTTGTTCAGCATGGCGCGGCAGATGAAACCGATCAGCTGCTTCTGATCGGTCGTGGGCTCGCCAATGAGGGACTGGACGGACCCGAACATGCTGCTGTCGGTATCGGCGCCGGGCTCGGTTTCTTTTTTCAGCTTGGCGGAAAAAGCCGGGTCTGCCGCCGCCAGCCGGTCGTACTCGTCCTTCAAGTCCTTGTAGCTCACGTCGGCCGTTACATGCCGCTCGGGCCGGATCTTGGAGTCCGCCTCCAGAACGCCGAAATAGTTGAGCTGAAACTGAAGCCCGCAATACTCGGCCAACTGGGTGTAGCTTGCGGAGAGATCTTTGCCGCCGGTGGCTAGCTGATTGAACCACGCCGCCAAATCCGGCTGTTCGGGCATGGCTTCACCCCTTCATAGTAGAGTGTGTATCCGTCAGCCAGTGCCTTCTCCAGATCATAGATGACGGACTTGTAGAACGCGTCGCTGCCGACATGCTGCATGCCCGGGAAGACCACGGTTCTCCGGCCGTCGGTCAACGTGGTGAGCGGCATCGCTCCGGGTGGGCATCGACGATGTAGGCCGAGTAATAGAAGCGAAATGCGGCGGCGGCGACCAGCGCCATGAACGTGGCCAGGGCCGTTGTCGCGTAGGTTTTCCGCGCGGAATAGGTTTGACCGCTGCGCTGCAAGACATGCCGGAGTGCCAAAAAAGGGGAGTGCGACGATCAGGGCGGACGCAAAAACCGCGCCGATGACCCACTAGGGCCAGGCCAGAAGAACGGCAAGACCTAAAAGAAAGAGTGCAAAAAGAACGAACCATAAAGTGGCGAGGGCGCTGATGCGGAACCGCTCCAACCCACTCACATTCGACGACACCGCACTACCTCTCGCCACGCTCTATTCCGCAAATTCAGTCTGGAAAGTATTGCGGCGTGCCGCATCATTTGAATTTCTTGCGCTTCCCCAATTGCTGCGCAAAGGCAAGACAGGCGTTCGGGTGCACCGCGCGGGATCCGCGACGAGACAACAGCGGATCCAATTAACTTTAGTAGCCGCTCCAACACCGGCCGTAGAAGTTTTCGATACCCTCGATTGCGAGACGTCCCGAGCGCCGGTCATAACTCAAACGGGGCTTATTGAGACCGTTGAGCGTATAGCGCGCGTTGATGCCGTCCCGCGAGACAACGAGGTTTTTCAGCGTCCACCAGCCTTGCCTGTCGCCGCCGTGGATAGGCGGCAGGAGCCGGCCGGACGGATGGATGCGCCCGGCATAAGTCTCGCCTGGCCCTGTTCGATTGATCTCGATGACCACTGTCGCGGGAAACGAGGACCGCGCTGCATACCATCGCCTCTCGTCCCAACTTTCCACGACCGGCTTTTCGCCTTCGCCATAGCAGCTCAACGCTATGTCGGCGGTACCGGCGTACACAGCAGGTGACGGGCGGTCCGAATAATTGTTGTACGGCTCGCCGCGGTTTCCATGCCACCAAGAGGCATTGTCCCGGTCGTCACGACACATGCTGCGAAGCACTTCCAGGCCACCAGAGCTGCGGCATTCGCCGCGGCTCGTTGTCCAATCGTGCAGGCCGCGGCCGCAGCAAACGGTTTCATAGTCCGAGCGCGTTGAGGACCAGGGTCGATTGTTGCTGTCGTTGCGGCAAACCTGGTTGGGTACTTCGATGCCGTTGACGCCCCGGCACATCTCCCTCGTTGTGAACCAGTCGTTCGATTTTCTCTGGCAGCACACGCGCGCCCTGCCGGTGGGATCGTTGTGAGCGGCGACCGGGCCGTCGAAGCCCTGTTCGAGCCGGTAGCGCGATGCGGCATCAACCGATTGGATGACTTGTGTTGACGAACACGCCGGCAGCTTTTTTGTCATTCGTCCTTGCGCGTTGAAATAGACCACGCAATTGTTTTTGAAGTTGACCTCCATTTCACGGTTCGTGCCGGCAATAATTCCCGGCGTTTCGGCGATCGCCGGTGTGATAAAGGAGTAAATGGCGGTCAGAAGTATTGCAATGATCCGAATACGCATTAACTCATCTCCCAGGACTGAGTATTCATGCTAGCCTCAGTACTCCGCTTTTATCAAGGCGCAGGCTGATGAACATATTTGTCCCCCAAGCCTTTCGGCTGATGTTGCCGTCATCAATGCTGCAAAAGCTCAGAGCTGGTTTGGGCCAGAAGCGCCATGAGCCAGATGCGGGTCATCAGACTGCCTGTGCTCTCCGCACATCAAAAATCAATATGGCTGCACCGCGATGCTGATGCCTGTTCCCTACTTGAGACCAGGCTGAAGAGACCAGGCTGAAGGTCGTGGAAGCGTGGTTCACCCATAGGACGCAACGTTTCTCGCAACCGCCACGGCCCCGCTACAGCGCGTTCTTTGCAAAGGCCGTCGCGACGGCCTGGAAGTCGAGTCCGGCCGGCCCCTCGATGGTGAAGCGCCAGTGCCCTGGCGGCGGATCGTCGAGGCGCGGACACATCAGTACATTCTCATCCGACTTCACATCGCATGCGAGCTTCCCGTCCGAAGACCACAGCTGGATGCGAAGGGGCCGCGACGAGGCGAGCACGTGGGAGTTGACGCCGAAGCGGAGCAGCTTTACGCCCGCAGGAAGCTCGAACTCGTTGTCCCATACCGGCTTAGCAAAGTCGAAGCGCGACCAGTTCTTCCACACCACGAAGCTTTGATAGTCGTTGGTTCCCGGGGCCAGGGGGGCAAACTCCGCTTGCGTCGCTGCTGTAGCCGGGGAGCTTGCCGCGAGCTTGCTCACAATCCAATCGCGAAAGCCAAACACGTCGACGTCGAAGGAATAGTCGGTAGGGCCACAATTCTCGTCTATGCCGCCAGAGGTGACGCCGGCCAGAACGAAGCCCGTTGCGCGTGTCGCGAAGAGCGGACCACCAGAGTCGCCGTTGCAGGTATTTCCCTGATGGGGAAGAATCGAAGCCTCGTTCGGTTCGTAGGTCCAGCAGATCAGACGCTTCTTCGTGTCGTCACCATTGCACGTTCCGATCTTGGTTTGAGCCCAGAATTTCAACCCCGCCTCGTTGTCCTCGGCGCGCATTGCGAGGGGCTGACCTGCGCTATCGAGACGGCTGTGGCGGCCGAAGCCCACGATAAGACCGGTCTCCCCCGCCTGGATGGCTTGATCGCTCACGATGTCTGCGGGCGTAATTCCAATCACAGGCTCTTCCAGAACGACGATTGCAAGATCGGCATGCGGAAAGTGGAACTCGTCGTGAATTTCGATCTTGGCGATGCGCCTCTGTCCGGCATGCTGGAAGTAGACACGGCGATAGGCGGTGCCCAGGGCATCGACCTTGGAGCCATCGACACGCCGGAATTTCGCGGATCGGCACTGATCGGCGGAATCGAGATAGCGCTGGGTCTCATCGAACTCGCAAAAACAGTGAGCAGCCGACAACACGACATTGGGCGCAATGAGCGTTCCAGTGCATGAGGTCGTCATCAACCGTTCGCCAAAATCCTGCATCAACTGAACGACCGCGGGAAAGTCGATTGTCGGCTTGGCGCGCCCCACGACGCGGCCAGATCCTGTCGCGTAAAAGGCAAGACCGACCCGGGATTGGCTCTCTGAGAACGATATAGCTGTCGTGTCGTCCCGCGGAGGATCGATCAGCGCGGCCACTTTCGGCGGCATATAGGAATTGTTTAGGAGCGAGATCGCGGCGTCGGCGGGGGCAGACTTGATTGAATTGGCCAGCGCACGAATGTACGCCGCATCGGCTTTGTACTCGCCGACGATCTCGGAGACGGTTCCGAACAGCCGGCCGTGGATGAGGGATGGATCGCGCCCAGCTGCGTTGGGATCGAATTCTAAAGCTTTGGTGTAAGCCTGCACGTCGGGTGTCGAGAGAACGCCTTTGGTGACAGGCGAATTGCTGGCCTTCAAATCGTTCAAGGTCTCGTTGACGAGAACCGGGTATTCCCCGCCGGGGAAGCTTTTGCTTAGGTTGCTGAATTCGCTCGAGGCTTGTTTGGTCTCCCGATCCAATTGATCGGCGAGGGTGTTCAGTCTGTCGACGGCACGCTTTTTAAGATCGCTCGCCGTCAAAGGTGGCGGACGCTCATTGGCGCCTTCCTGGGCCCTTGCGGCATCCGTTGTTGGCAGCAGCGCGAGGACCATGCAGATGAATTTGAAATGTCTCATAGTGGCGCTCCGTGGTCCCTTCAAAAATTTTAATTCCCATTTAAGGCGATCCATGGTCATCGGCCATGACTTTCATCAACCCTGTGTCTCGTGTGCTGAGAGTCTCGTGCCCTGTGACGAGCCATTCCGTATTCACTGTGAAGCTTGGAGTTGAATCGCAGTCCATGGACAGGCATTCAGCGTCTAAGGCGCTGATCGCAATGCTCATAGTAGGGCACAATCTGCACCGAGGTTGACAAGCATGAAAACCGTTGCCGTTCCGCGAGCAACAACCTGATCATGAGTTCGCAACTGTTTGGCGATTTTACTACCGGGCCCGAGTTTCGCGATCGTGCGCCGACTTTACCCGCTTGCAGCGATGTGCTTGTGCCGTTCAGCTATAGTCGTCTGTTCTCTGGGGTGGAAATACTGTGCTCCGAGAACTAGTTGACGCCTGCTCTCGGCCTTGAGCTACGTTTAATTGCAGCACGGGATGATGGTCGACCTATGGTGTTAAGTCGGCCGACCTCTGCGCCGAAGGTGGGTATCGTAGTTAGTCTGGTAGTGATCTGACCGCCGCCCAATCCCGCCTGTGACACATACCTGCCCTAAGCAGTTGCAGAACGCGCGGCACACCTTCGAGTCCCCGCTGAAGCGGAAGTCGATCGGCTGTTCCAGCCCGTGCCATGATGTCCGCCAACCAAAGGCCGCTGCACTCTAAAGAAGCGGACAACAGTCATGACACAAGGACATTCGTTGAGACTATCCGCGCCGCAATCGGTCAAGATTGGCCTTTGATGGCAAGCCGTCATCCGTCAGCCCTTTTGACCGTTGCCACCTTGCAAGCTGATTCGATGTCTTCTCACCAAACTTGCCGTCGACCTTGGTTCGGAAACCATAACGCGAAAGAAGTCGCTGCATTTCGCGAACTTCCTCGCGGCTGATTTCAAAGCCACCTTCGAAATGCAAGCGGGTAGCACATGGAAACCCAGAGAATGTACAGCGAGTGAACCCTGGTAGCGTCGCCGGGACGCACTCTTCGCGCGCGCATGCTGCGTAATCCCAACGGGCAAAACGCTCGCCGTATTTTGTTATCACCTGATCTTGCCAAGCATCTCCCACGGACCTACGTGCCCACAAGGTCGTTGGCCGCTCATTTCCTGAAGCTGAGATTCGCTCCTTCTGACATCCGTTTGGTAGGGATGGCAGCTTTTCGACGATCGCGGACGAGCCGCACGTATCTTGCGCCACTGCCACGCTGCCGCAAACCGCCACGGAGATGGCTGAGCTGACTGCCAAGAGTACGAGCTTTCGAATTTTCTTCAAGGCCGCATCCCTCCATGTGCTGTCAGCTAACTTTGATATGCTGATTAACTGTGGCCACTATGATCTGGGTCAACTCCCCGCCTTCTATTGGAAGCACTATCCTTTTTAGAATTGCTTTGTTTGGCGTTGACTGCGATCAGGCTCGCTTCGGTGGCTCAGCCGTCGAAATCGACCACTTCTGGCTCCATCCAGGAGGTAGGGGCGTTCGGACATTTCGCGGGAAGTATCGGGCTCATGAGAGCACAAAGAAACAGAGTAGTCCGCAGCGCAGCAGTCCGAAATGGGTAAAGCCTGGCAGGCTCCCCGCCAGCCACAACTTGAGAATGCTCATAGAACTACGCATAAAAGCCGCCGTTTCAAGTCGGTCCCCTCGGGTTTATCTTGCAGAACGAAAGCATGAGCACCGCACGTCTACACGGAAAGATTGCTCACGTTACTGGCGCTGCCGGGGGTATCGGCGCCGCCATTGCGCACGCCTTCATTCGCGAGGGGGCTGTCGTCGTTCTGACTGATATCGCTGCAGAACGACTGGCCGCAACTCAGTCGCAGATTGGCGAAAGCGCACATGCAATTCCGCTGGATGTGCGTGAAGAGGCGCAGTGGCGTGCGGTCCACGCCCAGATCCTAGAACGGTTCGGTCGGCTCGACATTCTCGTGAACAACGCCGGCATCACCGGTTTTGAGGCGGGCCTTGTGCCGCACGATCCGGAAAACGCGGCGCTGAGCGATTGGAGGCGCGTTCATGCCACAAATCTCGACGGTGTCTTTCTCGGTTGCAAATACGCCATCCAGGCGATGCGAGCTGCGCAAAGCGGCTCGATCATCAATATTTCGTCGAGATCTGGAATTGTTGGCATTCCCGCGGCAGCAGCCTACGCTTCGTCAAAAGCAGCGGTACGCAACCACACCAAATCAGTCGCGCTTTACTGCGCTGAACAGGGACTAGCCATACGCTGTAATTCCATTCATCCCGCCGCAATTCTCACGCCGATGTGGGAACCAATGCTGGGAGAAGGACCTGCCCGCGAAGCTAACATGGCAGCCATCGTGGCCGATACGCCCCTGCGCCGCTTCGGTAAACCGGAAGAAGTCTCTGCTGTCGCCGTGATGCTCGCCAGCGATGAAGCCACCTACATCACCGGTGCAGAATTTCATATCGATGGCGGCATCCTTGCGGGGGCTGCCGCAACGCCGGCGTCTCAGGGGAAGCAGACCCTATGATGCCGCCGGAACCCTGGTGGGCCGCCTTGCCGCGAACCAACTTCGGCTCTTCTAGAACAGAAGAGCGGTTAGCGGCGCTCATCATGGCGGGGCGCAAGCGTGCAACCGTATGGGACGCCAAAGACGAAAATCCGACCGCGCCAGGCATGCAATGGGTCGTGACGGTTAAGGAAAGACCCGTTGCGGTGATCGAGACGGTTAGAGTCCAACGCCGGTCTTTTGACAGCATTGATGCCGCATTCGCGTTTGAGGAAGGCGAAGGCGATAGAACTCTTGCCTTCTGGCGCGCGACGCATGAATCGTTCTTTCGGAGCGAAGGCGATTTCGCGCACGACATGATGCTGTGGAGCGAGCATTTTCGTCTAGTTGAGGTGCTCGACCTGGTGCTGGCTGCGGTGGCCGATACACACGTTGCTGCCGAGCAGGCGGAGGGTGAAGAGCTGACCTCCAATCTACGGAAAATCAAAGCGCGTGAATTTCCATGACAACGACATGCCACGTCTTTATCGCGACCAGTCTCGATGGGTTCATTGCTCGCAAGAACGGCGCTATCGATTGGCTTGAGACAGGGCCAGCCCCCGACGAGGATCATGGCTATGAAAGCTTCATGGCCGAAGTCGAAGGGCTCATTATTGGGCGGGGCACGTTCGAAAAAGTACTTTCGTTCGAGAGCTGGCCGTATAAAAAGCCCGTGTTGATCGCGAGTAAGACCCTCGAACTATCGGACATCCCTCCGACCCTGTCCAAGCAGGTTCAGCTCGTCGCTAGCAGACCAGCCGAAATTGTTCGGCAGGTCTCGGAACGCGGCTGGAGGCGTACTTACGTCGATGGCGGCCAGTTGATCCAGTCTTTCCTCAAGGAGGACTTGATTGCCGAACTGACCATTACGCGCGTCCCGATCTTGCTCGGCAACGGGCTGCCCCTGTTCGGTCCACTGCCGCGCGACGTGAAGTTTGTTCACGTCAGCACAACAGCTTTTCCGTCTGGCTTAGTTCAGTCGAAGTACCGGCGCGCATGAGTGCGAATGCAGGAACGACGCGCGGAGGCCTGTCCCCGCCGATGATTCGGCCGACCGGCTCAACAGGACGCCCTTATGAGTGAGCACCACACCAAGGTAGTCGAGCAAACCGATGCACTGATCCGAGGGAGGCTGATCCTAATTTGCGGCAAGATCGCCTCAGGGAAGACGACGCTCGCTCATCGACTGGCAGTTGAGCATCAAGCCAAGGGCGCCGTTATCCTCTCGCTCGATCAGCTGATGGCGAGCCTCTACCCTGACGAAGTTCACACTCTGGATGACTTCAGGCGTCTCTCAGCCCGTGTTCGGGAAGCTATCGGCCCCCACATCGTCGAACTCTTGCGCACAGGTTTGATCGTTATCTTAGACTTCCCGGCCAACACACCGGAATGGCGAGCTTGGATGCGTTCATTGGCTGAAAAAGCTCTGGTCCGGTGCGAGCTTCACTACCTCAAGGTGTCGGACCAGGTGTGCAAGGAGCGACTACGGCGGCGAAACGCGCAAGGCGATCATCCGTATTCGGCGGATGAGCAAACCTTCGACCTCTTCACCCGACACTTCTTGCCCCCCTCCGGTGAAGAAGGGATCGATATCCAAGTTTATCAGACAGATGGTGACGGTTGAGATGTTGGATCGTCCTTTCTTGACCGCATGGCATGACGGCACGGATTTCTTCCATCCGTCTCATCATCAGATGCCTGTGCCCTGGTGGAGCTTCAGCAAGTCCGTTCTGGCTTCGGCAGCCCTCAAACTGGTAGCCGAAGGCGCTTGCGGACTGGATGACTGCCTCGGCGATCATCGGTACACTCTGCGACAGCTTCTCCAGCACCGCGCAGGCGTTCCCGACTACGGCGGTTTGCGTGAATATCAGGAGGCCGTTCGGCGAAGCGAGACGCCGTGGACAGCTGAAGACCTCATGAAACACACCAGTGCTGATTGTTTGAATTTCGAGCCCGGTCGGGGATGGCTTTACTCAAACATCGGCTACCTGCATGTCCGGCGACTGATTGAACGTCTGGTTGGTCAAGAAATTGGAATCGCCTTGCGAACTCTATTGTTCGATCCCTTAGGACTTGGGTCAGTGCGGGTCGCAACCGTTCCACAAGACCTCGACGACACCGCCTGGTCCAATGCTGCCCGTTACCACCCCGGGTGGGTCTATCACGGGCTACTGGTCGGTACGCCGCGCGACGCGGCCTGTTTTCTCCACAAATTGATGACAGGCTCCTTGCTACCCGTCACACTTCTCGAAGAAATGACGGCGGCACATCCGCTGAGTGACTGCGCGTTGCCGGGCAGGCCTTGGCAGTCAACTGGTTATGGACTGGGCTTGATGATCGGCCGCATGGAGGGCACGGGAAGAGTGTTAGGGCATTCGGGTGGTGGCCCGACAAGTGTGTGCGCCGTCTATCACTTTGCTGACTTGCGGGTTCCCTGCACCGTTGCGACATTTGCCGAAGGTGAAAGCGAAGGCTTTGCCGAGTTCGAGGCCGTTCGCCTCGCTTGCTTGGCATGTTCAGACTTCTAGACACTCAGATTCATCGCTGCACACGAATACAGGAACGGTTGGCGAAGGCGAGACATGATCTGTCAGGACATACGCGGCGGGCCGGCCATGGAATGGACATCCCATATGATGGCCCCTCAACTAGGCTGCGTGATAGAAACCTGACTACTCTTCGCGATGCCTGACAGCATCAACAATAATCTTGAACGCCGCAGATTGCTGCCGCCTGCTCGGGAAATAGATGAAGGACCGTCGAAGAACGGCGACCAATCGTCGAGCACCTGAGTAAGTTTGCGCGACTTTATATGGTCTGCGACAATGCTTTCCGGGAGATACGCAATGCCATTGCTCCTATGTTTCAGATGATCCGTGACGGAGAAACCTACAATTTGATCGATTTGCTTGGCGGACCTGAAACGCGGATTGGTTATGCTTGATTGACCTCCCGTCCAACTCCCACAGCTGGGCGCGATACTAAGGGGGCTGGTGACATCGATTTTGATGCATCGGTCCCCTTAGTTTTTCGTGCGCATGTCTAGTCGACCATTCAATCTGGGCCGGCCGCTGATCAAAAGAGTTGGCTACTTTTCACCCCTCTCAATCGGTCTTCAGCGGGACTGCATCGAATTTATTGAAAATTTGTATTTATTCTGGGCCGACATCGCAGGACTCAGGTAGCTAGACTTCGCGGTCAGCATCGCGGAGCTGAATAACCCTTGATATTAATTTGATCTTCACCTGGTCCATCATTTGGACCTCGAAATTTGACGACGGGAAGATGTACCATGATTGTTGGAATGGTCATTGCAACGTTAGGATTATGGGTCGCATTCCTTGGGGCGCGCCACCGCTACGTCGTGCGACATCGCAAGATGTCCGAACACACAAACCCAAGGCCCCAACCCAACCGGGCCACAAGCCGAAGGTGAAGAACTAAGTCTAACGGAACGGCGCTGCCTATCATGAGGACAGATTTAGTCTATCTGCATCCTGTGAACGTGGTGGCCGCATGTGGCAACGGTCCATATTCAGCCGCCGCGACGAGGGCTTGGGATCTCGTGTCAGATTGGCTGCGGTCCGAGCAAACATTGGGCGATGTCACACCCCGATATGGTTTGCTGCTGTACGATATGCGTGTGCCGGACTCAACGGATTGTCATTACGAGGCCTGCATCCCGCTGCCAAAAGACATCGGTCAACTTCCTTGGGGCTTCCGCTTCAAACGACTCCCGTATGGAGCGTACGCACGAACGCCTCATATCGGAAGGCCAAGTGGGGATCGACCTCACGATCTCAACAATTCGCAACGAGTGGACGTCCAATATTGGGCTCGTAGTAGATACCGCCCGCCCGATCATTGAAATTTTTCTCGACGCCCCGTCCAAGTTGCCCCTTGAACGCCAGCGTATCGATGTCTGTTTGCCCGTTATGTTTTGGGCCGACCGGATCGGGCATGCGCATCACTCACATGGCCTGACGTCCAGGGCGATCAGATAGCCTTGGCCTGTGCGACCGGCGATACATTCAGTTGCGAGACAATATTTTGCAAAAGACGATTTTAGATCGCGCTCGCTTGCAGGTCCAGAAAGTGACCGACCATCACGCCACATCAAAATTGGGCTTCAGCTCAGCGACATCCCGACATCTCCGCACGCGACCGTCGAATTGCGCACCCTCAGCAATCTCAAGCGTCTGATGAACAATGTCGGCTTGAACCTGGGCAGTGGGGTGAAGGATCAAAGTCATCGCGCGAATTTCGCCTTTCACACAGCCAAACACGTTCACGCGAGTCGCTGAGACTGTCCCCGCTATGGAACCCTGGGGACCAATCGTCAAATCGCTGCACGTGATGTCGCCAAAAATGGCGCCATCGATCTGCAGCCGGCCCTGAGAAACAATTCTGACACCCTGGCCAATGATCGTAAGGTCGTTGCCAATCGTCGATCTTCCTGACGTGGCAATGACGCCGAACGGCAATGGCGACTCTGGTCGAGGTGGAACGAGCGGCACAACGCTTGTCTGCGTCGTTGCAGCTCTCGCCTCCACCGTGGTGTCAGAAGGCGGGATCATCAATCGGTCTCTCCACTCGACACGAACTATAACGACCTGCCAGCTGCCCAGGAAACACGATCCCAGCCTATCGATGCGTAGGGCAAATCCGAAATGCCCCAATCATGAGAAGGTTAAGAATTCTGAGACGTAGACGTCGTAGCGGCCGTTCTTGCCTCGGGCGGAGACCGCCTCCTCCTATATATATATGTGAGAAGACTTCTCGCATCACTTGCGCTGGATCAAAGCAAAGACCACTCTACGGTCGATGAATGATCAATGTAGAAAAGCTCTACAGTCATTTTCGTAGGGTATGTGGCATTGTAAGTGCCGCTACCCGCAAGAGCCTCCGCAAGAAGAGGAGCATGCGATGACCAACCGCCAGATCGTCTGCATTTTTAAAGAACAGAAGCCGCTCCTACTGGCTGAGAGCGAAACTGTTCAATAGGCTTGCGCCACAATGTGTCAGCGGCGGGTCGGATCAGTGCTTGTCGTGGACAGCCGAGAGCATATTTGCGGCATTTTCACGGGGCGGGATGCTGTAGGCGTCTTGGCCAAATCTGCTGATCCATCTGCCATGCCACTGCGACTGGCGATGACCCAAAACCCGGTCACCTTTCACCCGGCGCAGCGCGCAATTGATGCGTTGCACCTTATGTCCGAAGGTGGATTTCGGCATCGTCCAGTAGTCGAGAATGGCCGCATTTGGGGCGTCGTATCCCGGGGGGACTTTAAGGGAATGGAGCTTGATCGTCTCGATGTCGAGGAGCATTTGGCAGAATGCATCTGGTAGCCGGCCAATCGAGGTCGGTAGCGGATGCACTAGTCGCCTTGGCCACCAGAAAGATAGCTCTGCACCGCAGCAATCTCTTCGGATGAGAATTGGATCTGCGGCATCGCTGGGTGCCGCGATCCCATGCCTTCGGCCAACTCAAACTCAAGCCGTTCGAAAGGATACGACCGAAGTTTTTCCCATAGATTGGGCGCAAGTTCGATCGGGCTCTGAGATTGCGGCGTGACGGCGTGGCACCGGCCGCATCTATCTTTGAGGATCGACTGACCGTCAGTCTCGTCAGAGCGTGCGGGGTCAGTGAAGGCAAGCACTAGGATTTGTAGGGCCAGCGCACTCATTAAAGATCTCATCGCTTGACCATCCTCTCAATCCTAGCTCAACGACTGATCCTGACCAAAGCCGATGAACTTCGGCCATTTCGTTCCGGCAAGCGATGATAACCGCAGGCAAGGCGGAAGAAATAAGCATACGCGACCATTTGAGCACTGCAATCGTCGTGCTGTCGTAGATGGATCGGTCGGCCCTTCAATAATGGGCGGGCTCACAGGGGCAGGAATCGGAAAGTGATGCGTATTGCTTCCTTCAACGTCGATAGTCTGGATATGCGACCCCACGCAGATGTGTCGCTCGCCGATCGCATCCCCATACTCAGGCCGCAACTGGAGCGGCTGAGGGCAGATGTTCTGTGTTTGCAGGAAATCAACGGGCAACATCCTTTTAAGTGTGGTCCTCGTACTCTGATGGCGCTCGACAAGTTGCTCGAAGGCACACGCTACCAGGGATATGCACGCGCGGTGTCAACAGCGCCGAGCGGTGCAGGACCGGCCGACGTGCACAACCTCGTCACCCTGACCCGCTGGCCGATCCTGAAATTCGAGTCGATCCGGAATGCTCTCGTACCAGCCCTCTCGTATCGTCCGCTCACCTCAATCCCGCCGGCAAATATCCCGCTAGACATCGCATTCGAGCGGCCAATCCTTATCACGGACATTGAGATTGCGGCGGGACGCGTCATCACCGTCATCAATGTGCACTTCAGAGCGCCAATCGCGGCCCCAATTTCCGGACAAAAGGAGAGCGCCTTTGTATGGAAGTCCGTTGCCGGCTGGGCGGAAGGGTATGCGGTTGCGGCTTGGAAGCGGACTGCGCAGGCCTTGGAGACGCGCCTCGTGATCGAAAGACTCATGGATGAGAAAGCCGATCGTGTGATCATTGTTGCCGGCGATTTCAACGCCGAGGACCACGAGACACCGCTCAAAATTCTTATTGGTGCTGAAGAAGATACTGGTAACGGGCGTCTCGCCGAGCGCGCTCTTGTAGTGCTCGACCGATCGCTGGCAGAGGGCCGGCGCTTCAGCGTCCTCCATCACGGGCGTGCCCAGATGCTGGACCATATCCTCGCCAACCGGCCGGCACTCCAACTTTTTCGCGGAATGGAAGCGCACAATGAAGCTGTGTCAGATGAATTTCTAACACTCGCCCGTGTCCGGCAGGAGCCGGGCTCCCCTCACGCGCCCATCGTGGCCGAGTTTGACATGAGAAACGAGGATAATGTTGAGCCCGCCTATCCGCTTCAGACAAGTGCGGGCGCGCGAAGCAAAACCCACACTCCATCCGAGCCGGACTGTCGATGATTACGATCAGGAAAGTTCTGAAAGCAACGTAATCAGCAAACTTATTGAACACCATTGCAATTGACACAGATAAGGGGTGTGACCACTGACAAGGCACTGCGGTGACGTCAGATGATCGCAAGCGATCGGACAGCTTGCACCTCCTGGTGATGAACGCGCATCGTGCGATCTGTCCGTCTTCGAATGCATCTAGATTGTTGGTGATGTGAGCGATCAGAGGCTCGAGACTTCAGATCGGTGCAACCTAGCTCACAGCCTATTTAATGGGTATGAAGCTTGGGTGTGGTCCATGCGAGGCTTTCAACTGTACCACTCCGGTGGAGTTGGCCGCAGCTATGATTGTTTACGGAACGCCACCAATAAAAAGACATCGTTACATCGAAACTAGTGCAAGCATAGGATGATAGATTGGCAAATCGATCGCCTGCAAAAACGATCGTGGTAGGGCACGCGGCCCTGGATCACGAATTTCGCATCTCCAAATTTCCGGAGCGACCAACCAAAGTTCGCGCTCTTGAGCATCTCGAAGGTGGTGGAGGATCGGCCGCGAATGCGGCTGTCACCATCGCGCGTCTGGGTGGCACAGTAGAATTCTGGAGCCGCGTCGGTGGCGACTCAATAGGACAGCGAATTCTCTCTGGACTTGAGGCCGAAGGCATCGACTCGCGCTTCGTCCTTGTTCATGAGGGTTCCAGATCATCAGAGTCGGCAGTCATCGTCGATAGCGCAGGTGAACGGCTGATTGTCAGCGAGCGTGACCATGCAATGCCGACCGACACGAGGTGGCTGCCGCTCACTCATATCGCACCAGCCGATGTAGTCCTGAGCGATCTTCGCTGGTTCGAGGCAACGGCGGCGAGTTTTTCTCATGCGCGAAGGGTTGGGGCCAAGACAGTCCTCGATATCGATGTCGGCGGTATTGCCGCCGACATTGAGAAATATCTCGCCATAACTGACTACGCGATTTTTTCCGCGCCCGGCCTCGATACCTTCATGCCCGACGGCAGCGAATATGATCGCCTTGGTCGGATTCTCGAAATCGGTGTAAGACATGCTGGTGTGACCCGAGGCTCATCAGGCTACACTTGGCGTAGCCACAATGGCGGCGGCGGTCACCAGCCTTCATTTAATGTCAATGTCGTCGACACGACTGGCGCAGGGGACGCATTTCACGGGACTTTTGCCTGGGGCCTCGCCGAAGGATACGACGATGCCATATGTGCTCGGCAAGCGGCGGCGGTGGCGGCTTTGAAGTGCAGAAGGCTTGGGGCTAGGCAAGCTCTTCCGAACCGGGCTGAGCTTGAGAATTTTCTCGCTTCGGTGTCTTGGCCGAGCGTGTCGTAGTTAGGTTCTGTCCGCGGATTGATATAATCGAAATCTGGGACGCAGGGTAAGCGTTCCAGCAATCAAATAGTTCGGCTGTTACCGCTTCTACGCCAGTTAATTTGGCCAAAGAAGCGAACATTGTATACGAAGCATGAGTACACTCCGCGCTCATGCTTTTGGTTTTTCCCGTTCCGCAGCATTTAGTTGCTATAAACTGCCGGAGCCACGTGTTGATGACGAGCTGGGCTTGCTGGGTCGTCGCGAACCACTCGGCATTGAGTCCCTCGTGCCTTAGAAACCCATTGAAGCGCTCGTTGAAGCCGTTCTCCCAGGGCGAGCCCGGATAGATCCGGGTGGGTTGAATGCCGAACGCGCTGACGCCAGTCCTGGAAAGGGTGCCGCGGCGAACTCAGGACCATTTTGCGAGCGATTGTGGTCCGGCCAGCCGCGCCCAATGTCCGACACCATTACAACAGCGGTGTTGCCCATGGGTACTGCGTCCGGATGGGGTCAAAAGTGAGCCTCGCGAACTTGAGCTCAGCAGGTCTGGTGTCCCCTCAGCAGCGGGCATGAGGGCTCGTCATGGCCGCTAGTAGTTCGGTTGCCGACATCGCGATCTTCAAACGATACTCGGTTGGGGTGCACTTGCGCAGTTTGAAGCTACGGAGCAAATGTCCGTTCTTACTCAGGCAGCCGTGGTCGAAGGATCTGGCGCCCGACATACGAGGCATCGCTCCAGTCAGCGATTCCAATCGTTTACTTCCTTCTGAATTTAAGTCTCGGTGGTTGCGGGTTGGTTGCGGGGGCAGGATTTGAACCTACGACCTTCAGGTTATGAGCCTGACGAGCTACCGGGCTGCTCCACCCCGCGATACCGACGGAGCCGAGACGAGACGTGATCGTAGTCGTGATCAAGGTCGTCTGGGAGAACGGCGTGGCCCCGATAGCCACAACCGATACAAAAGCCGCCCGGATGGGCGGCTCGTGGGGTCGTATAGCACGTTTTTCGGCGCTGTGAAGGCCGGTTTGCACGGCAGGGCGCGACAGTTGAGCCGTTGCACTGTCTTCGGGGGCAAACGCTGCTCCGGGAGCCATCAGACGCGGCTTTTCGGCGCTGGCTAGCTGGGCTAGAACAGCCCGGATCGGCCGAACCAACGGCACGATTTTCCGTATCCCTGAAAGGCGGTTGCCTTCTCAGCGGCCGGAGCATCTTGGGACCAAGCAGACATGGCGAAAGACTTAGCGGGCGCACCTGCCGTGGTCCGGCCTCAGCCGACGCCGCAGCGCTTGGAGGAGGCATTCGTACTCCTAGACAACAGCTCAGGGCGCGGTCCGCCGTCGCAACTTTATACTTCGCCGAAAGAGATCATTGTTGCGGAGGTCCCCGAGGACGTGGCCGATGCGTTTGCGCGGCTTGAGGTGGCACGCAAGGCCGGTCTTTATGCGGCGGGATTTTTTTCGTTTGAGCTGGGGTATGTGCTGGAGCCGAGGTTGGCGCCGTTGTTGCCGGCGGAGCGGAAGGTGCCCTTGTTGTGGTTCGGGGTCTACGAGGCGCCGAAGCTGTTGACGGAGGCAGAGGTCGATCACTGGTTGTCGTCGCACACGAAGAGCGGGAGCTACCAATTCAGCAACGTATCGCGGGCGTGGTCGAAGGAGGAGTACGTTGCGCGATTTGAAAAGGTACAGGAGAAAATCCGGGCCGGGGATATCTATCAGCTCAATTTAACGTTTAAAGCGCGATTCCGGCTGTCGGGATCGCCATTGACGTTCTATCGCGACTTGAGGCAGCGCCAGCGCGTGGCGTACGGCGGGATCGTTGACACTGGCGAAGTGACGGTGTTGACAGCCAGCCCGGAACTGTTCGTTGAAATGAAGGGACGGACGATCGAGACGCGGCCGATGAAGGGCACGTCCCCGCGCGGTGGGACGCCGGAGGCGGACGCGCAGGCGCGGCATGTGCTCGCGACGGACGTGAAGCAGCGTGCTGAAAATCTAATGATCGTCGATCTGATGCGGAACGATATCGGGCGCATGTCGGAGATCGGCAGCGTGCATGTGACGGATCTGTTCACCGTCGAGACGTATCGCACACTCCATCAGATGACATCGGGCGTGCGGGCGACGCTGCTCGAGGGCGTGACCTTGCACGACCTGTGGCGGGCGATCTTTCCGCCTGGGTCGGTGATCGGGGCGCCGAAGATCCGGGCGCAGGAATTGATCGCCGAATACGAGAGGGAGCCGCGCGGAGTTTATTGCGGTGCGATCGGGTCGATCGCGCCCGACGGCCAGGCGCTATTCAATGTGGCGATCCGCTCGCCGATCATCTTTCGCGATGGATCGGGCGAAATGGGCATCGGATCTGGCGTCGTTTACGACAGCGTCGGGGCGAAGGAGTACGAAGAGTGCCTCCTGAAAATGAAGTTCCTGACCGATCCGCCGAAGACGTTCGAGCTCATCGAGACGCTGTTGTGGGAGCGGGACAAAGGGTTCTGGTTGATCGAGCGGCATTTCGAACGGCTGGCCGCGTCGGCGCGTTACTTCTCATTCAAATTCGATGAAGCGTCGGCGCGAACGGCGCTGGAGCGGGAGGCCGCCTCGGCGGGGCGCGAGCAGCCGCGTCTGCGCATTCGGCTGCTGCTGGCCGAGGATGGCCGAGTAACGGTGACGTCGGCACCGATGCCGGCGCCGGGGCCTGACGCGGTGATGCATTACGTGGTGTCACCCACACGGCTCGACAGTTCGGATGCGTTTCTGTTTCACAAGACAACGCGGCGCGAACTCTACGATCAGGAGTGGAAGCACTACTCCGAAACCTTGAGTGCGGACGAGGTCATCTACCTCAATGAGCGCGGGGAATTGGCCGAGGGCAGCCGGACGAACATTTTCGTCGATCGCGGTGATGGTGTCCTGGTGACGCCGCCGCTGCCGGCGGGCTTGCTGCCGGGTGTACTGCGGGCGGAGCTACTGGCGACTGGCCGGGCCGTCGAGGGGGTTTTGTCGCTCGACGCGCTCGCCGGCGCGAAGGCGGTCTACCTCGGCAACTCGGTGCGTGGGTTGTTGAAGGCAGCCCCGCTGGCATGAGCCGCAGAGATCGCGCGGACATGGTGCTGGGTGGTTGGCTCAGTTCGACCGGCCGGGCTCTGTGACGGCCGGAGGTGCTGCGGCAAACTCCGTCTCGTCGGTTGCAGCGAAAAACATCCCAATTGCTGCCGCCGTGATTGCACTGGCGAGCAATATCTCGCGCGTGAATCTGCGGACGCGATTTGCGGGGCTAGGTGTGATGGTGCGCTGCTTCATACCGACATTACTGGCGCGGACTTTTTCGGCGGACCAGCATGCTGTCTGTCGCGCGACAGTAGCGCACAGATGTCGTTGAAAGCATGCAAACAATCATGTTGCGCCGCAGCATAGCGGCGACAGAAAAGACCGGCCTACGAGGGAGGAGTGCTCGCGATTCTAAAGGCCGCGCATGGTGCAGCCGAGGATGAGGACAAACTGCGCCAAGAGCAGAGCCCAGAATCCATTATCGCCGGACAGACCTGGGACCTCGGCTTTAAAAAAGATTGTGAACAGGACCGCCACCGTGAGGATCACTGAGATCATGAACGTCAGAATGCCTGGAGCCTTCAAACCCATCTTCGTCTCCCCTTGCGGCCGGGCCTTTAGCGCCTTTGCCATTATCGCCCCCACGGCCGATCGTCTTGCTGCGGTGCTTATAGCAGCACTGCCGCGAGGCTGACACGGGTGGCGAAACAACACTGTGGAGGAAAAAGACAGACGTCCTCGGCGCCGAACTAGGATCAAAGCGGCAGGTTGAGCCCTTGTTCAGGTTCCGATGGGTCTGGGCGCCGGGGATGGCCCATTTTTCCCGATTTCGGCAGTCGGCCCGGGGCCGGGCTCTTTGGGGCGGGGGCCGCGGAAGAGGCGCCTTACAAGCAAAAGCAGAATAAGCAATGCCAAGCCGGAGAGCACGACCAAGATGGGATGGCGGTGCCAGAGGATTTCAGGGTGTATCTGGCGCTCCCAGGCGAGGCGAAGATCGTTTTGGAGCGCTTGCGGGGTGTCGCCATCGGCGGTGCGCAACAGGATTTCGAGCGCGGCGCCCTGGTCGCGGCTGGCTAGGACGGCATCGCGGGCGCGGGAGCTGGTCAGGGCTTTGAGTGAGGCAGGCTCGGCGGCGACGCGGTCGAGGAGTCGCTGGCGGGTTTGCGCGGATAGGCCCGTGAGGTACCCGGCAAACACGACGAGTTCACCTTCGTTGAGGTTGCGGGCGGCCGTAGTCAGGACTTGCTGGTCGAGGTCGAAGAGAAGGTCGCGCGTGGCGGGCGAGACGACGGCCAGCCGCTTGACGGCGACGGGATCATCCAGCGCGACGAGGCGCTCGAGGGACTGTGTGGTGAAGTCGCCCGGTTTGGTGCGCTGGAAGAGTTCGAATTCAAGGACTTTGTCGATGCGCGTGCCGGCGACCGCGCTCCAAGCGAGGGCCTGTTCGAGCGAACGGGTCTGGCGGGCGATCTCAATGGCCGGTTCGGGGAGTTTATTGACGGCTATGTCGAGCGTGCCATCGCCAAGCCGGCGCATGATGCCGGCTTCGCCTTCCGCCGGCATGAGGAGGCCGGTCACCTCATCGACGCGGGGCAAGGCTTCGGGCCGGACGCGGTCAAGGAAGGCGCGAAAGCCCGGCTGCCTTTCTGCCAGATCCAAGACGATCGCGTGAGCAGCCCGATACTCCTTCCAGATGTCGACGATCTTGTCGGAGGCATGACGTGCGATCTCCACGACATGTTCGCCGATCTGGCTGGAGATGGCGGCGGCGAGTTCGACCTGGACGCTTTTCTTACTTTCGTCGGACTTTAACTCGGTGGCGATGATGGGCAGGACGCCATAGCGCAGATCCCAGACATCTTTGGCGATCAGGACCAGGCCGACGCCGCCGGCGACCACGGTGACCAGGCGGGACAAAACGCTGCCGACGAGGCGGGTTCCGAGGCGGCCGGCCATGTTGCCGAGTTGGCGGCGCATGACGAGGATGGCGGCGCCCGTGATGCCGCCGGCGGTCTGGTTGAGCACGCCGCCGGCCGTGACATCCCCGCGTGCGGTTTCAGAACCGACTTCGAATTCCTTGCCTGCTGTGCCGGTCACGACGCCGGCTACGGTGGACCCGTAACGCGGGCCGAGAAACGCTTTCATGCACGCGATGGCTGGGCCTGCGGCGTCGGAGGTGGCCAATTCGATGCGGCCGGCGATGTTGCGGCCGACGCCGGTGGCGAGGTCTTCGATGGCGGTCTTCATGCCGTCGGAGCGATAGACACGCTCGGTCAAGGCAATGGTCAGTTCCTTGGCCTTGTTCTCGCTGCCGAGCGATTGCAGCAGGCTTCCCCAGCTCTGTTCGTCTTTAACGGTCTCGAAGGCTTTATCGACCTCGCGATCCAAGACGGTGTCGACGCCGAGACGCCGCCATTCGTCGGCGACGGCTGCGGTATAGTCGATCTCGGAGGTGCCGCGTGTGAGCATTGTGGTGGTGATATCGAGGACGGCTTTGCGGAAGTCGGCCTCGTTGGTGGTATCGCAAGCGGCGTAGTCACCGGCTACTGGCGATGGCGCGGACAAAGCCGGAGCAATGGAGCCGGCGACCAGCGAGATGATCGCCATGACGGCGACTGCTTTGCGTCGTGTGATCAACGCCCCTGCACTCCCGATGCGCGCGCCCTTCGCGCTCTACCCTTAGCGCATGATTATAGCGGCAGTTGCGGCGGCTGATAGGCCGACTTGATTGGCGCGCATGAAACAGTTGGCCGCGCCACCGGGGACTGTTGTGGCGGCTGCGGTGACGCGGACTGCCTCGGACTGGGGCCTCGTAGGCAAATGTTCAGCTTTCTGCGGAATGGTGCAGGCCGCGGTGGGCGAATGGTCCTTAACCTTTGCTGCAGCGCGAAGAGCGCGGGAGGTCCAGATTACGGTATCTTGGGCCGCCAACACCGGGACGCAGGGGCCAGCATCGCATGCGAGGGGATGAGAGTTGGGCCAGCGCTGGCCGGACTGGCGCCGACCGCCCTGCTACTTTTGCCGGAAGACGCGACTGTGTGAGGTGCACGAACGGTCACGATTTGGCCCCACTCAGTCGCGATATGCGCGCCGCGCCGGGCAGATGGCCTAAATATCATGGTTGGAGCAAAGGTCTGATCTGGCCTGATATTTAGGCCATCTGCCCGGCGCGGCGCGCATATCGCGACTGAGTGGG
>VYKW01000072.1_pt1 | contig 43520 bp, 42 predicted proteins | sample 5114451 | NCBI WGS metagenome assembly VYKW01 (sample SAMN12291784, study PRJNA351875) | freshwater metagenome | isolation source: freshwater lake | place: USA: Michigan, Gull Lake | collected 2013-08-08
TTGTTCGCGACATCGCGCGCCGCCAGCGTGTCGACGACGGCGCGCGTGGCGCGGAGCCGGGCGAGTGCCTCAGTCCGCCGGCCCAGCGCAATCTCGATCCGCGCCAGACCGATCGCGGATTCGGCGAGGTCGCGGGCATAGTTGGCGTTCTGCGGATCGCCCTCGACAAGCTTCAGGATCAGGCTGCGTTCCCGAACGCGTTCGTCATAAGCGCGGTCGAGCTTGCGCTGCGCAAAGAGGCTTTCGGCGAGCCAGCCATGATTGTCGGCGAGGTCGTCGATGACGCCGGTATCGCCCGGCGCCAGCTTACGCGCGGCGAGGAAATGGACGCCCGCCCGCTCGAACGCGGCCTGCGCCTCGGCCGGACGATCGCTGCGAAAGGCCAAGGTGCCGAGATTGCTTTCGGCATAGCCGCCCTCCATCTGCCAGCCCTTGTTGCGCGGATCGATAGCGACGAGTTGGCGCGAGAGGCGGGCATATTCGGCGAAGCGCCGCTGGGCGGTGGCGAGATCGTCCAGTTTGAGCGCGGCGCTGCCGAGCCAATATTCGCTCTGGCTATGGCCGTAGATGCGGGCGGTGTCGGCCGGGCTGCGCGCGAGCAATGCGCCAGTGGCACGATGCGCCTCACGAAATTTCGCCAGCGCGTCGGCGAGCCGGTCGCGGTCGCCGTCATCCTCACCCATTGCATGCAGAATCTGGGCGCGGCGGGCGAGGCTGTCATCGGGAAGATGCGACAGATCGCCCTGCTCGGCATAATAGGCCATGGCGCGGCGGTTGACCGTTTCCATCACGTCGAGCCGCCCGACACCGCGCAGCTTGGTTCGCAGGTCGGTCAGCATGAATTCGATCAACCCTTCGGCCTGAGTGCGTTCGTGGACCGCCTGTGCCCGGGACACGAGCGCGAAGACGGTGGTCGCGGTCATGATTAGCGCGATCAGCAGCGCACCGAGCGTGACCGCCGTCACGCGTCGCAACCGGCGCTGTGCATCGCGCTGAACCAGCGCGTCGAGCGGCAGACCGGCGAGCCCGGCGACGATCTTGAGAAAGGCGAGGCGCGGCCCGTCGCCTTCGCGCCGGAAATCGGCGGCCAGCGGTTCGGCGTCGCCGCGCAGGGGCTCGGGCAGTGCCTGATCCGGTTCGCCGCGGGCATGGGCGACCAGGATCGGGGCGGCGGGATTGAGCGTGCGGAACAACGCGATCTCGCGCCCGACCCAGCGCGACTGGACCGCATCGGGCGATGCGACGACCACCAGCGCGGAGGACCGGGCGATGGCATCCTGCACCGCCTGCGACAGATCGGCGGCGGCGGAGAGGTCGGCGCGGTCGCGAAAGATCGGGCCGATCCGTCCCGGCGCCTGTCCGGGCAGCGGCGCTAAACGATCGGCGAGCCGCCGTGGCAGGCGATAGGATTCGAGCTGGCGTTGCAGCCGCGCGGCGAAATCGCGATCGGCATGACTATAGCTGACAAACGCCCGAAACGGCTTGTTCGGCTCCATCGCATTCCCCCCGCGCTGACCCAGAACGAGGATGCGGTGAAAATGCGAAAGTCCAAAACGGAAAATGGACCGGTCTGCGCCGGGTTATCGGCAGACCGACAGCGCGTTAGGGTCGTTTTCAGCAAAGCTGAATCGGCACCGGCCCGCTCCCCCACGGGGTCCCCGCAAAGTAATACTTTGCGGGGCTACCCGCACCCGGCCACCCATAGAATACACTTACGTTGGGTGGCCGGGTGGGGGAGCGGGCCGGTGCCGTCTAACTGAAAACGACTCTACGCGACCTGCGCTTCGTCCTGCATGCTGTTGCGGGTGGCGAGCGTGCGGGCTTCGGCGACGGGGAGGGGGCGGCCGAAATAATAGCCCTGGACCTTGGTGCAGCCGAGCGTCTGGATCAGGCGGTGTTCGTCCTCGGTCTCGACGCCCTCGGCAGTCGTGGCCATGCCGAGGCTGTCGGCGAGCGCGACGACGGCGCGGATGATCGCGATCGCCTCTTTCTGGCCCTTGGACGCGCCCTGCACGAAGCTGCGGTCGATCTTGATCGAGCTGAAGCGGGTGCGGCTGAGATAGCCGAGCGAGGAATAGCCGGTGCCGAAATCGTCGAGGCTGAGCCGCACGCCCATGTCGAGGATTGCCTCCAGCGTCTGAACCGCGGCGGTGCCTTCGCGCATGAACACGCTTTCGGTCACTTCGAGTTCAAGGCGGCTGGGGTGGAGGCCGCTGTCCTTGAGCGCTTTGCGCACGAATGACGCAAAGCCGGCATTGTGCAGCTGTTCGGGGCTGACATTGACCGCGATGCGGATCGGGTCGTCCCATTTTGCCGCCTCGATACACGCGGCGCGCAATACCCATTCGCCGATCGGGGCGATCAGGCGTGCCTCTTCGGCCAGCGGCACGAATTTCACTGGCGAGATCGGGCCAAGTTCCGGGTGAGTCCAGCGCAGCAGCGCCTCAAACCCCATCAGCGCGCCGGTACCGGCCTGAACCACCGGCTGATAGAGCAGATGGAACTGGTCGTTTTCCAGTGCAGCGCGCAGCGCGATTTCGAGGACGCGGCGTTCCTCCGCCTCGACATGCAGCTGGGGTTCATAGGCGTGGAAATGGCCGCCGCCGGCGTCCTTTGAGCGATACAGCGCGAGGTCGGCGGAGCGGATCAGCATCTCCGCCGTGCGCCCGTCGCGCGGGCCGAAGGCGAGGCCGACGCTGGCGCCGATATAGAGGGTGTGGTTGTCGACGTCATAGGGCGCGGAGAGGACGTCGATGATGGTCCGGGCGAGCTGTTCGACGGCGACGGAGTCATTGGCGTCGCGCACCACGACGGCGAACTCGTCGCCGCCCAGCCGGCCGATCATCTCGTTCGGGGTCATCAGCTGCTTGAGGCGTTCGGACACGCGCATCAGCAGCCGGTCGCCGACCGGGTGGCCGAGCGTGTCGTTGACCGCCTTGAACCGGTCGAGGTCGATCATCATGAAGGCGCAGCGCGCGCTCCATTTGTCCGCTTCGGCCATGGCGGTGGCGAGCGCTTCGTTGATCAGCAGGCGGTTGGGCAGCCCGGTGAGCGTGTCGTAACGCGCCATCTTGCTGATCTTGTTGGCGGACTCGCGGGCTTCGGTGACGTCGGAGCCGACGCCGCGAAAGCCGATGAACACGCCCTGTTCGTTGAGCCGGGGCGAGCCGGTGAGCTCCCACCAGCGTTCCTCGCCATCGACGACCACGGGGAGGAGGATGTCGCGGAACGGCTCCCGCTTCTTGAGCGATTCGGCGAGGTCGCGCAGGCCCTGCGCGAAATTGCCGCTTTCCCAGGCGGAGCCGGCCAGCACCTGAAGGAAGGGCATGCCGTTGATCGCCTTGGGATCGACGCCGAGCGAGACGGCGAAGCGCGGGTTGGCGCGGAAGACGCGGCGCTGGGCGTCGGTTTCCCACAGCCAGTCCGCGCTCTTGTCTTCAAACTCGCGCAGCAACAGGCTGACGGTTTCGTCGCGTTCGGCGAGCGCGATCTCGCCCGCGCGGATCACGACCAGCGCCTTGCCGCGCGCGAAACAGGCGATGACGAGCAGCAGGGTGAAGAGCAAGGCCGCTGCGCCGAGCGCGGGGGATTGGGTCAGGGCGAGCGCGGTTGCATTGGCGCTGCCGAGCACGACGAGGAAGCTGATCGTGGCGAGCGGAAGCGCGGCCATCGCGACCGAGGAGGCGACCATCAGGATCGACAGCACGATCCACATGCCGTTCAACGCCTGGGCATCGGCGAAGGAGCCGAACAGCAGCGGTGCGATCGACCAGACCGCACCGAGTGCGATGCCGTCGAGCATCGTGTCGCGCACATCGCGCAGGCTGGCGGTGCGTTCGGTCCGGTGGCGCACGGCGAGGCGGCGGAAGGCGACCGCGACGCCGACTGCAGCGACGAGCGCGCCCCAGCTGGCGAGTTTCCAGATCGGGACCAGGCTGGCGAAATTCAGGACGATCAGCGTCGCGCCGAGCACATTGGCCGCGAGCATGAAGAGTGCGAGCTGGCTGCCGGCATTCATCTGGGCCGCGCGGATCGGGCCCCAGTCGGTGGTATCCGCCGGGTCATAGAGGCCGAGCAGCGCGCGAATATCGATCCGCGGCCGCGCGAACTGGGAAGTGGTCTGGCTCGTCACCCGGGTAGATTACCGGGGTGGAGGTTAGCGATCGGTTAGAGATGGCGGGGGTGGGGAAAATATTTCCGGCGCCCCCGTTCCCCTCCCTGAAAGGGAGGGGAGAGGAAGGTCAGGCGGCGATGCTGTAGGGCTTGATCTCGCCGTTGAGATACTGGTTGCGGGCCTTGGCGCGGCTGAGCTTGCCCGAGCTGGTGCGCGGGAGCGTGCGCGGCGGGATCAGTTCGATGACGCAGTTCATGCCGGTGACCGCGCGGACGCGCTCCCGGATTTCCTCGCGCAGCTTCTGACGCTCGCTGTCGTCGCTGGTGCGGCACTGGACCAGCACAGCGGGGGTTTCCTCACCGCCCGGGGTGGTGATCGCGAAGGCCGCGACGTCGCCCTGCTTGAAGGCGGGGAGCTGTTCCACCGCCCATTCGATGTCCTGCGGCCAGTGGTTGCGGCCGTTGACGATGATCATGTCCTTCGCCCGGCCGACAATGTAGATATAGCCTTCGGACATATAGCCCATGTCGCCGGTGTCGAGCCAACCGTCCTTCATGCAGGCATCGGTCGAGTCGGGGTCGCGGAAATAGCCGACCATGACGCTGGGGCCGCGGCACCACACTTTGCCGATCGCGCGGTCGGGCAGCGGGGTGCCGTCCTCTTCGCGGATCTCGATCTCCATGTCCTTGACCGCCTTGCCGCAGTTGACGATCGCGCGGAAGCGCTGGGGGCGATCCCCACCGTTCACACCGCCCGACAGCTGGGTTTCCTCGACCAGTTCGACCAGGATGCCCTCACCCGGGGGCATGATCGACACGGCGAGCGTCGCTTCGGCAAGGCCGTAGCTGGGCAGGAAGGCGCTGGCCTGGAAGCCGGCATCGGCGAAGGCATCGACGAAATTCTGCATGACGTCGGGACGGATCATGTCCGCGCCGTTGCCGGCGACACGCCAGCGGCTGAGATCGAACCGCTCCGACGCCTTGGTCTGGCTCGACATGCGGCGCGCGCAGATGTCGTAGCCGAAGGTCGGCGAATAGGAGAGGGTCGTGCCCTGATTGCGAGAGATGAGGTCGAGCCAGGCGAGCGGACGCCGGGCGAAATCCTCGGTCTTGAGATAGTCGGTCGAGACCTGATTGGCGACGACCGAGAGGAAGCAGCCGACCAGCCCCATGTCGTGATACCAGGGCAGCCACGAGACGCAGCGGTCGCTGTCCTGCAGCTTCATCCCATGGCTGTGCGCCGACAGATTGTTGAGCAGTGCATGGTGGGTGATCGCGACGCCATGCGGGAAGCGGGTCGAGCCGCTGCTATACTGAAGATAGGCGATGTCGTCGGTGCTGGCCTTGGGCAGCTCCGCTTCTGGAGCTTCGCGCGTGGCGAAGCTTTCCCAGTCGATGCCCTCAACGCCCTTGAGGCGCGCGGCTTCACCGGCCATCGCCGACAGTTCGACGGGGTAGAACAGCATCGAGGGGTCGCAGCTTTCGAGCTGGACCGAGAGCTGGTCGATATAATGCTGGCTGCCGCCGAAGCTGGTGGGCAGGGGCAGCGGCACCGGCCAGGCACCGGCATAGATCACGCCGAAGAACAAGGACGCGAAATCGGTGCCGGTTTCGGCGATCAGCGCGATCCGGTCCTGCGGCTTCACGCCCGCGGCGATCAGGCGGCGGGCCTGCGCCAGCGCGTCTTGGCGCATCTCGCTGTAGCGATAGGGGCGCGTCAGCGTGCCACGTGCGTCGTGGAAATTCAGCCCGCGGCTGCCCTGTGCAGCATAGTCCAGCGCATCGCCCAGCGTCGCGAAATCCGCGAGGCGCCGGGGAAGCGTGCAGTCGGTGGGGGTGGCTGCCAGCGCCACGCCCGTGGTTTCGACCTGATCCTTGACGTCCAAAGCCATATCCTAAAATCCGTGCCCCCTGACGTGTCAGGCCACCCGCCCGTCATCGACGATAAGGCCCCACACCAGAAATGCGGGCGGCTCTGCTACGCACTGTCGTTCAAATTCGGTTGCCAGTGTGGCACAAACAAGGCGCATGCGAACCGAGCGCCGCCCTGTCCCGCCTTTAGACCGCGCCGCGCTGGACCGGCTGGCGCTACGTTATGTCGAGCGGTTCGCGACGACGCGGGGGAAACTGGCGGCCTATCTGACCCGCAAGATCCGCGAGCGCGGGTTCGACGGGACGCCGCCCGACCCGGCGGAGATTGCCGAGCGCTTTGCCGAGCTCGGCTATGTCAACGACCGCCTCTATGCCGAGAGCAAGGCGGCGGCGATGGCGCGCCGGGGGCTGGGCGCGCGCCGGGTGGGGGAGGCGCTGCGCTATGCCGGGGTGGAGGCGGAAGATGCCGAGGCGATTGCGCCGCAGGTCGATGCGCGGACCGGGCAAAGCGCGATCGACTTCGCCCGGCGCAGGCGAATCGGCCCCTTTGCCGCCGAACCCGCCGATCGCGAGCGGATCGCCAAACAGGTGGCGGCGATGGTGCGCGCGGGGCACTCGCCGGGGATTGCGTGGCAGATTGCGCGGATGAACCCCGGCGACGACCCGGATTTCCTGCTCGACGACCGTTAACCACAAAGGATTCGCACCTTCGCGAAATGCTGTGTTAACATCGCCGGTCAGGGGGAAATAGTGTAATGCGAGCCGACCTGCAGCGCGTGCCTATTCTTGAGGGGGAACTGGACGAGCCGATGGCAATTCCCGTGGGCGTCGCAGACCCCGCGGACGAGACCCATTGGGGCACGGTCAAATGGTTCGACGTGACCCGCGGGTTCGGGTTCATCGTCGCCGACGATGCCGAGGCCGGCGATATTCTGATCCATTTTTCAGTCCTGCAGCCGCATGGCCGCCGCAGCCTTCCCGAAGGTGCGCGAGTCGAATGTTCGGTGGTGCAGCGCGAACGCGGGCTGCAGGCCAAGGACATTCTGGCGATCGACCTGACCGACGCGGTCGAGCCGGTGCGACTGCGCCCCGGTGCGGGCGACCGGATCGACCGGGTCAAGCTGATCGAGGAAGCCGGACCGTTCGAGCCGGTCACCGTTAAATGGTTCAACCGGCTCAAAGGCTATGGGTTTCTGGTGCGCGACGGCGATTCCGCCGATATATTCGTGCATATGGAAACCCTGCGCCGAGCGGAGATTTATGACATCGAACCTGATCAGCCGCTGCGTGCCCGGATCGTCGAGGGCGAAAAAGGGCCGCTCGCGGTCGTGGTGGAGCCGGCCTGACCGCGCACTGATGCTCGCGCTGGGCGCGGCGCTGCTGCTGCCCGGCTGTTCCGCGACGGATGGCGATGCGGCGACGCAGTCAGCTGCCAAACAGGCGACCGTGACGATCGAATCCGGGACGAATCGCCATGTGTTCAAGGTCGATGTCGCGCGCACGCCGGAGGAGCAGAAGCAGGGGCTGATGTTCCGCACCGGCATCCCGGCCGATGGCGGCATGTTGTTTGCGCCCTATCCTGCTGAAGGCGGCGGCCCGCGCGAAGCGAGTTTCTGGATGAAGGATACGCCGAGCCCGCTCGACATCATCTTCATCCGCGCCGACGGCACGATCGCGACGATTGCCGAGAATACGGTGCCCTTTTCCGAGGACCCGGTGAAGTCGGGCGAGCCGGTCGCCGCGGTGCTGGAGATCAATGGCGGCCGCGCGGCGGAGTTGGGGATTTCGCCGGGGGACAAGGTGCGGTGGTAGGCTTTGTGATCATCCTCCCCCGCTAGGGGGAGGAGGCACGCGCAGCGTGACGGAGGGGGAGGAAGCACGACGGCAAGAGGTTTGAGGACACAGCCGTCCTCCCCCTCCGTCGCCTTCGGCGCCACCTCCCCCTGGCGGGGGAGGATAGAATGCAATCAAACCCTCAGCGTGCATCCCCCGTTGCCCCCGCCGCGCGTGCGGCGTAAAGCGCGGGCCATGGGAATCTTCGCGAACATTTTCACCTGGTGGAACGGCTCCACCTTTGGCACCTGGGTCGGGCTGCGCGGCAAGGAGCAGGTCGGCGAGGACGCGCTCGGCAACCGCTATTTGCAGGGCGGGGCCGATATGCACGGCCGCACGCGGCGCTGGGTGATCTACAAGGGGTCGAACGATTCGAGCCGCGTTCCGCCGGAATGGTTCAGCTGGCTGCATCACCAGATCGACGATGTGCCCGATCGCGCACTTCCGCCGGTGCGCAAATGGGAACAGCCTGCGGTGCCGAACATGACCGGGAGCGCGTTGGCCTATCGCCCGCCGGGCGCGCTCGAAAAGGGTGGCCAGCGCGTCGGTGCGACCGGCGACTACGAAGCCTGGACGCCCGGCGCCTGATGCGCCGGAGCCGGACTGCCGCGCTGCTGCTGGCGCCGGTCGCGCTTGCGGCGTGCGGGGGCAAGCCGGCCGAGAACAAGACCGACGCTGTCGATACGGTCGAGGTGCAGCCCAAGGCTGCAGGCGCGGCGGGGGCTGAGGTCGTCGCGGTCGATGCCGGGCCGACCGCGTCGGTCACGGGCGTGACCCCGATGGCCGAGCGGGTGGCGGTGCTGGGGCTGCTCAACAAACGCAACGGTGTCGCGCGCGAGTTGACGCTGAAGCCGGGGCAGGCGGTGCGCGCGGGCGATGTCGTGGTGCGGCTGCGCGCGTGTGAGAAGACCGCGCCATGGGAGACCGACCAGCTGACCGGGGCGTTCGCGCAGGTCGATATTCGCGGCACGGACGGCAAGTTCAGCCGCGCCTTTTCCGGCTGGCTGTACAAGGAGCGCCCGGCGCTCAATGTTGTCCAGCACCCGATCTATGACGTCTGGGTCAAGAGCTGTGCGATGACCTTCCCCGATACCGGGGGCGAGGTGGTGGGCGGCAGTGCCCCGGACGCGCCCAAGCGATCGAGCGCGCCGAAATCGGCCGAGACCGAAGCGACGCCGCCGGCGGCCGCGGCCAGCCCGGCAGCGCCTTCGCCGAGCGAGTCCGACAGCAACGAGAGATAATCGTCGCGCGGGATCTCCACCGCGCCCAGTGAGGCGAGGTGGTCGGTCATGAACTGGCAGTCGAGCAAGGTGAAGCCACCGACGCGCAGCCGGGCGACCAATGCGGCGATCGCGACCTTTGACGCGTCGCGCGCGCGACTGACCATGCTCTCGCCGAAAAAGGCGCGGCCGAGCGCGAGGCCGTAGAGGCCGCCGACCAGCCGGTCGCCGTCCCAGCATTCGACCGAATGGGCAAAGCCGCGCCGGTGGAGCGCGGTGAAGACGCGCTCGATCGCGGGGTTGATCCAGGTGTCGGGGCGATCGGGCGCGCTCTCCGCGCAGAGCGCGATCACCGCTTCGAACGCGGTGTCGGCGGTGAGGCGAAAGCGGTCGGCGGCCAAGGTCTTGCGCAGCGAGCGGGAGAGGTGAAACCCGTCGAGCGGCAGGATCGCGCGCTGGCGCGGCTCGACCCAGAAGACGCTGGGGTCGTCGCGATGTTCGGACATCGGGAACACGCCCATCGCATAGGCGCGCAGCACCAGATCGGGGTCGAGATCGCTGGCGCGGGCGGTGTGCCGCGTCATTTGGCCCCTTTGCGCGGCGTGGCGAGGCGCTTTTCGATCGCCTGCCACAGCACATCGACCGCGAGCGCGCCGGGACTGCGCGGGGCGAAGGCGCCGAGCGGGGCGCGGCGTACCGCCATCCCCTCGATCAGGCTGGCCATGGGGATGACGGGCCAGTCGGGGTTGCGCTCCAATGCTTCCGCATGGAGGCGACGGCGGCGGTCGACCATCGAATGGACGGGCATCAGCGGCACTTTTGCCTTTCCGCCCAGATGGCGCTCGACCTCGTCCAGCGCGCGCTGTGACAGCGGGGAGGGGATGACCGGCACGACGATCAGATCGGCGGCGCGCATCACCTGTTCGCTGGTTTCGGTGAGGCCGGGGGGACAATCGAGGATCATCCGGTCATACGCACCGTCGAGCTGGCCGAGCAATTTGGCGAGCCGCTTCTTCTTGTCGAGTTCGTGGAACAAGAGGTCGAGGCCGCGCAGCGACGCGTCGGCACCGAGCAGGTCGAGCCGGTCGATCCCGGTCGCCCCGATCAGCTTGGCCGGTTCGACGTCCTTGCTGAACACCGATTGCGCGGTCGCCTTGCCTTGTCCGCCGCCCAGCAGGAAGGTCGAGGCGGCCTGGGGGTCGAGGTCCCAGAGCAGGGTCCGACGCGCCGAGCGGATCGCGGCGGACCAGGCGAGATTGACCGCCAGCGATGTTTTTCCGACGCCGCCCTTGAGGCTGTAGACTGCGATCGTCGCCACCCGCTCCGCTCCCTGATCAATTCGCTGGCAAGGTGGCGCAGCGGCGTGGGGAGCGCAACCGACAGGGCGGGACGCGGACAAAAAAAGGGCCGACATCGGCCGGCCCTTTTGTGGAATGGATTGATGCAGCGCTTAGCCCTTGCAGGTCAGCGTGCCCTTGCCCGGAACCTCGACGGTGGCCGATTCCGGCGTGCCGGTCAGCTTCCAGCCGCCCTCGGCGGTGAAGGGCTGGCCTGCTTCCGGCGCGGTCAGGCGGGTCTTGGTGCCGCCCTTTTCGGTGGCGACGGTGACCAGCTTGTCCTCGTTGAAGAATTCGACGAACACGAGCGCATTGCCGGGCTGGCAGCGCATCGACACGGTCGCCTTGATCGACGGCGGCAGTTCGACGGCCGGCGCGTTCTTAAGCGCAGTTGCCATCGGATCGGGCGCACGGTCGCTGATCACTTCGGGTTCGGGTTTACAGGCGGACAGCGCAAGCAGCGCAACCGCGGCGGCGGGGAGGAGACGCATGTTCATAGCGGAACTTTCTTTTGCGCACGCAACATCGGGGGTCAAGATATAACGGATAACAGAGTATCGACGCATATTGCGGTGCGTCGATACAATATCCTATCTCATTCGTGAAATTCGTCCAGATCCGGGATTCTACCAAAAGCGATTTTGGTGCCCACTCGGTCGCTGCGGCTGCCGTCCATCGGCCCGACCGAGACGGCGTGGCGGCCGAACTTCTCATTGATCCGGTCCATCGCCTTGCTGAGCGAGAGGGTGCGGGTTTCGCGGGCGAGCGGATCGTTGGGGTCGAGCGCGCCGAACAGCGAGTCCTGCGCCGCGCCGAGTGGGGCGATTTCGGACAGGGTGACGCCGATCATCCGGATCGCGAAGCCGCCGGGGCGGGTGCGGCCGGCGGCGGCCAAACGGGGGAAAATCGCGTCGAGCGCGGCGAGGATGGCGAAACTGTCCTGCGTTGCGGGGAGCTTGAGCGAGGTGCGCCACACCGACTTGTCATCCTCGAACTTCGCATGGAGCACCAACAGGCGGCTGACATAATCCTTGCGGCGGAGGCGGGCAGCGCATTTCAGGGCGAGGCGGCGGGCGGTGAGGCGGACGGGTTCGAGGCCGCGCTTGCGGGGGCTGAGCACGTGGCTGTGGCCGATGGTACGGTTCTGGGTCGGTTTTTCGGGCAGGTCGAAGCCGTGGAGCAGATACCAGAGCCGGTCGCCATTGACCCCGCCCCAGGCTGACCCCGCGTCGCGCGGGCGGCGTTCGCAGAGCTGGCCGATGTCGTTGATGCCCTGTTGCGCCAGGCGTTTCTCCATCTTCGCACCGATCCCGGCGATGTCGCGCAGCTTGAGCGTGAACAGCCGGTCGGGCAGCATCTCTTGCGTCAGCACGGTGAGGCCGTCGGGCTTTTGCATGTCGCTGGCGAGCTTGGCCAGCAGCCGGTTGGGGGCGATGCCGACCGAGCTGGTGAGGCATTCGCCGACATTGGCGATGATCCCCGCCTTGATCCGCCGGGCGAGCGCCATGGCCTGATCCGGGCTGTTTTCATTATCGAGCAAGCGGCAGGCCACTTCGTCGATCGAGCAGACCGCGGTGACGGGGATGTGCTTCCAGATTTCGGCGACGATCGCTTCGTGGAACTCGACATATTTTTCGTGCTGGCCCGGCGTGACAATCAGGTCGCGGCACAGCCGTTTGGCTTCCCAGACGGGGGTGCCGGTGCGGATGCCGTATTTTTTGGCCTGAACCGAGGCGGCGATGGCGACGGTGGTGTCGCTGTCGACCGGGGCGACGATGATCGGCTTGCCGCGCAGAGCGGGGTTCAACTGCTGCTCGACCGCCGCGAAATAGCTGTTGAGGTCGAGATACAGCCAGCGCAGCGGACGGGGCGGAAGATCGAGGAACGCCGGGTCGGCCATGGCGGAACAATAGCGGAACACGGACGCAGAGTCACCCGGTTCCGGGCGTTACGCCGCTCTTCCGCATCTCAACATGCCCGAACGCACAGATCCGGATTGGCAGCGCGGGATGCAACCGGCGTAAGGGCGGTCGCGCGACGCGTTGCGCAACCGCCGGGTCAGGTCAGGACAGAAAGCCGGCGTCGATGACGCCCGGGCCGCCAGCCTGGGTCAGTTCACCGACCGCATATTCGGTGCAGACCGGGTCGGTCCAGGCGCGCGGCGCGTCGCTGGCAGGGGTCTCGACGGTCGCGGTGATCGGATCGGTCATGGCTATTCCTTCAGCGTCGATCGCTGCCAGACCCTTTATAGATTGCGGGAGCACGTGTCACTAGCGTGACAACGATAGCTGACGGGCGGGCGGCGCTGGCCTTACCTCTTCAGGCGTCACCCCATCCTCCCCCTCCGTCACGCTGGCGCGTGCCACCTCCCCCTGGCGGGGGAGGATTGAGGGGGGACGCGCGAATGTTGCCAGGGCCTGGGGTTCAGACCCCGACGGATCAGGAAAAGATACCGAAGTCCGAGCCGGCCGATTGGGTGGCCTGGGTCAGTTCACCGACCGCATATTCGGTGCAGACCGGATCGGTCCAGGCGCGCGGCGCGTTGTCGGCGGGGGTCTCGACGGTCGGGGTAATCGGATCGGTCATGGCTATTGTTTCAGCCTCGTACGTTACCAGAGCCTGTATGTTTTGCGGGAGCACGTTTCACTAGCGTGACAACGATATCTGGCGGGCGGGCGGCGCGGAAGGCCGACGCCGCTGCGTTCGGGTCAGGAAAACTGGATGCCGTCGAAGCTTCCCGGGCCGCCGAACTGAGTCAGCTCCTCCACCGCATATTCGGTGCAGGTCGGGTCGGCCCATGCGCGCGGGGCATCGTTGGCCGGGGTCTCGCTGGTCGGGTCGATCTGGTCGGACATCGTCGCTTCCTTGGCTTACGAAGGTGTTGGGTACAGTTTAGACATGCTGGCTGAGTATGTCAGCAAAACACGAACGTCGCTTAACCGGCGCGCCGGGGACCGCGACTATGACCCGGTGTTGGCGTCGCCTGCCCCGCCGTTGAACGTGCCGGTCAGGTCGTCGACCGCGTATTCGGTGCAGACCGGGTCGGTCCAGTCGCGCGGGGCGGGCGGCAGGTCGGGGGTGGTGCAGGTCATTGCAGAACTCCTGTCGGCGGGGATCGCTACTCCCCCTATATGAAGCGACCCTAGGGTCAACCAGTGTCGTGCGGGTGGGGCTCAATCGTTGCGCCGCTGCGCCTTGCGGATGAAATGCGCGATAGAGGTGCCGCGCAACAGCTTGATCCTCTGGTCATAGCGCTGGGCGTCGGTAACCCGGCCGGTGCCCGTATCGGCGGCGGCAAGCGCGCGCAGGGTCGGCACGGCGAGCAGGGTTTCGGCGGTGGGGCTGGCGCGGTCGAGTTCGGCGGCGAGCGTGGCGCGCGCCTGTTCGATCCGGGTCGGCCAGTCGGCACCCTGCAGCCCCTTGCCGGCCTGATTGCGCAGCTCCGCGGGGATGCGATCGCCGAACGCGCGGTGGTAGATCCAGCGGGTCTGACCCTGTTGCAGCAGCAGATGCGGCGGGGTGGCCAGCGCCAGGTCGATCACGCGGCGGTCGGCGGTCGGATCGCGCTGATCGACGCCGAAGCGGGCGAGCTGGCCCTTGCCGGTCAGGCCCATGACGTCGGTTTGGCGCAGGATGCGGACGGCCAAGTCGCGCGGGGTGCGGTGGGAGGGGAAGTGGAGGCCGTGGCCGAGCTGTTCGAGATGCGCGCGATAATCGGGGTTGTCGACCAGAGCGGGGTTGAGCGCGGCATAGGCGAGCAGATCGCGCGGCGGGCTCTTGCCGCGGAACAGGCGGCGGATCGTGTCGAGCAGGCGCGGGGGCAGCAGCGCGCCGATCGTGGAGGAGGCGATGCGATGCGGCCTCCACCCGCGCCGGTGCAGCGCGATGGCTTCACGGGCGAGGCTGGGCCAGGCTCCGGTCGCGGCGAGCAGTGTCAGCCGCTCGATCCCCTGACTGCTGATCGTGGCGTTGCCCATGGCGCCGACGAGCATCACGCGCTCGCCCCGCCGTTGCATCTGGCGGCAGATTTCGGTCATCCACACCTGATTGCACAGGTTGAACGGGGGATATTCGGCGGCGTGGAACTGGGCGTCCATGTCGTCGCCGATCTGGCGGTCGGCGGCGTCGACGCGGACATGGTCGATATTGGCGTGGCGCGCAGCGAGCAGGGCGGCGAGCGGCCCTTCGTCCAGCGTGCGCTCGCCCCACTGGTCGAGGCGCGCGCCGGCCAGCGGGACATGGGTGTAGGCGGAGAGGCGCTGGTTGCGCTGGGCGAGATGGAGCGCGGCGGACGCGGTGACGGCGCTGCTGTCCAGCCCGCCGCTGAGGTGACTGCCGACCGGATCGTCGCTGCGCAGACAGGCGGCGACGGCGGTGTCGAGGGTGGCGCGCAGGGCTTCGACGAAATCCGCGTCGCTGCGCAGGCCGGGGTCGCGGATTGTGTCCCAGTCGGACCAGTCGACGGCCTCGATCCGGCCATCGGGATGGAAGGTGACGCGCTGGCCGGGCTCGACGCGGCAGATATCGGCGAAAAAGCTGCGCGGGCCGCGGCGGGGGGCGAGCGCGATACAGTCCATCAGCGTGAAGGCGTCGGGCGCGACCGGGATGTCGGGCAGGGCGTGCAGCCCCTTGGCCATGGTGGCAAAGGCGGTGCGGCGGTCGGTGTGATGGTAGAAGAGCGGGCGGTTGCCGAGCAGATCGCGCACGAGGTGGAGGCGACGCTCGGCTGCATCCCAAAGCGCGAAGGCGAAGTCGCCGACGAGGCGGTCGGGGGTGGCGGTTCCCCATTGCTCCCACGCGGCGAGGAGCAAATCGGCGTCGGCGAGGGTGGCGAGGCGGGGGGTGAGGTCGAGCGCGGCGGCCAGCTCTGCCCGGTTGTCGAGCCGCAGATCGGCGACGAGGTGGAAGCGGTCGCGCGCAGCGAGCGGCTGGCGGTCGAACCGGTCTTCGGGGAGCAAGCGGGCAAGGCCGATACCGAGCGCGATGGCACCATCGTCCCACGTGGCGCTGCGGTCGCTGCCATAGGGGGCGAGCGCGCGGCGCATCTGTGCGACGGCGTGCGCGGCATCGGGCCGCCCGTCACGGTGCCAGACGCCGCAGATCGCGGTCACGGCGCGGCCTCCAGCCCGAGGATCAGGTCGATCAGCGTATCGAACCGCGCGAAATCGGTCGGCCGGGCGACGCGATGGACCGGGACCTGCGCCGCGATGGCAGCGGCGTGCTGCAGCATCGCGCCGCCACGCCCGGCGGCGGTTGCGACCTCCCCATAGTGGGTGAGGTTGGCGAGGACCGCGGTTGCTTCGCCACGTGTGAAGCGGCGGGCTTGCGGTGCCGTCAGCTCCGGCGTTGGCGCGAGTACCAGCAACAGATCGAGCGGGCGTGGGGCGTCGAGAAACTGGTCGCCGAGGTCGATGTGGAATTTGTCGAAGCCGTCCTTCACCCGCGCATCGTCATGGGTCGCGATGGCGAGCTGCGTCGCGCTGGCGGCCCACAGCTTGGCGGAGGGGTAAGCGGGGTAGGCGAGGCGGGTGGCGGGGTCGACGAGCAGCTGATCGTCGCTGAGCAGCCTTGCGCCGCGCTGGACGAGGGCATGAACGGTGGTCGATTTGCCTGCGCCGCTATGCCCGGCGATGCCGATGATGCGGCCATCGAGTTCCACGGCGCCGGCATGGAGCGGCGGGCGGCCGCGTTGGTGCGCCAGCAGGGTGAAGGCGGGGCCGAACAGGAAGGTGTGGACCTCCGCCATGGTCAGGTCGTCGCTGTCCGCCACGGTGATGCTGCGCCCGTCGCGGATGCGCAGGCGCGGCCCGCCCGGCGGGGCGAGATCGATCAGGTCGGGACCGTAAATGGTGAAGGGGCCGAGCACGCGCCCCGGATCGGCCAGCGGCGGATGCGCGGCGAAGTCGATGCGGATCGGGTCCGGTGCTTCCGCGCCATCGTCGAGGCGGAGATAGGGCAGGGGGCGTGGGGAACAGACGCTCCATCCGGCGACCCGGTAGTGGAAGTGCGTCATCGACCGACCCGCTGGAGCGGCGTCATTCCGCCTGCACCGCGATCAGATTGCGCTCGGCGAGGTGCGACAGAAAGGCGAGGACGGTCGTCTGAATGCGGTCGGGTGGCCCGTCATAGCTGCGGGCCAGGGCGTCGCACAGCGCATCGACCCGCTGCGGCTGCGCGATACGGGTCCAGATATCGGACCCGACCGCATTGAATTCGAAATAGCGGCCCGACTGGATGTCGAGCAGGACAGCGCTGTTATCGAGTGCGGCGGCGAAGACCGCGGGATTGACTACGACCCGATGGTGGAGATCGATGCTCACGCGCTTAACCCCATGATCCCCGGTGCCGATGGCTAGCCGGATAGTAATGGCAGCTGCGCAATGCAACCGCGGTCCTGCGTCGGTCACTTGCGTGACACCGCCCGATCCGGCTAGCGCGTCGGGCGGAGGGCATCGTGCATCACTATCGAATTGGCGATTTGCGGGTCCGCTCCGACATCCGCCTGGCGGCAGCCGATGCGGTGGCCGATGCGGTGGCCGGGGATGCTGGCGATGTGCCGGATGTCGAGATTCTGGTCGTGGATGCCGCTGCGCCGGGCGAAGGGGTGGCGCGGGCCGGAGCGCGGCCGGATGCGACGGCGGACGATTTCGGGTTCAATGCGATGCCGGGCCTGTCCTTTCGGATTGCGGGCGGGCGGCGGATCGAGATTGCGCGGGCGCCGACGGTCGCGGATGCCGATGTCTTGCTCTACCTGACCGGATCGGCATGGGGCGTGCTGTGTTACCAGCGCGGGTGGTTGCCGCTGCATTGCAGTGCGGTGGCGGTGGGCGCGCGCGCGGTGGCCTTTACCGGGGTGTCGGGCGCGGGCAAATCGACGCTGACCGCCGGGATGGCGCAGCGTGGCTGGCCGTTACTGTGCGACGATACGTGCGTGATCGATCCGGCCGATGCGCGGCTGACCGTGCGCGGGGCGCCCAAGGAAACGAAGCTGTGGGGCGATGCGATCGACGCGCTGGGGCTGGAGCGCGGGGCGGCGGTCGGCGATGTGCTGCAGCGCGAGAAATTCTACACGCCGCGGGCGGGCGGTCCGGTGCCGGACGATGCGGGACTGGCGCTGATCTATATTCTCGGCTGGTCGGACGGCGCGGGGGCGACGATCCGCCCGGTCGGCGGGGCGGAGACGGTGGCGCAGCTGTATCAGGCGCTCTACCGCCCGGAATGGGCGCTGAAGCTGCGCGATCCGGCGGCGTTGTTCACCCAGATCGGCGGGATTGCGGCGCGGGTGCGGCTGTTCCGGTTCGAGCGGCCGCGCGATTTCGGGCGCTTTGGGGAGGGGATCGACCTGCTGCAGGCGCATATGGGGGAGCAGGTCGGCGCGGCGGGCGCATGACGCGCTGGCCGGGTCGCCGCGCGGTGCGGCGACCCGTCAGGCATCTCAGATCACATCGACGAACAGGCGGGGATTGTGGAAGTCGTGCATCAGGTCGGCGAGCAGGTCGCGGCCGATATCTTCCATGACCGGGACCTTGTCCTGCGTCGGTGCCGACAGGATGAAATCGCCCTGCGTCAGGCTCGCGCGGGCGACGCCGTTGAGGACGATCATGTCGCCATTGCCAAGGTCGATCGCGGTGGTCCCGCCATTTTCGTGCATCGAGTTGAGGATCGTCTGCCACGACAGGCCATAGGCGCTGAGGTCGATGCGGTCGGTGCCGACGGCGAAATCGCCGACCACGTCTGCACCGGTGCCGCGGGTGAAGACGAAGGTGTCGGCGCCCGCTTCACCGAACAGCACGTCATTGCCCGCGCCGCCGTTGAGCATGTCGTCGCCCGCGCCGCCGAGCAGCCAGTTCGCGCTGGCGCTGCCGGTGATGCGGTTGTTCAGCTCGTTGCCGACGCCGAACGGGGTGTTGCCGCCGAGCACGAGGTTTTCGACATTGGCGTAGAGGTAGTAGCCCGCGCCGGTGATGCTGGCGTAGACGGTGTCGGTGCCGCCATTGGCCGCCTCAAAGGTGAGGTCATCGGGCGTGTCGACATAATAGGCGTCGTCGCCTGCGCCGCCGTCCATCCGGTCGTAATCGCCAAGGCCGCTGTCGCCGCGCAGAATGTCGTTGCCTGCCCCGCCGACGAGGATGTCGGTGTGGAAGCCGGACCCGCCGATCAGGATGTCGTCGCCATCTTCGCCATAGAGCGCGTCGGCGTCGGTTCCGCCGTCGAGCGTGTCGTTGCCGATGCCGCCGACGAGATAGTCGATGCCGGCGTCGCCGAAGAGCTGATCATTGCCGCTTTCGCCGAACAGCGAGTCCACCCCTGCGCCGCCGCGGACGGTATCGTCCCCCGCGCCGGCGATGAGGAGGTTGGAGCCGCTATTGCCCTGGATGGTGTTGGCGAGGTCGTTGCCGACGCCGAATAGGTCGCCTGCACTTTCGGCCAAAGTCAGGTTTTCGATGTTGGCGTAGAGATAGTAGCTGCCGGTCGCGATGGCGGTGTCGGTGCCGCCGTTTGCATCTTCGAACACCAGATCGTCCTGGCGATCGACATGGAAGGTGTCATTGCCCGCGCCGCCGGAGAGTTGGTCCGCACCCGTGCCGCCGTCGAGCACATCGTCGCCATCCCCGCCCAGCAGCGTGTCGTTGCCAGCTTCGCCCCGCAACGTGTCATTGCCGCCGGCGCCGTCGAGCAGATTGTCGCCGGAATTGCCGATGATCAGATTGGCGAACTGGTGGCCGGTCCCGTTGATATGCGCTGATCCGGTCAGGGTCAGCCGCTCAAGCGAGCTGTCGAGCGTGTAGGTGATCGAACTCAGAACGGTGTCGATATCGCCGGTCGGGCCGACATCCGCCGCGCGGTCGCCGATATCGTCGACGACATAGGTGTCGCTGCCGGCTCCGCCATACATCGTATCGGCGCCCGTGCCGCCATCGAGATAATCGGCACCATTGCCGCCATCAAGTGTATCGGCCCCGGTGCCGCCATACAGCGTGTCGTTACCGTCCATGCCCTGCAGGATGTCGTCGCCAGCCTCGCCACGCAGCGTGTCGTTGCCGCCGGCAGCGTTCAGGTGGTTGCTGCCGGAATTACCGGTCAGGATATTATCGGACAGATTGCCGGTGCCGTGAATGTTGGCCGATCCCGTCAACGTCAGATTCTCGATCAGACTGCCCAGCGTATAGGTGATCGCGCTGAGGACCGTATCGACCCCGCTACCGCCGTCTTCGTTCACGACATCATTGGCACTATCGACCACATAGGTGTCGTCGCCCGTACCGCCAATCATGGTGTCGGAACCTGCGCGACCATCCAGATAGTCTGCGCCATCGCCGCCATCGATACGATCGGCGCTGCTCGTTCCGATAATCGTGTCGTCACCGCCCATGCCATAGACGGTGTAGGCTGCGGACTGGCTGGAGAGCGTCAGAGTGTCGGCGAAGTTGCTGCCCCACACGATCGCGATCGACTGGAAATTGCGGATCGTGCCGCCGCCGATCACCTGGGTGCCGCCGTTCGTCAGGTTGGCGAGGTCGAGCGTGACGCCGCTTGTCGCGCCCTGCAGATTCAGAGCGAGGATGTTGGTTCCGGTGCCGCCATCGGCATCGTCGCCGTAACCGATCGAAATTTGGTCATCATGGTCTCCGCCGAACACTTGGTCACGTTCGGCGCCGGTATCCGCATGATCGGTGATGCTGCTGTTGGCGATGTAGATGCCACCGGCAGAAAACAGCACGTCATCGCCGGCCCCGCCGCGGATCACGTCTGCGCCCGTTCCACCCCCAATGCGATCGCCGGAATTGGATCCGGTGATGACGTCGTCACCTTCTTCGCCCAAGGCGCGACCATCGCGGGTATGGAGCGATATCGTGATGGTGTCGTTGCCGGAGCCGCCATAGGATTGCGGGGCTTCAATGGTGTCGTTGCCTGCTCCGCCAGTAAGCAGGATCGACCTGGAGACGTCATACAGAATGGTGTCGTCCCCGTCGCCACCATCAAGAACTTCCAGATTATATTGGTTGCCGCGTCCGTCGAGATAATCGTCGCCGTCACCACCATAGATGTAGGATACGTACTGATCGGCAATGACGCGGTCATTTCCGCCCATGGCGTAAACGCCGGCCCCCCGTTCGGTGCGAAGGATGAAGTCGTCGTCGAAATTGCTTCCCTGCAACCACATGATCGATTCGATCTCACGGATCGTACCGGTGCCGTTGCTCAACACACTCTGGCGGAAGTCCATCGTGACGCCGGTCGGCGCGCCGAGCAGGCTTAGAAACAGCCAGTCGCCGGCTCCGGCCCCGCCATCGACATTGTCGTTGTAGCCGGCGAACAGCGAGTCCGCTGCGGCGCCGCCAAACAGGGTGTCCGTCTCCGTCCCCGTATCCATCGGCGGATTTTCAAAGCGGGTAATGGTCCAGGGGTTGCCGTAGCCGACATATTCATTGCCCGAGAACAGGACGTCGTTGCCTGCGCCACCGTTTAGCGTGTCGCGCCCCGCGCCGCCGACCAGCGTGTCGTTGCCGTCGCCGCCGTTCAGAACATCATCGCCATCGGTTCCGCGCACGTCTGCGTTATCGACATCAATGCCGAGAGGCTGTGGCTCGTCTTGCATTCTGCCCGCAACCAGCCGGCCAGCGGCGCCAAACTCAACCATCGATGTCCCCCAGCAGTATAAGATCAAATGCGGCGACCATGCCCGGATCGCGCGACAAATCAATGAATATGCGCGAATTTATCTTTCAAGAACATGCGGGGGAGGCGGGATTGATCGCTGATCGCCAGTCAGTCGTTCACATCCGCCCGGCTGAACCGCGCCTGCCACCTTGGCCTCCAGCCGTCGAACACCGCGCGCGCCACCTTGAGCTTGCGATAGTGTTTCGCCTCGGGCGGGTCGATTTCGACCCACCATTCGCGGCTCAATGCGCTGAAGATCACCGGGCGCGGGGCGGTGCCGTGGTTGGCGAGGCCGGTGTGGTAGATGCGATAGTCCCACAGGATCGCGCTGCCGGGGTGGACGGTGGGGGCGAGGTCATATGGTGCCGTGGGCGCGTCGGCGCCGCCCGAGCGGTGGCTGCCGCGCCAGAAGGCGGTGCGGCCGCTGGTTTCGTCCATCGTCACCAGCGGGACGGCAAAGGCGAGCGCAAAGGGCGGCAGGAGGCGGTCGAGCCCTTCGCGCGGGTAGAGCCAGGCGTCGCGGTGCGCGGTCTGATCGGGCGCGCCGGGGACGGCGACGAGCAGGCCGACCGAGTCGACCTTGAACGCTTCGTCGAGCAGTTCGGTGGCGATCTGCGCGACCGGCTTGGGCAGCAGGATCGCAGGGTCGGCGAGCGTGCCGTCGACCAGCAGCGGGATGGTGTGGCGGCCGACATAGGGGCCGAAATATCGGCTGCGGTCGGGCTCCGACATGTCAGGGTGGCGTGCGGCGATTTCCGCGCTGCACGTGGCAAGCAGGGCGGGGTCGATCAGGTCGTCGAGTACCACCACGCCGTCGCGGCGCAGAATCGCGATCGCCTCTGCCACCGCGGTGCTCCGGTCGGTGCCGGGCGCGAAGGATACACGGTTGTCGCTGCTCATCTGTTTCCCCTGCACGAACCGCGTGCAGCTTTGCTGGGGTGGCAAGGCTTTTGCAACCCGCGCTTCAGGCGAGAAAGGGGCGCAGCGCAAGCCAGGCGGGGAGCTTGGCGGGCAGACCGATGGTGTGGAGCGGGCTGGAGGAGGGGAGGGAAAGGATGGTCCAGCGCGCGGCGCTTGCCCCAAGCTGGCGCAGGCCGAGGCGGTGGGCGGTCGCGCCGTTAAAGGCGATGACGGCGAGGTCGGGCAGGGTAGCGGCGAGGGTGGCGAGGTCGTTGGGCTCGGCGTGGGCGATGGCGGCGTCGCTGCTGCCCGGTCGCGTGGCGCTGGCGACGGCGTCCCACAGGCCGATGCGGGCGTCGCGCAGGGCGGCGAGGCGGTCTTCATAGGGGAGGGCGGGGAGGTCGGCGCGGTCGATGACGGCGGCGATCAGGCGCCAGAACTGGTTTTGCGGATGGGCGTAATATTGCTGTGCGGCGAGGCTGCGGTCGCCGGGGAGGCTGCCGCAGACGAGCACGCGGGCGCGGGCGTCGGTGACGGGCGCGAAGCTGGCCTTGCGGCTCATGCGGCGGGGGTTATGTCGGTGTGGATGAAGTCATCGCCCTTGAACAGCAGGGGCTGGCCGGTGGATTTGGCGAGGGCATAGGCGAAGCAGTCGCCGAAGTTCAGGCGGGCGGGGTGGCGGGAGACCTGTCCGAACCGGGCATAGGCTTCGCGCGCGATGCGGCCCTGCTCGATCGAGACCGGCTCAACGATGATGCCGAAGCGTTGCAAGATCCGTTCGACCAGATCTGCCTTTTCAGGGTGTCGTCGCAGGACGACGACGGAGAGCTCGATCCAGCTGCCAGCAGATATGCACGGCGCATCTGCCGACCCCAGCCGGGCCATAAATGACTCGGCTTCAGGCTCTAGCAGCGCAATAGCCATAATCGCCGATGTATCGACGATCATCGTGGCAAGCCGTCCTCGTCATAGATGTCATCCATCCATTCCTTGGACGTCTTGCCTCTCATTTCAGGCGGCATGCTGTCGCGAAATTCGCGCGCGATTTCTCGCACGGCAGCGATCTTTTCCGCAATTTCGGCCTCGCGTCGCCGGGCTTTCTCTTCGAGCGCCTCCTTGATCGTCTCAGTCACGCTTTTGCCGAGCTGTCGGGCGAGGTCGCGCGCCAGTTCCACGGTTGCGGCGTCCTTGATGTTGAGTTGTGCGCCCATTTCTACCTCCGGCCTATGGCAGTCTACCATGGCGCGGGGGCGGCTGCCAGCGATTGCGCAATGCAAGCGCGTAGCTGCGTCCACATAGTTTCGCTTGCTTGCGGCGCGGCGGGGGCAATGCCTATGTTCCGGCCATGAACGTTGCACAAGATACCATCGCGCTGATCGGCAACACCCCGCTCGTCCGGCTGAAAGGGCCGAGCGAGGCCGCCGGGTGCGACATTTTCGGCAAGTGCGAATTCGCCAACCCCGGCGCGAGCGTGAAGGATCGCGCGGCGCTGTTCATCGTCGAGGATGCCGAGGCGCGCGGGCTGATCCAGCCGGGCGGGACGATCGTCGAGGGGACGGCCGGCAATACCGGCATCGGGCTGGCGCTGGTCGCCAATGCCAAGGGCTATAAGACGATCATCGTCATGCCCGAGACGCAGAGCCGCGAGAAGATGGACACGTTGCGCGCGCTGGGGGCCGAGCTGGTGCTGGTGCCGGCTGCGCCCTACTCCAATCCGGGGCATTTCGTGCACACGTCGCGCCGCATCGCCGAAGAGACGCCGAACGCGATCTGGGCGAACCAGTTCGACAATATCGCCAATCGCCGCGCGCACATCGTCGGGACCGCCGAGGAGATCTGGACCCAGATGGAGGGACGGATCGACGGCTTTACCTGTGCCGCCGGGACTGGGGGCACGATTGCGGGCGTGGGCCTTGGCCTCAAGGAAAAGGACGAAAAGGTCCGCATTGCGCTGAGCGACCCGCATGGCGCGGCCCTGTACAATTATTACGCGCATGGCGAGCTGAAGGCTGAAGGGTCGTCGGTGGCCGAGGGGATCGGGCAGGGGCGGATTACCGCGAACCTGGAAGGTGCGCCGATCGATACGCAGTTCCGCATTTCGGATGCGGAAGGAATGGAGTGGGTCCGCCGCCTGCTGGCCGAGGAAGGGCTGTGCCTGGGGCTTTCGTCGGGGATCAATGTTGCGGGCGCGGTGGCGCTGGGGCGTGAATTGGGTCCGGGCGCGCGGGTCGTGACGATCCTGTGTGATACAGGATTTCGTTATCTTTCAACGCTGTACAATCCGGAGTGGCTGCGACTCAAGGGGCTGCAGGTGCCGGAATGGCTCAATCGCGGGTGAATCAAGCCGCAAAACGGGGTTCGACAATCGGCTGTTAAGGCGTTACATTTATGCCACAGCTTATGAAGTCGATGCCCAGCGATCCTCAATCCAGTATGCAGCGGGTCCGCGTCGGACTGACCGGGCTCGCCACCGTGATGCTGCTGATGGGCGTCGCCAGCGCGATCTTTTCGTCGGCGCGCGACGAGGCGCCAGTGGTGGCCGAGGGCGCTCCCAAGCCGGAGGTGGTCGCCAACATGACCGAAGGCATGGTGACCAACAGCGCCGCCGAGCCCAAGGACGAGCCGATCGCCGAACTCGGCATCGCGCCGCGCACCGCCGAGACGCCTGAACCCGCAATCACGCCGGCTCCGAGCGGGCAATGAGCGCGCGTCGGCGGGGACTCGCCGCCGCAGCCCGGGATCTTCCGGGAATCATCGCCACTGCCCGCCATTCATGCCCGAAACCGGGCGCATCGCTCCCGTTCGCCCCATATGCCGCGCGGAACAGAAGGTGGTCACTTAACGAATGAAGTGAATACAGCGGTAAGAAGTGGTGCCAAGTGGGGCAAATTACCGCGAAATCCCGAGTTCAGGCATTGAAAACCCGGACTGCTTGCGATAGGCCAGCGGTTAACAGGGTAACCTTTATCGTCGGCCATCATGGGTCCGGGGCGTGCGATGGCGCGCCGCGACAGGCGGAAAGACGTGCCCGGGAGGCAAAGGGGCAACGTGGCACGCAGCGGCTACAGAGGGGTTGGCTTACAGCTGGTGGACGACAAGGGTCGTGTCGCCATCCCCTCGGGCCTGCGCGCGACGCTGGAGAAGAACAGCGGCCATCCCGCCGACAGCAAGGAAGCGCGGGTCGCGATCCTGTCGACATCCGAAACCGACAAATGCCTGGTCGCCTATGACGAGCCTTTCTTCGACTCGCTGATGGAGCGGCTCGACGCGCGTGCGACCGAATTTGCCGGTGAGCGCGGTCAAGCCGACGCCAATATCTGGCGCGATGGCGTGGGGACGAGCGAGAATATCGCGTTCGACCCATCGGGCCGGTTCGTGCTGCCGGGGATGCTGGGGCATCTCGCGGGCATTCCCAAGGGCAGTTACGCCTTTTTCATGGGCGTCGGCGCGACGATCGAGGTGTGGAACCCGCGCACCTTGCTCGATCACCCGACGATCTCTGAACAGATCAAGGCGGCGTGCCAGTATTGCCTCGACGAGAAGGGGGTGGTGCTGTGACCGCCCCGCTGATCGACGCTGTCGTTAACCAGGATCGTCCACATATTCCGGTGATGCTGGCGGAGGTGCTCGACGCCCTCGCCATCCAGCCCGGCGAACGGCATGTGGACGGCACGTTCGGCGCCGGCGGCTACACGCGCGCGTTCCTTGAGCAGGATGCCGAGGTGGCGGCGTTCGACCGCGATCCCGATGCCATTGCCAACGGCCAGGCGCTTGTAAAGGCCAGCGAAAATCGCCTGGTCCTGATCCAGTCGCCCTTCTCCGCGATGGATCGCGAGCTCGACGCGCGTGGGCTGTCGCCGGTCGATGGCGTGACGCTCGACATCGGTGTCTCGTCGATGCAGCTCGACCAGGCGGAGCGGGGGTTCAGCTTCCAATCGGACGGTCCGCTCGACATGCGGATGGACCAGTCGGGCATGACCGCAGCCGAACTCGTTAACGAAATCGGCGAGTCTGATTTAACCACGATATTGCGGAATTACGGGGAAGAAAAACAGGCCCGACGTGTGGCACAAGCGATTGTGAAGGCACGGCCTCTCGCGCGCACGGGGGACCTGGCCAATGTGGTGCGGCGGGCCCTTGGGTATCGTCCGCATGAGAAGAAGGACCCGGCTACCCGGACCTTCCAGGCGATCCGGATTCACCTCAACCGCGAGCTCGACGAGCTTGAGGAAGGGCTGGTTGCGGCCGAGCGGGCGTTGAAGCCCGGCGGGCGGCTGGTGGTGGTGACGTTTCACAGCCTGGAAGACCGGATGGTCAAGAAATTCCTGCGCGAACGCAGCGGGAGCGAGCCGACGGGATCGCGGCATCGCCCGATGGTCGCGGCGGAACAGGCGCCGAGCTTTGAACCGCCCGCAAAGGCGATCCGGGCCGGCGAGGATGAGATTGCGGTGAACCCGCGTGCCCGGTCCGCGACGCTCCGCGTTGCGCGGCGCACGGCGGCACCGGCGTGGAAGTGAGGAGGCGGTGATGGCGATCAAGGCGTTGAGCGGATTCGGGTGGTTCCTGACCTGCGCGGTCGTGACGCCGGCTTGCTATCTGGTGTCGTCGCAGGTTGCGGCCGAGCGGTCGAAGGTCGAGGCGGTCGAGCGGGCGATGCTGCAGGCCCACAAGGACATCCGCGGGCTGGAAACCGAGTTCGACACGCGCGCCAACCTTGCCCAGCTCGAGCGCTGGAACGGGGAGGTGATGCGCTACACCGCGCCGACGCCGAGCCAGTTTTTGGCGAGCGATACCGAGTTGGCCGCGCTGCGCCCGATGGAGGGTGATGGCACCGCCGAGCGCTATGCCGCGATGGTCGTGCCGCAGGGCCTGCCCGAAGTGGTGAGTGGTCCGGACGTGGCGAGCGATGCGGTCGCGGCGGTCAAGCCGGCGGTGGAGAAGGCGGCGCCTGCACCGGTTGCGGTGGCGGCGGCTGCCGTAGCCAAGCCCAAGCGGGCGGCCGCACCGGCCCCGGTGGTGGCGAAGGACAAGGCGGTGGCGGCGCTGGATCGCAGCCTGCTCAAGGATTCGAGCTTTGGCGACCTGATGCAGGGCGTCCGCGCGGAGGCGCGCAAATTGCGGTGACGGTCCTGGTCGCCCCTGCGCCGCGGATCCGCGCTCGCGACGGCAGAGGCACGTCGCCGATTGCGGTCGCGCATGTGCGGCTGATGATCCTGACCCTGTTGTTCGCGGCGGCATTTGCGGTGATTGTCGGGCGGCTGGCGCTGCTGGCGATGTTTGCCGAGCCGCAACAAACGCCGAGCGTCAACGCGATGCTGGTCCCGCTGCGTGGCGATCTGGTCGACCGCAACGGCGCGCCGCTCGCCCGCACGATCGACGCCTGGTCGATCGGCGTGCGTCCCGGACGGGTGATCGGCGACAAGCGCGAACTGGCGCAGATGCTGGCGGTGACGCTGCCGGGCAAGAGTGCGGCGGACTATGCCAAATTGCTCAACAGCGGCGCGAGCTTCACCTATCTCAAGCGCCGCGCGGTGCCCGAGCTGGTCGCCGCAGTCCATGCGCTGGGTGAGCCGGGGATCGAGTTCGCGCGGGAGCCCCAGCGGCTCTATCCACAGGCGACACTGGCGGCGCATGCGCTCGGCTTTGTCGATGTCGACGGCAAGGGTGTGAGCGGGATGGAGCATATCCTCGATCGCCAGCTGACCGATCCGGCGCAGCGCGGAAAGCCGGTGGCGCTGTCGATCGACCTGCGCGCGCAGGCGGCGCTCGACAGCGAGCTGGGCGCAGCGATGGCGACGTTCCAGGCGCGTGGCGCGGCGGGGGTGATCCTGGACGTTGCGACGGGCGAGGTGGTGGCGATGACGTCGCTACCGACGTTCAACCCCAATAATGTGAAGGGCGCGAACCCCGAGCATTTCCGCAACAATGTGACGCAGAGCGTCTATGAGCTGGGGTCGACCTTCAAGCCGCTGACCATGGCGTTCGCGATCGAGAGCGGGATCGCGCCGTCGATGGCCAAGCGTTATGATGCGACCGAGCCGTTGCAGGTCGGCGCGTTCAAGATCCGCGACGACCATGCGCAGAAACGCTGGCTGAACATTCCCGAGACGCTGATCCATTCGTCGAACATCGCCACCGCGCGCATCGCCGACCAACTGGGCAAGGAGCGGATGGAGGCGATGTTCCGCGGCCTTGGCTTCGACACCAAGGCGCCGATCGAGCTGGGCGGTGTGGCCGGGCCGATCTGGCCGAAATATTGGGCGCGGACAACGGTGATGACCACCGCCTATGGCCATGGCATTGCGGTGACGCCGCTGCATCTCGCGAGCGCTTATGCCGCGATGATCAATGGCGGGGTGTGGCGCCCGGCGACGCTGCGCAAGATCGAACCGGGCAAGGCGCCGGCTGGCCGCCGGGTCATTTCGGAGGCGACCAGCGCGCGGATGCGCCAGCTGATGCGCCTGATCGTCACCCATGGCACGGGGAGCAAGGCCGATGCGCCGGGCTATCGCGTGGGCGGAAAAACCGGCACCGCCGAAGTGCCCGGACGCGGCGGATATCTGCGCAACAAGAACGTTTCGACGTTCGCAGCGGCTTTCCCGATGGACGCGCCGCGCTATGTGGTGCTGGTGATGCTCGATTCGCCGATCGGTAATGCGCAATCCGCAGGCCAGTCCACCGCCGGGTGGACCGCGGCCCCTGTCGTCAACCGCGTCGTGATGCGCACCGGCGCGATGCTGGGCGTGGTTCCCGACGAGCGCCGCGACGTGGATGTGTCCGACCTGACCCCGCTGCTGTGGCACGCGGAAACGAAGGGTAAGCCCGCCGCCGTCGCCGCGCTCGGCGCGGGGGTGGACGAGTGAAGCTCGCTGACCTGACCGGCGGGGACGAGCCGGACATCGTTACCGGCTTTGCTATCGATCATCGCAAGGTCGCGCCGGGGACTGTGTTCGGCGCGTTTCGCGGCACGCGCTTTAACGGTGAGGATTATATTGCCGAGGCGGTCGCGCGCGGGGCGATTGCAGTGGTGGCGCGGCCTGAAGTGACGGTCGAAGGCGCGGCGCATATCGCGAGCGATCACCCGCGCACGGAGTTCGCGCGGATCGCGGCGCGCTTCTTCGCGCCCTTCCCCGAGACTTCGGTGGCGGTCACCGGGACCAACGGCAAGACATCGACTGTCGAGATGGTGCGGCAGCTGTGGCGGATGGCGGGGCATCATGCCGCGTCGATCGGGACGCTGGGCGTGACCACGGCGGGCGAGACCGCGTCGACCGGGCTGACCACGCCCGATGTGGTGACGTTCCTGTCCAACGTCGCGGGGCTGGCGCGCGAGGGGGTGACGCATCTGGCGTTCGAGGCATCGAGCCACGGGCTGTCGCAATATCGCACCGAGGGGCTACCGGTGGCGGCGGCGGCGTTCACGAACCTGAGCCGCGATCACCTCGACTATCACAAGGACATGGCGGATTATCTGACCGCCAAGCTGCGGCTGTTCGCCGATGTGCTCGATCCCGATGGCACGGCGGTGGTGTGGGCCGATGATGCGTATAGCGAACGGGTGATCGACATTGCCCGGATGCGTGGCAATCCGATCATTACTGTCGGTGAACATGGCGACACGATCCGGCTGGTGTCGCGCGAACCGACCTTGCTCGACCAGAAATTAGAGATCGCGTTCGGCGGCGAGAGCTATCGCGTCGGCCTGCCGTTGATCGGTGGGTATCAGGCGGCGAATGCGCTGATCGCAGCGGGGCTGGTGATCGCGACCGGGGGCGATCCGGCGCAGACCTTTGCCAATCTGGCGCGGTTGCAGCCGGTGCGCGGCCGGCTGGAGCGGGCGGCGATCAGCAAAACTGGCGCGCCGGTCTATGTCGATTATGCGCATACGCCCGATGCGATCGAAGCGGCGATTGCTGCGCTGAAGCCGCATGCGGCGGGGCGGCTGATCCTGGTGTTCGGCGCGGGTGGCGACCGCGATGTCGGCAAGCGCGAGCCGATGGGGCAGGCGGCGGTGGCGGGTGCGGATCTGGTGATCGTCACCGACGACAATCCGCGCGGCGAGGATGCCGCATCGATCCGGCGCGACGTGATGAAGGGCTGTCCCGACGCGACCGAGATCGACGACCGGCGCGCGGCGATCATGGCGGCGGTTGCGGCGGCGGGTCCGGAGGATATCGTGCTGATCGCCGGCAAGGGGCATGAGCAGGGGCAGATCGTGGGGGACATGGTGCTGCCGTTCGACGATGTCAGCGTCGCGCGCGAGGCGGCGGCGTGAGTTCGCTATGGACGTCTTCCGAAATCGCAGCGGCGACGGGCGGAAGCGCCTCGGCCGAGTTTGTGGTCGACGCGGTCGCGTTTGACAGCCGTGAAGTCGGGCCGGGGGCGCTGTTCTTTGCGCTGACCGGAGAGACGACGGACGGGCACAAGTTTCTGGACCAGGCCTTTGCCAGCGGTGCGGCGGGGGCGGTGGTGTCGCAGGCGACGGCGCATCCGCATGTCCTGACCAGCGACACGATGGCGGCGCTGGAGGATCTGGCGCGGGCCAGCCGTGCGCGGATGGGCGGGGTGGTGATCGGCGTCACCGGATCGGTCGGCAAGACCGGGACCAAGGAGGCACTGTTCGATTGCCTCGACCGGCCCGAGCCGGGGCAGGCGCATCGCTCGGTCAAAAGCTATAACAACCATACCGGCGTGCCGCTGTCGCTGGCGCGGATGCCGCGCGACACGCGCTTCGGCGTGTTTGAGATGGGGATGAACCATGCCGGCGAACTGGCCGCGCTGACCCGGATCGTGCGGCCGCATATCGCGATCGTCACCACCATTGCACCGGCGCACACCGAGTTCTTTGACAGCGTCGAGGGCATTGCCGACGCCAAGGGCGAGATTTTTCAGGGGCTGGAGCCGGGCGGGACGGCGATTGTGCCGTTCGACAGCCCGTATCGCGACCGGCTGATCGCTGCCGCCAAGCCCTATGCGGCGCGGATCGTGACGTTCGGACTGGGCAAGGGCGCCGATGTCTGCGCGGTCGAGGTACTGCACGGTCAGCCGGGCGGGACGTTCGTGACCGCCAAGATCGGGGCCGAGAAGACGCTTAGCTTTACCCTGTCGCAGCCGGGCGATCATTGGGTTGCCAATGCGATGGCGGTGCTGGCAGCGGTGGACGCGGCGGGCGGCGATCTGGAGCAGGCGGGCCTTGCGCTGGGCGAGATGGGTGGCCTGGCCGGACGCGGGGCGCGCTTTGCCGTGCGGGCCGGTGACGGCGAGGCGCTGGTGATCGACGAGAGCTACAACGCCAACCCCGCATCGATGCGCGCGACGCTGGCGGTGCTGGCGGCGACCCCGGCGACGCGGCGGATCGCGGTGCTGGGCGAAATGCGCGAGCTGGGCGAGCAATCCGGGGACTTTCACGCCGACCTGGCCGAGCCGGTAACGGCGGCTGGCGTCGAAGCGGTGCTTCTGGTCGGCGAGGGGATGACGCCGCTGGCCGCAGCGCTTGAGGGGCGGGTCGAATTGGTCCATGTGCCCGACGCCGCTGCGGCGCGCGTGTCGTTGGAGGCGATGCTGCGCGCCGGGGACGCGGTGCTCATCAAGGGTTCAAACGGGGTCGGGTTGTCGCGGGTCGTCGCGGCGCTGGCGGGAAGGGGCTAATGCTGTACGAACTTGCCGAATGGCTGGGCTTTCCGGGCATTTTGAACCTGTTCCGCTATCTGTCGTTCCGCACCGGCGCGTCGGTCGCGACTGCGTTGCTGATCGGCCTGATCATCGGGCCGCGTTTCATCGGCTGGCTGCGTGTACGGCAGGGCAAGGGGCAGCCGATCCGCGCCGATGGGCCGCAGAGCCATTTGGCCAAGCGGGGTACGCCGACGATGGGTGGCCTCATGATCCTGACCAGCCTGACGCTGGCGCTGGCGCTGTGGATGGACCTGTCGAACCCATATATCTGGGCGTGCATCTTCGTGACGCTCGGCTTCGGCATGATCGGGTTCCTCGATGACTATGACAAGGTGCGCAAGGCGAGCACGGCGGGCGTGTCCGGGCGGATGCGCCTCCTGGGCGAATTCGCAATTGCGGGCATCGCGGCGTGGGTGATCACGCTGCAGAACGGGACGATGCTGTATGTGCCGTTCTTCAGCCAGTTCAGCGTCGATCTGGGCTATTTCTACATCGTCTTTGCCGCGTTCACGATCGTGGCGTTCGGCAATGCGGTGAATTTGACTGACGGGCTGGATGGGCTGGCGACAATGCCGGTGATCATCGCGAGCATGGCGTTCATGCTGATCGCCTATGTTGTGGGCAACAAGGTGTTCGCGACCTATCTTGGCATTCCGCATGTGCCGGGGGCGGGCGATCTGGCGATCTTCTGTGGCGCCATCGTTGGCGCGGGGTTGGCGTTTTTGTGGTTCAATGCGCCGCCGGCGGCGGTGTTCATGGGCGATACCGGGAGCCTCGCACTCGGTGGCGCTTTGGGTGCGATTGCTGTCACCACGCATCATGAGCTGGTGCTCGGCATCATCGGCGGGCTGTTCGTGGTCGAGGCGCTGAGCGTCATCATCCAGGTGTTCTGGTACAAGCGCACCGGCAAGCGCGTGTTCCGCATGGCGCCGATCCATCATCATTTCGAACAGCTTGGCTGGAGCGAGCCGACGGTTGTGATCCGGTTCTGGATCATCGCCTTCGTGCTGGCGCTGGCAGGGCTCGCGACGCTGAAACTGCGGTGATCGTTTCGCGCGCCTGGCGCGGGAAGCGCTTTGCGGTACTCGGGCTGGCGCGGTCGGGGGCGGCGAGCGTGCGTGCGCTGGTGGCTGGCGGGGCGCGGGTTGTGGCTTGGGATAGCAAGGATGCGGCGCGAGATGCCTTCTCTCCCTCTCTCCGCTTGCGAGAAGAGGGACGGGGAGAGGGGGACTCTGCCACGGGCGATGCGCTGGGTGGGCAGGCCCCTCTCCCAACCCTCTCCCCTGAAGGGGAGAGGGCTATTGAGTTGGCCGACCCGCTGACCATTGACCTCAGTGGGTTCGCCGGGGTTGTGGTGTCACCCGGCGTTCCGCTCAACACCCACCCAATCGCCGCCAAGGCGCGCGATGCAGGCGTGTCGATCATCGGCGATATCGAGTTGTTCGCGCAGGCGCGGGGCGAGCTTCCGGCGCACAAGGTCGTCGGGATTACCGGGACCAACGGCAAGTCGACCACGACCGCGCTGATCCACCATATTCTTGAGACCGCGGGCATTCCGGCGCGGCTGGGCGGGAATATCGGGCTTCCCATTCTTGGGCAGGAGCCGTTGCCGGAGGGGGGCGTCTATGTGCTCGAACTGTCGAGCTATCAGATCGACCTGACGCAGAGCCTCGATTGCGAGGTGGCGGTGCTGCTCAACATTACGCCGGATCATCTCGATCGGTATGACGGGTTCGATGGCTATGCGGCGTCGAAGGCGCGGTTGTTTGCGATGCAGTCCAAAGGGCATGCCGCGATCATCGGGATCGGGGACGAGGCGTCCCAGCGCGTGGCGAAACAGGTCGCGCGGTCGGGGCGGGCCGAGGACGTGACCAAGATCGCGCCCGGCTTCTGCATGGACCAGTCGCGCTGGCCCGCTTTGCAGGGGCCGCACAATGCGCAGAACGCGCTGGCCGCCATTGCCGCATGCGAGGCGCTGGGGGTGGATCAGGCGAGCATCGACCGGGGGTTGGAGAGCTTTCCCGGCCTGCCGCACCGGATGGAGCGGGTTGCGACGCGAAACGGCGTGCTGTTCGTCAATGACAGCAAGGCGACCAATGCCGAGTCCACGGCGCCTGCGCTGGCGGCCTATCCGCGTATCCACTGGATTTTGGGTGGCAAGGCCAAGACGCCGGACCTCGACGCATGCCGACCGGGCTTTCCCCATATTGTCCGCGCCTACACCATCGGCGACGCGACGGAGATGTTTGCGGACATTTTGAACAGCGAGATGCCGGTCGAACGCTCGGGGACGTTGGCCGACGCGGTGCGCGCGGCGGCGGCGAATGCGGTGGCGGGGGAGACGGTGTTGCTGTCCCCGGCGTGCGCGTCGTTCGACCAGTTCCGCGATTATGAGGATCGCGGCGACCAGTTTCGCGCGGCGGTGGAGGCTTTGGCATGAGCGACGTGATCCGCGCGACGACCAAGCGCAAGCCGCTGCGCGAGCGGTTCGAGGATCAGCTGAGCCGGGGCAGCAAGACCCCGCTGGGCCTGTGGTTCTGGGAGATCGACCGCATCCTGTTGCTGCTCGCCTTGCTGCTGATCGGCATCGGGCTGGTCGCGGTGGCGGCGGCGTCGCCGGCGTCGGCGGAGCGCTATTCGGATGCGAGCAAGCAGTTCGCGTCGATGCATTATTTCTGGCGGCAGGCGCTGTGGATCGGGCTGTCGATCCCGGTACTGTTGGTCGTGTCGATGCTGCCGGTCGGGCTGGCGCGGCGCGGGGCGATCCTGGGGACGGCGATTTGCGTCCTGCTGGTCGGGCTGGCCGCGTTTTTCGGTGCGGAGGTCAATGGTGCGCGGCGCTGGATCGGGGTTGGCATCGCGTCGTTCCAGCCGTCCGAGTTTCTGAAACCCCTGTATATCGTCACGACCGCATGGCTGTTGTCGTTGCGCGCCAAGGACCCGAGCCTGCCGGTGATCCCGCTGACCGGCGTACTGACCTTCATCATCGCGGCGCTGCTGATGAAGCAGCCCGATTTCGGGCAGACGATGATCTTTGCGTCGGTGTGGGTAGTCCTGCTGATGCTGTCGGGGATTTCGACGCGCGCGATCGGGTTCCTGGGCGGGGCGGGGATTGCCGGGGTGGTCGCGGCCTATCTGTTCTATGATACCGCGCGCACGCGCATCGACAGCTTCCTGTTCCCCGATCCCGAAAAGGCGGCGGCGGAGCATTACCAGACCGATATGGCGCATGCGGTGCTGACGGCGGGCGGGGCGACTGGCACTGGCCCGGGCGGCGGGACGGTCAAGTTCAAGCTGCCCGAGGCGCATACCGATTACATCTTCTCGGTCATGGGCGAGGAGTTCGGGTTGATCGCGTGTATCGTCATCGCGCTGATTTACCTCGCCATCGTGGTGCGCGTGCTGATCAAGCTGCTCGACGAGGAGGATGCGTTCCGCTTGCTCGCCGCGGCGGGGCTGGCGGCCCAATTCGGGATTCAGGCGGTGATCAACATGGCGGTCAACACCGGCCTTGCCCCGTCCAAGGGGATGACCTTGCCCTTCATTTCCTATGGCGGATCGTCGATGGTGGCATTGTCGATCGGGATGGGACTGCTGCTCGCTTTCACGCGGCGGAACCCGTATCTGAAGCGCTCAAGCTATACGGTTCGAGGAAGCAATAAATGACATCGGGACGGCAATACGTCCTCGCCGCCGGGGGCACCGGCGGACATATGGTTCCAGCGGCAGCGCTCGCGGCGGAGCTGATGCGGCGCGGGCACAAGGTCGCGCTGATTTCCGACGAGCGCGGGGTGCGCTTTCCCGATCTGTTCGACGGGATCGAGACGCATGTCGTTCCGGCATCGCGCTTTGCGGGCGGGCCGATCGGCTGGCTGAAGGCGCTGAACACCATGGCCAAGGGGCGGTCGCAGGCGCGCAAACTGTATCGCCAGCTCCGCCCGGCGGCGGTGGTGGCGTTCGGCGGCTATGCGTCGATGCCCGCGCTGTCGGCGGCGTTCGCGGCGAAGGTGCCGACCGTGATCCATGAGCAGAATGCCGTGCTGGGCCGGGTCAACCGGCTGGTCGCGGGCAAGGTGGGCGCGATCGCCACCAGCTATGCCGAGGTTGCGCGGTTAAAGCCTGCTTATGCGCAGAAGGTGCATCTGACCGGCAATCCGGTGCGTGAGGCGGTGCTGGAGCTGCGGCTGCGGCCCTATCCGCCGCTGGAGGAGGATGGCATTTTCCGGGTGCTAGTGACGGGCGGGAGCCAGGGTGCGTCGGTGCTGTCGCAGGTCGTGCCCGATGGCCTCGCGCTGCTGCCCGTCCATTTCCGCCGCCGGATGCAGGTGACGCATCAGGCGCGCGTCGAGGATATCGACGAAGTGCGCCGCAAATATGCCGAGCATGGCATCCCGGCGGAGATCGCGACGTACCTGCCCGATTTGCCCGAGCGGCTGGCCTGGGCGCATATCGTGATTGCGCGGGCGGGGGCGTCGACCATTGCCGAGCTGACTGCGGCGGGGCGTCCGGCGATCCTGGTGCCGCTGCCGAGTGCGACCGATGACCACCAGACCGCCAATGCGCGCGAGATCTGCGCGGCCGGTGGTGCGCGGACGATCCCGCAGCGGGCGTTTACGGCGCAGGAACTGGCCAAGCAGATCCAGAAATTGGGGCTGGACCCCGAGGGGCTGGCGCATGCCGCCGCGTGCGCGCGCAGCGTCGGGCGGCCCGATGCGGTCCGCGATCTGGCCGATCTGGTGGAATCGATCGACGCCGATTGGGCGTCAGCAGGAATGGGACGGGCCGCGCCGGTGAAAATCGCGCAGGGCGGGGAGGCGTTTGCGTGAAGGGTGTCGCCAAGGATATCGGGACGATTCATTTCGTCGGCATTGGCGGGATCGGCATGTCGGGCATCGCCGAGGTGATGCACAATCTGGGCTATAAGGTGCAGGGCAGCGACAGTGCCGAGGGCTATGTCGTCGAAGGCCTGCGCAAGCGTGGCATTCAGATCACCATCGGGCAGAGCGCGGACAATCTGGGCGATGCGGCGGTGGTCGTGACCTCGACCGCGATCAAGCGTGACAACCCCGAAGTGCAGGCGGCCTATGCCGCGCGGATTCCGGTGGTGCGGCGTGCGGAGATGCTGGCGGAGCTGATGCGGCTCAAGTCCACCGTCGCGGTGGCGGGGACGCATGGCAAGACGACGACGACGAGCATGATCGCGGCACTGCTGGATGCGGGCGGGATCGACCCGACCGTGATCAATGGTGGCATCATCAACCAGTACGGCTCCAACGCGCGACTGGGTGACAGCGAGTGGATGGTCGTCGAGGCCGATGAGAGCGACGGCAGTTTCCTGCGGCTCGACGGCACGATTGCGGTGGTGACCAATATCGATCCCGAGCATCTCGATCATTATGGCAGCTTCGAGCGGGCCAAGGACGCTTATGTCGAGTTTGTCGAGAATGTGCCGTTTTACGGTGCGGCGCTGCTGTGCCTCGACCATCCCGAGGTGCAGGCGATCATCCCGCGTGTGCGCGACCGGCGGATCGTTACCTATGGCTTTGCGGCGTCCGCAGACGTGCGCGGGGTGAATGTCACGCCGCATGCGGGCGGCAACAAGTTCGAGGCGATCATTCGCCATCGCGACGGGACGACACGCTCGATCGAGGGGATCGATCTGCCGATGCCGGGGCGTCACAATGTCCAGAACGCGCTGGCGGCGATTGGCGTCGCGCTGGAAATGGGCATCGACGATGCGACGATCCAGAGCGGCTTTGCCCGGTTCGAAGGGGTCAAGCGGCGCTTTACCAAGGTCGGCGAGATTGCGTTCGATGGGCAGCCACCCGCGATCGTGATCGACGATTATGGCCACCACCCGGTCGAGATCCGCGCGGTGCTGTCGGCGGCGCGGGAGAGCGCGCAGGGGCGGGTGGTCGCCGTGGTGCAGCCGCATCGTTACTCGCGGCTCGGCAATCTGATGGACGACTTTGCGCAGGCGTTTAACGACGCCGACATGGTGCTGGTGACGCCGGTCTATGCCGCGGGCGAAGCGCCGGTCGAGGGCGTGAGCGGCGAGGCGCTGGTCGAGCGGACGCTGGCGCGCGGGCATCGACTGGCCGAGAGCGTTGCCGATGCCGATGCGCTGGCGGCGCGCATTGCTGAAGTGGCGCTGCCGGGCGATCTGATCGTGTGCCTCGGCGCGGGCGACATCACCAAATGGGCGGCGGGCCTCGCCGAAGCGGTCGATGCGAAGCGGAGCGTGGCGGCATGAGCGACTGGTTCACCCTTGCCACCGATATGCAGCGCGAAATCCTGCGGGCGCAACAGGCGCAGATGGACGCAGCGCAGACGATGCTCGACGCGGGCAAGGACGTCGCAAAGCTGCAGGAGGCGGGGGTGAAGGCCGCCGAGGCGAACCTGTCCTACTGGAAGCAATGGGCGAAGTTGTGGGGGATGAAGTGAGCGCAGCGCTTCTCCCCAAGGTGCGGGGGAAGCTGACCCCCGACGCGCCGCTGGCCCCGCTCGTCTGGTTCAAGAGCGGCGGGACGGCGGAGTGGCTGTTCGAGCCGGCGGATGTCGAGGATCTGTGCGATTTTCTGGGCGATCTGGACCCGGCGGTGCCGGTGATGGCGCTGGGGCTGGGGTCGAATTTGATCGTGCGCGATGGCGGGGTGCCGGGCGTGGTGGTGCGGCTGGGCAAGGCGTTTGCGAAGGTTCAGGCCGAGGGCGAGACGCTGACCTGTGGCGGCGGGGCGAGCGGGATTTTGGTGTCCTCCACCGCGCGGGACGCGGGGATCGCGGGCGTCGAATTTCTGCGCTCGATTCCGGGCACGGTCGGCGGCTTCGTGCGGATGAATGGCGGCGCTTATGGGCGCGAGACCAAGGACGTTCTGATCGATTGCGAAGTCGTGCTGCGGTCGGGCGAGCGGGTGACGCTGCCGGTCGCGGCGCTGGGCTATACCTATCGCCACTCCGAACTGCCCGAGGGGGCGATCGTGGTGCGTGCGACGTTTCGCGGCGAGCCGGGCGAGCCTGCAGCAATCCAGGCCGAGATGGACCGCATCGCTGCCGCGCGTGAGGCTTCGCAGCCGCTGCGGAGCAAGACCGGGGGGTCGACCTTCAAGAACCCTGAGGGTGACAAGGCGTGGCGGCTGGTCGATGCGGCGGGATGTCGTGGGCTGACGCGCGGCGGGGCGCAGGTGAGCGAGAAGCATACCAACTTCCTGATCAACACCGGTGACGCGACCAGCGCGGATATCGAAGGGCTGGGGGACGAAGTGCGCGCGCGGGTGAAGGCGGCGAGCGGGGTTGAGCTTGAGTGGGAAATTCAGCGTGTCGGAGTAGCGAAGTGATGCATGCATCGTCGCCCCGGCGCAGGCCGGGGCCGCCAAGTTTTGAAGTTCAAGCACCGCCACAGGGCGGCCCCGGCCTGCGCCGGGGCGACGGAGTTTTTGCGTGACTGCTATCACCCCCCTCCACGTCGCCGTCCTGATGGGTGGCTGGTCGGCCGAGCGGCCGGTGTCGCTGATGTCGGGCGCGGGGATTGCCGAGGCGCTGGAGTCGCTGGGCCATCGCGTCACGCGGATCGATATGGATCGCGATGTTGCGGCCAAGCTCGCGGCGGCGAAGCCCGATGTCGTGTTCAATGCGCTGCACGGCACGCCCGGCGAGGACGGGACGGTGCAGGGAATGCTCGACCTGATGGGGCTGCGATATACGCACTCCGGCATGGTCACGTCGGTGATCGCGATCGACAAGGTGCTGACCAAACAGGCTTTGGTCCCGCATGGCATCCCGATGCCGGGCGGGCGGATCGTGTCGACCGCGTCGCTCTACGAAGCTGATCCGATGCCGCGCCCTTATGTGCTGAAGCCCGTCAACGAGGGTTCGTCGGTGGGCGTGGCGATCGTCACCGCCGAGGGGAATTACGGCAACCCGATCTCGCCGGACGCGAAGGGGCCGTGGCAGGAGTTCGACGAACTGCTCGCCGAGCCGTTCATTCGCGGGCGCGAGCTGACCACGGCGGTGCTGGGCGACACGGCGCTGCTCGTGACGGAATTGAAGCCCAAGAGCGGCTTTTACGACTTCGACGCCAAGTACACCGATGGGATGACCGACCATATCTGCCCGGCGGAGATCCCCGACGAGATCACCGCGGCGTGCAAGCGGCTGGCGCTTGAGGCGCATCGCCTGCTCGGGTGCAAGGGCGCGTCGCGGTCGGATTTCCGCTGGGATGACGAGAAGGGGCTGGACGGGCTGTTCCTGCTGGAGGTCAACACCCAGCCGGGGATGACGCCGCTGAGCCTGGTGCCGGAGCAGGCCAAGACGCTGGGGATGAGCTATCCGCAGCTGGTGCAGGCGATCATCGATGAAGCGCTGAAGGATGGTGCGGGATGAGCCGCAAGCCGACGCCCAAGCGCCCCACCGTCAAGCCCAAGCGCCGCGCGCAATCGAAGCGCAAGCAGCCGCATCTGCTCGACCGGATGGTCGCGGCGATGCCGGTGAGCGAGGCGACGCTGCACCGGATCATCGCGTGGAGCATCACCGGCATCGCGGTCGCGTCGCTGATCGGCGTGGCGACGCTGTTCGGTGTGCCGGGGGCGGTCGGGACGGCGCTGGCCGAAGGTGTGGGGCAGGCGGGCTTTCGCGTGCAGCAGGTCGAGGTGACCGGGATCAAGCGCGCCGACAAGATGACGGTGTATAATTACGCGCTGGACGAAAAGAGCCGCGCGATGCCGCTGGTCGATCTGGACGAGGTGCGCGCGCGGTTGATGACGATCGGCTGGGTCGCCGATGCGCGGGTGTCGCGCCGCCTGCCCGATACGCTGGTGGTCGATATCGTCGAGCGCAAGGCGGCGGCGGTGTGGCAGCATCAGGGGCAATTGATGCTGATCGATGCGGAGGGCGTGCTGCTGGAGCCGGTTTCGGCCGAAGCGATGCCGGACCTGCCGCTGGTGATCGGCGATGGCGCCTATGCGCAGCAGCCGGCCTATCAGCGCCTGCTGGCGGCGGCGCCGGCGCTGCGCCCGCTGGTCAAGGCGGCGACGTGGATCGGTAATCGCCGCTGGGATCTGAGCTTCAACACCGGCGAGCGGCTGGCGCTGCCCGAAGGGGAGGAGGAGGCGGCCAAGGCTCTGGTCAAGTTCGCCAAGCTCGACGGGGCCGACCGGCTGCTCGGGCGGGGCTATCTGCGCTTCGACCTGCGCGATCCCACCAAGATGGTGGTGCGGATGCCGGGTCGGGTGATCCGTAAAGATATTGAATCGGCGGCAGAAACTGCCAGTGTGAATGTGCAGGGGGAATAAGACATGGCCAAGACCGCGCCCGAAGGACTGATTACCGCGCTCGATATCGGGTCGTCGAAGGTGTCGGCGCTGATCGCTCAGAAGGGCGATGGCGGCGAACTGGTCGTGCTCGGCACTGGCCAGCGCGAGAGCCGGGGCGTGCAGCGCGGCTATATCGCCGACATGGCCGCGACCGAGGTTGCGGTGCGCGAGGCGGTCGAGCAGGCGGAGCGGATCGCGGGCACGAACATCGAGGATGTCTGGGTCAGCTTCTCGGCTGGCGGGCTGGAGTCCAATATCCTGCGGCTTGAGGTCGATCTGGGCGGGCATCGCGTCGAACAGTCGGACATCGACGATCTGCTGCGCGCCGGGCGTGAGGCGATCAATCCGGGCGGGCGGATGGTTCTGCATGCGCAGCCGACACGCTACACGCTCGATGGGCTGGCGGGCGTCAAGCAGCCGCGCGGGCTGCATGCCGAGCGGCTGGGCGTGGATATCCATGTCGTGTCGACCGAGGGCGCGCCGGTGCGCAACCTGGACCTGTGCGTGCGGTCGGCGCATCTGGAGGTGCGGTCGATCATCGCGGCACCGGTCGCGACGGGCCTTGCCTGCCTGTCCGAGGAAGAGCGCGAGCTGGGCGTGGCGTTGGTCGAGATCGGCGCTGGGGTCACCAATGTCTCCGTGTACAAGGACGGCGTGCTGACCGGCCTGTCGTCGATCCAGCAGGGGTCGGCGGACATTACCGACGATATCGCCAGCGCGTTCGGCACGCGGCGCGGCCAGGCCGAGCGGATGAAGTGCTTTTATGGCAGCGCCAACATGACGCCGCGCGACAATCACGACATGATCGACATTGCGCCCGCGAGCCTTGAGGAAGAGGGCGAAGGCGCGCGGATCACGCGGGCGCAGCTGATCGCGGTGATCCGCCTGCGGCTCGACCGGCTGATGGCGGAGATCAGCAAGGAGCTGACGCGCCTCAATTTCGAGGATCCGGTCGGGCGGCAGATCGTGCTGACCGGCGGCGGCGCTGAGCTGAAGGGCGTGGCGGATTATGCGCAGCAGGCGCTGGGCCGATCGGTCCGCGTCGGGCGTCCGCGCGGCCTGACTGCACTGCCCGAGGCGCATGCCGGGCCTGCGTTCGCGACGCTGGCGGGGCTTGCGACCTTTGCCGCGGCTGATCCGGTCGACTTGCGCAATCTGGAGCCGTCGCGCGGCCAATTGGTGATCCGCAGCAATCCCAAGGCGATGTTGCAGCGAATGATGGCTGCATTTCGGGCCAATTATTGACATTTCATGTCAACGGCGGCGGATAACGCTGGCACGGCACCGCCGCATGGTGCAGAAACAGGGGTTATACGGGGGCTGCTCAAGGTGGTGCGACCCCGAGGAGACTGAACGACAATGAGCATCGATTTCCTTCCGCCCGACCTGGACGAACTGACGCCGCGCATCACGGTGATCGGCGTAGGCGGCGCGGGCGGCAACGCGATCGCGAACATGATCCGCGCCGATGTGCAGGGGGTCGAGTTCCTGGTCGCCAACACCGACGCGCAGGCGCTGAAACAGTCGAGCGCGGGGCAGCGCATCCAGCTGGGTGCCAAGATCACCCAGGGCCTGGGCGCGGGCAGCCGGCCCGAGATCGGCCGCGCCGCCGCCGAAGAGACGATCGAGCATGTGCAGGAAGCGCTGAAGGGCGCGCATATGTGCTTCATCGCGGCCGGCATGGGCGGCGGCACGGGCACGGGCGCTGCGCCGGTGATCGCCAAGGCGGCGCGTGACATGGGCATCCTCACTGTCGGCGTTGTCACCAAGCCGTTCGCGTTCGAGGGCAAGAAGCGCGCAATGTCGGCGGAAGCGGGCATCGAGGAGCTGCAGAAGTTCGTCGATACGCTGATCGTCATTCCGAACCAGAATCTGTTCCTGGTCGCCAACGCCAACACGACGTTCAAGGAAGCGTTCGAGATGGCGGACGAGGTGCTGCAGCAGGGCGTGCGCGGCATCACCGACCTGATGGTCATGCCGGGCCTGATCAACCTCGATTTTGCCGACGTCCGCGCCGTGATGAGCGAGATGGGCAAGGCGATGATGGGCACCGGCGAGTCGAGCGGCGACAACCGCGCGATCGAGGCGGCCCAGCAGGCGATCGCCAACCCGCTGCTCGACGGCGTGTCGCTCGACGGAGCAAAGGGCGTCATCGTGTCGATCACCGGCGGCGAGGATATGCGCCTGCTCGAAGTTGACGAGGCCGCGAACCATATCCGCGAGCTGGTCGACGACAATGCCAACATCATCTGGGGTTCGGCGTTCAACCCCGAGCTGGAAGGCAAGATCCGCGTGTCGGTCGTCGCGACCGGCATCGAGGCGGATGCGTCGGCCAAGCCGGCCGCACCCGCTGCCCCGGAGACGAGCCGCAGCTTCTCGTTCGGGACCGTGCGTCGCCCGCTGGGTGCCGCTGCTCCGGCGGCGGAAGCGCCCGTAGCGGCTGCGCCCGAGCCGCAGCCTGATCCGGTCGCTCAGGTCGCGCCCGAGCCGGAAGCGCCCGCCCCGGCACCGGTCGCGGCGGATGAGGACGAATTCACGCTGGAAGCGCCGGCCGCGCTGCCCGCCGACGAAACGGACGAGCTGGTGCTCGGCTCCGACGCGGT